>Ga0209761_1000937_pt1 | contig 18542 bp, 17 predicted proteins | sample GraSoi013_1_40cm_4_FD_185818 | JGI IMG/M metagenome (GOLD analysis project Ga0209761, IMG submission 185818) | Grasslands soil microbial communities from the Angelo Coastal Reserve, California, USA - Sample 09_25_2013_1_40cm (SPAdes) (version 2) | ecosystem: Environmental > Terrestrial > Soil >...
GCGTCGCCCGCGCGCCCTCCCACGCGGGGCGGAAACCACGGGACGATCTCCGCCCGGATCCGACCGTCGTCGGTCCCCCGGGCCGCGAGCTCGTGACTCCGGAGCGCCCAGCGATCCTGTGCGGCGCGCGAGATGTGGTTCTCCTTGGCCATCTTCTCCGCCGACTGGCCCATCGTCTCGCCGGTCGACGGCTCGGCGATGGCGGGTGAGACGGGAACGAGGTCCCGCGGCCGGATCCGACTGAGCGTGCGGAGCCGCGCGCCGAAGGACTTGGCCTTGCTCGCCTCCACCAGGATGTCGGCGAGGCGGCGCGAGGCGAGGATCGGGATGTCGGAGAGCGACTCCACCCCGCCCGCGAGCACGACCTCGGCATCGCCGAGCACGATCTCATCGTACGCATTGGCCACGGCTTGTCCGGAGGACGCGCAGGCGCGGTTCAGGGAGTAGGCGGGGATTTCCTTGGGGAACTGGGGCAGGAGGCTCACCTCGCGAGCGACGTTCGGGACGAGCGCCGACGGGACCACTTGCCCGAAGATCACGGCATTCACGTCGGCGCCGTCCAGGTTCGTGCGCTCGAGCAGCTCGCGCGCCACGAACCGGGCAAGGTCCACGGCCCGGGCGTCCTTCAGCACCGTCCCCGACCTGCAGAACGGCGTACGGCAACCGGCGATCACCGCCACGCGACGTCCGTTGGCAACCGGCATTACATTCTCCTCGGCGTTGGGCCTCACCCCTGTCCCCCTCTCCGCAACGCAGGAGAGGGGGAACGGCGGTGCAGTCCCGAAACCTACCCCGAGCCCGCTGCCGGGCCAAGCTGGAGAACGTCGACGAGCGAGACACCCTTTTCGCATCGAACGCGCGCCGTCGCGCTCGCATCGATGGCGGCCGAGCCGGTCGATGTCCTCGTCATCGGGGGCGGGATCACGGGTGCCGGGATCGCCCGCGACGCGGCGCTCCGAGGCTTTCGCACGGCGGTGGTGGACAAGGGCGATCTCGGGGGCGGCACCTCGTCGCTTTCATCGCGGCTCATCCACGGCGGGATCCGCTATCTCGAGCAAGGCGAGTTTCGCCTCGTGTTCGAGGCGAGCCGCGAGCGTCGCGTACTGCTCGGCATCGCGCCGCACCTGGTGCATCCCCTGCCGTTCCTGTTCCCGGTGTATCGCGGAGCGCGGGTCCCCGCCTGGAAACTCCGCGCGGGGATGTGGGTGTACGATCTGCTCGCGGCGTTCCACAACGTGAGGGCGCACCGCTGGCTAGGACGCAAGGCCACCCAGCGTCTCGAGCCCGGGCTGCGGGACAAGGAGTTGAAGGGCGCGGCCCTGTATTACGACGCGCAGACCGACGACGCCCGTCTCGTGATCGCGAACATGCGCAGCGCCGCGCAGGCGGGGGCCCTGGTCGCGAGCTATGCCGAGGTCACGGCGCTCATCAAGCCGGACGGCCGGGTGGGCGGCGCGACGGTGCGCGACGGACTGACGGGCCGCGCCTCGACGGTACGGGCGCTCGTAGTCGTGAACGCGACCGGGCCGTGGGTCGACCGCGTGCGGCGCCTCGACGACGCCAGGGCGGAGCCTCTGCTGCGGCCCACCAAAGGCGTGCACGTGGCGGTGCCCCGCAAGCGCGTCGCGCACACGCGGGCGGTCACGCTCACGTCGCCGATCGACGGGCGCGTCATGTTCGTGCTGCCGTGGGGCGATCTGAGCTACATTGGCACGACGGACACTGACGAGGACACGTCACCCGACGAGGTGCGCGCCACGGCGGACGACGTCGTCTACCTGCTGCGGTCGGCCAACGCGTTCTTCCCACACGCGCGACTCTCGCCGGCGGACGTCATCGCCAGCTGGGTCGGCCTGCGACCCCTGCTGCGACCGCCGCGAGACGTCACGCCGTCGGCGGCCTCGCGCGAGCACCGCGTGGTCGCGAGCGCGAGCGGCCTGTTGACCATCGCCGGCGGCAAGCTCACCACCTACCGTGTCATGGCCCGCGACCTGGTGGATCGAGTCGCGGCCCGCCTGCGCGAGTTGGACGGCCGTCCCCGAGCCCCCCGCGTGCCAACGGACCGGCTACCCCTCCCGGGAGGCGAGACGGCCGACCTGGAAGGACTCGTCAAGGCGGCCATGGAGCGGGGGGCGTCGGAGCGGACGGCCCGCCATCTCGTCGAGGCCTACGGCAGCGAATCGGCCGCGGTTCTCAACCTGGTGGACCGGGACCGCGCGCTGGGACGACCCATCGTCGCCGGGCGGGCGGCGCTGTGGGCCGAGGTGGCGCACGCGGTGGAGCGTGAGATGGCGGTCCGCCTCTCGGATGTGCTGGTGCGGCGGCTGCATCTGTTCTACGCGACCCGCGACCAGGCGGTCCCGGCGGCGAGCGCCGTCGCGGACTGGCTGGCGGAGCCCCTCGGTTGGGACGCTCAGCGCCGTGCCGAAGAGGTGGCGGCTTACCTGGAGCTCGTGGAGCGATCCCGTGCCTTCGCCAAGGAAGCGGCGGCGGTCGGCGAGCCCTGAGCGGTTAGCGCCGGCTGCGGGACTTGGCGAGCAGGCGCAGGATCTCGAGGTACAGCCAGATCAGTGTGACGATCAGACCGAAGGCGCCGTACCACTCCATGTACTTGGGCGCTCCGGCGGCCGCGCCTGACTCGATGAAGTCGAAGTCGAGGATCAGGTTCAGCGCCGCCACGACGACGATGATCCCGCTGACCACGATGCTGGCCGTGCTATTGCCCTGGAGGAACGGCATCGCGATCCCGAAGAGCGACAGGCCAAGCCCGATCAGGTAATACAGGGCGATCGCGCCCGTCGCGGCGGCGACGCCGAGCTTGAACTTCTCCGTCGGCTTGATGAGCCCTGAGCGATAGGCCAGGAGCATCGCCGCCAGCGTCGCGAACGTGAGGCCCACCGACTGCACGGCGATTCCGCGATACCTGGTCTCGAGGACCGCCGACAGGCCGCCCAGCGCCAATCCTTCGAGCGCGGCATAGATGGGAGCCGTGACCGGAGACCATTCCTTCCTGAAGATCGTGACGAGGGCGACCACCAAGCCGCCGATCGCGCCGCCCAGGATCCACGGGCCCGCCACCGACGGATCGAGCGCCGTGCGGACCTGCGCCCACACCCACGCGGCAGGGACGACGACGAGGAACAACAGGAACGCCGTCCGGTTCACCGTGCCCTCGACCGTCATCGCCGGTGCGTTGGGGTCGCGCCGGACATCGGCAAAGGTCTTCGCATTCAGGGCTGGATTCGACGTACGCATCAGGGCCATGGCTATAATATAGCGCCGCTCAGCTCCATCCTCGGAGGCTCCGGATATAGTCGTGCAGCACGAGGAACTTCTCGAACACCGGCACGCCCTTGCGTTTCCGACCGAACTCGGCGAACAGCTCGCGCAACCGCCCCCGCCGCGCGACGTAGAACCGGAACGTCTCGGCGAAGTCTTCCTGCGGGTGCGTAGCGGCGTACGCGGTGACGTAATTCGGGAGCGTGGTGGACGCCCCGGCGCTCGAAGTCGACCCCCACTTCGAGTCGGCGACGCGGTACGCCTTGCGCACCTCCCCGAACGCCCGGCGGAACCGCCCCGTTCGGGTGAACGACCAGTTGTGATAGAGGAAGGAGTGGCCCAGCTCGTGCAGAATCAACCCGCTCAGCATGTTCCACGAGATCTCGTCGCGCCGCCGCCGCTTGCCGGTCACGTAGCGGCGCTCGATCTCGATGATCTTGGGTGTCCGGTGCGTCACGCCGGAGACACCCGGCCGCAGCAGCACCCGGTAGTTCCAACCCTTCAGGCGGCCGACGACTAGGAGCTGCCGCACCCGCCGCAACGCCTGGCGGATCAAGTCGCGCCCGGTGGCGTCTTCGCCGCACCACGGGCAGACGTCCATCCAGTCGTTCACGCCTTTGTTGCAGTGCGGGCAGATGTTCTGGAACTCCCGGTAGCGCCACTTCTGCGAGCGCCCGCACCACGGGCACGAGCGCATCGGGTACATCACGCCGCCGCCGCAGCCCCACTGGCAGCGCCGGTGGTACTTGAACCCCTTCGGGGCCTTGAGCGGCTCGGGGCTCGAGGCCCGGTCAGCGATGTCGCGACCGCACCAGGGGCAGTACGAGAAGCTGTCCGACACGACCCAGCCGCAGTAGTAGCACTCCGCGCCGGTCTCCTTGGTGGTGTCGCGCCACTCGAGGCGGCGGCCGCAGTTCGAGCAGTTTGACCAGAAGCGCTGCACCTCCGCCGCGCACGTGGGACAGCGCAGCTCGGGCGTCGGGACCTCGCGCTTACGCGGAGCCACGCGCCAGCGCCTCTTCCACGATCCGCTGAATGAAGGCGTCATAGCTCATCCCCGCCTTCTCGGCCGCATCCGCCATCTCGTTCTCCTGCGCGAGAAACGGGTTGGGGTTCACCTCCAGGACGTAGACGGCGTCGTCGTGGGTCAGCCGCAGGTCCACGCGCCCATAGTCCTGGAGCCACAGGGCGTGGAACGCCGTCGTGCAGATGTCCGCGATCTTGGCCGCGACCTCGTCCGACAGTCCCTTCGCGTACACGTTCTTGATCTTCTTCCGCTTGCGGTACTCCTCGTCCCACTTGGCCTTGTACGTCGCGATGCGATGCTCCCCATCGGCCTCGCCGAACGTCAGCTCGACGATGGGCAGGACTTGGAGGGTGCCATTCCCGATCAGCCCGACGTAGAGCTCGCGGCCTTCGATCAGCTCTTCGACGATCGCCGCCTGCTGGAACTTCTCGTGGATGAACTTCACCCGCACCCCGAGTTCCTCATCGTCCTCCACCACCGAGGCCTGCGCGATTCCCACGGATGCGTCCTCCAAGAGCGGCTTCACGATGAGTGGGAACCGCAGCTCCGACGGGCGCACCGGCTTCTCCCCCGGGCGAAACTCGGCGAACGCCGGCACCCGGATCTCGTGGTGGGCGAGAATCTTCTTGGTGAGCGACTTGTTGCGCGCCACGAGCAGCCCCGTCGGAGACGATCCGGTGTAGCGATAGCCGTGCATCTCCAGCACCGTGGCGAGCGCGTACTCGTGCCGGGCGTGCCCGCGGAACGACTCGCACCCGTTGAACACGAGCTTCGGCTGGAACGTGGCCAGTCGCTCGAGCACCGGCGCTAGTTGATCCGCGACGCCGACCATCAGGACGTCGTGTCCCTGGGCCATCAGCGCCCGGCCCACGTCGTACTCCGCCTCCTCGACCTTTGCGTCGACTTCCTTTTTGTAGTCGGCGTCCTCCCAGTCGGGGTGCAAGGTGTCGAACACGACGGCGATCTTCACCGCCCCGCCCCGCCCCGCCCAACGCGGAATGGGGAATGCGGAATGCGGAGTTGACGTGGAAGGTCGATCGTCGAGCGACACTCGCCCTGACATTCCGCATTCCGCATTCCGCATTCCGCATTCATGGTTTCACCCTGGCCATATCCCGCCCTACCGTAGTGAGTGCAATGAGGATCACGAGTCCCCCCACCGCCCCCGCCGTCGGTAGCAGCAACATCGCGGGCCGCAGGCCGATGCGGTCGGACAGGTAGCCGATGAGCGGGGGCGCGATCGCGTCGCCGGCGAGGTGCGAGAACAGCACGTAAGCGCCGAGCACCGACGCGCGGACGGCCGCGGGCACCACGTCGAGGATCACGGCCGACAGCGGCCCATTGTACCATGAGTAGAGGAAGAACGTCCCGAACAGGAGCGGGACGAAGAGTCGGAGCTCGTCGATCAGGAGCAACGCGGCGCAGACCGGCCCGCCGAGCACGAACCCCGCGCCGGACACGACGACCCGCCCTCCGCTCCACCGCGTGAGCAGCCAGTCCCCGGTCCGGCCGCCGAACAACGCGCCCAGCGCCCCGCCGGCGAGTCCCCACACGCCGAAGTGCCGTCCCACGGCGGCCACCGGAAGACCGTGGGTGCGCTCCAGGAAGCTCGGCGCCCAGGCGATCAGGCCGTTCACGGCGAAGGTGACGAGCGCACCCCCCACGAACATCCAGATCAGCGTCGGTGTGCGGAGCACGGTCCCGGCGGCTTGGAGGAAGTCGCCGAAGGCCGTGGCGGCGACTTCGGTCGCTTCGTTCGTGCCGCGGACCGCCACCGGCACGAGCCGCAGCACCGTCCACACGATGCCGATGCTCACGCAGGCGGCGAACACCGCGGTATCGAGGCCGCGCGGCAGTCCCTCGAACCGATCGAGCACGCCGGAGAGCGCCGCGCCCGCGAGCGTCAGCCAGATGAGCGGCGCGCCGAGCCGCAGGGCCTCGCGGGCCCCCACGCGCCCACGCGCGTACCAGCTCTCGACCGTGGCGCGGATCGTCGGGGGCGGGCGCCGGCGCGGCTCGCGCAGCCGGGACGCGAGCAGGGCGAGGAGACAGCCGGGGGCGCCGAGGGCGACAAAGGCGACGCGCCAGCCGTAGCGATCGGCGAGCACGCCGCCGAGCCAGATCCCGAGCACGCCGCCGAACGCCATCCCGACCGAGTAGATCCCGAGCGCAAAGGCGCGGCGCTTGCCTCGGAAGAACTCGGCGAGCAACGCCTGGGCCGCCGGCCCGTAGCCCGCTTCCCCCACCCCCACCAGCGAGCGGCACACCAGGAGCTGCCAGAAGCGGCTCACGGTCGCGCCCAGGGCGGTGAACGCGCTCCACAGCCCGACGCCGAACGCGATCACGGCGCGCCGGGACTTCAAGTCCCCGAGCACGCCGAGCGGCAGCGCCGCGAGCGAGAGGACGATCACGTAGGCGGACCCCAGCCAGCCGAGCTGCTGGTCCGACAGGACGAGCTCCCGCTTGATCGGCTCGAACAGCGCGAAGACGACGTTCCGGTCGGTGTAGTTGAGGAGGTTGATGAGCGTCAAAAGCCCCAGGGCGTACGCGGCGTACGCCCGGGACGTGCCCGCGGGAGGGGGGGCGCCGCGCTCAGGGTCTACGCCCGACAGTCGTCCCCTCCGCGCGCGCGTCGCGGTCCGCCTTCGCCTCCTGGTACGCCTCGGTGAGCTGCCGCATCATCTCCTCGCGCCGGTCGTACAGTCGCTTGAGCCGCCGCTTCTTCCGCTTGGCGAGCGCGTACGCGGCGAGGATCGGGAAGCCGACGGTGTTGTCGAGGTAGCACACCACCGTGCCCGGCAGCTTGTCGGGGTCCACCTTCCCCCAGCTCACGGCTTCTGCCGGCGTCGCCCCCGACAGGCCGCCCGTATCGGCACGCGCGTCGGTCATCTGGAGGTAGTAGTCATGCCCCCTTTCGCTGATGCCCAGCACCTCCTGGATCTGCGGCTCCGTCTGCAGCACGAAGTTCTTCGGGCTGCCGCCGCCGATGATCAGGACGCCGCTTTTGCCGCCGTGGGTCTTGGCGTCGAAGACGATGGCCGACGTCTCGTTCACGTCCGCGCTGGGGTCGAAGCGCAGCTGCGATCCGGTGAGGGCCTGCTCGGCCACGTTCATCCCGATGGACGAGTCCCCCGGGGACGACGTGTACATCGGCACGGCGCACTGGTGCGCCACGCCGAGCACCGATTTCCGCGAGATCCCCAGGGCCTTCTCGCGCTCGAGGATGTAGCCGCCCAGCAGGTAGTGGTACTCCGCCGTGCTCATGGGGCGCTGGAACTCCGGGCCCGCCGACACTTCCCGGATGTAGGCGTCGGTCGACAGCAGCACCTCGTAGTCGAAGAAGATGTCGTAGATGCGGACGACGCCCTCCTCGCGCAGCTCCACGTCGTCCGCGAAGGGCGTCCCCCGGTGCATCGTCAGCCCCAACCCGAAGTGCGCGTCGTGATACAGGTTCGCACCGGTCGAGACGACCCAATCGATGAACCCCGCCTCGAGGAGCGGGATGATCGTCGACATCCCGAGGCCCGCGGGCGTCATCGCGCCGGTGAGGCTCATGCCGACGGTGACGTCGTCCTCGAGCATCAGCTCCGTGAACAGGCGGCACCCCTCGGCCAGGCGGCCCGAGTTATACGCCAGGAACGCATTGTCCACCAGCTCGGGAACCGTCTCGCGGCCGGTGATGGGCTTCGGATCGATGCGCTGGCCGCGCAAGAAGTCTTTGCGTGTGGTCATGGCACCTCCGCGTCGCGTTGGGTCTCGACCGGATAGGCTTTGCTGCGGCGCTCCCGTGCCTGTCGGACGGTCGCGACGGCCTCTCGCGGGCTGTCGGTGACGGTGAACAGCCGGAGGTCCGTGGTGGCGATCTTGCCCTCCCCCGCCACGCGGTCCCGCAGCCACTCCGCGAGGCCGGCCCAGTATTCCTCTCCGAACAGGATCACGGGGAAGTGCTTCACCTTCCCGGTCTGAATCAGCGTGAGCGCCTCGAACAGCTCGTCCATCGTCCCGTATCCCCCGGGGAAGACGATGAACGCGGTCGAGTATTTGACGAACATCGTCTTGCGGACGAAAAAGTAGCGGAAGTTGATCGAGCGCTCGACGTAGGGATTGAGCCCCTGCTCGAACGGCAGCTCGATGTTGCAGCCGATCGACAGGCCGTTTCCCTCCTGGGCCCCGCGGTTCGCGGCCTCCATGATCCCGGGGCCGCCCCCCGTGATGATCGGGAATCCTTCCTCCGCGAGCATGCGCGCGGTTTCCACGGCCTTCTCGTAATAAGGATCTTCCAGCTTGGTGCGCGCCGATCCGAACACCGTGACGGCGTTGTATACGTCGGAGAGCGTGTCGAACCCTTCGACGAACTCCCCCATGATCCGCAGGACCCGCCACGAGTCCGTCTTGACGAACCCCCGCCGCTCGCGGGGAGCTTGCGCGAGGAGGCGTTCGTCCTCAGTGACTGGTGTGCGTTGCGAGCCGCTCGAGCGCTGAGACATGGTCGTCCTGCAGGTTATAGAAGAAAGGAGAGAGCCGGACGTGTCCCGGTCGGGCGTCCGCGATGATCCCGCCGGCGGCGAGATGTCGCACGCCCGCCGCCGGGTCGGCCGCGGGGAGCATCACAATCGCCGAGCGATCCTCGGCGCGGGACGCCACCTTGGGCCGGAAGCCGTGCTCCCGCGCCCGCGCGACCAGGTCCTCGGTGAGTCCCGACGTCACCCGGCGAATGGCCGGGACGCCGATCTCGTCGATGTAATCGAGGCCCCCGAGCTGCGCATATACCGCCGCCAGCGCCGGTGTGCCGAGCTCGAACCGCCGGGCGTCGTCGTGGAGCTCGAGCGCCCGGGGGTCGAAGGCGAACTGGTCCTTGTGGCCGAACCACCCGGCGATGGCCGGTGCGAGCCGCCGCGCCAGCTCGTCACGAACGTAGAGCAGCACGATCCCCGGCCCGCCGAGCAGCCACTTGAGCCCGCCCGCGGTGAGAAAGTCCACGCCTGCGGCCTTCACGTCCACGGGCACTTGTCCCACCGACTGGTAGGCGTCGACCAGGGTCAGGGCGCCGCACCGGCGTGCGGCATCCGCCACGCGCTTGATGTCCTGGATCGCTCCGCTCGTGAAGTAGACGTGCGACGTCGCGACGAGGGCGGTCCGCTCGTCCACTGCGCGGGCGATGGCCTCGACGGGCACCGAGACCTGGTCTGGACTCTCGACCACCACCAGCTCCACCCCGTGGGGGGGGGGCCGCTTCGCGAGCCACTGGTAGGCGACCGTGGGAAAATCGAGCGACGTGACCACGACCCTGGGACGGCGCCGGTAGTCCAACGCCTCGGCCACCGCGGACAGCGCCACCGAAACGCTGGGCGCGAGCGCGATCTCCTCGGGGCTCGCGCCGACGATCCGCGCGTAGCGCGCTCGCAGCTCCGCGAGGGCCGCCCACCACACGTCGTACCAGGCGGACGCCCCGCGGGCCTGCCACAGATCGATGAACTCCGTTATGCGGCGGCGCGTGCGTTCACCGAGCGCGCCGAGCGAGCAGGTGTTCAAATACACCGCGTCCCGGAAGATCGGGAACTCGCTCCGATAGCGGGCGAGCGAATGGGCCCCGGCGGATGCGCCGGCGTCGAGACCGCTGGCGAGCGTCATAGGCGGTCAATATACAGGAGGAAAAGCGCGCTGGGCACGCCTCGCGAGTAAATTCACTGCCATGAGAGCCTCCGCCGGCTGGCCGACGCTCGCCGCGCGCCTCGCACTGCGGGCCCTCGCGAACCCGCGGCTCGCGCTCGACCTCGTGCGCCTCACCTGGAGCTTTCGGGCGCGCGACTGGTACCGACGCCCGCCGTTCCTGCCGCTGCCGCCGCGCGACTATGTGCGGTGGCGCATGTTCACCGCCTACGGCGACGAGGACGCGGTACCGCCGCTCGAGGACGTCGTCCGCTTCGCGCGGTGGCGACGCGAGACCATGCACGTATGAATAGAGGCGTCGCGCGGAGGCGTCGCGCGGAGACGTCGCGCAGAACCGTCGAGGTAAAACGTCGAGCCCTCGAAATCGGCTTCGATGCCGTGGGGGTCGCGAGCCTCGAGCCGAACGCGCACGCTGCCGAGCTCGATCAGTGGCTCAGCGCCGGGTATGCAGGCACCATGACGTACCTCCATCGCCAGGCGGACAAGCGCAAGGACCCCGCCCGCATCATGCCCGGCGCGCGGGTCGCGGTCGTAACGCTCACGAACTACTTCCACGGCGGCGCTGACCCCGGGCGCAAGCCCGGGGAGAACGGCGACCAGAGCCATCCCGGGGCATCCGTGAACCCCGGTCTGGCGACCGGGGTCAGTCGGGCTTCGGGGAGAGTCGCCCAGTACGCATGGTCGTCCGATTATCATGTCGTGCTCGCTCGCCGTCTCGAGCGGCTGGCCACCGCGGTTCGCGAGATCGTTCCCGGCGCGAAAGCCCGCTGCTATGTCGACGCGGGGCCCGTCCCCGAGCGGGAGCTGGCGCAGCGGGCCGGGCTCGGCTGGATCGGCAAGAACATGATGCTGATCGACCCCGACCGGGGCTCGTTCACCTTCATCGGCGTCGTGCTGACCGACGCGGAGCTCGCTCCCGATCTGCCGTTCGAGGCGGATCGCTGCGGCACCTGCCGCGCCTGTCTGGACGCATGTCCGACGAGCGCATTCGTCGCCCCGGGCGTGCTCGACGCGCGGCGCTGCATTTCCTACCTGACCATCGAGCACGCCGCCGAGTTCGGCGATGCCGAGCAGCGGCGCGTGGGCGAGTGGCTGTTCGGATGTGACGTGTGCCAGGACGTCTGTCCTTGGAACGTGAAGTTCGCGCGTCCGACGCGCGACGTCGAGTTCCGCGTGCGCCCCGAGGTTGCCGAGCCGGATCTCACGGCGCTGCTCGACGGGAACCCGGAGTCGTTCCAACGCCGCTTCGGCGACACGCCGTTCGAGCGCCCCGGGGTCGCCGGGATGCGGCGAAACGCCACCGCGGTGCTCGCGAACCGCCGCCGGGCTCGCCCATGATCGAAGTTCCCACGCCGCAGCGCGCGCAGGCCGCCGCGATTCAGCACCGCCTCAGCGAGGGGCTCGGCCGGATCGATCCGCATCATCGCCTGCTCGGACGCCCCGTGGCGTACCGGATCATCGACGGCACGACGCTCGAGATCACCTATCGGGACGTGCCGGGGATCGCGGAGGCGGAGGTACTGGGTGTCAAGCGCCTGATCGGCGTCGACTGCTTCTGTACGGTCGCGCCCCAGACGGCGGAAACCGTGCTCGTCCGGTTCGTCGTCTCCCTCAAGTAGCCGTCGTCAGCCGAATCACCGGGAGCTCGGGGGGGTTGCGCCACCGCGGGATCCACGCGCTGCCCACGCCCGCCGAGACGTAGAGCCAGCACTGCCCCACGTGCTTCAGCCCATGCAGGTATGTCCGGCCGAACTGCGACGGCGCCGTGATCGGCCCGAGGAGCGGCAGGTGCGCCTGGCCGTTGTGCGTGTGTCCCGCCAGCATCACGTCCACCCGCAGGCCCAAGGGCAGGTATTCGATGAGATCGGGATTGTGCGAGACGAGCACGCGCGGCACGTCCGGCGCGACGCCGGAGAACGCCTCGTCGGGCCGGACGGCTCCGTGGGTGAAGTCGTCCACGCCGCCCACCGCCAGCACCGCCGCTCCCCGACGGATGAGCCGGTGCCGGTTGTGGAGCAGCGTCGCGCCACTGCGCTCGACCGCGGCCCCGACCTGGTCGGGGTCCACCCAGTGGTCGTGGTTCCCGAGCACGGCCACCACGCCGTCGCGCCCGCGGAAGCGCGCCAGGACCCGCTCGAGGCCGTCGATGTCGCCGCGGGCGTGACTGACGAAATCGCCGCCCAGCACCACGAGATCGGTGTCGAGCTCCCGCACCCGGTCGGCCATGCGCTCAAGCCACCACGTGGGCACGGCGGGACCATGGTGCAGATCGGTGACCAGCGCCAGGCGGTAGCCCCTGAGCCCGGGGGGGAGGCCCTCCACAGGGACCGCGATGTCCGGTGTCTCGAGCCGGGCGCGATCCCAGCGGATGAGCGGACGCGCCAGCCGCTCGGCCACCCACCCGAGCGGGCGCTTGGTGAGGCGCTCGAGTAGCGGCGGGCGCCGCTCCCGCGCGGGCGGGTAACGGCGAGGATGGAGGAACAGCCCGATCACTTCGCCGCGATGCGCGCGACGACGTCGTACATGAAGTGCACCCCGAACGCGAGGTCGTCGAGGCTCACCCGCTCATTGTTGCCATGCACGCCGCGCGACTCCGCCTGACTCAGGGGGAACGGCGACAGGCCGTAGCTCACGATGCCCAGGCGCCGGAAGTAATGACTGTCCGTGAAGCCGGTGAGGGGCGGCGTGGTGACGAGCGCGTCGGGTGTGCGCTCGCGCGCCGCGGCCACGATGGCGCGAAACAGCTCCGTCTCGGTGGGGCTCTCGGTGGCAGGCCAAGTCGGCCCCTGCGGAGCGATCTCGACGCCCGAGTCACTCACGACCTGCACCACGTCGGCGAGGAAGGCCTGCGGGTCCTGGCCCGGCAGGAGCCGGACGTCCAGCGCCGCGCGCGCCAGCGGTGGAATGACGTTCGTCTTGTCGCTGCCCTGAAGGCCCGTGATCGAGATGGTGTTGCGGAGCAGTGCGTTGTAGGTGAGATCGCCGGTGAGGACGCGAACCGCGGCCGTGTCGCGCAGCGCCGCGCGCACGTCCCCCAGCGCCGCACGCCGCCCGGGGTCCGTCTCGATGGTGGACAGATCGCGGAAGTAGCGCTCCACCGCGGGAGTTACCACCAGCGGCGTCTGATAGGCGGCGATGCGAGACAGGGCTCGCACCAGCCGGTGGACGGGGTTGTCCGGCGTGGGGCGCGACCCGTGGCCCGGGGTGCCGTGCGCCGTCAGGTTCAGCCAGAACGGTGACTTCTCCGTCGTCCCCACCCCGTAGTACTCGATTCGTCCGTTCGCGTCCGTGCGGATCGTACCGCCTTCGTTGAGGAGGAACTCGGCGTCCTGCACGACGTCGCGGTGATGCTCGACAAACCAGCCCGCACCGACGCCGCCTCCGATCTCTTCGTCCGCCGTCGCGAGGAAGATCACGTCGCGCTTGAGCGGCACCCCGGCGCGCTTGAGCATGAGCAGTGTCATGAGCTGCGTGATCGCCTCGCCCTTCATGTCGAGCGCGCCGCGTCCCCAGACGTACCCGTCCTGCACGACGCCCGAGAACGGGGCGACCGTCCAGTACTCCGGGCTCGCGAGCACGACGTCCATGTGGTTGAGCAGGATGAGGGGCCGCGCGCTGCCGTCTCCCTTGAGGCGGGCGTACAGGTTCGCCTTCCCCGCCTGGGGCTCGAACACCTGAGCTTCGATGCCCTCACGCGCGAGCACCGCCTTCAGCCAGTGCGCCGTCTGGAGCTCGTTGCCGGGCGGATTGGTGGTGTTGATCGCGACAAATTGCGACAGCAGGGCCGCCGCCTCGCGCCCCACGGCACGCCACTGGGCATCGGTGCGCGGCACATCCGGCTCGAACTGCCGCGGGGGCAAGAGGACGGGCTGAGAGGAAGGGCCGAACAGGCCGGGCTGAGGAGGCGCGGCCGCGCGAGGCGGGTGCGCGCAGGCGACCGCCAGGACCAGCGCGAGGAGCGGGGTGCGACGCACGAGTCCTCCGGGTGGAGACGCGAGAACTCGCAAGCTATCGGCGGGCGCGTCCGGGGGCGAGCCCCCCGGCGTCAATGCACGTTGATCGTCGCCTGGCCGGTCTTGCCCTCGCTCGTGGCGCGCAAAATGACACTCCCCACGGCCCGAGGCTGGACGAGCACCAGTGCCCCGGAGCCACTCACGCTGATGATCGAGTTGTCGCTGGCGGACCAGGAGACGGCCCGTTTGGTGAGTAAATTGCCCGCGGCGTCGCGCAGGTCAGCCCGAAACGTCACGCCGCTGTCTCCCACCGCCAGGTCCGCGGTGTTGGGCACGACGGTCACCGTGGCCACGGGAGCCGGGGCGGCGACGCTGATGCTCGCCTCGCCGGTCTTTCCCTCACTGGTCGCGCGCAGCGAGGCGAGGCCGGCTGCGCGGGCGAGGATCGTGGCTGAGGGACCGTTCACGCTCGTGATCTCCACGATCGAGGCATCGGTGCTGGACCACGACACCGACCGGCTACTCAGGATGTTACCGGCCGCGTCGCGGAGCTGCGCCGTGAACGTGGCGTTGTCCCCGCCAGTAAGGCTGGCGCTGCCGGGGACGACCGTGACAGTTGCCACCGGCGTGGAGCGGCCGACGGTGATCGTCGCCTGCCCCGTCTTGCCCTGGCTCGTCGCGAACACCGTGGCGATCCCCGGAGCGCGACCGAGGGCTCGATCACCACTGCACGAGCCGCAGGGGTACACGAAAACCACCGTGGTGTCGGAGCTGGACCAAGACGCCCCGGCGTCGAGCACGTGCCCCGCCGAATCGCGGACCACTGCCTCGAGGAACACTCCACTGTCCCCCACCGACACCGTGGCGCTCTGCGGCACGATGGTCACCGTGGCGACCGATCCCAACACCACCACGTGGACGATGAGCGAGTCCCTCAGCCCGGCGGTCGTAGCGTAGATCGTTGCGACCCCCGCCTGGCGCCCCGTGACCATTGCCTCGCCGGTATCCGTCGGAGCCGTGACGGTCGCGACGACCGTATTACTGCTCGTCCAGGTGATCGCTGGGTAGACGGGGTGACCGTTCGCATCCCCAACCGCCACGAACAGCCAGATGGTCCCGCCCACCCCGACCTGGTTTTGTCCGCTGATGTGGATGTAGGCATGGCCGGCACCGGCCTGGGGCAGCGTCACCGACAGGGGTGTCGTTTGGCCTGCGGTCACCTGCACGTTCGGGGTGACGACCGACTGGAGCGACGGAATGAAAGGCTCTTCGATCTTCACGAAGTAGCGGCCGGGGGGCAGAAACCCGACCTTGTAGTGCCCGGCCTGATCACTGCGTCCCGTCGCCTCGGGGTTGGACGCAATGCTATCCGGCTGCCCGGGATACGGGGCGTACACGAAGACCTGGGCGTTCGGGACCGGACTGGTCGTCCCCCCGGACTCCTGCGTTACCGTCCCCGCGATCGCGCCGGCGGCTGCTGAATTGATGGCACGCAACTGCGGCGTGAAATCGAAGGCGTAGGTGCCGTCGAAGTTGAACAGGAAGCTGCGGCCGACGTCGAAATCGAGCACGATGTCGGCCCCCTGCGAGGGCACGTTGACCGGATACTCGACGAAGGCGTAGATCCTCGACGAGCCGTGCCACCTCACCTGCGCCGGGTGCTGGGCTGCATCGTTCCAGGTGATCGAGGACAGGCTCGTGTCGAGGGTCATGCGGACGGCGTGGTACTGGCCCGCGGGCATCTCCCCCTCGCCCAGGAGCGCCGTCGTCCCCTGTTGCAGGGCCAGCAGGTCGAAGCTCTTGCGGGGCTCGGTGATGACGACCCACTGACCGCCCCCGCTGGTATCCTGCGCCGTGCTGGCCTCGATCCGCACGACGTAGATGGTCACGCCGTGGAGCGAGTCATACGGGAAGGGAGCGTCGGTGAGCCGCACCGTGATGCGCGGCCGCATGGTAGGGGAGGCAAGCGTGGCGTCGTCCTGATAACAGCCGGTCGCGGCGAGCGCGACCGCAAAGAGTCCGGTGAGTATAGCACGTCTCGACATTGACCAGCTCCTTTGGCAGCGGACTTGCCTGTCCCCTTTGTGATAGATACCTCTCCTGTTGAGGGCCGCGTCACAAGACCCGCTGCGGGACAACGATGTGACGCCCGGGGGGCTAGCGTGGGTATACGTAACGTGGGGACGAGCGACGCCGCCCTGGTGCGCCGTGTGCAGACCGGCGACACCGGTGCCTACGCCGATCTCGTCGCGCGGTATCGCGATCGCCTGGGCCGGTACGCGCTGCACATGCTCGGAAATCGGGAAGACGCGGAGGAGGTGCTGCAGGACGCCTTCGTCCGCGCCTATCGCTCGCTCGCACGCTGCGACGATCCCGAGCGCTTCGGTGCGTGGCTGTACGGCATTTTGGTGAACCGGTGCCGCACGGCCGGCCCGCGCGCCGCGCGCCGGGCCCGCCGATTCGTGCACGATCCGGCCGCGCTCGAGACCGCGCCACTGGCGGGACCAGACGGGCGGACCGAATGGGACGACACAGTCCGCTGGGCGCTGGCGCGTCTCCCGTCGGAATCGCGTGAGGCGTTCCTCCTCAAGCACGTCGAGGAGCTCGAGTACGAGGACATGGCACGACTCACCGGCGCGGGTGTCTCCGCGCTGAAGATGCGCGTGAAGCGGGCGCGGGAGCAGCTCCAAACGATGCTGAAAGAGGCCGAGCGTGTTTGAACCGGTGGACGACGTGATCGAACGGATCGCGCGGCATCTGCGGCGGCCGGTGCGGATCGACCCGGCGCTCGACGGACGGGTCATGCGCGAGATCACCGCGCTCCCGACGCCCGGCGGCGCCACGGCGCTGGGGAAGGCTTGGGGCTGGCTCACGCGCCCCCACCAGCTCACGCTGACACCGCTCGGCGGGCTCACCGTGGCCGCCGCCCTCGCGGTCGTCGTCCTCCTTTCCCGGATGGACTCTTCCGCGCCCGGCCCGCCCGCCCCCCCGCAGGCGGAGTCGCGCGCCTTTCAGTTCGTGCTCGTCGCTCCTCGCGCGACGCACATATCGCTCGTCGGGGACTTCAACGACTGGGACGCGGCGCGCACACCGATGCGCCGGGCCGGAAGCGAGGCGCTGTGGACCGCGGTGGTGCCGCTCGCCCCCGGGCGCTATCACTACGCCTTCCTGGTGGACGGCTCGCGCTGGCTGGCCGATCCCTCGGCGCCCGTGGCCCGCGATGAAGACTACGGCGAGCCCAGCTCGGTGCTCACCGTGGGAGGAGGGGGGTCATGACCTCCGCCCTCACCCGCACGGCACTCCCGCTGCTCGCGGCGATGCTGGTCGCAGGCGGTGCGGCCGCCCAGCAGACCGATCCGCGCCTCGAGCGGGTCGACGCCGCCACGCGGCCGACCGTTGCGGCGCTCGTCGATTCGGCGCGCGCCGCCTTGCTCCCCACGGAGCCGCTCATACAGCGGGCCCTCGAGGGCGCGACGAAGCGGGCGTCGGGGGACGTGATCGTCGCCGCCGTGCGGCGTCTTGCCGTGGACCTGGGGCATGCCCGCGACGCGCTCGGGTCGACAACCTCGCCAGCGGAGCTCACCGCCGGCGCGGCAGCCCTCCACGCCGGGGCATCTCCCACCATCCTCGCCCAGCTGCGGCAAACTCGCCGAGAGCCCCTTACCATGCCGCTCGCGGTGCTCGCCGACCTGGTGGCCAGCGGAGTCCCGGTGGACAGCGCTGCCGCTGCCGTCCTCGCTCTTGCCGGGCGGGCCAGAGACGCCGATCTCGTCGAATTCCGGCGCGCCGTCGAGCGCGACATCGCGTTGGGTGCGCCCCCTGCTGCGGCCACTGCGGCCGCGGCGACGGCCGCGGACCTGCGGGTGAACGCGGGGGCCCGCCAGCAGCGCCCCGGCCGCCCCTAACCCCGTGCGGCCAGCGGCGGCCGCGCGACATGTTTGGACCGCGTCCCTCGCCGCGGCCACGTCTCTCGTCAGCTTCCGCACCCCCGCCGCCCAGACCACCGCCACCGTCGACGTCGGGGTCTCCACTGTGCGCTACGATGGCTTCCTTCCGTCCGGCGCCGGGTCCCTCACCCCCGCCTTCACATGGGAGCGGCCGGGCGCCGCCGTCACCGCTCGCGGCACCTACCTCCGCTTCGAAAGCGGTCGGCGGAGTCTGCAGGGACTCATCGCCGCTTCGCTCTTCACGCCGCCGAGTCTGCTCCCCCACCGCTGGCGGGGCGAGCTCTCCCTCTCGGCGGGCGGGAGCAGCTACGCCGACTTCGCGAGTTTCTGGCACGCGACGGGTGAGGCTCGATTGCATTTCGTCACGGGGGGGGGCGGGGGCGCCTGGATCGGCGGGACTGGGGGGCGCACCTCGTACGGCAGGGCTCCCCGCCCCGTCGCGGTCGCTGGCGTCGGCGTGTGGACGCGGCGCGCCGAGGTGACGGTCGCTGCGTCCGCGACCCGATCGATTGTTGGCGACACGGCATATAGCGACGTGGGATCGACGCTCCACGCGAGGCGGGGTCGTGTCGAGGTCGACGGGTCGCTCGCAGCGAGGGTGTGGAGCCGCGGCGCCGGTCACGGCGTGTACGGCGAAGCGAGCGCCACATACACGCTGGGAGAGCG
>Ga0209761_1000940_pt1 | contig 18519 bp, 19 predicted proteins | sample GraSoi013_1_40cm_4_FD_185818 | JGI IMG/M metagenome (GOLD analysis project Ga0209761, IMG submission 185818) | Grasslands soil microbial communities from the Angelo Coastal Reserve, California, USA - Sample 09_25_2013_1_40cm (SPAdes) (version 2) | ecosystem: Environmental > Terrestrial > Soil >...
CTGAATCAGGACGTCGTATTTCGCTTTCTTCGGGTCCGTTTTCCGAAGTTGCAGCTGGATGTCCGCTATCCGAGTCATCTCGTTTTTCTTTGGCTTTGGAAGATCGAACTCGAAGTAATCGCGCTCGCCTTTCCGGCGCAGCTCCGACAGTTCGCCGGCATTTCGGGCAATCTGGGCGCTGAGCGAAGTTTTGACGTCGGTGATTTCCCGCCGGCTGTCGGCCAGATCGCGGCGGGTTGCGTCGAGATTTGCGGCGACGGTTTTGACTTCGCCCGAGACCGTTCCAATTTTTGACTCGGCATTCTGCTGAACTTCTGCGACCTTTGTTGATGCTTCCTGGCGCACCGCTGCCACGTTGGCTGCCACTTCCGTTGTACTCGCCTTGGTCGCGATCTCACTCGCAAGCTCTCGTTTCGCCTTTTCCTGCTCCGCTTGTAATTTTTCGGCGAATCTGCGCGATGCGGTCAGTTCTTGCGTCGTAACGCCCAACTTCTTGGTGACGACTTCAATATCGGAACCCAGGTCGGTAGCATGCTTTTTGACCGCCTTCATTTGATCCGTCTGGTCTGCCAGTTGATGTTCAAGAAAGCCAATCCGCTCCTCAAGACCCGTGTGTTTCGTGTAGGCGTTGTAGACGAGGCCCAGAATCAGGATGAGCGAAAGCGCAATGCCTGCTTTCAGCAGGGCGTTTTTCGGGGGCGGCGGTGGCGGTAGGGTTGCTCCGCCTTCTTTGGGTTTCAGGCTAAACATCGAAAAATCCTTTCCGTAGGTTGCAACTGCAAACAACAATTATCTACGATTTCAACGAATTAGACGAGGGAGTTGTGGATTGGTATCCTTGGAATTATTCGAAGTCGAGATAGGCTTACAGATATCCGCAATGCTATTTACCGTCTCGTCAGGCGCATACCTCGAGGTTGCGTCCTATCCTACGGTGACGTTGGCCGCATCGTCGGCACTGGTCCGCGGCAGGTTGCAGCGGCGATGCGCGAATGCCCTGCCGGACTTCCGTGGCATCGCGTCGTTGGCGCCGGCGGCAAGATCCGCACAACGGGCGAACACGCATGGATTCAGCGCCAATGTTTAATAGTCGAAGGTGTTCGCTTTCGTGGTCTGGGTTTTTCCTATGAAGTCTATCGCTGGAGGACAGCGAAATAAGCGGATCGAGCGCGATTCGATGGGAGAAGTGGCCGTTCCGGCTGACGCGTTTTATGGAGCGCAAACTCAACGTGCTGTTGAGAATTTTCCGATAAGCAACCTCCGATTCCCCCGCGAATTTATCCGGGCCGTGGGCCTCGTTAAGCTCGCGGCCGCGCGCGCAAATATGGATCTCGGGCTCCTGGACAAGAGCATCGGGAATGCAATCGTGAGCGCGGCCAGAGAAACAGCCGATGGAAAACTCGACCGGCATTTTGTGCTCGATATTTTCCAGACCGGATCCGGCACTTCAACGAACATGAATGCCAATGAGGTGATTCGAAATCGCGCGATGCAGATGCTCGGCGGCAACGTGGGAGACAAGAAGCCGGTTCATCCCAACGATCATGTCAACATGGGCCAATCGAGTAATGACGTCATTCCGACGGCCATGCACGTTGCGGTTTTGGACTCGATCGAGCACAGGTTGATTCCGGCTTTGCGCAAACTCCAAAAGGCGCTGAACCTGAAAGCCGCAGAATTTGATTCGGTCGTAAAGATCGGAAGAACACATCTGCAGGATGCAACACCGGTTCGCCTTGGACAGGAATTCGGCGGCTATGCCCGCCAAGTGCGGCTGGGTATCTCGCGTCTGGAGAAACTGCGAGAGACTTTAGGTGAATTGCCCCTGGGCGGAACCGCAGTTGGAACGGGGATTAATACACATCCGAAATTTGCTGCTAGTGCCATTCGCCACCTTTCGAAGTTGACGGGCCTGAACTTGCGCGAAGCCGGCGACCACTTCGAAGCTCAATCGGCGAAGGACTCCATTGTCGAAGCCAGTGGAACCTTAAAGACCATTGCGGTGAGTCTTACCAAAATCGCTTCAGACATTCGTCTGCTTGCGTCAGGCCCCCGGTGCGGGATCGGAGAAATCACATTGCCGGAGACGCAGCCCGGATCTTCGATCATGCCCGGCAAAGTTAATCCCGTGATCGCGGAATCGGTGTTGATGGCGGCGGCGCAGGTCATTGGAAATGACCTCACTATCACGATTGGTGGTCAGGCCGGGATTCTGGAATTGAACGTGATGATGCCGGTCATGGCGCACAACATTCTTGAATCGATTCGTCTGTTGGCGGCCTCAGCAACGAATCTCAGCGAGCGATGCATCCTCGGTATTCAGGCGAACAAAGAACGATGCAACGAACTGGTCGAAAAGAGTCTTGCAATGTGCACGGCGCTTGCGCCCGAGATCGGATATGATGCCGCCGCATCCATAGCAGAGGAAGCCTACAAAACGGGCCAGACCGTGCGGCAAATCGCAACGGCAAAAAAGATATTGCCCGCAAAACGATTGAGGGAAATCCTGGATCCTCTGCGAATGACCAAACCCGGAATCGCTGCCAAAGGGGATTAGCGGTGCAAGAAAGAGATTTCTTTAACGAGAAAATTGTGCCTTTTTGTGGCTAAAAATACTCTTTCGTGATGATCGTGCCCGGTTCCGTTGGGTAACGCATGAGGCCCAGCGCATCCCGCAGGATCCTCATCTGAAGTTCAGCGTCGTGTGGCTTTCCCAGTGACGAACCCGGTTGAAACGGTTTTGGATACAACGCACGCGGAGGGCCGGCCGGTTCCGATTCGTTGGGGGAAACGGTGATCAGTACCGTCGATATACCTTGAGTTTCGATAGCGCGCTGGATCGTGACGACCGTCCGATGGCATAAGGGTCAGCCGCCGGTGAGCACCACCACATCCGGCCTCATCTTCATCAGGGTTTCAGCGATTGCCCAACTTACGGTTTCTTTTAATTTTCTCAGTTCCGTCGTGAGTCCCATGGAGAGGTGCTGGTCGGCCAGCGTGCGGACCTCCCCAAGTGCAACGAGCTCACGCAGCCGATCCAGAGGGAACATGATGTTCGCGTCCTCGGCGCCCTTGGATGTGTCGAAATGTCCGGGAACAAAACGGATTTTCTTCGTATTCGTGTCGGCAGGAATCAGGCGGACACTCAGGTCATTATCGGTGAAGGGTTCCATGCCCTCGACATACGCTCCCGATGTACTGACGAGGGCAATGCGGCACTCTTTGAGATCACGGCGAAGCGGCGTATATGGAATACAACTGCGGGAAATCTCCAACATTACGCTTGGATCTTCTTTAATTCCTCGAACAATACCGAATTCTTCGGCTGATCGCCGATGGGATGCACGTCAATGTAACGAATCTTGCCTTGCTTATCGACGATGAATAGAGCCCGTTCCGTGAATCCTTCCGCACGTAGGACGCCGTACTTGAGGGCCGTATGGCCATGAGGCCAGAAATCGCTCAGCAAAGGGTAGGAGATGCCTCCCATCGATTTCGCCCAAGCTTTGATGCTCGGAACGGTGTCGGTGCTAATGCCCAAAACTTGGGCATCGTACCGGGCAAACTCGGAAAGATCTTCCTCGTAAGCCGGTATTTGAACGGTTCAGACCGGAGTGAAAGCGAGAGGGTAGAACGCCAAAACAACGTTCTGTTTACCCCTGAAACTCGAGAGCTTCACCTCGGTATCCAAGTGTGATTTCAATGTAAAATCCGGAGCTTCTTCACCGACTTTTGGTGCGTTGACATCTTTGGCCATAGAGTCTTCTCGTTCAATTTTCTAATGCAGCAGAAAAACCATCATCAAAACTATCATATCATTCCGAACCGGATGAAAATCGCACTCCTCGGGGCGGACGGACAGCTCGGACATGATCTCGAACCTGCCTTGCAAGCGCACGAAATCATTCCGCTGACGCGGCGCGACATGGATGTTGCCGATTTCGACCGCACCCGTCGCGTGCTGATGGATCTCTCCCCCCACGTCATTTTGAACACCACCGCATATCACCGCGTTGACGATTGTGAGAACCAACCCGAACTCGCTTTTCAAGTAAATGCTCTTGCTGTTCTCAATCTGGTTCGCATTGCCAACGATTCGGATGCAGTTCTCCTTCACATCAGCACGGACTACGTCTTTGATGGCAACACACGGGAACCTTATACGGAGAGTAGCCAGCCCTTACCGCTGAGTGTCTACGCGACCTCCAAGCTTTCAGGTGAATTCCTGGTCAGAGCGGCTGCCCAAAAGTATTTTCTTATTCGAACCTGCGGCCTTTATGGTGTTGCCGGCAGCCACGGCAAAGGCGGCAACTTTGTCGAGACGATGATCGCCAAGGCGAAACGGCTTGAACCTATTCGTGTGGTGGACGACCAGGTCGTCACTCCCACATACACGGTCGATTTGGCTCATCAGATTGCACTTATTCTGTCAACCACCCATTACGGGCTTTATCACGTGACGAACGAAGGATGCTGTACCTGGTATGAGTTCGCCAAAGCAATCTTTGAGATATCCGGCATTGATGCCGATCTCTCGCCCACTACGTCCGAATTGTATAAAACGCCTGCGATCCGGCCCCGGTACTCTGTGTTGGAGAATGCGCGGCTGAAGCAGTTGGGTCTGAATGAAATGAGACACTGGCGGGAGGCTCTCGCCGCCTATCTTGAAGAGAAAAGTCTCGGCTGATGAGGTCGAAGCTGCGCGTCATTCCTTGTCTCATTCTGCTGCTTCCTCTTGATCTGATCGTGGCCATTGGAATCTTGCTGGCGCAAATATTCCCCTCCTCGCAGAGGAGGGGTGGCGCGAAGCGCGAGCCCGATAGGGCGAAGCCTCAAAAGAAGCCGCGCCGGGATGGTCAGTTCGGCGTAAATGTTTCTGCCGGTCTGACCACCCCGTCTGCGCCTTCGGCGCAGATTCCCCTCCTCTGCGAGGAGGGGAATGTAGTCGCTACCATCGTGATCCTAAACTTCGATGGCAAGCACCTGCTGGCGGAATGTCTGCCGGCTGTAATCGAAGCTGTAAAATACGCTGGCGGAAAGCACGAAGTCCTTGTCGTAGACAACGGCAGCGCCGACGGCAGTGTCCAGTTTGTCCAGGACAACTTCCCAGAGGTCCGCATTCTCGCCCTGGACCGGAATTATGGTTTTACCGGCGGTAACAACCACGCGGCCAACCGCATCGACACCGATATCATCGTTTTCCTCAACAACGATATGGTCGTCGATCGCGGATTTCTGCAGCCACTGCTGGACCCCTTTTCGGACCCTTCGGTTTTTGCCGTGACATCACAAATCTTCTTCTCGGATCAAACTCGCCGCCGCGAAGAAACCGGAAAGACTCGGGCTCGCTTTGGGCGCGGCTTCTTTTATTTCTGGCACGATGCGATCGGACCGGAAGACGAAAACCTCGAAACGCTGCCGGTGCTTTGGGCGGGTGGGGGATCTTGCGCGATAGACCGCAGAAAATTCCTGGCAATCGGCGGATTTGATCCTCTCTATCATCCTTTTTATTTCGAGGACACGGATGTCTCGTATCAAGCGTGGAAGCGCGGCTGGAAATGTCTGCTCGCGCCGGCGAGCCGGGTGATTCACAAACATCGCGCCACAACCAAGGCGAAATTTTCAAATAGGTTTGTCGAGCTGATGGTGCGAAAGAATCAATACCTCTTTACGTGGAAAAACGTAACCGACTCCGCAATGATTTTCCAACATCTCAGAAACCTGCCGCGCATCCATGCTCGGGGAATGGTTCAGTACGGGCCGCTTTTCGAGGCGCATGCTTTTGTGCGCGCCGTTCAGCAATTACCTCAGGCATTGGCCAAAAGGCTTTCCAACCTCTCTTGCTATGCGATTCCGGATCGCGAGGTTTTGGCACGCAGCCAAAAATCATGAACCATCCTTAGGTGGCTTCAGTGAACGCTGCGCCTCTCAGCAAAAAGTCATAGATGTGATAGTGTGGCGTGCTTCAGCCGGACTGGAGCGAATTATGAAATATTGGATACGAAGTTTTGTCCTTTTAATCGCGTTCACAATCTGTCTAGAAATTCCCGCAGAAGCGACCTCTTCCAACGTGGTGATCAGCCAGATTTATCTCGGAACGGGTGACAGCAACCTAAAGCCTGCATATCAATACATCGAGCTATTCAATCGAGGAACAATCAATACGAGTTTGTCCGGTTGGAGCATCCAGTATGCGGCCGAGGGTCAAAATACATGGCAGGCCTTTCCTTTGTCGGGAAGCATTGCGCCGGGTCAGTACTATTTGATACGGACCTCTACACCGGTCGGGAATGTGATTCTGCCTCAGACCGATCTCACGATTGCCCTGAATTTGTCAATGACCGTCGGAAAGTTAATTGTTGCAAACGATTCGACTCCTTTTGATACGGGCTGCCCGTCGGACACAACGAGGGTCGTGGATCTTGTGGGTTACGGAACCACGACCTGCTATGAAAGCCAGCCATTGACGGCGCCTGCCGCCGCAGACTCGGTCGCTTATGTCCGCAAGGGAGGCGGTTGCAGAGATACAGACAGCAATTTTAGTGATCTTTCGAAAGTGACGCCGCTTTTCCGAAACACCAGTTCATTTCGAAATTTGTGCGGAGGAACCACCGGAACTAAATCGTTTTCGCTTCCCGACGGCGGGACAAACTCCTTCCAAAGTTCAGGAACCGGATCCTTGCTGACGACCGGATATGCGCGCATTCAACCGGATAGTAACAGTATCGCTCCAGCCGGCATCGCTGTGTACGGCTTGAGGAGTGGGGGCACACTCATCAGCGAGACCGGTGTGCCGGTGTCTGCCATGGTTACTTCCGGTTTGCTGTACGCCGAGGTGAGTGGTTCTGTGAAAACAGGACTGGCGATCGCGAACCCCAATAACGGCGACGTGACGATCAACTATATCTTTACTCCGTCGAACAACGTTCAGCAGTTTTTTTCAGGATCGCTCTCAATTTCGGCGAATACCCAGATTGCCAAGTTCATAGATGAGTGGCCCTTTTTCCTAAGCGGCACGGGTGTCCTGTCATTCGCAGCCAGCGCACCCGTTGGAGTGACCACGCTGCGAGGTTTTACGAACCAACGTGCTGAGTTTTTGGTATCGACTTTGCCTGTATTGGATCCGTCCGCACCTGCATCCACATCTCCCGCTTATGTCCCGCAATTCGCTGTCAATGGGGGGTGGAGGACGGAACTGATCTTGGTAAATACCGTGGACAATCCGATATCAGGAACGATCAGCTTCACAGATCCTTCAGGTAATCCGATCACTGTACCTATCGATACGGTTACGAGAAACTCAGTGGATTATACGGTCCCGCAACGAAGGACTGTGAAGTTCATCTTGCCCGACAGTGGTCCTACTTTGTTGACGGGAGCAATCCGAATTACTCCCGTCTCAGGTGACCGCGCACCAGTACCTTTGGCGGTATTTGCCAATACAACAGGCGGAGTGAGAGTTTCCGAAGCAACAGTATTGGGATTGCTAGGAACGCAGCTGCGAACCTACGTTGAGAAGTCGAACGTAGGCTCAATCGGCTCGATCCAAAGCGGATTGGCAATTGCAAACGCCAGTGGTGCGACGGCAAATGTCAACCTGGAGGCGTTTCAGCTGAATGGAACCTCCACCGGTCTGACCAGCAAGCTAACCATTCCGGTCGGCGGCAAAGTTGCGAAGTTCGCAGACGAGATATTTCCATCGTTGACGGCGAGCTTCAAAGGAATTTTGCGCATATCATCTGACAATGCGGTTTCCGTCATCGGGCTGAGAGCCCGCATAAACGAACGCAAGGATTTTTTAATGACGACAATACCCGTGAACCAGGAGGTGAGCGAGGGATCTTCCGCCGAGGTGATGTTTCCACATCTCATCGACTCCGGTGGTTACACAACGCAATTCATCGTTATCAACACCGTGAGTGGGCAAACGTCCAGCGGAAACATCCTCTTCCGTACGAACGGCGGCCAGATTATGGATTTGCCTGTCCAGTAGTAAACGGCATTTTGTTGTAGCGGCGGTCTATTTTAATAAGGCTGCGCGCTATCGCGCAGCCTCAAGAAATAGACCGCCGCTACAGTCCCCAAGCCGGCATGCGCCCGATGCTTAGCGAAAATGCATATTTTGGTGGTGACGCCGTATCCTCCGGTTTTGCATGTCCACGGTGGCGGCGTTCGCATGTTCCACAACATACGAATTCTGGCGCAACGAAACTCCGTGCACGTCCTCTCATTTGTGGAAAATGAAGAGGAGTGCCAGGCCGTTAAGCCGATGGAAGCGTTTTGTGAATCCGTTGCGATAGTAAAGCGTATTCCGGATTTCGGTCCGCATTGGTTTTCACTCGCGCCGTTTATGGCATGGGAGTTCCGAACGCCGGCGATGCACAAAGCGGTCGATGACGCCATCCGGATGCACAAGATTGGTGTCGTTCAATGCGAGTACCTGCAGATGGCGCAATACAGGCGCGCCGGCATTTTCTCCATTCTGACGATTCATGAAGCGTATTCGGCAAACGCCTACCGGACGTTTCAAAAAACTGTGGATGCGATCGAAAAGCTCCGGATGTTTTCCCGGTGGATGTCGATGTTGAACTATGAAATCTCGATGTGCAATGCATTCGATCGAGTCGTTACCATGACCGACGAAGATGCGGCATATCTCCGATCGTATGCCCGTTCTGCAAACATCCGGGCCATTCCCATCGGCATCGATGCCGAAGAGTTTCAACCTGTGCCGGATGCTCGACCGGAGCATCCGATTCAAATCGTTTTCGTGGGAAACTTTCGCCACACACCGAATGTGGAGGCTGCAGAGTTCTTGGTCGAGGAGATTGCCCCATTCTTTCCGCAAATGGAATTCGTGATCGCTGGTCCCTATCTTCCGTCGACGGTGCGGAAGCCGTTGAACGCTGTTTTTCCTGGATACATCGCCGACACCCGATCCTTGTTTCATTCACCGAACGCGTTCGTTGCCGCCCCATTGTTTTCGGGCACCGGCCAGCGTGTGAAACTGCTGGAGGCTTTTGCGATGGGCGTGCCGGTGATTACTACATCACTTGGAGCCGCAGGCTTTCCAGTGGTAAATCGGAAGCATGCCGTGATCGCGAATAACGCCGTGGAGTTTCGTGCGGCAGTGGCGGAATTGGCGGCATCGCTCGAGTTACGGTCAAAGTTGGGGCGAGAAGCACGACGAATGATTTTGGAGCACTTCACCTGGGAATCGATTGGCGCGCAGTTTCTTGATTTGGTCGAGCATCGCTAGACGATTATGCGAGTTGTTTCTTTCATATATCGCTTTATTGCCCTACTGCTGATCGTTGCGTATCGGGAAGGAAGTCGTGACGCCTGAAGTCGATGTTCTCATTGTGCTCTATCAGAGCGCAAAATTCGTTCAGCCGTTGCTGGACAGCCTTCAGCGCACCACCGTTCGACTAACCATCTACCTCCTCGACAATGCCTCGACCGATAACACGGCTGAAACCCTCGCGGCGGCGCTGACCACGTTTCCATTGCGAACTCATTTTTTTCGTTCACGGATAAACAACGGATTTGCGCGCGGCGTGAATTTACTGGCCCGTCAGGGCCGGGGCGAGTTCTTATTCCTCTTGAATCCCGATACGGAATTGGAGCAGGGGTGCCTTGAAAAGCTCCTTGATCAGGCACTGGGCGATCCTGCGGTCGGGATGTGTGAGGCCCGCCAGCAACCACGAGAGCACTGGAAAATCTACGATCCGAAAACTGGAGAAACGACGTGGTGTACGGGTGCCGCGGTTTTGGTCCGGAGAAAAGCTTTCGAAGAATTGAGCGGATTCGACGAGCGCATTTTCTTCATGTATTGCGAAGACGTCGATTTGAGCTGGAAATTATGGTTACGCGGTTGGAAATGCATGTATGTTCCCGGCGCCGTTGTGCGCCACTATAACCAGGACATCATTCCGGGCAAGACGCGCACCATTGAAAACTACTTCAGCTTCCGGAATTCCCTCTTTCTTTTCTACAGATTTGGCTGCTGGAAGGACCGCCGGGTCCTATATGGTTTTCTGCTAAAAAGATTCGTGTACGGTAGATATTCGCTCGGGAGTAAGTTGTTGTACACGTTTGCTTTTGTGGATCACATCCGTTATATTCCGTATCTTCTCCGAACTAGAAACCTTTGGTGTGATCGACGACATCCATGGGTTCGCCTGGAGGAGACTTCATTAGCGGATTAGGCGTCCGGAGCGGAACGGGCCGTGCTGCTGCCAGCCAGGTTCGAATTTTGGGAAACTGAATGCCAAAAATCAGTGTCGTCATTCCAACGAAGAACCGCTCCGCCCTGCTAGCGGAAACAATCGATCGGGTCGAATCCCAAACGATTCCGGGAGATCATTACGAAGTCCTTGTTATCGACAACGCCTCCACCGACGACACCCCTGCCATCCTTGAGCAAAAAGCCGGAATTTATCCGAACCTCAAATTCGACTTCCAAAAAAAACCCGGCGCCGCCGCGACGCGGAATGTCGGCATTCGTCTTGCAAACAGCGATTTGATTTTATTTATCGATGACGACGTGCAGGCCGAACCGGCGCTCCTTCAGGCACATCTTGACTGCCATATCCAGAATCCGAACTCGTCCGTGATCGGAGCAGTGAGTATGCCTTGGGGTGATACTTCAGATCCATTTTTGAAATATCTCCGGGACCACCGCGTCCTGAATCCGTACACTCCATCGAAAGGACCGATCGATTTTTCCTATTATCATACCTGTAATGTCTCGACGCCGAGACAGATGCTTCTAGACGTCGGCGGCTTTAACGAAGACTTCAAGGTGTACGGGATGGAAGACATCGACCTCGGATACCGGCTCGAACGGGTCGGGTGCCGCATGGTTTTTGCGGAAGATGCGCGTGCGGTGCATTATCGGTTTCCGCGCTATCACGACTTCATTGAACGGTCTGAAAAGGCAGGTTATTCGCTCGGGCAACTGATCCGGCTGCATCCGGAATTGAAAAAACGTTTTGTGGAGTCCAGCCGAATAGGAAGACATTTGAGGAGTGTTCACCCCCTATACCGATGGACGGCAACCGCGATGTCGCCCTTGCTCAAATTAGTCACCAAATGGGAACAGACCCGCGGGACAGCTCCGTTGACCCAGTTGATGCATGCGCACTATGGTTGGTCGATCCGCTATCACTTCTTCCTTGGATATCATCGTTATTCGAAGGACCACAGGGTTCGGCGCGAGCCGGTCACCCCGATCCAACCCGCATTGGCAAAGGAATATCGAATCAAAGCGAAGAGCGAGCTGTAAATTCGGGGTCAGACGGAGTGGTCAGGTCGGAGCTACGTTTGCCCAAGCTGACCACTAATTGAGGCTTCGCCCTATCGGGCTCGCGCTTCGCGCCCGGCGCGCCAGCTTCTATTAAGCTGTCGCGCCACTCCTCCTCTGCGAGGAGGGGAATTCGTCTTTTTCAATGTTACAAGAGTCTTAAATAGTGATGACCGAGGACAGCAAGGTCATCGAGCGTGTTTTAGACGGCGATTCGGAGGCGTTCAATCTGCTGATACGGCAGTGGGAAAGGCCGATTTATAACTTCATTGTGCGTATGATCGGCGATCGCAATGAAGCGATGGATCTTTCTCAGGATTGCTTTATGAAGGCGTATCGCGAATTGCACACGCTCAAAGACCACCATCGTTTTTCGTCCTGGTTGTACCGGATTGCGCATAATGCATGTTTGTCCCAAATCCGCAAAAATCATGGCAAAACCTGGGTGGAATTGGATCCCGAATTGGGTGCGGCGGAATCCCGGCCGGAGAATCGGCTTGCTGTAGAGAAGGCCTTGGGCCAGCTGCCGCCGGATCAGCGGGAGGCTGTTGTATTGAAAGTCTTTCAGAGTTTGAAATTTGAAGAAATCGCCGCGATTCAGGACGCTCCCATATCCACGGTGAAGTCGCGTCTGTACATGGGATTTGAGAAATTGCGAGCGATCTTAGGGTGAGGTGCGACATGGCACATTTGGGCGATAAATTAGCAGATTTTTTTTACCAAGAGCTGCTCTCTGCGGAGATGAGCGAGGCTCGAAGGCACCTGGAGACCTGTAAAGAATGCCGTTTCGAGGTGGAGCAATTCGAAAGGATACATCTCACTCTGAGAACTGCTCCGGAGCTCGATCCTCCGCGCCGTGTTGTATTCGCACCGCCCGAACGGCGTTCGTGGCTTTCGTGGTTCGGGTGGCGTTCAGCAGCGGCTGCAAGTGCTTTTGCCGCTTTGGTGGCCGGTATTGTGATCGGTTTTTCACATGTCGACTACAACCGGATCGTGAATGAAGTCCATCAAGCTGACCGTGCTTGGCTGGCGGTCGAGTTGAACAAGCGTGATGAGGAAATTCAGCGCCTTCGCGGAGAGCTTGCTTATTACGAAAATTTCCAACGCACAGTGATGAGGGAGACTCTGGAAAATGGCTCAGCTATTCAGCTATTGGCACAGCGTACGATATCACGGCGGTAACTGCTTGGGTGGACCTAAGCTCCTCGTATTTGTCCTGCTGGTCTCCGGCATCCTTTACGGCCAAGGACAGCCGGTTGAAAAGATCAGCCCCGACGTGAGGACGATTCAAAACGCCGTCAACGACGTGGTCGGTACTCCGGCACCCTGGGGAGGAGTCTTGCAGGTTGCTAAGGGCGCATATCTTGATGGTTACGGCATTGTCGTCAGTCTTGAAGTGGCTTTCGATCCACCGGTGAATCCATTCAGTCCTCAAAAGACTCCCGAGGAAATTCGTACAACAGCGGCTCAACGGCTTAAGGAGGTGCAAGAGAAGGTAACAAATGTCCTGAAGCAGAAGGTGGCTCAACTGGAGTCCGTCGGTCCGGCCGAGTCTGTATCCGTTGTACTGAATATTTTGAACACGAATCCGGCGTATTTGCCGGACATGCCGTCACAGATCATTTTCAGCGTTAAAAAGCAGGACACCGCGCGAGTCAGCCTTCGACAATACAAATGAAACTTTCGTTGGCAAGCGAAACCAAACCTTTGGGACAACTCCTGCGTGAGCGGGGATTGATTTCCGAAGACGATCTGGAAAATGCGCTCGCGCTTCAACAGGAAAAGCCCGATAAATTGGGCCGCATCCTCATCGATCTGGGTTACGTAGCAGAGCGTGACGTCTTAGCCACTATCAGCGATCAATTGAAGGTACCGGTATTCGGCGCCGAGTATCCGGCGGTTCCAATTGAACCCGATCGCCTGCCCTTTCGATTTTTACGTACCTTTAACGTCATTCCAGTTCATCTGGAGAACAATATCCTGACGCTGGTTCTGGCGGATCCACTGGATCTGGAAACCCAAAACAGCATTCGCCTGCGCACGGGTTTTGCTCTGCAAATTTTTCTTGCCTCCGAAGCCGAAATCCAGGCACAGCTCGAGCGCCTTTACGGCGGCGAAGAAAACACGACTGAAAAATTGATCGAGACGCTGGGCGACTTCGGCGTAGACGACGAGAATATCGAACACCTGCGCGACCTTGCCTCGGAAGCGCCGGTAATCCGGCTCGTGAACCTCATTATTTCGCGCGCCATCGAATCACGCGCGAGTGATATCCACATCGAACCGTTCGAAAAGGAACTGCGGCTGCGCTATCGAGTGGACGGCGTGCTGCAGAATATGGACCCGCCTCCCAATGCCCTGCGCGCCGCCATCATTTCCCGCATCAAGTTGATGGCGAAACTGAACATTGCGGAGCGGCGGTTGCCGCAGGACGGCCGCATCAAGCTGAAAGTGCTGGGAAGGGAAATCGACCTGCGCGTTTCAACGCTGCCAACGATGTATGGCGAGAGTGTTGTCATGCGTATTCTGGATCGATCGAACTCCTCGCTGATCGATCTTCGCCGCCTCGGGTTTCCCGACGATCTCTACGAAAAAATCTGCCAGATGACGTCCAAACCGCATGGAATATTTCTCGTCACCGGTCCCACGGGCAGCGGCAAGAGCACAACCTTGTACAGTGCTCTAAAGCGCATCAATATTCCGGATCGCAAGATCATCACCATTGAAGATCCGATCGAGTACCAGATGGACGGCATCAATCAAATCCATGTCAATCCTCAGATCGGTCTGACCTTCGCCGCCGGCCTGCGTCACATCGTGCGACAGGATCCGGATGTGATTATGATCGGCGAGATCCGCGATCTTGAAACCGCCGATATCGCGATTCGCTCTTCTCTTACAGGCCACCTGGTTTTTAGTACCGTGCACACCAATGATGCGCCCAGCGCGGTAACGCGGCTCGTGGACATGGGTGTTGAAGATTATCTTCTTGGCTCTTCTTTAATCGGCATCCTGGCGCAGCGTCTTGTGCGAGTGAACTGTAAGGAGTGTAAGAAGGCCGAAAAGGTTCCCGCCGGCCTTCTCCAAGAAGCAAGCTTTGACGTCACCGGTTTGGGTGAGTTCATTGAATTGCAGAAGGGTTCGGGTTGCAAGCAGTGCGACTATACGGGCTACGAAAGCCGCATCGGAATTTTCGAATTGCTGGACATTGATGATGCAATGCGGCATCTGATCGTCAAGACCGCCGATGCCACCGTACTGAAAGAGGAAGCGATCCGATCCGGAATGCGGACTTTGAAACAGGACGGCTGGAGCAAGGTGCTGGCCGGCCTCACTACGCCCGATGAAGTACTCCGAGTGACCCAGGAAGTCTGATGGTATTTCGGTACAAGGCCGTCAATGCCCACGGTGCCTACTCCGAAGGCCAGCTCGATGCCGCCGATACGCGAGCGGCCGTATATCGCCTTCAGAGCATGGGTTTGATTCCCGTTTCCATTGAGGAACCGGCGGGCCGGAGATCCGCTCGATCGAAGGGCATCGCTCTACAACGCGTTTCGAAAAAGGATATCTTATTTTTCACGGAAGAGCTTTCCACACTTGTACACGCCGGGTTGCCTCTGGATCGCAGCTTGACGATTGCAGCCGAATTGGCATCCAAGCCGGCGCTGCGAAACGTGATCCATGACGTCTTGAAGCAGATCAAAGCCGGCAAGTCTCTGGCGGAATCATTGTCCGCGCATCCCAGGTATTTCTCGCGCCTGTACGTCAACATGGTTAGGGCGGGTGAAGCCGGAGGCGTCCTCGACGTCATTCTTCAACGGCTGGTAGAGTTCGAACGCTCCGCCGACGAGTTGCGGAGTTACATGATCTCTGCACTTATTTATCCAGTCTTACTCACAGGCGTCGGTGCAGCTTCCATCGGGATACTTCTGTATTTCGTCATTCCGAAATTCGCCGGCATCTTTGCGGAGATGGGCGCGGCCATCCCCCCGGCAACGATGGTCATGCTGTGGCTTTCAGAAGTAACACGGAGTTATTGGTGGGTGGCGCTTGGCTCGGTTGCCGCGATAATCGCCGCGTTTCGATATTGGATTGGGACGTCCTGGGGAAGGCGAACATGGGACGCGTTGAAACTGAGGTTACCCATGCTCGGTACCACCATCTTGAAAATGGAAATGGCACGATTCGCCCGGACGCTGGGCACCTTGATAGCGAGCGCGGTCCCGTTGATCGCGGGCGTCCGGATCGTACAGGACATTGCGAGCAACAAAATTGTTGCCGAAGGTATATCGAGAATCGCCGAAGGAGCCAAACGCGGCGAAGGCGTGTCGCGCCCGATGCGGGACGCTGGTGTGTTTCCCGGCCTGGCCATCCATCTCGTCGAGGTCGGCGAAGAAACCGGCCGGTTGGATGTCATGTTATTACAGGTTGCGGACGTCTATGAGAAAGACGTAAAAACATCCATCAAGGCTCTGACTTCCGTGTTTGAGCCGGCGATCATTCTTGTGATGGGGATCATTGTTGGGACGGTCGTCCTTTCGATGCTGATGGCTATCTTCAGCATCAACGAGATTGGATTCTGATGAACGGAAACAAAAAGGAACGCGGTATTACGCTTATTGAGTTGTTAGTGGTGATGGTCATCATTGCCATGTTTGCAACGATTGTCGGCCAGCGATTATTCCGGAACGTCGAGAAGGCCCGCCAAACGACAGCGAAGGCTCAGATCGGCGAATTCGAGAGTGTACTCGATGCCTTCAGACTGGACGTTGGACGGTATCCCACGGCAGAAGAGGGTCTGCAATCGTTACGCGCGCGGCCCGCCAGCCTCGAAAGATGGGATGGCCCGTACCTCAGAAAAGACGTTCCACTCGATCCCTGGCAGCGGCCTTACGTCTACAGGTTTCCCGGCCAACATGGCGATTATGACCTCTACTCCCTTGGCGCCGACGGACAAGACGGCGGCGAGGGCGAAAACGCCGACGTGACCAACTGGAAATGAACTGACAGTTCGATCCGCAGTTTCGGTTCGTCTTTTTATACTGCCCCAGCGTCTTTACTGGTTGTGAAGGGTTTCTCCCTCATCGAAGTCGTGGTTGTCATGGCGTTGATCGCCCTGACCCTAACCTTAGCCGGCCCCCGCATCCGGGCGGGGTTCGGCCGGTTAGAGCTTGAGCAGAGTGCCCAAGCGATTCGAAGTTTTGTGAAAGCAGGCCGGGTTCAGGCGCAGCGTGCCGATCGGGAGTACCACGTCGTGATCGACCGCAAGCGGGATTCAATGGCGTTGCTCGATCCGGAACTGAAAGTAGTACGTAAGGAGTCGCTGCCCTCGTCGGTTCAAATCATTTTGGATTCGGATGCGCCGGTTTCGGAACTCACGATTTCGCCCTCCGGAATTGTGCGTGGCGAACCGATTCGCCTGCGCGGCCGGACCGGTGAACTGAAGATCACCTTGCAATGAAGAATCAGCGCGGCTTCACGTTAATGGAAGTGTTGGTGGCGGCCAGCGTGTTGGGCATTGCGGCGACCGCCCTGTTTGGGTTGCTTTCGAAGTCCCTATCGAATTTGCGCAAAGTTGAAGATCTCCACCGCTATGAGCTTGCCGCACAAGATCTGATGAACCGGGTCTTGTTGCTCGAGACCATTCCTGCTCCGGCTACTGCTGAAGGGGCAGTGGATAACTTGGGCGGACATTGGAACGTAAGAGTGACACCCTGGGCGCCGGCGACATTGGAAAAGAAACCGGATCAGGGTGTCTTGAAAGTCGAAGTTGAGGTGACCTGGCCCGGCCGGTCGAGCCGGCGCAGTATTGAGGTGGAGTCATTAAAAGTCGCGAAGATTCAATATGCGAATTATGACTTGCGACAAAGTATCGAAGGCGCGTACCCCCAATGATACCGGCTTCACGCTACTTGAAGTGCTGGTCAGTTTGAGCATTCTGGGCATGATTGCCACTGTCGCCTTCGCGGGGTTGTCGATTGGCATCGACAGTTGGCGCCGGGGATCGCAACGAATCGAAGATCTGGATCGCCGGTTCGCAGTCGAGCGTCTGCTTCAGCGGCAGATCGCTTTAAGTGACTCGCACATATTTCGTGGCGATAACCGTCAGTTGGAATTCTCGACGTCTTACTCGCTCGCGAATGGCCCAGGCGACCCCGTGTGGGTAAGGTACGTTATCGGGACAAATGAGCTCATCTACTCCGAAACACCGTTCGCCCAGTTTGCTCCGGAGAATCCTACCGAACAACTCAAACAAACCTTCGCGGGTGTTACGTCAACCGGTTTTCGTTATCTCTATACTGGTCCCGGAGGGCAACGTGAATGGATGAATACGTCGATGGACATGCGTCCGGTTGCTGTGCGGATTGAAATCGCCGGCGACGTTCTGACCATTCCCCTGGTGAATACTCAATGAAAAGCCGTGGAATGGTTTTACTGACTGTCCTGTGGATTCTGGCGGTTATCGCATTCATAGCGTTCGCTCTCGCTGCTGCCGTGCGTACTGAAGTCAACGCAGCAGCGAATTCGTTTGATTCGGAACGTGCATTGTTTATGGCAAAGGGTGCAGCCGAGGTGGTGTTTCAAAAATTGCAGAACCCCGACGCGTTCCCTGATTTGCCGGTTCACGAGGAGTCGGGCATATACACGTTCGAATTCGGCTCCGGCGAAGTTCGAGTTCAACCGGAGTCCGATCGCAGCCGCATCGATTTGAACGAGGCATCGGAAAAAGTATTGACGGCGATGTTTGATTCATTGGGAGTCGGCGAGGCAGCAGGAAACGAACTCGTGGACAGCATTCTCGATTGGCGTGACAGTGACGATGTTCCTCGCCTGCACGGCGCCGAAGTCGACGATTACGACCAGGTTTTTCTGAGCCGGGGCCGGCTTCCTTACAACGCGTCTTTCAACAGCCTGGGGGAGGTGCTGCTCGTGAAGCACATGACTCCGGCGATCTATTTCGGTCATGTCGAATTCGACACAGCCGCGAATGAGTATCGGAAGGTCCGAGGCCTTCGAGATATCGCGACGGTCCGCTCAGGCAGTAAAACCGTAAGTGTGAACGCTGCCCCGGCCGAAGTCCTTGCGGCCCTGCCCGGAGTATCCACCGATTTGGCCGCTGGTATTGTGGCCGAGCGGGGACGAAAGCCGTTTGCCGATTCGAAGGACTTGGTCAAACGCATACCGGAGTTGAACGAAAGCCCGGCACTCGACTA
>Ga0209761_1000942_pt1 | contig 18515 bp, 11 predicted proteins | sample GraSoi013_1_40cm_4_FD_185818 | JGI IMG/M metagenome (GOLD analysis project Ga0209761, IMG submission 185818) | Grasslands soil microbial communities from the Angelo Coastal Reserve, California, USA - Sample 09_25_2013_1_40cm (SPAdes) (version 2) | ecosystem: Environmental > Terrestrial > Soil >...
CGTGCGGAGCGTGGCTATGCAAAGGCTGCGTGGACGCCGGAGGCACGTGTCCCGGATGCGACGCGCCGCTCCCGAAGGCGGAGGAGCGCGAGGCGCGGAAGAAGGACCGCGAGGCGGACTTCAGCCGCTTGTAGGTCCCCGGCGATCGGCTAGGGGTTCAGCGCGATCATGTCGTCGATGAACGCCCGTGAGCTCTCCAAATCCACCCGGTAGTTGTTGTTCGTCGACTTGCACACGCTGTCGCCCCAGCTCGTCACCGCGACGATGTATTCGACGTGGGACGAAGGATCGACGAAGAACGTCGGCCCCCCGGAGTCCCCGAAGCACGTGCCGCCGTCTCCATGATGGATGTTCTGCGACATGTAGAGCCAGGCATCGTGCAGGTTCCGGAAGCTCGAGGTCGAAATCTGACGGTCTCCGGTGAGCACGAAGTCTTGATTGAGTCCGTATCCGACGTTGATGAGGGTCGCGCTCTTGAGGTCGCCCGCCGCGGCGAGGTCGTCGAGATAGCCTACAGACGCGGGCACGCCGAAGGTGACGCCCTCCACCGCGTTCTCGAGGATGATCACGCCGAGGTCGTGCGGATTCGACGTCGGGCCCCAGTTGTAATCAGGATGGTTGTGGTACCCGCTCACCGCGAGGCGCACCGCGCCCTCCGCGAACACGTTCGGCGCGAAGCTGATCCGGAGCCGACTCGCGGGGAATGCGGCCGCCGTGAGCGCGTCGGTGCAGTGGCCCGCGGTCAGGAAGACGCGTGCCGCGACGAGCGTGCCGGAACAGAACTCACCCACGCTTCCGTCCAGATGAACGATGAGGATCGCCCCGACGTTCGGGTGGGTCGTGTCGATGTCCCCCCAGGTGATGGCGGAAGCAGGCGACCCCAGCGCCATAAGCCCAATTACCGCGAGAACCCCAAAGACCTCGAAGACACGCCGACGCACGAACCTCATCGCCACCACCGCGACCCCCGGAGCGGATGGTCGGAAAACACCATAAGCTTTGGCCGGACGATCCTTGGAGCCGTCACTCGAACGTCCAGCGGTCCCGCTCCCGCAACAGGTCGCGCAACAGGTGGGTCGCCTTCCCGCGATCGACTTACATCAGGAAAGCTCCCAGGTGCTTGCACATGAGCCGACCGGTCGCCCGGTTCGTCTTGAAGTCGACGCAATCGTGCTCGACCCGTTTCTCCTGCCGGTCGATCCGCACCGAGTAATCCTTGACTCGCCCCGCCAGGAGCGTGTCCGTCTCCTTATCCACGGAGACCACGGACGGATCGATCGCCTTCGCGGAGGCAAGGCGGTTCGTCCCCAGGAAGACCGGCAAGAGTTCTGCGAAGGTCATCTTGTCGATGTCCTTGTTCATCGGCACGTCCGCCTGGATCGTGCCCGCCTCGTCCTCGATCTGGCCGCCTTTGATCTTCACTGCGACGCCGAAGCGCTCGAGCGCCTCGTTGATCTTCTTGTCGACGTAGGCCTGCTCCTCCGGCGTGTACTTCGCGCGGTTCCGAGGTTCGTTGAAGTATCGTCGCGCGGCCCGCGCGTGGAACGGCGTGTGCACCGGATACTTCCAGTTCGCCGGATCGGCGTACTTCTCCGGGTCCTTGGGATAGCCTTGGGGCGGGCCGAGCCGGCCGTCTCGTTTCCGGGTCGGCTTCACGGCGCGGACCATCGCGGGTCGAAGGAGGTGCGTTCGGATAAAGGTTCGAGCGGTCTCCCGATGCAGAGGTCGGTCCGGATTCCTCGTCGGGACCACTTGGGTCATCGCGCTGAGCATTTCGACGAAGGCGATGGTTAACATGTTCCCGGTGAATCCAGGGTCTGTCCATGGCCCCTCGGCCCCTGACGATTGTCGGCCTCGGCGACTCCACGACCGCGGGCACTCCCGGTTTTCGCTCTCCGCTCGAGGCGCCGCCGCGAGGGGACGGGAATCCGGAGAGCCAATACGCGCACTGGATGATGCGATCTCACCCCGACTGGACGGTCTTGAACCGCGGGATCAACGGCGAGACGGCGGAGGAAATTCGCAATCGCCTTCTACGAGATGTCCTCCAGGATCGTCCGGCATACGCGATCGTCCTCGCGGGGGTGAACGACATTTTCGGAGGCGACCGACCCGAGTCGGTTGAGCGTCACCTCGCCGCGATGTATGCGGACATCCTCGACGCCGGGATTGTGCCGGTCGCGGCCACCGTCCTCCCGTACAACATGGCAACGGCTCGTTCCTCCGGGGACATCCTCACCCTCAATGCGTGGATCGAGAACCTGACGAAGGTCCTCGGGATCCTGTTCTGCGATACTCACGCCGCCGTCGCGGATCCGGGGGATACGAACCGCTTGGCGGGCAGCCCGGACGGTCTCCATCCGGACGTCGCCGGATATCGGGCGATGGGCGAGTCCCTCGCCCGAACGATTGAAGATCATATTCGCCGTTCGGGGTCGAATCGGTAGGGGCCTTCCTCCGGAAGGACCAAATGGTGTTCCAGCTTGCGGGCGGACGATGGACCGCGCGGGTCGGGCGCACGTTCTCGGATTCGCCGTCGTGCTCGGGGTCGCGCTCCTCCTGCACTACGGGCTCCTCCCGGTCTTGGGCCGACGGGTCGGGATTCGCGAGACGCCCGCATACTTCCTGGCGGTCGCTCTCCTCCCCGTGGGCCTGTGGCTCATCCCGGCCTTCTCCAAGGTGCTCGCTCGAGGGGCGTTCGAAGCGCACCGAAAGCTCTTCGGCAAAGGCGGTGTCTATGTGCGCCTCCCGGGTTCGGAGCCGATTCGGCTGCGGGACACCCTCCTGATGGCCATCGGGCCCTTCGCGATCGATGTCCTCGTGATGGCTGAAATTCTGTTCCTCCAGGGGACGGCCGACCTTCGTCAGCTCGTGGTCGGCTTCGTGGCGTTCCCGATCCTCCTCCTCGCCGGTCTGCTGACCTCCCTGCTCCCCGGTGCGTGGCTGCTGGACGCGCTCGACCTGCGACTCGTCCATCCCGTCCGCGGCGAGGTGATTCGGCCCGCGGAGTGGTTCGAGCGGACCCTCGGCCCCGTCGGCGCCGTCGCGATCCTCGCCGGTTTCGTCACGCTCTTGCACACCTCCGGGTTTTCGTACGAATCGGCGCTCTTTCTCCTGGGCCTCTGGGCGGTGCGCCTCTTTCCCGCCGTGTTCGGTGCGGTGTGCGTCTACCGACTCGCGGTCGAACCGCAAGTCCTTCCGGGCCTGGACGCGTGGTGCGTGAGAACCGGGATCGAGACTCGGAAGGCGTTGCCCCCCTCCTCACTGAATGGGCGGCCCCGAAGGCCCGAACCCCTCGGAGTCCCTCGTGACGGCAGAGGGTCGGATTTCCGGCTCACGCGCGGCGCACCGGGATCGTCGGGGCGACCGGTTCCCAGAATTCTTTCCGCGTGTCGCGGAGCGTCGGTCGGAACGTCCGCGCGATGGGAACGTCCCGTAGGTCGACGTCGGCGATGACGGTTGACTCGACGAAATCCTCCGCCCGGCCGAGGTTCTCCCCGCGCGGACCGATCGCTTGCGTGCCGCCCTGGAAAACGATGTTCAACTCGGTGCCGACCAGGTTCGCGTACACGAGGGGCATCGCGTTCTCGATCGCCCGAGCCGGGAGGATCTTGTCGAAGAACGGCTTCGAGGTCGCCGGTGAGGCGCTGATGATGGCGAGCAGCTGAGCGCCCTCAATCGCGTAGGCTTTCGCGAGCTCCGGGAAGAACGAGTCGTAGCAGATCAGGAGGGCGATCCGCCCGATCTTCGTGTCCACGATCGTGAGGTCCTCCCCGCGAGCGAAGTAGAGACCCTCCTCGAACGGTCCGAAGTTCGCCGGGTACACTTTCCGGTAGGCGGCGACCTTGCCGTCCGGGGCGACGAGGACCGCGGCGTTGAAGAGCCTCTGTGTGCCGGCCTCCCGTTCTGGCATCCCGAACAACACATGGGTTCCGTGCTCGGCCGCGATCGCCTGCACGGCACGAACGGATGGCCCGTCGAGGGATTCGGCGAGCTGCGCGAATGCGTCGCGGGCCATGTATCCCGTCAGGAAAAGTTCGCCCGCGAGGAGGAGGTCGGCCTTTGCTCCCGCGACGGCCCTCTCGAGTTTCTTGAGGTTCTTCGCCTTGTCGCCGACTGCGGGATCCAGCTGCGCGAGCGCGACCTTCACGCGGCTGCAACGCTCCGCCTCCGAGAAAAACCTTCGCTCGCCGACCTTGGAGGAATCGACCTCGCAACGTTTATGCCGGTCCCACCCTTAGCGCGACCTCGCGCTCCCGTAGTCTAGTGGCCAAGGATAGAAGCCTCTCGAGCTTCTGACACGGGTTCAAATCCCGTCGGGAGCACTGCCCTGGTCGGATTCGTGGCATTCCCTTCGCGGGACCCTTCAGGTTCGGACCCTGGAGGGTCCGAGCATGCAAGCTATTATCATCGACTCGTCTAAATTGCGTCCTGGAACACCTACGGCTCGAGGCCGTTACCGATTCATTGTGCTTTCTTTGTGTTATCATACGCCGAGATGATGGCGCGGCTCACCGGCACCCGCTCAGTGAACGCACGGCGATTTTCCTCATTCTTGATCGATTTGGCTTTCCGCTGCAAGACGGTATACGCTTCATCTAGAAACCTTGGAGCTTCTCGTTGACCCGCGGCTGTTAGCGCAAGGTATTGATTGAAGAGAACTTCCTCCTCTCGAAGAGCCGGCATCGTGCCCATCCGATGGAGGGCGTCAACCGCTCTCGTGCTATGATCGAGGGCAGACTCGATGTCCTCCTTCATAAGATCGAGCCTGCTCAATAAGGAAAGAGCAGTTATCTTGCTGCGGGCGAAACCCGTTTGTTCTGTTTCCTCGATTACGGCCACTAGTTGCCTCTCAGCCTCGGAAATGTCCCGGGACCTATAGTTCGAGTGCATCAACAACTCTGCATAATGCGTCCTCACCAAGGGGGCAACGGCAACCATCCACGTAGCTTGGGTCTCCTTCCAGCCTTCAAGGAGCGGCTTCTCTGCCTTTTCGACACGATTCCATTCCAAGTACAGCTTGCCAAGCTGCGCCAAATTGTAAGCCCGCACCGCAATCGACTCTTTTTCGTCCTTGTATAGGCCAATTGCATCACCGAGCGCTTTCTCGGCGTTCTCAAAGAGCCCTATGGCAGTGTACACTTGTCCAAGAAAGTTCAGTACCCAAGAGAGTTCGTGATGCCTTTTCAGCTGCCTTAATCCGTCAACGCTTCGCGTCAGCCACGTCATAGCATCTTCGAAGTTGGCCCTGTCGAACTCCCCAACACCTATCGTGCCCTCGAGGCGAAAGAGAAGCCGATTCAAGTCGTCAGAGTTCGGACCAGTCTGAGTGATCAGGTGTTTTTCGAATAGCTCGTGCGCCTGGTACTGTAACGCCAGGCCCGATGAAAAGTCTGCCCCAACAGTGGCCCTGGCCCCGACCATCTGATGACCTAGATCCGACATGATCACAAACTCGGCCAGGTAGTCCTTAGCCTCGCGGGCAACTTCAAGAGCTTGTTTCATCACTTCCACAGCGCGGTCCAGATTGTTGGTGAAGATGAAGGTCTTCCCTTTGAGATGCTTTGCCTGAGCAATAAGGGCCAGATCTCCGGTCCGCGCAGCGGCTGCTTCTGCTTCGTCCGCCAGGGACACCAATTGCAGCTTTCCTTGAAGTTCCGGTCGGCCCCGCCACCTCAGTTCGGATGCTAGGAGGAGGAGCAGAGTCACCTCAGCACGCAGTCTGTCATGGTCGGGGACCCCTTCGGGTAGCTTACGCACTTTCTCAAGGGCCCGCTGGCACAGGTCCGAGGTCTCCAGAAAGGCGCCGTCATAGTAAGAGGTCTGGGCTGCCTGATAGTAGTATCGTGCTGCAGGCAAATGGTTACCTCCTAGGGCATGATGGCGAGCCACCTCTAGGACCAACCTTCGTCGCGGCTTCAGCTCACCTTTGAGAACAAGTTCCAGAATGGCGGCGATACGCCGATGATAGATCGTCTGCTCGCGCGGATCGAGCTTGTCGTAGAAGGCTCTCTGAAGCAGGCTTGGTTCGAAAGCATAGACCGCTGCCTCACTCTGAGAGTCTTCGTCCCCGGCATAAACGCTGATGATACGATGTTGTTCCTTGACCCCGCGAAGGAGATACAGGAGGTCGTCCTCCGCTTTCTTGACCAACTCAGCCAACACAGTAGATTCGAAGCGGGGTCCTTGCACCGCGCCGACTTCTAGAATTCGTCGTTCTTCCTTCTCCAGAGCGCGTATTCGTTGGTCGAGCAGCTCTCGGGTGCTTACTGGAATCTCCTGAGTTTCCAACGCACCACCCAATTTCCATTCGCCCGAGACGTAGCTAATTTCCCCATCCAAGACATATCTTCCTTCCGATTGGTGAATGATTTCGCGCTCCTCAAGCAGTTTCAAGAAGTGAGTTACAAACAAGGGCTCTCCATTGCAGAGCTCTTTCAGCCACTCTGCCAGGCGCGGGTGAAGGATTTCCCCGAACTCGCCCTCAATGTATCTCCGAATTTCGTCCTCATCCCAGCCGCTCAACGTTATCACGTCGGCGAGGTCGTCCTTGAGCATTTCGGTTTTCATCCTGTGCAACGCGAGATTCTCTTCCGATTCTTCAGGACGGTAGGTGACTATTAGCATCAGGCGATTCTGAGGAGCGACACGAGCGAGTCGCAACAACAACTGACACGAAGCGTCATCCATCCATTGCGCGTCTGTGAAGATCAGGGCTAATAGGGCGTGCTCCGAAGCTATTTTGGCGATAGTGTTTACGTATTGAACCGCTAGGATTTTCGATTTCCCAGCATGCTTGTCGTCGTCGCTGCGTAGGAAATACGCTCCCGTCTTAACGCCCGCCATGACAAACCGGCCGAATGGGATCGCGTCGAGCCAGTCCGGTCCGATTTCCTTGATGAATTCCAGAATTGCTTTCCCTTTGGCCTTCCTATCAGATTTCGCCAGCGTGGCTAAGATTTCAACACAGGGTTGGTAGGCGTTTCCTGTTCCTGAGGACTGATCGCACGCGGCGTACACGAACTCCGCCTTCTCAAATTCAGGGTTTTGACGGCATCTTTCCTCGAGCGCGCGGAGCAGCCTGGTTTTGCCCATCCCGACCGTAGCTTCGACGAGCAGGGTTCCCCCCTTTCCGCTCCTGGCTCGATTAAGCAAGTAAAAGAGGCGGTCTAGTTCGACTTCACGACCCACGAAGCGTTGGGGCGTCATCTACTGCGGCTCCCTCACGAACCGGACCGAGCGTGGCTCCAAATTCGTCTCATTTGTCATTCTATCGCCAAGAAACTCCGGTCCAAGGAATCTGTATGAAGCCGCCGCGTCGAGTTCTGGACGTTTGGAGTCTGCCGCCAAGGCATTTGGAGAATGCTGCGCAAGAACTACCCCTCCATGGGACGTATTGTTCGTCCTTCCTTTCAAGGTATCTCGAAGATTTGTCCTATAGCGGCTGGATGGAATCGTATTGTCGCAGCGACCGGTCGCGTGGCCGCAGTCCCGCAGGATCGCGGACGCTCGTCCTCACTTAACGGGTAGTGACACGGACCCATCTGGGTCCGCCTTTCGGAGAAAGCTTCCCGCTCCGATTCCGCGGAGTAGCTCCACCAGAATGAGCACGGTCCACAGTCTATGCCTCCCGGAAGACCTAATGAGGAGCGTGTTTGCGAACTGCCAATTCGGGTTGCTTCGGCCCCTTCTCCCCGTCCCCAACGACGTGCACCGAGATCAACCGGCATTTTCCAATCGGCCCGTGATACGGCTCAACTCGCACGGAGTAACCCGATCGAGGTTCGACTTCGAGAAGCGGAGGAGCGAGATACGATGACCGGATTGCGGCGTCACCACCGGTTTTCCGTCTCGTCCTACGGACAAACCGACCAGAGTCTTCGAATCCTCGTAGGTGACGGACATCAACGCAACAGCGACAAATCCGTGCACGTGAACCTCGCAATATCTCGGGCTTACTGCGCTCGGAGTCCGAGCCATCGCTAACTCCATCCCCTCATCTAGAGTCATTGCCGCGCCTCGGTCGAGCGCGGACCGGCCCACGTCATCACTCACCATCCTTGCGGCCGTACCGATGATGTCGATGTGGCCGGCCCTGGGAAGAAAGGGCCGGAGAAGCTGACTGTGCCAGTCTTCCGCCTCTCGCCCACTTCGGCGACCAGATGGTCAATGCGCCGAGAAGGCACAGAGCCCGCTCCGCTTGACCTTGGAGAATTGCAAGCTGGGCGAAGGCCATTAGAAAGGCTACAACATGCAGCTTGTCGCCAAGCTCGTTGAAGGCTTCGAGGCTCCTGCGGTAGTGTGAGCCAGCGGATCCGAAATCCCCCTCCTCGATGGCCTTCATTCCCCTCTGCATTAGCTCTTGCGCATCTTCGGCAGACAGGATTTCAATCCGACCTTCTCGTTTCTGTGTCCCGTTGGGATCGGTGCGCAACGATCTGCTCTGCAATCGTCTGGAACGCTCTCTGGACGTTGTCCCCGGTCTTGGAGGACGTGGAAAACCACGATGCATTGTACGCCTGCGCCGCAGCATTCAGATGTTCATCCGTTATCTGAACCCGACCCCCAAGGCCTTGGTCGTTTGCTAGGAACACGACCGGGACTTTTCCTGCAACGCCAAAGGCGCTTTCGATCCAGTCGTCTAGGTGTTGAAGGGTTTCCGTCCGCGCGACATCGCATACCGCGAGGATGCCATGGGCACCATAGAAGTACGCCTCCTTCAGCAACTCAGGGAAGCCCTTCTGGCCGAGGATGTCCCATATCGTCATCTCCACCTCCAGGTGGCCCGTGGCGGCTGGATGAGCTACGGAGAGATGTTTCTTGGAGACCTTGCTCCCAACGGTCTGAATGTATTTGTCGTCGAAAGCGTCGACAACAAAGTGCCGAATCAGTGATGACTTGCCTACGTCCCGATCGCCCACCATCACCACTTTCACTTTCACACGAGTGAATTCGTCCGCAGACGCTCGAGCGCCTTGAGCAGGCGGTCGTGAGGTAGGTGGGCCAATGCGATCGGCTTTGAGATACCCCCGCCCCAGGAGCACGCGCAAGCGAGGCGCGAGGGTTCTTTCGAGTGCCTCACTGCCGTCCCAGTCCCCGATGACCGGTCCGAAATCCTTCTCGATTCCGAGGATGCAGTCCGTAAGGCCCTTTGACAAGCCTCCGTTCCCCTCGCCGCTGACTCGTGCGGCGAGAAACAGGAACTTCCCATGTCGGACGAGAGTTCTCATCGGCCCGATTTCGATTTCGGCGAGTTCGTCCCTTTCACTGAGAGCGTTCTCCGCGAAGCTTAGAGTGATGAAAAGCTGACCAGCCAAGATGTCGAGGTCAATTCGGGATCGGCTTTCCCCCTCGTGCGCAACGAGCAAACCTCCGCGGGTCATCAGGAAAAGCTCCTCGATCCTAGGCGCGTCGCCGAGCTCGCTCCCGGAGCGGTGCGAATTCGTATCCGCTTTTGATGGACCAGGAACGTCCTTCGCGACATCGCCGGCGAGCCGCTGGACTTGCGACCTCAGCCTCCGAACTTCTTCCCGCAATGTTTCCAAGTCTTCCCGATCTCGGGGATTCCCAACAACAATTACGTGGACGCGTTGAAGGCTGATCTCACCAAGACGGAATCCGTTTCGGACGATGCTCTTGATTCGACCTTCGGCGATTCGGTCATCGGGAGCCTTCCCAACGGTTTCGTGAATTGTGGGGTCGAATGCGTCCCCGGGCTTCGCTGTGACCTCCTGGAGGCCGATGCCCCTGAGGTACTCCATCAACCGGTCCCTCAGGTTCGTCGCCTTCTCCTTTGCCGTGCCTTCAAGGCGATCCAGATCGACCCCGGTTTCTTCGATGACGGATAGGAGCCGAACAAGCACCCGTTTCCAAAGTTCCTCCGGCGAGAGGGCCGCCCCTTCGGGGACCGGCTCCTCTCTCAGCTCGACGACGGTGTCCTCTTGAATCTTTACGATACCATTTGGCGAAGTGCTGATTACCATGAACGGAAGGGCTCCTCCCATGAGCGCGATGCCCGGGACGATCGTCACATCGCCTTTGTTCAGCGGTCGATTGAGCAAGCCGCGCTTCACGAAGTTCTCGATGCCCTGTCCGAAGGAAATCCTCTGTCCTTCGGCGACTATCGGTGCAAATGCCACATGTTGCGCCGGCAATGTCTCGGCTTTGCGGACCTCGACCTTGTCGCCGACGCTCACACCGAGGTTCTTCCGGACGAGGCCGTCGATCCGGACGATCCCCTTCCCTTCGTCTTCCTGCATCACGCGGAACAGCCTCACGGCGGTGGATCTCTTGCCCTGAATTTGAATGACCTCACCGACGTCGACTTCGAGGGCGACCCGTGTTTTCGTATCGACCCGAGCTCTTCCCAGACCTACGTCTGACTGAGGGGCGTTCGCAACTTGGAGAGTGATCGGTTCGAACATCCCTCGCAGCTTCAACTCCAAGAGTCCTCTGGCGACTTAAGTCTTGTTTCCCGACGGTCGACGGTGTCTCGGCTATTACCTCTCTCGTGAATGACGACGAGCGGAATCTGACTGACGGATTGTGGCGCTTTGGCGAATCAGACGGACGGCGCGATCGGGGGTTCAAAGCGGTCGTAAATCAAAAACCAGAGCTGGGCGTTGCGACGCGCGGGCGATGGAAATCCAGGGCAGCCGAGTTGGATGGAGGTGGCGAAAAGGGAAAGGGAGGGGGACCAAACGGTCCTCCTCATTTTGAGACGGGACGACCATCTGCTCATTGGCGTACCTAGATTGGTCCGCTGTTCTGTCGGACATTGACGGGCCCTTATGGAGAAACGGCGCATCCCTCCGGGTCCGTCAAGTTCCTGCGACAATCAAAGGGGAAAGGTGAGACTGGAATTCTTGGATCCGGTCTTGTGCTGGGACGGAGACCGGTCTGGGCGGGCAAGTCTTTTTCTGGGTTCGGGCGCATTCGTTTTTCCCATGGCGTGGCCCAAGGAACTTCCCGCAATCCCTACGCGCTGGGAGCACCCGCGGAAGCCCCTCAAAGCGGAGCCCCCCTTCCGGCTGCACACGGGCCGCAAGGATCTGTATGCCTTCTACTTCCGCAAGCTTGGTTTCGGATTCGGGCAGGCGATCGAAATCAATACGTACACGCACGGACCGAGCCGCCTCCAGGTCGTCGGTGTAAAGTGGCTGTCCGGGAACGTTAGCGGGCCCACGGCGGATGGGTCCCAGCGTACGACGAAGAACCCTTACTCGCTCAACTGGAAAGTCATGAGGGAGGAGCTCTACGCCACGAAGGAAGCCGCCCTCGGCGCCATCGAAGGCAAGCGTTACCTCAAGGGAACGAAGACCATTCCAATCGAGCCGCTGACCGTCAAGGAGGTCCGGCAAGCCCTCGAGGCAAGGGAAGCACGCCGGCACGCCAAAGCCAAACCGTAGGCCCAAATGTTGCCAGTGGAATACCCCTATGGAGGACCGGTGGGTCCCGAGGGCCGGGGGCCGAACTCTCCGTCGGGAGCATCCTACTCACTGGCGTGACCCTTTCGAGATCTCCGTCGAACTGCCCACACCTGAATCCTGCCTGGGAGATCTGCCGATGTCGGTTGTTGTGGCATGATAGGTTTATTGATGCTCGGGCCTATGCAGGCCTCTCTTTCCTTTATCGATTCGGGGGGTTGAGGGGCAATGGCCGTGAAGCGTCTGTTGGCGCTCGTCGGAGTGGGCCTGATCGTAATCGGGACGTTGGCAGCGACGGTCGTGGTATCGGGGCCGTCTCCGCGGGTCGCCGTCGCCCGGACGGGAGCTGGGATTCCGCTTCGGACGCGCGCCGGCGGGAGAGGCGAGGCGTCGTTGGACTCGACAGGGCCGTTCGTCGCCTACACGCTCGTCCTCCTGAACAATACACTCATCCCGGGAAATTTCCTGGCCGGGAACGGTCTAATTCCCGTGGCCGCCGCGTACGATAGCGGGAAGGGCGAGGTGTTCGTCGCGAACCTGGGAACCCCTCCCGTGGCAGGTCTCGTGAGCGTCATCTCCGACGCGACGAACGCCGTCGTGGCGAGCGTTGCGGTGGGTGCCGGTCCGTTCGCAGTCGCCTACGACAGCGGGAAGAGCGAGGTGTTCGTCGCCAATGTGGGATCGAACACCGTGAGCGTCATCTCCGACGCGACGAACGCCGTCGTCGCGAGTGTCCCGGTGGGTTCTGGTCCAGTCGCAGTCGCCTACGACAGCGGGAAGGGCGAGGTGTTCGTCGCCAACAACATGTCGAACACCGTGAGCGTCATCTCCGACGCGACGAACGCCGTCGTGGCGACCATCCGGGTCGGTGCCGTTCCGTTCGGAGTCGCCTACGATGGCGGGAAGGGGGAGGTGTTCGTCGCAAATGCAGGATCGAACAACGTGACCGTGATTTCCGACGCGACGAACGCCGTCGTGGCGACCATCCGGGTCGGTGCCGTTCCGTTCGCGGTCGCCTACGATGGCGGGAAGGGGGAGGTGTTCGTCGCAAATGCAGGATCGAACAACGTGACCGTGATCTCCGACGCGACGAACGCGGTCGTGGCGAACGTCCCGGTCGGTTCCTCACCGCAGGGAGTCGCGTACGACGGCGGGAAGGGCGAGGTGTTCGTGACGAACGTACACTCGAACAACGTGAGCGTGATTTCCGATGCGACGAACGCCGTCGTCGCGGACGTCCCGGTGGGTGCCGTTCCGTTCGGAGTCGCCTACGACAGTGCGAAGGGCGAGGTCTTCGTCGTGAATGCCGGATCGAACACCGTGACCGTCATCTCCGACGCGACGGACGCCGTCGTGGCGAACGTCCGGGTGGGTTCCGCTCCATATGGAGTCGCGTACGACAGCGGCAAGGGAGAGGTCTTCGTCACGGATAAGGGATCGGGCAACGTGACCGTGATTTCCGACGCGACGAACGCCGTCGTGGCGAACATCCGGGTCGGTGCCGTTCCGTTCGGAGTCGCGTACGACAGCGGCAAGGGAGAGGTCTTCGTCGCGAATCAGGGATCGGGCAACGTGACCGTGATTTCCGACGCGACGAACGCCGTCATCGCGAACATCCCGGTGGGTTCCATTCCGTACGGAGTCGCGTACGACAGCGGCAAGGGAGAGGTCTTCGTCGCGAATCAGAATTCGGGGAACGTGAGCGTCATCTCTGACGCGACGAACGCCGTCGTGGCGAGCGTGCCGGTGGGTGCCTATCCGCAGGGAGTGGCCTACGACAGCGCGAAGGGAGAGGTGTTCGTCACGAATGCCGGATCGAACAACGTGAGCGTGATCTCCGACGCGACGAACGTCGTCGTGGCGAACATCCCGGTGGGTTACAGTCCGTACGGAGTCGCGTACGACAGCGGCAAGGGAGAGATCTTCGTCGCGAACCCGGGATCGGGCAACGTTACTGTCATCTCCGACACGACGAACGCCGTCGTGGCGAACATCTTTCTGGGTTACACCTCCACGCCGTTTGGAGTGGCTTACGACGGCGCGAAGGGCGAAGTGTTCGTCGCGAATCAGGGATCGAACAACGTGAGCGTCATCTCCGATGCGAAGAACGCCGTCGTGGCGAACGTCCCGGTGGGTTCCTATCCAGCCGGAGTGGCCTACGACGGCGTCAAGGGCGAGGTCTTCGTCACGAATGCCGGATCGGACGACGTGACCGTGATCTCCGACACAACGAACGCCATCGTCGCGAGCATCCCGGTGGCTGCCACGCCGTACGGAATCGCCTACGACAGCGGGAAGGGCGAGGTGTTCGTCGCGGACTACCTCTCGAACACCGTGAGCGTCATCTCCGACTCGACGAACGCCGTCGTCGCGAGCGTCCCGGTGGGCTCCGGTCCAATCGGAGTCGCCTACGACAGCGGGAAGGGCGAGGTGTTCGTCGCGAACATTAACTCGAACAACGTGACCGTGATCTCCGACTCGACGAACGCCGTCGTCGCGAACGTCCAAGTGGGCACGGCTCCGTGGGGAGTAGCCTACGACATCGCGAAGGGGGAGGTGTTCGTCACGAATCAGGGGTCGAACAACGTGACCGTGATCTCCGATACGACGAACGCCGTCGTCACGAGCGTCTCGGTCGGTTCCACTCCACTCGGAGTCGCCTACGATGGCGGGAAGGGCGAGGTCTTTGTTACGAACGGGAACTCGAACACCGTGAGCGTCATCTCCGACGCGACCAACGCCGTCGTGGCGAACATCCCAGTGGGTTCCGCTCCTGACGGAGTCGCCTACGACAGCGGGAAGGGCGAGGTGTTCGTCGCGAACGCGAACTCGAACACCGTGAGCGTCATCTCCGACGCGACCAACGCCGTCGTGGCGACCATCCCAGTAGGTTTCTTTCCTAATGGAGTCGCCTACGACAGCGGGAAGGGCGAGGTGTTCGTCGCGAACTATCATTCGAACAACGTGACCGCAATCTCCGACGCGACGAACGCCGTCGTGGCGAACATCCCGGTAGGTTCCTCTCCCGTCGGGGCCGAGTACGACGCCGGCAATGGCTACCTTTACGTGAGCAATTTCGTCCAAGGGACCATCTCGATCATATCGACCGGAGGAGCAGCCCCGCCTCCACCCACGTACCCGTTGAACTTCACGGAAACGGGGCTCCTGACGGGCACCGCGTGGTCCGTCACCCTGAACGGGACCACTCTTACTTCGACCACGAGCACAATCACGTTCTCGGAACCGAACTGGACGTACGCGTACACCGTGGGACCGGTGACCGGCTACACCGCCTCGCCTTCGGCGGGGTCCGTGACAGTGAATGGCGGGAGCGCGAGTGTGTCGATCACGTTCACCGCCGTGCCTCCGACCACGTACGAGGTAAGCTTCACGGAAACGGGGCTCCCGACGGGCACCTCGTGGCCCGTCACCGTCGGCGGGACGACCCGTACGTCAACGACTAGTACGATCAACTTCTCCGAAGCGAACGGGACGTACGCGTACACGGTGGGACAGGTCACCGGCTACGCGGCCGCGCCGGCCTCGGGGACGATCATGGTGAACGGCGCGGCGGTGAGCCAGTCGATCGCGTTCACGCAGGTGACGTACTCGGTCACGTTCACCGAGATGGGCCTGCCCTCGGGCACCTCTTGGTCCGTCACCCTGGCCGGGACGACCAAGGGGTCGGCCGGTTCGTCGATCGCGTTCTCCGAAGCGAACGGGACGTACGCATATACCGTGGGACAAGTGGCCGGATACACGGTCTCTCCCGCCTCGGGGTCGGTGACGGTGAGTGGAGCCAGCGTGAGCACGCCGGTCGTATTCACGCAGGTGACGTACTCGGTCGCGTTCACCGAAGCCGGACTCCTCGCTGGCACCTCTTGGTCCGTCACGCTGGCTGGGACAACCCATACGTCAACCGCGAGCACGATCACGTTCTCCGAGCCGAACGGAGCATACTCATATTCGGTAGGCGCGGTGACCGGGTACACGGCAAGCCCTGCCTCCGGGACGATTACGGTGAGCGGAAATGACGTGACGCAAACCATCGCGTTCGCGGTTGTGCCCAGCGCGCCAACGATCAGCTCGTTTTCCGCCTCCTCGTCCCCGATCACCCTCGGATCCAGTGTGACCCTCACGGTGACCGCGACGGGCGGGACCGGACCGCTGACCTACGCCTATGCGAGTCTGCCGTCCGGATGCTCCTCGGCGAACGTCTCCTCGCTGACGTGCACGCCGACGGCGACGGGAAGTTTCACGATCACAGCCACAGTGACGGACGCGGCGGGCCAGCATGCGACCGCGACGGTCGATCTCACCGTGAATCCGCCGTTCGTGTCCACCGTCAGCTGCGGGCACGACTTGTCGTGCTCCGTCCAGAGCAGTGCGACGCTCTCGAACGTGAAGTTCGCGGGCAACACGATTCATTTCACCGCAACCGGGCCGGCGGGGACCCAAGGCTACGCGAACGTGACCGCCCCCAAGGCCGCGATTCCCAACATCGACGAGCTGCACGTCTTCGTGAACCGCACCCAGATCAGCAGTCCGGCGGTGACCGTGACGAGTGACGCGACCAATTATTACATCTACATCACGTTCACGTTCCACAGCGCCGTCGACATCGACATCGAACTCGCTCCGACGCCTGCTCCCGCGATTACGATTTTCGGGCTCGATCCGCCCGTGTTCTTCGGCGCAACGACGGTCGTGATCGCGATTGCGGTGGCCGGCGTAGTGGTCGCGGTCCGACGGAGGAAAGGCGCCGTCCGCTGAGCGCGATCGGCGCTTCGCGTCGGCCTCGGAGGCCGAGGGGTAGACTCAGGATGGCGAAGGCGGCGATCGAGACAAAACGGCCCCAAAACGTTGCCAGTGGAATACCCCTATGGAGGACCGGTAGGTAGCGAGGGTTGAGGGCCAAACTCTCCATCGGGAGCATACGAGCGGACGGTAGATCGGCTGGGTTTGCACCGTCCGCCAGTTTTCCACTCGTTCATTTGTCAAACTACCTACACGTTGGATTAGTACAAACCCACTGGCTTTGTCATCCCCAAAGTCTGTAACAAGCACCGGATGGACCTTTCGGCACAAGACTGGGATTGGGAACAGATACTTCGCCGCGGGTGAGACGCTGTGTTTCGCCCCATCTTCTGCAGTTTGCACTTGCAAGGCGTCGTGGAGCCAGAGGGTCGACGTTTTTTCGTGCGGCGCCCCAGACGCGGCTTATGCCGCTATTCAAATCCCAGCAGAACGTAGACCGTGACGGCAGTCACCATCAAAAGTAGCAGGCTGGCCAGCACTGCCGCGGTGTGGCTCCATGTAAAGGGATACGAACGCCGAAGGTCATTCAAAACGAGGTAGGTCGAAACCGCCAGACACGCTGGTCCTCCAGCGAGGGCTAGCGCCAAGGCGAAGCCTGCAACGGGCCTGAGAAACCCTACCCCCCATCGGGCAAGAAGCAGGGAGAGGAAGATCAAGGATATCTCTGCCGACCCTACCACCAAGACGAACTTGACGGGCCAAGGCGAACGCCGACCTCGTGCCAATCTATCCATACTTACTTCCCGAGCATGTCTTGCAATCTCGCGGTAGGGGATGACCCACCACCAGTCAAATTGATGTCAACACTTGATTCCTTCGTTATTTGCAACGATATCGTCCAACGAATAGTACAAAAGGGCACGTTGAATCCGAACCACGACGCCGCTTCACGAATCACGACTTCTAGTTTCCCAGAACGCACCAAGCATGACAGTTGGAAAGTCGCCGCCACCCTGGCAGGTCATCAGACCCGTCTTCCAAGGATCAGGCCCAGTATGACGAGACCGAATGTCGCGGCGGCAATCAGGACCCCAAGTCTCGTGTAGATTGCGTTCATGTCTACCGCGGTTCCTTCCTTGAGCACAAGGGTCTCCTTGCCATACGTGGCGCTCGCCCGCCCATAGTCGCCGCTTGGGTCCGTTCCCGCCGGAGCGATATATCTGAAGGCGGTCGAGTGCGTCAGTTCAACACGAAAAAAGCCCGGCGCAGCCACACTTGGCCGGAATGGCCCGAAACGAACGTTCTCGCCGGGCTGGAGTTGGTGCGTGAAGGTCATCGGTAGACTGGTTATCCGGCCATCGGACCAACTGATGTTCACCACGAGTTCCCAAGAGTAACCCGGGCCTGTCGGGCCTTCAGAGGGCATGGGCGTAGTCCCGGTGTTTCGGACTTCGCCTTCGATTCGCATCGGGGCGCCAACCAGGAACGTCCGCGGACTGCACCATCCGAGGATGCATGCCTCCGACACCACAAAACTCCAGACATCGAGTTTCTCGGGGAATCGTTGACCCTTCCAAGGTGCATATTTGAAGTCGCGTTCTCCCGCCACGCCGCTCTCATGGAGGCCTCTGGCTTAATAATTCCTCTGGAGGGTTGTCTGCAAGGAGTCGTAGGTCGATATCGATTAGACGGTATGGCCCACCAACTTCGATACCATGTTAAACGGGATGAAGAGATCGGTTTAACTCCTCAGGCCGTGGTCCTTCACTATATTCGTCATGGAGGAATCTGGGGTTGATCGTGTGCACATCCGCTCCCCGTCGGGAGCACTCGATTTTTGCCTTGAATCCCGTTTTCCTTCTCGTTGCCCCACTTTCACGAGCCGAAGAAAAGGACGGTGAGGCAGGGACGAATCCAATGAAGACCGAACCCGCAACGATGGGCTAGATAACATACCGCAAAAGCTAAGGCATGCCGTCCCGTACGAGCTACAAGCCCCAACGAGGGGCAGCCTAGAACCCCAAGGCCTCCATAGAGAGGAGAGGTGAAGGAGAAAGTGTGGGGGAGATTTAACAGAGGCTGGAAAGGATTGAGTGGGCTGTCCAAAGTCCTCCTCGCCGTGGCTTGGACAGCATTCATTGCCCTAGGGCCCTTCGTGATCATCTGGGCGAGGAACACCTTATTGGGGGAGAGCATCCCGCTCACCCTCTGGATTCCGATGAGCGCCATGGGGGTAATCATAACCGTAGTGGGCCTAGCAGCGAGACAAGTGGGCCTAGCAGCAAGACGCGGCGCAGACCGAAAGGGCGCTTGAGCGACGACGGGCTGACG
>Ga0209761_1000946_pt1 | contig 18487 bp, 18 predicted proteins | sample GraSoi013_1_40cm_4_FD_185818 | JGI IMG/M metagenome (GOLD analysis project Ga0209761, IMG submission 185818) | Grasslands soil microbial communities from the Angelo Coastal Reserve, California, USA - Sample 09_25_2013_1_40cm (SPAdes) (version 2) | ecosystem: Environmental > Terrestrial > Soil >...
TTCTACGAGCCGCTGCGCCGCGCCGGCGCCACCGCGCGCACCATGCTTGTGGCCGCCGCCGCCCAGACGTGGGACGTCGACCCCGGGTCGTGCCGGGCACACAGAGGAGTGGTGACCCACACGCCGACCGGCCGCACGCTCACTTACGGCGCACTGGCCGACAAGGCGGCCAAGCTGCCGGTGCCGGAAAAGGTCGTGCTCAAGGATCCGAAAGACTTCACGCTGATCGGGACGCCGGCGAAGCGCCTGGACACACCGGACAAGGTGAACGGCAAGGCACAGTTCGGCATCGACGTGCGGCTGCCGGGGATGAAGATCGCCACCGTCGCCGCGAGCCCCGTGCTGGGGGGCAAGGTCGCGGGACTGGACGAAGCCAAGGCCATGGCGATCCCGGGCGTGCGCCAGATCGTCAAGCTGGACGATGCGGTCGCCGTGGTGGCCGACCACATGTGGGCGGCGAAGCAGGGGCTCGCAGCCCTTGCCATCCGCTGGGACGACGGGCCCAATGCGAACGTGAGCACTGCCGATGTTGTCCAGGGGCTCGATGCGGCCTCGCAGCAGCCGGGCGTGGTGGCACGGACGCAGGGCCATGCCGCCGAGGCCCTCGCCGGCGCGGCGAAGAAAATCGACGCGGTGTACCAGGTGCCGTTCCTGGCGCACGCCACGATGGAGCCGATGAACTGCACCGTCCACGTCCGTAAGGACGGCTGCGAGGTCTGGACCGGGTCGCAGGTGCTGACCCGGGCGCAGGCGACCGCCGCCCGGGTGACCGGCCTCCCGCTCGAGAAGGTAGTGGTGCACAACCATCTCTTGGGCGGCGGGTTCGGCCGGCGACTCGAATACGACTATGTGACGCAGGCCGTGCGCATCGGCCTGCAGGTCGAGGGACCGGTGAAAGTGGTGTGGACGCGCGAAGAGGACATGCAGCACGAGTTTTATCGCCCCTACTATTACGACCGGATGGCCGCCGGCCTGGATGCGGGCGGCAGGCCGGTGGCGTGGAGCCATCGAATCGTCGGCCCGGCGATCCTCGCGCGTTATTTGCCGCCCGCCTTCAAGAACGGGATCGATAACGACGCGGTGGACGCCGCGGTGTTTCTCACCTACGACATCCCCGCGATCCAGGTGGAGTATGTGCGGCACGAGGAGCCGGTCTTGAACACCACGTTCTGGCGTGGCGTGGGGCCCACCCACAACGTGTTCGTGATCGAGAGCTTCATGGATGAGCTCGCCGCGGGGGCCAAGGCCGATCCCGTCGAGTACCGGCGGTCGCTCCTGGGCAAAGTGCCGCGAGCGCGTGCAGTGCTCGATCTCGCGGCAAAAGCAGCCGGGTGGGGGCGCCCGTTGCCCGCCGGGCGTGGCCGGGGGGTGGCCCTGCTCTATAGCTGGTGGGGCAGTTACCTGGCGGAGGTCGCCGAGGTCGAGGTGTCCAAGGACGGCGAGGTGCGCGTGCACCGGGTCGTCTGCGCGGTGGACTGCGGCACCGTGGTCAACCCGGATACCGTCAAGGCACAGATCGAGAGCGGCGTCAATTTCGGCATCAGCGCGGCGCTGTGGGGCGAGATCACGCTGAAGAACGGCCGGGTTGAGCAGTCCAATTTCAACAACTATCGGGTGCTGCGGATGAACGAAGCCCCCACGATCGAGGTCCACCTGGTTCGGAACCTCGAAGCGCCGGGCGGGATCGGCGAGCCAGGCACCTCGGTCACAGGGCCGGCGCTGGCGAACGCCGTTTTCGCGGCAACCGGGAAACGGATCCGCCGGCTGCCACTGGTTTCGGCGCTGAAGGCATGACCGAGACCATGACCGCCACGCCGCCCGCCGTGACGGTGAGTTTGCTGACCCGGATGCTCGTCGAAGCCTTTGAGGGGCCTCCCGGTCCGTGGACCTACTTCACCGAAGCATCGCCGGGAACCGGCCTGTTTGCGACGATCAGCGGGTTGAGCGCCGTCCAGGCGTCGGAGCGTGGGGGACCGGGCCGCACGACCATCGCCGGGCACGTCCATCACGTGAGCTCGAGTCTCGTGCTGTCGACGCGTGGACTGCGCGGCGAGTCGACGTCGCGCGATCGCGGCAGTTGGACGGTGACCACGGTGGACGACGCCGCGTGGGCCGACCTGCAAGCACGACTGCGGCGCGAGTACCAGAGTCTGGTCGTAGCGGTGGAGGCCCACGCCCGGTGGGACGAGGACTCTCTAGGCGTGGCGATCGGTGCCATCGCGCACACGGCGTACCATCTCGGTGCCATCCGGCAGCGACTCGCGCCGCCCTAAGTCACCGCCGCTTCGGTCCTAGCCCACAGCTCCTTCGCCAGCGCCTCATCTTCCGCCAGCGGGCTGGGGCTCACCTCGTGGCGGCGGTCGTAATACCGCCCGGTCGTGGTCGCGAGCTCGGGAGCGGTGGCGCAGTAGAGCGGGGTCTCGGCGCCCTCTTCATTTGAGAGCATGAAGAGCTTCCCGAACCACTGCAGGGGCCGCGGCAGCGCACGCCAGATGTTGGACGCCACCGCCCCGGGGTGGAGCGCGTAGGTCGTCACCCTGGTCCCCGCCCCCGCCCCCCCCAGGCGGCGCGCCAGCTCTTTCGCATGCAGCACGTTCATGAGCTTGGTGACGGCGTAATCGGCGAACCCGCTGCGCTTCGGTGCCGCCCGGCGCTCGAGCACGGACCAGTCGATCCGTTTGACCATCATGTGGGCGCCGCTCGCCACATTGACGACCCGCCCTTGCGGCGCCTCCCGCACCCTCGGCAGGAGGAGGCTCGTGAGCAGGAAGGGCCCGATGTGGTTGGTCGCGTAGGTCAGGTCGAAGCCGTCCTTGCTGAGGGCGCGCGTCCCCGCGATGCCGGCGTTGTTGACCAGGACGTCGATCGGCTGGCCAGACGCGAGGAACGCCTGGGCGGCGCGCCGCACCGAGCCTATATCCGAGACATCGAGGGAGACCCATTGCGCCCGCGCGGCCGGGTAGCGGCTTTGGATCCCGGTCAGGACGGGTCTGGTCCGCTCCTCGGAGCGCGTCGCGAGCACGACCCGGCCGCCCCGCGCCGCGAGGGCCTCGACCAACGCACGGCCGATGCCCGAGTTCGCGCCGGTGACGAAGAATGTCCGCCCTTGAAGATCCATGGCATTCTCCTGGTGAAACAACCCTTTTTCAAGTTACGTCATCTAACCGAGCAACCTCTACCGGGCCGTTCATGCTCCTTGGCTTGCCGTTCCTCGCCGTCGTCACGCTCGCCAGACAGGTCCCGGACCCGGGGCCGCCGCGCCACCCACCCGACCCGCCGCCACCCCCGACCAGCGTCGTCGCCACGCGCGCAGCTCAGCCGCCCGTCATCGACGGGCGCGACGACGATGTGGTGTGGCGCGAGGCTCAGCCGATCATCGGCTTCCAGGAATGGCGGCCCAGCGAGGGCGGACCGCCCAAGCTCCCGACCGAAGCGAAAGTCGCCTACGACGCAGGCGCCCTGTACGTGTTCGTCCGCGCCTTCGATCCGCACCCCGACAGCATCATCACGGTCCTCGCCCGGCGCGATTACTTCACGCCCTCGGACATGATCTGGCTGTTCCTGGATTCGTATCATGATCGCCGAACCGGGTATGAATTCGGGGTCAACCCCTCGGGCGTGAAGCTCGACGCGCAGGTCTACAACGACGGCAACGAAGACTTCGCCTGGGACGCGGTGTGGGACGTGGCGACCCGCGTCGATTCGCTGGGCTGGACCGCCGAGTTCCGCATCCCGCTGTCGCAGCTACGCTACGGGCCGCAAAGGCACCACACATTCGGCCTCACCGTCGACCGCGATCTGTACCGCTACTCCCAGCGCGTGAGCTGGCCCCTGTTCCGCCAATCGAAGGCGGGGTTCGTATCGCAGTTCGGCGAGATCAGCGGGCTGGACGACCTCGAGGCGCCGCGCCGGCTCGAAGCGGCTCCCTACGTGGTGACCAAGAACGTGTCGGAGTTCACCAGTACGGGAATCGGCCGCGCGCAGGACGTGGCAGCGGGTGGCGACGTGAAGTACCGCGTCACGTCCAACTTCACGCTCGACGCCACGGTCAATCCGGACTTCGGCCAGGTCGAGGCCGATCCCGGTGTGCTCAACCTCTCGGCATTCGAGACGTTTTTCAGGGAGCAGCGGCCGTTCTTCGTCCAGGGCGCGGGGACATTTCGCTTTGACTTGAACTGCACCGCGGTGAACGACTGCAACACCGGCGAGGGTCTGGTCTACTCCCGGCGTATCGGACGCGCGCCCGAGCTGGCGGGCACCTACTCCGATACCACCTCGCCTGCCTTCACGCGGATCCTCGGCGCGGGCAAGCTCACGGGACGGCTCCCGGGCGGGATGACGATCGGGGTGCTCGACGCCGTGACCCAGCACGTGACGGGCGTGGGCGGCGTGACGATCGAGCCGACCACCAACTACGGCGTGGTGCGTCTGCGGCAGGACCTGCGCGGCGGCGAGACCAGCGTGGGCGGCATCGTCACCGCCGTGAATCGCGACAACGACTCCTTTACCTCACCGTACCTGCGCCGCAGGGCCTATGTGGGCGGCGCGGACTTCCGGCATCGCTTTCCGGGCGGCCGCTTCGAGCTGTGGGGGTCGCTCGACCTGAGCCGGGTGGCGGGCAGCGCTCAGGCCATCGCCGCGACGCAACGCGATGCGGTCCATTACTACCAGCGGCCCGACGTGGGGCTCCCCTACGACACGACGCGCACGTCGCTCTCGGGGGACGCCGAGGAGCTGCAGCTCGGCAAGGTGGGGGGCGCGCACCTCCTGGGGCAGACGAGCTACCAGCGGCGCTCTGCCGGCTTCGAGGTCAACGACCTGGGCTACCTGCAGCGCGCCGACCAGCAGTCCTGGAGCACGTGGGTGGGATACTTCGACCGTCACACGCGCCGCCTGTACCAGCGGTTTCAATGGAACTTCAACTGGTGGCAGTACTGGACCACCGCGGGCCTGCCCGAAGAGCGGGCGTTCAATACCAACACGCACATTACGTTCCGTAACACCTGGTCCTTCCATGCGGGAGGCACGCTGGGCCAGCTGGGTGAGACGTACTGCTACTCGTGCGCCCGGGGCGGGCCCGCGGTCCGCCAGGACCAGTACTTCGCGCCGTGGGCGGGGCTGAACGGCGACGATCGCAAGGCGATCGTGCCGTACTTCTGGGTCAACTACTGGCGGGGCGACGGCGGGCGGTCCCGGAGCATCAACGTGATGCCGGAGATCGACCTCAAGCTGGCGTCACGCATCACGGCGGCGATCATTCCCAACTACACGCGGGCCACGAACGAGGTGCAGCCGCGCGATCCCGTCACGGACTTGGGGGCCGTGACGCACTATCTCTTCGCGCACCTGGAGCAGAAGCAGCTCGGCGTGACGCTGCGCTTCACCTACCCCTTCAACGCGAGCACGTCGCTGCAGGTGTACGCGCAGCCGTTCGTGTCGAAAGGGACGTACAGCAACGTGCGCGAGCTGTCGGCCACGCCGCGCGCGGCGGACTTCGCGAGCCGCTACCAGACGTACGGGGACACCGCCGTCACCAACCACCCCGGCGGATTCAACTACAAGCAGTTCCGCTCAAATGTCGTGTTCCGCTGGGAGTACCGCCCCGGATCGACGCTGTTCGTGGTGTGGAGCCAGGGGCGCCAGAGGTCCAGCGATGTCGAGGGCGCGCGTGGCTTCGGCGGCGACCTCCGCGATCTGTTCGACCTCCGGCCCGACAACGGCTTCCTGGTGAAGCTGTCGTACTGGATCAACCGGTAGCCCGCCCGGCGCGATCACTACCGGTCTGCTTCGAGCGTCGTGAACCGGCTTCGGTACGGGGCGAGCGGCACCCCCTCGGGCACAGTGCGAAGCCCGTGGCCATGAGCCGTGTTGAGCTGCAGCGCCACATCCTGGATTCACTCCGAGAAAACAGGTGCCCCGGGGAAGGGGCGTCCCGCTGTACAGCTACCTGCGAACGATGACTTGCGCCTCCATGCGCTGCTCAAGAAACTGCCGCTCCATTGAATTGCGCGCCAGCCCGAGCGCTGCCCGGAAGTGCTCGCGCGCAGCCTCGCTTCTGCCGCGACGCAGCTCCAGCTCGCCGAGCGCCGCGTGGTAGAACGGATAGGTGGCGAGGCGATGACTGTCGGCGATCGCGCCGATCTCCTCGAGCCCGCGCTCGGGGCCGTCGCGCTGCGCGACGGCGATGGCGCGGTTGAGCGCCACGACCGGAGACGGCCGAATGGTCATGAGCGTGTCGTAGAGCGACACGATCTGTGCCCAATTGGTGTCGTCTACGCGCGACGCGGACGCGTGCACCGCCGCGATGGCGGCCTCGACGTGATACTCCGTCAGCTGGGGGCCGGCGGCCGAGCGCTCGAGCAGTCGTTGCCCCTCGGCCATCAGCTGCGGATCCCAGCGCGAGCGATCCTGGTCGGCGAGCACGCTCAAATGGCCCGCTGCATCGAGGCGCGCCGGCAGGCGCGCCGCGTGCAGACACATCAGCGCCGCGAGTGCGTAGGTGGCCGGCGTCGACCCCAGCGGATGCTCGAACAGCAGGGCCGTGAGACGCAGCGCCTCCCGACACAGCTCCACGCGCACCGCCGACTCGGGAGACGCCCCGTGGTAGCCTTCGTTAAAGAGCAGGTAGAGTGCCCGGTTCACGGCCGGAAGCCGCGTGGCGAAGTCGGCGGCGTCCGCGATCTCGAAGAGCCGCCCCGACTCGGCGAGGACCTTCTTGGCGCGCGTGAGGCGCTTCTCGACGCCCGCGTGCGTGCTGACGAAGGCGGCGGCGACCTCGTCGACGCTGAAGCCGCACAGGATGTGGAGCATGAGCCCGACCTGCGCCGCCTCGGGCAGGCGCGGATGGCAGCAGGAGAACATCATGCGCAGCTGATCGTCCTTGATGGCCTCCGCTCGAAACAGCTCCTCGACGGCCGGAGAGAGCCGCTCCTCGGACTCGAGCCACCGGCCCAGCTCCGGTGCGAGCGTGCGTGCGGTGCACTCGCGCCGCAGCACGTCGAGGGCGCGATGCTTGGCGGTGGCCATGAGCCATGCGGACGGATTCTCCGGCACACCGCGAAACGGCCACACCTCGAGCGCGCGGCAGAAGGCGTCCTGCACCACGTCTTCTGCCAGCGCGAGGTTCTCGACACCGAAGATGCGCGTCAGCGTGGCGACGATCCGCCCCGCTTCGCGCCGGAACAGATGCTCGTGCAGGTCGGTCACATGCCTGTCTTCAGGACGGGACGGACTTCTACCACGCCGCCGCCCTCCAGGATCGGACAGCCCTTCGAGAGCTCCACGGCTTCAGCGAGGTCCTTCGCCTCGATCAGGGTGTAGCCGCCGATGATGTCCTTGGACTCGGCGTATGGTCCGTCGGTGATGGTCCGTTGCTTTCCCTTGACGAGCTTGCCCGCCCGCTCGAGCGGGTGACCGGGGTTCTTGATATGGCCCTGGTCGGCCAGCTGCTGCATCCAGGCCATCCAGGTCTGCATGCTCTTCTGCATCTGCTCCGGTGATCCCATCGCGGCACGACTGGCCTCGTTGGTGCTGCGGTACAGGTAGATGAACTCGCTCATGATGACTCCTCCTGGGGTTGCGCTTCCAACCGTTAGACGTTTGAGGGACACCGGAGCAGACATTCGCGAACCCTTGACTTGACAACATGATTAAATAGCAGCGTGCGGGCACTTTTGGGGCGTCTCCCCCCCCGCCACCAACACGAGAGGTCTACGATGCCCGACGCCAGCTGCACCCATCTCGCTGCGATCACAACGGTGCGGCACGCCAAGCGCCCGGAGTGCGCCGAGTGCGTGAAAATCGGGGCACAGTGGGTCCATCTGCGCACGTGCCAGCAGTGCGGCGCCACCCTGTGCTGCGACAGCTCCCCCAACCGTCATGCCTCCAAGCATGCGCGTGCGACCGCACATCCGGTGGTCGCTTCGGCGGAGCCGGGGGAGCGGTGGCTGTATTGCTATCCTGACGACGGATTCGCGGAGTATTGACCCCCAGCGCCAAAGCGCCGCTGTCCTCCTACAATCCCGTCATGCTCAACGTCGGACTCATCGGTTTCGGCTTCTCCGGCAAGGTATTTCACGCACCGGTGATTCGCGCGGTCGACGGCCTCCGCCTCACCACGATCGTGCAGCGCAGCGGCACGCCGGACCCGCGCTACTCGGATGTCGAATTCGTACGCAGCGTCGACGAGCTGCTCACCAGGGCCATCGACCTGGTCGTCATCGCCACGCCGAATACGTCGCACCATCCGATCGCGCAGCAATGCCTCCTGGCGGGACGCCACGTCGTCATCGACAAGCCGTTTACCACCACCGCCCGTGAAGCCGAAGAGCTCGTTCAACTCGGTGCGGTGAAGCGGCGCGTACTTTCGGCCTATCAGAACCGCCGGTACGTGGGAGACTTCGTGACCCTGCAAAGCCTTCTGTCGGAAGGTGTGCTGGGCCGCGTCACGATGTTCCAATCCCACTTTGACCGCTTCCGTCCGGAGCTCCGGCCGGGCGCGTGGCGGGAGCAGGCGCAGCCCGGCTCCGGCATTTGGTCCGACTTGGGCCCGCACCTGCTCGACCAGGCCCTGGTCCTGTTCGGCACCCCGCAAGCAGTCGCCGCGGACATCCGGGTCGAGCGCGAAGGCGCAGCCGCAGACGACGCCTTCGACGTGACGCTTCACTACCCTCGCATGCGCGCGCTGTTGCGGGCGTCCATGCTGGCGCTTTCACCGGGACCGACCTTTGCGGTTCACGGCACCAACGGCTCTTTCGTCAAGTATGGACTCGACCCCCAGGAAGCGGCGCTGAAATCGGGCCGCACGCCAGACGAGTCGCACTGGGATTCGGAACCTCCCGCGATGTACGGCAGACTGACCACGCCGGAGGGAGCTCGAACGGTGCCGACCATCCCGTCGAGCTTTACGCAGTACTACGAGAATATCCGCGATGCCATACTCGGGAAGACGCAATCGGCGGTGACGCCCGAGCAGGTGCTCAACGTCATGCGCGGACTGGAGCTGGCCGTCGCCAGCAGCCGGAAGCGGTGCGTCCTGCCGTGGACCCCATTACAATGACATTACCGGGAGAAGGCCCTATGCTTTCGCGCATGAATGTCCTCCGCATCATTCTGCCCGCTGCTCTCCTGGCTCCGGCGGCGGTTGCGCAGGAAGCGAAGCGCCCTCCCATCACGGGAATCGCCTACGTTCGCATTTACGCCAAGGATCCAGTGGCATCGCAGCGCTTCTACACCGGGGAGCTGCTCTTACCGAAAGCGAGCTGCTCCGCGGACTGCGCGCGCTACCAGGTCGGGAAGGACCAGTACGTCGAGGTGGTGAAGGCCGACCAACAGCCACCCGGCTTACAGGTGATCGCGTTTCGCACTACCGATGCGGAAGGCTTGCGCCGCTACCTGGCCGCCCACAACCAGATGGTGCCCGCAGCGGTCCGGAAACGGCAGGACGGCAGTGCGGAATTCGAGCTGACCGATGCCGAAGGGCACCGCGTCGCGTTTCTCGAGCCGCAGGCCGACTCCGATCGGCAGGGCGCTATCTCGCATCGCCTGATTCACGTCGGGTTCATTGTGAGAGATCGCGCCGCCATGGATCGGCTCTACAAGGACATACTCGGCTTTCGCCCATATTGGCACGGCGGCATGAAACCGGACCGCACCGACTGGGTCTCGTCGCAGGTCCCGGAGGGCACGGATTGGCTGGAGTACATGTTGAATGTCCCGGCCGATGCGAGCCGTCACCTGATCGGCGTCATGAACCACTTGTCGCTGGGCGTCGAGAACATGGACGCAACCGACGCGGCGTTGCAACGGACCGGCTGGCAGACGCACGGCGAAGAACACAAGCAGATGGGACTGGACGGCAAGTATCAGTTGAACGTGTTCGATCCCGACGACGTGCGCGTCGAGTTCATGACGTTCACACCATCGCAGAAGCCGTGCTGTTCGGACTTCACGGGACCGCATCCGAAGCCGTAAGACGAGGTTGACGCAGCGCAATCGGGGCTGTACAGTCTCGAACTCGCCCACAGCGACGCATTGCTTCGTGGATGACATGGGAGGTCTGACCCCTGACGCCTGACGTCGCGACCCGCGATCGCTGGCCGGCGCTGCCGCTCGAGGAGTGGCGGGACACGTACGCCACGCTGCACATGTGGACGCAGGTCGTCGGCAAGCTGGCGCTCGGCTTGTCCCCGCTCACAAACCATTACTGGAACACGGCCCTGCAGATAACACCACGCGGGCTCGCCACGCTGCCGCTGACGGTCGACCGGCGCCTCATCACGATCACCTTCGACTTCCTCTCGCACCAGCTGGCCGTCGAGTTGTCAGATGGCGGGCACGCCACGGTACCCCTCGAGCCGCGGCCGGTGGCCGAGTTTTATCGGCTCGTCATGGACGCGCTGGCGCGCCTCGATGTCCGCGCCCGGATCTGGACCATGCCGGTCGAAGTCCCCAACCCTGTTCGCTTCGAGGCCGACACGACCCATCGTTCCTACGACGCCGCCGCGGCACGGGCCTGCTGGCAGGTGCTCGTCCAGATCAAACGGGTCCTCGAGCGGTTCCGGGGCCGCTTCCTCGGCAAGACGAGCCCCGTGCACTTCTGGTGGGGGAGCTTCGATCTCGCCCACACGCGGTTCTCGGGCCGTCCCGCCCCCCGCCACCCAGGTGGTATCCCCAACCTTGCCGACGCCGTGACACGCGAGGCCTACTCGCACGAGTGCATCAGCGTCGGGTGGTGGCCCGGCGGAGGATTCGCGCCGATTCTGGAGCCCGCGTTTTATGCCTATGCGTATCCCGAGCCGCCCGGCTGCCCCGACGCCGTGATTACCCCGGTGAGTGCGAGCTACGATATGCGGATGCACGAGTGGATCCTGCCGTACGAGGCGGTCCGACGCGCTCCGGACCCGGATGCCACTCTCCTCGAGTTCGCGCAGAGTACGTACGACGCGGCCGCGGACCTGGGGAAATGGGACCGAGCCGCCCTCGAGCGCCCGGCGCCTAGTGCCGTTCCAACTTGATTCGCCGAATCTGCCGAGAGCGCGTGCGCAGACTTGGCGTGAATAGTTGGAACGGCACTAGCGGCGCTCCGCTGCGCGCAACCCCAGCACGCCGTTGATCCATCGCACCAGAGGCAGCATCAAGCGGAAATCCGCGTCGAGCAGCGCGGGCAGCCGCGCGCTCACCGCCTGAGCGTCGGTCAGCGGCCGGCCCATCACGAACGACTGGAACCTGAGCCACCGCGCCGCGGGGTGATCGGGGGCGAAGCCGCGCGGCACGCGGCGCAGCACGGCCTCCTCCGACAAGCCGCCGAAGCGCCGCACCAGGCGCCGGTCGGTGGCGATCCTGCCGAATCGTTTCGGGTCCTCGGCGATCGCCTCCCGCAGCTTGACGAGGGCGTCCCGCGGCGGCATCCACATTCCGCCCCCGACGAACGAATCGCCCGGAGCGATTTGGAAGTAGAACCCGGCCCCGGCCCCCCCGGCCCCCTCGCTATCGGCCTCGCGCCCCACGGCGCGTGAGCCGTCCTGGTGGTAGAGCCAGCACGAGGCGTGGGTCTTGTACGGGGACTTGTCGGGTGAGAACCGGATGTCGCGGTAGATGCGGAACATCGAGCGTTTGGGCTCCCCGATGATTTCGGGGGCGAACCGCGTCAGCCTGACGTCCATCTCCTCGATCAGCCGGCGCATCGGCTCCTTCACGTCCGCCTCGTACTCGGCGCGGTGGGCCTCGAACCACACGCGGTCGTTGTGGCGCTCGAGGCCGCGCAGAAAGGTCAGGGTCGCCGTCGAAAAGACCATGGGCTCGCAATGTCAGCCGAGACGCTGGCTCACCGCCATGATGTTTCCCTCGCTGTCCTTGAACCACGCAGTCTTCGCGCCGCCTCCGGTGGCGATGCTGTTCTGCATCTTGATCCCCGGCATGTCGTACTCCTCGAAGACCACGCCACTGGCCTTGAGCTCGGCAACCTCCGCCTCGACATCGGCGACCTGCCAGAACGCCTGGCTGGCCTTCGAGGTGCCCGCGTTCGGGGTCTGGTACAGGAAGGCTTCGGTCCCCCCGCATCGGTAGATCACGCCGCCGCCATACTGCTCCCCGGGCTCGAGCCCCAGGGTCTGCTCGTAGAATTTCCTCGCCCGTTGGAGGTTGGAGGCGGGGATATACGCGCGAATCGGTGCGGTGCCCAGCATGAGGATCTCCTCAGGTTATCTTGTGACAAGCCTCGCCGCTGGCGCGGAAGGTAATTTGGTCTCAAGTTCCACCACCAGAGGTTTCGATGACCACCCAGTTGACTCCCGCCCCCGCCCCCGCCCCCGCCCCCACCTCCAGCCCGAACGCCACCGCGCGTCGCGACCACATCTATCCGACGCTCACGGCAGCGCAGCTCGCGCGGCTCGCCACGCACGGGCGCCGGCGCCGGGTCGAGCAGGGCGAGGTGCTGGTGCAGGCGGGTGAGCACGTGGCACGCCTGTTCGTCGTCGTGGAGGGGCAAATCGACGGCGTCCGTCCGTCGGCCACCCAGGGGGACCTCGTCGTGTCGCTCGGCCCCGGGATGTTCACGGGCGAAGTCACCATGCTCTCGGGCCGCCGTGGGCTCGCCCACATCCGGGCGGCAACCGCCGGCGAGGTCATTGAAGTCAGTCGCGACGACCTGCTGGCCCTCATGCAGGCCGACGGCGAGCTGAGCGAGATCTTCATGCGCGCCTTCATCCTGCGTCGAATGGAGCTGCTGCGACGCCAAGTGAGCGACGTCGTGGTCCTCGGGTCGAGTCACTGCCAGGGAACGCTCCGTATCCGGGAGTTCCTCACCAGAAACGGGCACCCATACACGATGGTGGACCTCGATCGCGAGGCGGATGTCGAAGCGGTGCTCGATCGTTTCCACGTCAGCGCCGACGACGTGCCCGTCGTCATCTGTCGCGACGTCGTGCTCCGAAGCCCGAGCACTCAGCAGATCGCCGACGCGCTGGGCTTCAACGACGCGATCGATCAGACCCACGTCCGGGACCTGGTCATCGTGGGTGCGGGACCGTCCGGGCTTGCGGCGGCGGTGTACGGCGCATCGGAAGGCCTCGACGTTCTCGTGGTCGAGTCCACCGGGCCCGGGGGCCAGGCCGGCTCGAGCTCCCGGATCGAGAACTACCTCGGCTTCCCGATGGGGATCTCCGGTCAGGAACTCGCGGGGCGCGCGTACACGCAGGCGGAGAAGTTCGGTGCGCAAGTGATGATCGCCAAGGACGCGACGCGGCTCGCCTGCGACCGCAGGCCGTACGCGCTCGAGATCGGCGACGGGCAGCGGGTCCCGGCGCGCGCGGTGATCATCGCCACGGGAGCCGAGTATCGGCGGCTTCCGATCCCCAACCTGCCGCAGTTCGAAGGCGCGGGGGTGTACTACGCGGCGACCTTCATGGAGGCGCAGCTGTGCGCCGGTGAAGACGTGGTCGTGGTGGGCGCCGGCAACTCGGCAGGTCAGGCGGCCGTATTCCTCGCGCAGACCGCCCGGCGAGTGCACATGCTGATCCGCTCGGGGGGCCTGGCCGATACGATGTCCCGCTACCTGATCCGTCGCATCGAGGACCACCCGGCCATCGTCCGCCACCTGCGCACGGAGATCGTGAGCCTCGAAGGGAACGGCCACCTCGAGCGGGTGGGGTGGCGCGACGAAACGGGGCGTACCGAGACGCACGGCGTCCGGCATGTGTTCACCATGACGGGCGCGGTGCCGAGCACGCGCTGGCTGCACGGATGCCTGGCGCTCGACGCCAGGGGGTTCATCAAGACGGGACCGGATCTGTCGCCGGACGACCTGGCCGCCGCCCGCTGGCCGCTGGCCCGCCCTCCCCATCTGCTCGAGACGAGTCTCCCCGGCGTATTCGCGATCGGCGACGTCCGCGCCGGGAGCTTGAAGCGCGTGGCATCGGCCGTGGGGGAGGGATCGATCGCGATCGCCGCGGTGCATCAGGTACTGCACGAGTAAAGCTCCATGGCGCTGCTCACGCCCCCCGTCGGCGCGCGCGACCACGCCCTGGGTACCGTGGATGCCCCGGTGACTCTCGTGGAGTACGGCGACTTCGAGTGCCCGTTTTGCGGCCGCGCTTACCCGGAGCTGAAGCGCGTGCTGCGGCAGCTCAAGGGCAAGGTTCGCTTCGTGTTTCGGCATTTTCCGCTGAGTAACGAGCACCCGCACGCCCAACACGCCGCGGAGGTCGCGGAAGCGGCCGCCGCGCAAGGGAAGTTCTGGGAGATGCACGATCTCTTATACCAGCGGCAAGCGGCGCTCGCGGACGATGATCTCGTGCGGTACGCGCATGAGCTGGGGCTCGACGCGGCGCGGGTGCGGCGCGAGCTCGCCGCGCACGTCCACGCGGCCCGGGTGAGAGAGGACGTCGTCAGCGGCACCCAGAGCGGTGTGACCGGCACGCCCAGGTTTTTCATCAACGGTCGTCGCCATGAGGAGCCGGGTGACGCCAAGACGCTCGCCGCCGCGCTGCGGCGCACACTCTAGCGAGGAGTAACAGGTATGGACCGTTACGACGAAGAAGCCGAGCAGCGCTCCGCGGCGGTGGTGGAAGTGGCGGCCCGACTGCGCACTCGCGGCATCACGGTGACCGGCGCCGAGCGGCCCGAGGAGCTGGCGGATCTGCTCTCGGCGGTGGAGCGGTTCGAAGCGACGGTCGAGGCGCACGGGGGCGATCTGATGGTCGACGACTTGAAGAGCGCCGAGCCCGACGATCGCCACTTCGTGGTGCCCCGGCGCGGGCCCGGCGAGGCCGTGCGGGCCTACATCGGGCGCATCGACGAGGCGACGGCCCGGCTGCGCCGCCACCCGCGCCAGCCCGACTGAGCGGCGAACGTGAGTGTCACGTTTCCCGGGTTGTTGCGGTTCGGCGACGTCGGACTGTTGCTCCTGCGGCTCATGGTTGCCGTCGTGTTCCTGGATAGCGGGTGGAATCATCTCCGGAGCCCCGCCGAGCGGTCGAAGAGCATCGGGGCAAGCACCGGGTTTACGGTGTTTCTCGGCAGCGCGGAACTTCTGGGGAGTATCGGCTTGGCGCTCGGGATCCTGATTCAGCTCGCCGCCATCGGACTGATCCTCATCATGCTGGGGGCGATCCAGAAGAAGATCTTCGTATGGAAGATCGGCTTCTGGGGCGGCCGGGCATACGGATGGCACTACGACCTGATGCTCCTCGTGATGAATCTCGTGATTCTCTTCACCGGCGGAGGAAGCCTCGTCCTGCGGTAGGCCTCAGGGCCTCCGGGGCGCCGGCGGCGCCCGGTTCATGAGCAACCAGTAGAGCCCGAGCTGCTTGGCCGCCTGGGTGAATTCCACGAAGTCCACCGGCTTGCGCACGTAGCTGTTGGCGCCGAGGCTGTAGCCGTCGATGACGTCGCGCTCCTCGTCGGAGGAGGTGAGGATCACGACCGGCAGGAGCCGCGTGCTCTCCTCAGCACGGATGCGCTGCAGCACCTCCATCCCGTTGACCTTGGGCAGCTTGAGGTCGAGCAACACGACGGCTGGTAGCTCCCGGTCGGCGCGGCTGCCGCCATCCGGGCCGAAGAGATAGTCGAGCGCTTGTGCCCCGTCCTGCGCCACGACGACGTCATTCGTGATGTTGTGACTCTTGAGCGCGCGGAGCGTCAACGCGACGTCGTCAGGGTTGTCTTCCACCAGCAGGATCTTTCCCGGGTTCACGAGAGCCTCCAGGCCCGCGGGAAGCGGGCCATCACAGGGTGAAGTAGAACGTCGCTCCCTGATCGACGGCACCTTCCGCCCAGATCCGGCCGCCGTGCCGGTTGATGATGCGCCGGACCGTTGCGAGGCCGACGCCGGTGCCCTCGAATTCGGCAGCGGAATGCAGTCGCTGGAACACGCCGAACAGCTTGTCCGCGTACTTCATGTCGAAGCCGGCGCCGTTGTCCCGGACCATGAAGGCCTGGCCGCCGTTCGCGTCGACGGACGCGAATTCGACGCGCGCCCCCGGCCGCCTCGCGGTGTATTTCCAGCCGTTGCGCAGGAGATTGTCGAGGGCCACGCGCAGCAGCCGCGCGTCGCCCCGCGCCTTCAGCCCCGCGGCGATCGCGAATTCCACCTGCCGCTCCGGGGTCGCCCGTTGCAGCTCGGCCGCAATGTCCCGTGCCATGCCGCTCAAGTCCACGTCCTCGGTGCGCATCTCCGCACGGGTGACCCGCGCGAGCTTCAGCAGGTCGTCGATCAGCGTCCCCATCCGCTGGCTGGCGGCGCGGACCCGGTGCAGCGACTGTCGTCCCGCCTCGTCCAGCTGCGCGGCATAGTCTTCCAGCAGCACCTGGCTGAACCCGTCGATGCTGCGCAGCGGTGCGCGCAGGTCGTGCGACACCGAGTAGGCGAACGCGTCCAGCTCGGTGTTGGCGGCCAGGAGCTCGGCCGCGTTGCGCCGCAGCGACTCGTTGCGCTCCTGGAGCTCGTGAGTCCGTTCCTCCACGCGCCGTTCGAGCTCGCTGGCGTAGCGCTGCAGCTCGTCCTGGCTCGCTCGGAGGGCGCGGTTCTGGTCCTCGATACGGCCGAGCATCTGGTTGAAGGCATCGGTCAGCGCGCCCAATTCGTCCTCGCCGAGCTTGGGCGCCCGCACGGAATAGTCCTGCCGGGTGGAAACGGCCTTGGCGGTCTCGGCCAGCGCCAGAATGGGCTGGGAGATCGTACCCTGAAGAACCATGGACAGGAGGTACGCTGCCAGCAAGGCGACGCCCATGACTGCCAAGCCGATGACCACGGAGAGTCGCAACGTGTCGTAAACGGCCTCGAGATCGGATGCCAGGTACAACGTGCCGAGACGCTGGCTGCCGGCCTCCTCCACCGGCTGGAACCCGATCAGGCGCCTGCGCTCGAAGCGGTACCCGTCCGGCCCCGGCGCCGCCGGGACGGCGTTACCGGCTAGGTCCGCTGGATACGCGGCGAACACGTGGCCGGCCTTGTCGTACAGGACCGCGGCCACGATGTGCGGGTCGGCGCGGAGGGCGGAGAGGAGCTCTCTGGCGTCGGCTTCGTTGGAAAATGCCAGGGAGGCAGTGCTGTTGGCGGCGATGATCCGACCGCGGACGGACAGGGCGTCGCGCGTCGCCTGCCGCAGGGACCAGTACTGGTATCCCGCGAACGCGGCGGACGTAAGCAGGAGGACGAGCCCGCTGATCACGACGAGGATCGCCGTCAGCTTGCGTTTGATCGGCCAGTCGCGGACGGACATTTCAACGACCCACCGGGGTGATGACCTCGGCCACCCGCAACAGCTTGGAGCTGATCGTCAGGTGCGCGGCTTCCGCCGCCTGGGGGTTGATCTGGAGGCGGATACGACTGCGGTCGGTCACGAAGCGAATCATGCCGCCCCGCTCGGCGAAGCCGTCGTCATCGCCCACGGTCAGAATCGGCCTATTCTTGAGACTCGCGGTAATCTCATCCAGCCGATCGCCGGTGGGCCCGCTGATGAACAGGATGTGACAGGTCTTGATCTCCTCCACGCTGCGGTAGCGCCGCACCTGGAAGGCCCGCCCCCGGAGCTGCTCACCGCGTACGGTCTGATCGAGAAAGCCCTGGAACGGGTCGGCCCCCAGAACACCGATGACGAATGGTGTTTCGGTGTCGGGAAAGGCCGTGGGGGGCCAATCGACGAATTGTGCGAAGTTGAACAGGAAGACGGCCTTCACCTGCGCCTCGGACGCCTTCCCCGTCTGCGCCCCCAGCCGGGCGGCGCATACCAGCAGCAACGCGGTCGTGACTCTCAAAAACGCCACGCGACCGCCCCATACACGCCACGCTGGATGTCCCGACGAGTGGGACTCGCCGCCGCCCCGAACTCCCGGTGGCGACTGTGCAGGAGATTCTGCCCGACGAGCGAGAGATCGAGGTGCGACGTCGGCTGCCAGATGAGCCTGGCATTCATCTCGGCATACGCCGGGACTAGCTCATTGTTGATGTCATCGATCGCATGGAACCCGGCGCTGAGCACCAGGTGTGCCGGAAGGTCTACCGACGACTGCAGCAAGAACTGGCGATCGGGAGTCTGGGACTCCGTCGCGCCCCGGGACATGTCGGTGCTGCCGGGGTTGGGCCAGACGTGGACTCGCAGCTCCGTGTACCCGGCGCGCAGGCGCCAGCGATCGGTGACTCGATAATCGGCGGTCAGCTCCCCTCCGTAGGACTCGCCGTCCTGCCCGTTGCCGATGACGACGGTGTCGGGTGCTGGCGGGTTGACCTGCTCCACGCTGCGGAGTCCGTGGTAACGGCTGTAGAACGTCGCCACAGAAAGGGCAAGGGACCCCTGCTGGTGGCGGAATCCCAGCTCGTAGGCCAGCTCTTCTTCTGAATGGAAGCCCGGGCCGCCGGCTAGAAAAGAGGGCGGTGTGAAGCTGACGCGAGCAAAGAGCTCCCGGTCGATTCGCGACGGCGTTCGGAGCGCGCGCGAGACGGCCGCCCATAGGGTCCCGGACGGGCTGAGCCGCCAATTCACACGGCCGC
>Ga0209761_1000947_pt1 | contig 18468 bp, 12 predicted proteins | sample GraSoi013_1_40cm_4_FD_185818 | JGI IMG/M metagenome (GOLD analysis project Ga0209761, IMG submission 185818) | Grasslands soil microbial communities from the Angelo Coastal Reserve, California, USA - Sample 09_25_2013_1_40cm (SPAdes) (version 2) | ecosystem: Environmental > Terrestrial > Soil >...
GTCCGTCCTGCCTCTGCGGGCTTGTCGCTCGGTCTTCATCCTGTTGGACGACTGGATCGCCTTGAGAATCTCCGAATGACGCACCCGGTTCAGGATTTCGATGTTAGGCATGACGCAATGGCCGCCGATGATTCCCGGGAAGTATTTGACGGGAGGAAAGAATTTGACTTCCTCGTAGAACGAAACGATCTCGTCGTATTTCTGACCGAGTTGATCACAGTATCTCTCCACCTCCTGTGCCCAGGCGATGATCAGGCCGAAATAGGTCGTCTCGGTGAGCTTTGCAAGCTCGGTCGCCTCCGGCGATGACAGGACCCTCGTCTTCATGCCTACCGACTCGAAATGCTTAGCGGCGCGCTCGCCGGAAACCGGATCGATCGCTCCTACGAACTTGGTGTAGCTGAGAATTTCCTCAAGCATTCGCACGTGCTTTCCGCGTACCGGACTGTGCACCACGGCGGCGCCCGTTCGCTCGGCTATGGCTCGCGTCGTCCCGACCGCTACCGTGCTGTTGACGATCGTTAGGCCAGGGCTGAAAAGCTTGATATAGCGTACGGTCTCGCCGACAAAGTCCTCTATCGCAAACGGGTAGCAGACGTGCATGACGTCGACAGCCTTGATTCGCTGGGTGGGAGACGAGACATCCACTCCCACCACTTCGTGGTGCCTGGAGACGATCTCGAGGATGGGCTTTCCCACCTCTCCGAGCCCAACGACAACGATCGTCTTAGTCTCGCTCATCACGGCCCCCCGCGTCGACTGTGCCATCCACGGGGTCACGCGCTGGCCTGTTGCTTTTGTGGACTCCACCATGCAGGTAACGACCCGCTCCTGTTGCTCAAGGGAAAGCCCGGGGAACATCGGGAGCGAAAGCACCTGGGAGGCTGCCTGCTCGGCGACCGGGAAGTCACCGTGGCGGAAGCCGAGAGCCTCGTAGGCCTTCGCGAGGTGAAGCGGGATCGGGTAGTGGATGCCCGTTCCGATGCCTGCGGCGGCTAGGTCCTTCTGGAGGAGCTCCCGCTCCGCGACCCGCACCGCGTAGAGATGGTAGACCGGTCGGGACCAGGACGGGACGTGGGGAAGGATGACCGTCCCGTCGGCGTTGGCGAAGAGCTCGTCGTAGCCGCGTGCTCGCTGTCGGCGCTGCTCGTTCCACTTCGCCAGATGTCGAAGTTTCGCGCGCAATATACCTGCCTGGATGGCATCGAGTCGGCCGTTGTACCCTTCGATGTCGTGGAAGTATTTCTTCGACTGGCCGTGGTCGCGGAGCATCTGGCAGCGCCGCGCCAGTCGCTCGTCGTCGGTGGTGACGGCACCCGCTTCGCCGCAGGCACCCAAATTCTTGCCGGGGTAGAAGCTGAACGCCGCGGCATGACCCATTGATCCGGCCTTGCGCCAGCGGTCCTCCTTCTTCGAGAGGTACTCTGCGCCGTGCGCCTGGCAGGCGTCCTCGATGACGATCAGGTCATACCGGGCCGCCAGCTCGAGGATGGGGTCCATGTCGGCCATCTGCCCGTACAAGTGTACGGGGATGACGGCCGTCACTGGGCCGCCACTGCGCTTGCTCACTACGCGGCCCGTCTCCGGATTTGGTGTGCATTCGGTCTCCAGATAGGCGCGCAGCTTCTCAGGATCCATGGTGTAGGTGCGCTCATCGATGTCGACGAAATCCGGCCGCGCGCCCGCCTGCGAGATTGCCTCCGTGGTGGCGATGAAGGTGAGCGGCACTGTCACCACGGTGTCTCCGGATTGGACGCCCGCCGCGACCAGCGCGAGGCGCAGGGCGTCCGTGCCGCTGGCCATTCCAACGCAGAACTGAGACTCGCAGAACTCCGCGAAGTCGCGCTCGAACTCCTGGACCACCTGGCCACCAACGAACGCGGCGCTGTCGAGTGCGGTCTCGAAAACAGAGCGCAGCTCTTCACGGAGCTCGCGGTGAGCCGTGACAAGATCGAGAAAGGGAATCTCTCCCGTGCTCATGACCTTCTAATTCCTTTCTTCTCATACAGAGACCCGCCATTGAAACCGTTTTCAAGTTTGTGCAGCCACATATCCAACATTCTCAGACCCAATACTTTGATCCTTGGTATCGCGCGCTGACTCGTCTTGGCCATTTTCCATCCGAGCAGCATTTTAATCGTTGAATACTTCCATTTTAATTTAGAAGGCACTAACTCACTCCCTAAAGATCTAGCAAGGCGTCTGGCTTCATCTACGAGAAGGTCCATTTCTGGATAGCACATGTCAAATGATCTTTGTAGAAAACGTAGGGAAGCGAGCCTTGTTCGATCACTATCCTCCAGTGACAACAATAAACGGATGGATAAGGTCTGCGAAGTGAGTAACGAGCGACACGCTTCTTCAGATACTCTCTCACTAAGGCTCCTGAAGTTGCCGATTCTGTAATAGCTTTTCGCTCCTTTTATAAACCTTACTTGTTCACTGAAGGCAACGACACGTGCGAAATACTCGCCATCATCAGCCAAGGATAAGTTAGTATTCCAAGGTCCCGCTAAATTGCACAGCCTACGGCTAACAAGAAATACTGATGGATTCATCCAAGCATTTTCCATGAATTGTGTCAAAAGCCAATCTGTAGGAGTAAGGTCCCGCCAGAGCGAATTAGGTCGGAAATTGGCTTTTTCATGACGGAAGTAAAAGCTGCCAAAACCTGACGACAGTAGGGTCAGGGAGTCCCGCCCGCTATCGGTCAGTTGGAGTTGTTTGGATATCTTATCTGGTGCCAAGAGATCGTCAGCGTCAAGCCACTGAATATATTCTCCCTGAGCAAAGGATAGAGCTTTATTCCGCGCGACACTAGCACCGCCGTGCGGCTGGGCAAGCACCTTTACTGAACGAGATTCATACTGTCTGGCAATATGCAGAGTATTGTCCGAAGATTCGTCATCAACTATGATGATCTCCGTTCGAGGCCATGTTTGGCTGAGGGCTGATTCTATGGTATCAGCCATCCATCGTTCCGCATTATAAGCAGGTATCAAAATTGAAACGAGATGAGACATTATGATGGTCTGCGGTGCAGCGATTCCGGCCTAGCGGCGTCTCTTCTTTCTCGAAGGTTCCAGTGCTTCCTCACACGCTCACCGAACCGCTCTCCCTGGCCAACTCTGCCAACTCCCCTAGCTGCTTCTCCCGCGCCTCCATCGCCGGTGTCGGCGTCAGCCCTGCGATACCAAGGATCTCTTTCCAACGGTATACCCAGTCATGACGCCGGAGCGCTTCCTCGGCGTTTCGACAACTGATCTCCCGGAGCCGCTCGGGCTCGGCCGACAGTCTCGAAATCACTTCCACTGCATCGGAACCGTCGGGTTGGATCTCGATGACCGCGTCCGGCCAATCGAAGTGCCGGCGGAACGCCTCACAATCGGGCGCCTGCCCGACCAGGACTGCGCCCGCCGCCGATCCCTCGAAATAGCGAGAGCCAACACAAACCTGCCCGCGGATTTGCCCCTGGACATCCTTCTTCCCCGGCGCCGCCATGAAGAAGCGGCTTCGCTTCGCCATGTTGGCGAAAAGATCGCGATGCTGGAGGTAATCCGGTGTCTCGCTGTTACCCCCGTTAGCTAGAGTGTCATATATGTAGAACATCTCCTTGCGAGCCGCTAAGTTGAGCAGAGCTCGGTGTATTCCATCCAGTCGGCTCCCGATGCTGTAAACGTCAATAACCCGTGCTGGTGGATTCGGATAGGGGCTGAAGCGGATCGCATCCACCCCTGCCAGCATCTCATGACAAGGACGCCCGATGGCGTCACCGAGGGCTTTGCCTGACCCGGGTACTCCTACTATCACATGGTCGAACCTGCTTAGAACAGGCAGCCAATACTCAAGCTGTGGCACACTGTTTGCCCACAATTCGTTAATCCAGCAGACGCTGGTCCTGCAACGATCCCGCCAACCTTGGATTGCATTGGCATACCACACGTCCTGCCACCATGGGCACACAAGCATAAAAACGTCGTAATCCCTCGTCAGCCGCACCGGCCGGAGTCCCGGGTTCAGGGACACCAGTCTCCGGGACACATCGTGGTAGACAAGCCGCATCAGCCACTTCTCTCTAAACGCGAATCCGTTTGTAGACTCCAAGTGAATTAAGTCGACATCATCACAGCCCACAAGGACGTCCTGAGCTTCGCGTGAGCTGGTTCGGAAAGCATTCCGGGCAAAGGCCGAGAAGGTCGGCATACAAATCCGCGGCTTGACCTGCCGCTTCGAGGCTATGGGCCTGTCTCCCGTCATCGATCCACAACTAACGCGTGCGAATGGATTCTGCAACACATTCTACTGGGCAATTGTCTCATGTCCATTGAGCTTGTCTCTGCATTCTCTGAGACTCGCCAATGACACGCACATAGGACAACATCTCCATTAGTGTTCTCCTGCCACCCGGTATTACCGTCCACATTCCCAAATATACAGCTACAGCTATCACTAAAGACGTTCCGATAGCTCCCGCACTGCTCTCTAACACGATTAGATTGGAATATAAGGCTAACACCACCGCCATTATCACGCTTGCAAACATGGGCCTGAGAATCGAACGGAAAAACAGACCCAGCGTTATTGGGGTTCCCCGGAAAGCTATACATAAGGAAGGCACAAACATAATGCACACAGCTGCCGCATAGCCGATGGCTACCCCTCTAGCACCCCACATGATTCCTATACTAAACGCCAGTATTAAGGTTAACGCACTCAACACACCAACAAACAAATACCTTTTGGACTTGCCACACGTGATCATGACAAATCCAGTGGTATTCGATAGGGGCGCGACGAAGGCTAGGATAGACAAAATCTGAAATAGCTCAGTTGCAGGAAGCCATATTTGTCCTAACACCAACAACACGATGTCTTTTGCATACAGAAATAGATACATCGCTAACGGGATGGACACGAAACTTACGAGTGTCAATATTTTTTGGTAACATTCTCTGTACTTTTCTCGATTGCTCTGAATGACGCTCAGCGTCGACTCGGCAACGTAGTGAACAGGGAATTGGAGTGCACTGATCGGTATATACATTAATTGCCACGCTTGTCTGTAAAACCCCAATGGCTCTGCTCCGTACACTTTGCCTATTAGGACTTGATCAAGGCTGCTTGCAAAGAAATGGATGATATTGAAACCGGCAATGTCTCTTCCAAACTTTATCATTGACCCCACTGTGCTATAACGGGCAGGTGGGCCAGGCATCCAGGGACACGCAACCCAAGTTCCAATGGCAATGAACACGTTTCTTGTGACTTCTCGCCATACCAGAGCCCAGTATCCATAGCCATTGAGGGCTAAATATATTGCAATAATAATGCTTAGAGCGGTTGCTCCTAGATTGACCCCTGCAATTTTGGCGAATTGCATCTGACGCCTGAGAAGGGACTGATGTTGAACGGTCAATCCACGCCAAAAAAAACTTGACGCAATTGCAATAGTAATCCAGATAAGACGGGCATCGCCGTAAAACCAGGCAATCAGGTTGGATGAAACGGCAATCCCTATCATGAGAATCACCCCAAACGCGAGATTTATCCAAAAGAGTGTACTAACTTGTTCATGAGTTATTTGTTTTTGTTGGATGGTTGCATCTGACAGGCCAAGATCGTTAAACCTTTCCGCAAAAGCTGTAAGAGCGGTGACCATGCTCAAAAGGCCAAAGTATTCAGGAATAAGTATCCTCGCCAGGATGGCAATTGACCCGACTCGTAAAACCGACGCGATTCCCTCCGAGCACATTGTGTAAAAGCCGCCACGGATGGATTTCTCCTTCAAATCGCGTTCAATGTGCTCCGTTGCGAACAAGGACTGGTAAGGTGGTGCCTTTATTTGAGAGCTCATCGCATTGCACTCATACATTACATCCGACAACTCATGCGGATTTCGTGATGTTACCTCTTTGTACTGCAACATCTCCACGGCATTCCGAATGCTTTGCAGGTCAGGCCGTTCCGAGCCGATTCTTGCAGCACGGACTAAATCTCACTGCCCTTACTTGGTGCATAGCCTACAGCTTAACGGTAGAACCCTTTGCATTGTGATCTGACAGCCGGCCAACCAATCCAAGTTCCGGTCGGCCCCAAAGGTGCGCAGTGCCCCAAGCTTGTCTTCGGATAACCTCCAAGCAAACCAGAGTCAGCACAGTATGCTCGGAGTAACGTATTCGCCAAAGGGGGTTAGGGGGGAAGAGATGGTTCAAAAAGGCGCTATGTACACATCAGAGCGCAGCTTAGACATCCTTGAAGATAGCAGTATATTGTTTATCCAAGGCCATACGATACTCTTCAGTCTTTTGTTTGATGTACGTCTTTAGCTCTTCCGCATTCTTTTCGATTTCAATCAACTGATCGATCAGCTTATCGACATCTAAATGATCAATATGTTGGCAGTATTTAGACAATCCTACCGCGTCCATCAACGAAACAAGCTTTTCATGGTAGGAGAGTGCAATAACCGGTCTATTAAGCAACAGGGCCAGCACCACGTTGTGAAAGCGAGGAGACACGACTATGTCGCTTGTTGCCAGCTGTGCAATCAACTGTTGTACCGATTCAATCGGTTCATCGATAACCTGATGATTCTCGTAATTGACTTTCCTCTCATGTAGTGACTTTCTGAGATCCGCTAGCACTTGAGTATCGTAGGACACGTCGCCAATCACGAGGCGCACAGTATACATGCGTTCCAGCAACCGAGCCACGAAAGCGGTCACCTTGTCGAGGTAGTGGCGGTAAATATCATCAGCTTGGTGTTGTCGAGGCCCTGGACCGTGTTGGCCGTTATGATCCGCAACGCCCATGGCGATGACAGGCTTCCCCCTGTTGCGATGGCTACCTCGCGGTATTGTGGGCGTAGGCAGACTGAAAGCTAAATCGGGATAGACCGGGTCATTAGTCGGGTCGAAGCCAATGCGACGCATGTACTGTCTGGAGGAATCGTCTCGGTAGGAGCGATAGTCTGCAAGCAAGAGGGCGGATTTGACGAAAAACCTGCTCAGCGGGTGGCGTAGCGGGCCCACTCCCACGCTTACAAAGAGGAGCTTACACCGCCGTAGCTTTGCGGTGACTGACCATTTGAATGCCATATAGGGCCAACCAAAAGGCCCCGTAAGATTGTCTGACAGGAATTGGGTCCCTGGCACGATAAACATGTCCGTGCCCTCAAGGGTATTAAAGGCCTTAAGCCATCGGTAGAGCTCGCTTGGGATCCCAATAAAGACCTTCCGCAGGAATCTAGCCAGCGGATTATTGCGGAGCAGCCCCGGGACGAATATGTCATGGATTGGAACAGCAGCGATGTTGTGGGTTGTCGCGGTGGCCTCAGGGCCTGTGCAGATACAGTTCACTTCAGCATCCGGCAAGTGCTGGCGGAGATTATAAAGGATGGCTTGGAGAGTACTCTCGTTGCCCAGGTTGCCCTGGCCAAAGTTCCCAAAGAAGCTGATCTTCTTTCGCTTCCTCTTAGCGTCTTTCAAATTCACCGATCCCTTGTATTTAAGTCGAGAGACGATGGAGACTGACCTTGCTCCACAAGGATAAGTCTTCTCGTGATACCATTGAAGATAATTGCAGTCTTATCGCAGCGTTGCGGCGTTAACTACTTCCTTTTCTGCTTGAGACTTCTTAGGTTTAAACTCCTTTTCTGAGGCGAGAGAGCCCAGTTGGGGGAATGAGATTTCTCCCTCACAGTGTTCACCCAACTGGAAAGCCGAGGCATAACGGAGTTTCCAATCGCGCCTACTTTTAGTAAATGGTTCCAGCCCCCAATATTGCCAGGGCCAGTCACCTCTTACTGAAGGATCGCCATCGTGAATCTTTTCAATTAAATCCTGAATGGGTCTCCAGCCTAGATCACTTGCAACTTTTGCTCGAATATCCAGATCGATTCCTGAAACGAAAAGATATCCACCTGGATTAACCAATCGTGCAATGTTATGCAGACATTTTTCTGCATCCGAGGGATTCATATGGCAAAGAAAATTGTTTGCTACCACTATATGCTGAGGTCCCAAAACATTAAGTATTTCCGGGTCTCCGGCATCCCCAAGATGCCAGATGATCCCTTCCTTGATCCATGATTTAATCTTTACCTCGTCTACTTCGCGATCACTATCAAACATCTCCTGCATTTCCTCTCCGTGCATGCGAGCAAAAATCGGTTGCTCCACCAATTCGGGAGCTTTGAGCGAGTACACGCCCTTTTGCGCCACTTCTAAAATCTCCTTTGAAATATCCACGGCATGCATGATGACTTTCAAGTCCGGCCGTGCTGATCGGATTGTCCACAGAATAGAATAAACCTCAGCCCCATTGCTGCATGCCAACACTGAGATTTTTAAGGCAGAACCCTTGCCTCTCTGATCTGAAAGACGACGTACCAATTCCAGTTGATGGCGGTTCCGAAGAAAGAATGTTCCGAAATAAAATCTCCGATTAGCCTGGAGGCGAACTAAAGTATTCAAAAAACTACCGTATGAACGTACCGGACGAAGGTTGGTAAAGAAAGGAGGAAGATGGTTCCAGATCCATCCATTTAGGCGCAAATAAGCGCCTACCGGAGATTTTCCGAGGATTCTTAATTTTGCCATCCTGGCCAGAACCGATTGATGCATTTATCTCACTATATAGTCTTCTTCATGCTTGCTAAGCACCAGTCGTGCCATTCCCCCAGAATCGTCGAATGCCATGCTGATCACGCCCCTTTAACTATTCGTGGTTTGCAACCGCTCTCAGAGCTGCTACTTCCGCGGTACACTTCCACACTTCCCACGGAGCTGGACCTTTCGCGTAGAGCTCATCGAGCTGCATCTTGTCTTTAAACGTGTCCATGGTCGCGAAGAAGCCCTGGTACGGATACGCCAGGAGTTGCTTTTTCGCAATCAGACGCTGGAAGGGTTCAACAACGAGTTCCTCGCCATCATGGATATGATCGAAGATCTCCCGACGCAACACAAAGTAGCCGCCATTGACGCGGAAATCGGTATCGGCGATCGCCTGGATGTCGGTGACCACACCGTCGGGACCCATAGTGACCGCGTGGTAGCTGAGGTTCGGCTTTACGGCGAGGAAGCTCGCGGTCTTGCCGCTCCGCTCGAACATATCGATGAACTCGGGCAGGCTCATGTCAGTGAGGCCGTCGCTGTAATTCGCGAGGAAGATCTCTTCATCCTCGAGGTACTTCTGCACGGCAATCAGGCGCTGCCCGATATTGGACGTCAAGCCGGTGTCCACGAACGTGATATTCCAGTCACCGATGTCGCTGTTGTGAAGCTTCACAGCCTTGCCGCCATTCGAGAGCGTGAAGTCGTTCGAGACGCACTCGTTGTACTGGAGAAAGTAGTCTTTGATGACATCAGCGCGATAACCGAGGCACAGGATGAAGTCCTTGTGTCCGAAGTGCGCGTAGTACTTCATGAGGTGCCAGATAATCGGCCGGTAGCCGATCGTGATCATGGGCTTCGGGACGTTCTCGGAATATTCCCGGAGCCGCATTCCCAAACCACCACAAAATAGAACAACTTTCATTTTGATATCCTCCTGTCGGTTAGAGCGAAATTTATTCGGGTACAGGTCGAGGGCGGATGGAGGCGCGAAACATCTTTCTCAAGCCGGCCTTCGCTGGCCGCCGTGCCGGGGAACAGCTCAGCGGTGCGGAGCGACGTCCGCGAACTCGACGTCGCCTCCAGCCTTGCCGGCGGTCCGCGAGCCTTGGAGTCGCTCTTCGAGCCAGGTCTCGCCCCGGAAGTGTCGGTACTGCTCGGCCCGCAGCCGGTCCGCGAGGCGTCCTGCGGGCAACTTCACGTCGTCGTAGGTGAGCACCTGGTCCTTCGCGACTTCACACGTGAGCTTGCAGCCCTCCACCAGCCCCTCGGGAAGGTAGCGTCGGGCGCTCATCTCTGCCGTGTTCACCGCCTCGCCGTAAGTCATGTACATTCCGTATTCGTCGAGCACCTCGCCGGCCTTGAGATCCCGCTTCGCGACGGCGCACACCTCGACCACCGGCCCGCCGAGCGGCGGGGCGACCTCGTCACCGAACAGCACGACCCGTGCGATGGCGTTCGGCGCCTCGAAGTGCACCAGGTGGTAGGGGATCCAGAACGGGTACAACGGCCCCTCACCCATCTTGTACAGGTTGAGGTAGTGGCGCTGTTTAGGGTCCGGGTGCTCCGCCAGACAGAAGACCTTGATCAGCGGAGGACCGACCGTGTAGTCAACAATCCCGCCCATGGCGCGGAGCTCGTCGATGTCATAGAGCTTCTGGATCTCCATGATGGAGCCATCGTACTTGAGACCCCGGGACATTCCCCGCGACTTCACTCGGAAGCCGGTAGCATTTGCCATGATGGATTGCTCGAAGCTGATCTTGGAGCCGTCGGCGAACGAGGTGACCATCGCGGCGTTCTGCCCCCAACGCTCGGCCCAGCCCTGCTGAGTGGTCGGGTTTCGGTAGGGATCCTGCAGGCCCTTTACGTTTCCTATTACGCGCGGGATGAGACCCAGCCCCTTCACCCAGCGGTACAGGTTCATCTGAACGCCGGGCTCGTCTCCCTCGCACGCAGAGAGGATGGTCCGGTGCTTCTTCGCGTACACCCGGAGAATGGGGCCGATGGTGGAGTCCACCTCCGCGTTCATCAGCACCACCGGCTTTCCAAACTTGAAGGCCTCAAGAATGATGTGTGCTCCGAACTCCACCGAGCCTGTCACGTCCACCACCACATCGATCTCGCTGGAACGGCAGATCGCGAACGGGTCCTCGGCGACGGCCCCGACGCTGCGCCGAATGGCGTCGTCGAGCGCACCCTGGGTGCTAGCGGTTACGACTTTGTCACAGCCCGCGTACCGGTAGACGTGGAACGCGCGCTCAGGACGCCGGTTGTAGACCGCGGCCATGCGCATGCCGGGAACGCTGTTCACGATCTGATTGGTGAGGCCCTGCCCCATGAAGCCAGCGCCGATCATGCCGACGCGAATCGGATTGCCCTGCTCCTCACGGGCCTGGAGAGCCTTGTCCACGATGATCATGGCGTCCTCCCTCCCTGCCTCAAACGATCATCCTGTTCATCAGCTCCGGCTCGATCTCTGCCAGGAGCTTCCAGCTGTCGTCCTTCAGCGAGATTTCGGTGACGGGGAGAGGCCATTTCAGGCCGAGCCGGGGATCGTTGTACCTTAGCCCGCCCTCCGAGCCCGGCGTGTAGAACTCGCCCACCTGGTAGCTCGTCTCCGTCCCGTCCTCGAGGACCTGGTACCCGTGCGCGAACCGCTCGGGCACATACAGACCACGGTGGTTGTCGGCCGTGAGCTCAACGGCGACGTAGTGGAGATAGGTGGGGCTCTCCGGCCGCAGGTCTACGATGATGTCGAGGATGGCTCCCCGGGTGCACCGCACGAGTTTGGTCTCGGCCGCGGGCGGGAACTGGAAGTGCATCCCGCGCACCGTGCCCTTCTTCTTATTGAAAGCAATATTGGCCTGGGCGATGAGCGGCTTGAGCCCGTGCTCAGCGAACTCTCGCTGGCAGAAGACCCGGGCGAAGAAGCCCCGGTTGTCCTCGCGGCGATCCACGTCGAGGATGAAGGCGCCCTTGAGCTTCGTCTCGATGAAGATCATGACATGGTTCCCAGTTTAGGCGAAAAGACGCGCGTAGATCCGCAGTGAGCCGCCGTGCATCGGCCATTCCTCGACGTCATAAATCGTGAGCCAGTCCATAACGACGCTAGGGCCAGGATTCCTCGCGCCGGTCTCTGCTGGCTGTCTCCACTCGAGCGGATGACTAGAATAGGACCGGTGCTCCCAAGAAGCTGGCGCTGACCGACCGCGCCGCACTCATGGTCACGGTACAGGTCGTGCCCGAGACCGTATCGCATCCGCTCCAGCCGTTGAAGATGTTGCCGAAGGCGGGTGTCGCCGTGAGTGTCACTACCGTGCCCCAGCCATAGTCGGCCGAGCAGGTGGCCCCGCAGTTGATCTGGTTGGGACTGTCGGGTCTGGAGCTGGAGCTCACGGTGCCGCCGCCGACGATGCCTGTCTTCGTCACGGTCAAAGTCACCGTTACCGTGAAGTTGGTTGGGCTAGTCGCTGTGCCCCCGGGCGTGGTCACGCTCAGCGGTCCCGTTGTGGCTCCCGCCGGCACCGTGGCCTGAATCGCCGTGTCGGAGGTCACCGTGAAGCTTGTGGCACTCACCCCATTGAACGTCACCGCCGTGGCCCCGGTGAAGTTCGTACCGTTGAACGTCACGCTGGTCCCCACCGGCCCGCTCGTGGGCGTGAAGCCCGTGATCGTCGGCGCGCTGGGGGCCGGGGCCAGCGTCGTCGCGCTCGCGGTGTTGGAGTAGGCGCTGAGATTGCCAGCGGCATCCGTCGCCCGCACTTGGTAGCTGTAACTCGTGTTCGCCGTCAGCCCCGTGTCGTTGTACGTGATGCCTGCCACGGTGGCGACCTGGGCAAAGCCCGTACACCCGCTCCCCTGGCATCGCTCCACCAGGTACCCGGTGACCCCGACATCGTCGGTGGAGGCGGTCCACGCTAGGTTGATCTGGCTACTGCTTACCGCTGTCGCGGTCGGGTTCGACGGAGCCGTCGGCGGGCTAGTGTCCGGCGTCCCGCCCGCAGTATCCCCGCCCTCCCAGCCCGTGAAAGTAAACGCCGGGGTATACGCCTCAATCCCGACATCGCCGGTGGCATAGGAACCGTCAGTCGTGTACGTGAACTGGAAGACCCCATTCCTGAATACGTCAAGGGTGTTTCCATCGGCGGTCAGCCGCCACTTATCTCCGGAGATGATGGTGGCAGAGAAGAGTCGGACCTTAGTGAAGCCCCCGTCTGGGGTCAGCTTGTAAATCCCCGAGTTCCACGGGGCGTCGGCGTACAGGAACAGCAGCCATCCCGTCTGCCCGGGGTTGCTACGGTCGATTCGGACGATCGGCCCGCCGCCGCCGCTGGCCACCGTACCCAACGTGACCTCGGAATACTGCTTCGCAGGCGGCGTGATGCTCCACACGCCCGAGGCGTTGTGATTCAAGTCCCGGCCGATGGCGAGACCGCCCATCTTTTTGAACCCGGAATAGGTTGGCAGCGGATACCAACGGTCTCCTTCGTCCAGGGGATTCTCAGTCCCGGCAAAGGTCGAGGCGGCCCAGGTCCCAGACGAGACAGGGGCGGGGCCACTCGCCCACGAGGCAATCATCGCGTCCGTCACCGCACTCACGGCAACCGCGAGCATGCCGGTCGTGCCGGTGGAATATTTTGTCGTGTTTGGGCCGGTGTGATAAATGAAGTCGCGCACCCCGTTCTTGATGCCGTAGATCACCGGGCCGCGCGCGATGAGGCTCAGTCGGTCTCCGTCGACGACGGGCGATGTTGGGATGATGTAATTCGCGGTGTAGGTGGTTCCATTCGCGTCAATACGATAGAGGGCGTTGTTGCAGCAGTTGTTGTTGTTGACCCCGGCCCACCAGAGATAGTGGCTGTCGATCGCCGGCCCAGATGCCTGGACGCGAACAATCGGCCCCACGTTGTTGCAGCAGCCGGCGGGGCCGTTGTCACTTCCGACATGCCCGACGACAATTTCAGAGTAATGGTCAGCCGGGACGACCGCTGTGGTACGGGCACCCCCATGTCCGTGGTCATTGACTTGGTAGAGTTTGTCGGGGTAGGCGCCGTTGTTCTTCTGGAACCGAGTGCCGTTGGGCGAGAGGGACGTGAGCGCCGCCCACGCACCATTCTCGGAGAGTGGGTCCTCCACGCCGACGAAGCTGGAGGCTGCGATAGGCGCGTCGGCGATCGCCAGGACCGGCATGAGCGTGGCTACCAGCAGAACGCCTAGGAGTCGGCCCGGCATTACGGAGTGCGTGGCTCTTGGTCTCATTGCGTCCTCCTCACACTTGGATCGGCCCGCTCCTTTTGGACAGCTTGGCTTTTTGTGCCGAAGTCAACTTTGGTAATGGCGGAGAGGGCGGGATTTGAACCCGCGACAGAGCTTTGGGCCCCGTGTTGGGCCTGTGACGGTTTAGTAAAAGTTACCATCGAGTACGGGGCTACCTCTCCCCCCACTGTGGAAAGGTAGGTGACAGGCCGGAGAAGAACAATCACTTAATTCCTGGAATTTAGGGGAGGAAAACACATGAGAGGAAACACCTGAGTCGCGGGCGGGCTCGGGCTCGATGACGAACGAGCCCGCGAGCGGGGTCTCGGTGAAGATCACAAACTGTCCGTGCCTACCATAGGCTCAGGCCTGCATGCACCGCGCCGCCTCAGCCTCGCGCCATCTCAACCCGGCGTCCACCCTGCCCGTGGCGAGCAGGTGCTTCAGGTGGTCGATCCGCTTGAACCGTGGCCCCTCGCAGTCCTCGAGCACCAGACCGGCGCTCCGGTAGGCGGCGTAGAGTTCTTCCGCGCCCCGCCGCGCGTTCCACTGCGGCTTGAACTCGGGCAGGAGGCGCTGGATCTTGCCGAAGTCCACCCGATATGACCGGGCGCCCGGGCCACTGTCCTTCGCATACTCGACGCGCGAGCCGGGGACGACCTCCTGGACGATCGCCGCCAGGTCGCGAATCCGGTAGTTCTCCTCGGTCTGGCCCACGTTGAACGCCTGGTTGTGGATCACCTCGCGCGGCGCGGCCAGAACGGCCAGGTACGCGCGTGAAATGTCCTCGATGTGGACGATGGGCCGCCAAGGGGTGCCGTCGCTCTTGATGTGGACGCGGCCCTTCGTATAAGCCCAGGCCACGAGGTTGTTCAGCACAAGGTCAAAGCTGAGGCGCGGCGAGACGCCGAACACCGTCGCTTGCCGGAGGAACGTTGGGCTGAACCTGTGGTCCGCCAGCTTCGCCACGTCCTGCTCGACACGGACCTTCGAGATGGTGTAGGGCGTGATCGGATGGAGCTCGGCCGTCTCATCGACGAGGTCGTCGCCTCCCTTGCCGTAGATGCTGCAGGAAGAGGCGAAGAAGAAGCGCCGCACGCCGGTGTCCTTCGCGAGCCGCGCGAGACGGACCGAGGCAGCATGGTTGATGTCGTACGTGATCTCGGGGTTCAGGTCGCTCAGCGGATCGTTGGAGAGCGCCGCGAGGTGGACGACAGCGTCGAACCCCTTCAGGTGTGTCGGCTGGACATCCCGGAGGTCCAGCCGCAGCTCAGGAACGTCGTGATTGCCCGGAGTGAACGTACACCCCCGGAAGAGGTCGCTATCGAGACCGACCACCTCGTGGCCGGCGCCGAGCAGCATCGGCACCATCACGGTGCCGATGTAACCCTTGTGTCCGGTGACTAGGATACGCATGCACTTACCTCCTATTCGCCTTTAATGAAGCCAAGAGCGGTGCGAAAGTATATAGTGCTCACATCTTTCTCAGCAGGAGCGCCCAATCGCCGCTGTCAGGAGCCTTGGGGGACGTCCAAACCGGCCCGTCCGCCCCGGGTAAGGGGGTTGGCTCTCCCGTCCGCGGATTGAACCAGTTTGCCTGGTAACGGCCCGGGGTCAGCTTCACCGTTACCTCGCCGCCCTTCTGCAAGTAAACGGCGTACACACTTCCCGGCTCGGCCAGGCAAAAGGCACCGTGATTGACCAGCTCGTCGTGCGGGTCGGCTTTCCACCATTCAAAACTGGTGAAAAAGTCCACCATGTGGGCATAGCCTTGGAGCATGACCATGGTGTTGTCACCACGGCCGTTGACCCAGCCGCCGCCCGTGTCCGGCCAGACGCCGGTGCCGCGCTTGGCCGTCTCGCCCGTGGTCTGATAAGTGCCGGCCATGGCCACCTCCCAGGCGGCCCGGCGGTTGGCATCGGCCGAGGCGCCGTCGGGATAGCTCGGGCTCCAATAGGGGTAGTGGTCCTCGTAGCCGTATTCCTCGTTGGTCTGCGGGATGATGCGGCCAGTCTTGGCCTGGAACTTCCGCTGGTTGAGCATCCATCGGTGTAGCGGCCGGGGCCATTGCTGAAAGGAAGTTAAGCTGAACCACTCTGCGGTTCGGTCCTGGTGCTTGTTGTCGATGGGATGATCTGTGGCGAGGTGATGATAAGGGTCCCATTGGTGCAACAAGGTTCCCGTCCGGTGCGACCATTCCAGGCTGCGATAGGCGCTGATGTCATCACCCAGGTCCCAGGTCACATTAGAAAAGGCTGACAAGCGGGCGGCTGCATAACGAAAGTAGCGATGCTCGTCTTCGCTGTCCGCCGACGGGTGGACCGGCGATTCATTCCAATCGAACACCACCGAGATGACCATGTCTCGTTCCCGGGCATACCGGAGCATGCGCTCGAACTTTTGCCAGTAGGCGATATTGAATCGCGTGTAGTCGAAGTCTGGACGAGAGGGGTCGTTCGGGCGCATGGCGATCCACGGGTTGAGGTAAGGACGGAACTCCTTGTTCGGGATGATCGGCTCGCCCCAAAAACTGGCCGATCGGCCGCTGCCCAGAAGGACCCGCATCCGATTGACCTTGAGCCGGTGCAACCGATCAATGCTGTCGCGAATGATCTTTTCGGCCTGCCAGCCCATGAGCAGAAAAGCCGTTGTTCCGTTGAAGAAATAATGCTCGCCCGTACCTTCCCAGATAAAATGCCAGGGATAGTCCTTGTCCACCCGAAGGATGCCGCGGCGCTTGCCAGCCTTGGCCACGAACGTGCCAGTGTGCGATTGACTGAAGTCCCCCTGACGATAAGTGATAGAGTATTCGTACTTGCCAGATTTTGTCGGGAGGAAACGAATGCGGTACACGGTGCCGTCGGCCGAGTCGCAGAAGCCGACCACGGACAGGGGCGCCGCGCCTTCTTGGCGGAACTTCCCCTGGATGAGCACGTCCGTAAAGGGGTTCTGGACCGTCGCTGGTTTGACCTGGAACGTCACCTCGACAAAATCGTAGGCCTCGACGCGAGTGGTCGACTGGAAAAAGAGAACGGTGGGCTGAGCACCCTGGGCGTTTGAGTGCAAGATGCCAAGCCCCAACACCAAGATGAGAACAGTAAGCCGGGATTTCCAATATGGACCACGTTCTCTTCCCTCTCGTGCTGCCGAGCGGACCACTAAAGCACTACTTTTCTACAATAAAAACCTTCCGCGTATTTTCCAGGGGCTTTAGACTCGATCCCGCGAAGTCTTAGTAGCGACAAGAACGCATCGGAGGTAAACCAATCATTTTCTCTCTGCGTTTTAAAACAGTCCATAATCAACCCAATCTTCTTCCGGCACAGTGTATCGTCTAAATGAACAAACAAATTTGGACTCCCAATGTCGCCGTCGTACTTCATGATTTCATATTCAAGTATAAGGTTGTGCCTGTAAGTATTCCATGTCAATTCTGAAGTCAATCGATGATCCTGGTGTAGATCGTTTCGATAATTTGTAAAGATGATATCTGGAGACATTTTCGTTTTAAGCGCTTCAAAGAAGTCCTTTATTTGCTTGCCGACGTAGGGAAAGTAGCCATCTTTGAAATGCTCAACGATAATCTCTTTCTTTTTGGCGTCTGCCAAAAATTGTTCTGCGCTCGCAAATGCCTCCCCGTCTCTTTGGCCGCTTGATCCAAGAACTACCCAGTGCACTTCAACATCATCATATTCTGACAAAAGCCGTAAGATCGTGCCGCCACAGCCAATTTCAATGTCATCACTGTGTGCACCCAGACATAAAATTCTTATGGGGCGATTCTTTTTTGTAGCAAATGCGAATCTCAGCATTTCATGAACCGGATTGGACATTATCGAAGATCAATCTGTATTGTTCGCTCAACACCCGACGACACTCTTCTGCCCGCTCCTCAGTCCCTCAACGTGCCATTGGACATTCTGCTCGGTCAAAGTTTTCGTCGCATACTGACAAGTTTGATCGGACTGAAGTCGCCAATCACCGGAAGCCTTCCAGCAATCTGATGGATCGGGTGAAAATAATCTGGTTGCTCGCCTCTCAAGTGACACCCGGCGGAGTAAATGACCCGCGTCGCAAGGAAATAAGAGCTGGAGAAGTTATCTATTATCACTGAATCGAAAAACTTCTCGGTTTCTGCCAGAAATTCTTCTTCATCGAAGAAGTGGTTGTGCCATCGTATCGGAATTTCCGGAAGCCCCATGGCTGTGCGTAAACGATTAAAATTGTTTTGTCCTTGCATAAAGTTCTCTGAACCGAAATAGTAGCCGCCGGCCTTTAGGTGCTCCGCAAACTGTCTTAGCACATCGTACTGCTCCCTAGAAGTTGAAATATTTATTAGACTGCGCATAGTCATGATGACCTCGAATCTGTCGGCTTGAACGCCTGTTGAGAGGCGTCGCATGTCCCCGAGCTGGAATGAGACTCTTTCAAGGAGGTCCGGCTGGGCCAAACGTCTTTCCTCAGCGAGAGCTAACATCTTTTCACTATAATCTATGCCGACGAACCGAACCGTCGGGAACGCGGCGGCGATGCTCAACGTGGAATAACCATCTCCACAGCCTACATCAGTTACAGTGGAGCCATCCGGGAGAGAAA
>Ga0209761_1000950_pt1 | contig 18457 bp, 14 predicted proteins | sample GraSoi013_1_40cm_4_FD_185818 | JGI IMG/M metagenome (GOLD analysis project Ga0209761, IMG submission 185818) | Grasslands soil microbial communities from the Angelo Coastal Reserve, California, USA - Sample 09_25_2013_1_40cm (SPAdes) (version 2) | ecosystem: Environmental > Terrestrial > Soil >...
ATCGTCTACCACCTCTGGACCTCGGCTCTAAAGGAGCATTATTCTGACAGGAACAAGGCTGAGGAAACCCTGTTGAAAGTTCTCAAGTCCTTCCAAACTTCTTCTGTTCCAAGCTACATCGGATAGAAATCGCGGGCTATTTCTCGCGGCTGCCAGTAGCCTGGTAGCTCTTCTTTAGGAAGGGTAGAATCGTCTGCAGTTTCTCTCGAGTTTTCAGCTGAGGCTAATCATCCAAAGAACACTCTCGTGTCACGAGAGACAAATTGTTGGCCCCCTTTTTTCCAGAGGGTTCTCGCCAGCTGGAAGGTTTCTCGGCGAAGATTCGCGTTTACAGCGCAGAATAGGCTTGATCGATGATCTTCGAAACGGTACTCTTCCCCTTGGGAGAAGCGTGAAACGAAGGTGGTTACGGGACCGCCTGCCCCGATTCCGGATCAGGGCTTATTCTGTGCCTTTCCTGTTTGAAAGGGAACAGTCTGCGGCCAGAAAGGGTCAGACTTACTCTGTGTTAATCCCCTCGACTGCAAGTTTCGCTTAGCAACCATAAGGTGTAGCTGAGCTTCCTGCAATGTGCAGGTATGTTTGAGCCATCCTGTGCGGGTCGACATAGGGTTTGACTTCTACCTGGGTGAACCCGTTTTTCTTGAGCATGTATTCGATGATCCATGGCGCCCACATGTAGATCTTGTATGCGTCGTGTCTTGTTCGACCGAAGTAGAGACGTTCGAAGTATCCGTGTCTCGGGTTGAAGTCGCGGTGAATGCTGAGGACTGGTGGTTCGAGGTTCGATGTCATAGCGTCTCGATATTGTGGTAGGATTCTGAAGATCAGATCCGACTGGTCGATTAGGAATGTTCCATTCTTTGCAAGGAGTTTCTCTACACCCTCGATCGTCTGGTCGAAGTCGAAAATCCCCACATGGGGAAGGGGTTGTCCCAGAACCGTTACTAGATCAAATTTTCCGGTGACGAGTCTTGATGGTTCCCGCACATCGCCACGGACCACGCGAAGCTTCAGCTTTCTCTTCTTAGCCTCTCTGAGACCCTTGGCTAACAGCCGTTCTTGCATGTCGACGCATGTTACATCAGCATCGTAGACCTGCGCGAACGCTATTCCTTCGATGCAAGACCCAGCCATCAAACAGAGAATCCTAGGTTTCCTCGGAAGCGTTATTCCGGCAACAGTCAACAATCCGGGAAGATTCTTGATCTGGGCCTCGAGTCGTTCCTTACCCTTCTTTCTGTCTAGTCTATAGGCATTCAGCTCGTCGAGGCTGTAGAGCCAGTCGAGACTCAAGTCAGTGTCAGGCGGGAATCTTTACAGATTGTGGTATTGAGGGTTTGCGGGTCACTACTTCTCGGACAGCCCCATTATCCATCTCGATAATAGTGTCCGCTTCCACCTCCAGATCTCCTACGTGGCTGATGAGGAAGATCTGCTTGAAGTTCTCGGACAGTTCTCCGTGCATCAGTGCGAGTATTCCTTCTCGCCGGACCTTGTCCGAACTCCCGAGAGGCTCGTCAAGGAACAGAAATTCCGGGTTACGACCCTTAGCTTGAGGAATGAGGGCCAGCGCGAAGGCCAGCCTCATAGCTAGCAGGAGCTGGTCTTCAGTGCCCCCCGAGAAAACTTCCTTAGGCCGAAATTCTCCGGCCTCCGGATCGAAGACCCGCACCGTGTAGTCGTCTTCTAGCTGGACTGCCTTGTATCGGCCGGAAGTGATGACGGGCAGAATCTGACTCATGTACCTCTCGACCTGGGGCTTGACCCTGTTCCTCAACGATTCAGAGGTCTGTTCCAGTCCTTTGATAGAATACTTGACCACTGCGAGTTGCTTCTGCAAGAGCAGAACTTTCCGTTTCTGCTCGTCGACCTGTTCCTGTAGTCCCTTGTTTTCCTCTAGAAACTGTTTCAGCTCGATCATGCGAGTCATCGACTCTTCGACCTGGGTCTTGACTCGGGACACTGATTCGTTTAGATTGTCACGCATCTCACTCGCTTCATCGAGCAGCGCTGGTGAAAACTCGACCCCCTCAGGCAACGACGGGAGTAGCGTATTCTTCAGTTTCCTCTCTACCGTTGCTATGTCGAGCTGGGCTTGCGCGAGCTGTCGTTTCAACAAAGGCTCTTCTCCCAACCGCTTCTGGAGCATGTTGACCCGCTCTGTTACCGCGCTGAGTGACTGCTTGTCTTGATTGTAGATCAAAGAGGCTTGCTCTACAACCTCTCTCGGATCATTCAGACCTTCGAGATAGCTGGAATATGACGGGATTGCGCCTAGTACCTGCAGAATCTGATTGGACCCTTGCCTAATCGTCACATCCGCCGCATCACGATCCTTCTTCACTTCCTCTAACTCGTCGTTCCATGAAACGACTAGTTGGGCGCCGGCTAGTCGTTCTTGTTGCTGCTTGGTTGCTTCGGCTTGTTGCGAGAGGGACACGATCTGTCGAGTCAAAAGGAGGAGAGATACGACCGCAAGAGATCCGAGAACGATAGATAGTGCCGCAAAAGTCAGTAGGAATGAGAGAACTGCTCCGGCACCGAACGCAGCAGTTGAGATCAAATAAGACCATATTCTACGAGGCTTGGTCGAGGAAGCGATCTGCGATTCGTCTGCACTCGTGACGTTTTTGTTTGTCTCGGCAATCTGTCCTTGCAGTCTTTGTTCTCGTTCTTCGAACTGTTCTTTCTGAAGTTCAGCACTCCGGACTTTTTCGAGAACTTCTGAGGTTCGTGTTATTGCATTCTCGGCTTCGGCAAGATCGGCGTACTTCTTGACTTCTGCCTCAGCTTTGCTAAGCTCAGCTCTTTGCGCGTCGACGCTGGCGAGTTGTTGCTGAAGATTGTTTGTGAGGAGGCTTTTGTCCTCAATCTCTCGCTGAAGGGAATCTCGCTGTTTGACGGCTTCTCCATACTCGTTGAGCGTCTTGTACAGATTGTCTGTATCGACAAACTGCCTCTCTTGATGCTGTTGATCCTTCTTGAGCTTCTCGATCTTTACATTCAGATTATCTAGTTGAACGCTTGTGTCTTTGTACTCGTTCAGCTGCTCGTTGAGAGTCTCAAGCCGCTCCTTCTCTAATGTGAGGTGTCCCGGAGTCCTACTGGTTCCTTCGATTCCATTTCGTTCAGTATCGAGCTGGTCTTGGACCTTGTTAAAACTCTCAAGGTTGAGGAAGACGTTGATGACTTTCCGGCGATCGTCAAGCCGCTGTTTAATGAGCCGTTCGAGGTCTTTCTGGGCAACTACACTACTTGCAACAATTTCGTCGTATGTTATCCCTCCTAACAGCCGCTCGATCTCGGCCGTGACATCTTTGACGGAGCTGGCGAGAGTCTTTGTCGTCCCGTTGGGTCTCACCTCGACGAGCGTCGCTCTGTTGGGTCGGGTCTTGTGGACCTCCCGGACCACGCGGTACCTGTTCTCGCCTATGTCGAATTCGAGGCGGACTTGGGCTTCGCCATTCCCGTAGCTGATGATGTCCTCGTTGCTCGGCATCTTGCTGGGCCGGATCACGCGGCCGAACAGCGCGTAGAGGACGGCGTCTAGTATTGTGGATTTGCCGCTCTCGTTGAGACCGGTGATAAGAATAATGCCTTCGGATAGCGGGAGTGGTTTGCTGATTTTCAGTTTCTTGAAACTCTGTGCTTGAAGACTAACTAGTCTCAACTCACTCCCTCCTCTTGCAGTCTTGCAACTGTCGCTTTCCACGCTTCGTGGACGAGTGGGCGCTCCTCTTCCTTCACGTTGGACAGGAGAGATTGGAATGAGCGGCCGAGTTCTTCGAGCGGTGTAGTCCTCGGCAGTGATTCAATCGCCTCTGTCGTGAGAACATTAAGGCCGTCTTCGTCAAACTCTGTGTGGAAGAAGCGTTCCTGGCAGTATGATTGTAGGGCTGAGCGTTTGTATGTTGAAAGTTGATCCAGTGATACTCGACCGGTTACCCGAATGCGCAGAATCTTCTCCGCGCCCCGCCTCTTCTCAAGAAGATCTTGTATCTGCCGGGTTAGACTCCCACCCTCACCGGTGACCCGTGAGTCTAGCGTTTCCATCGGCCGGGCAGGTGTCGAGTGAAATTCCTCATGCACTATACCGGTCTTGTCGAGTTCGACCCAGCAGAATCCCTTCTCTTCTCCCTCCTCGTTGAAGCTCACCCGCTCAGTACTTCCTGGATACATGACGGGCGTGCCGTTGATCGTGTTCTTCTGGTGACGGTGAAGATGACCAGACGCAAAAAGCTGGTAGTTACGGGGGATTGAGGATCTTCCGATGTGCGTCTCTTGTCCGAAGTAGCCTTCGAACCCTTCAATCGGATAGTGAGTTAGGAAGATGTTCACGTCCCCCTCGTGAGACAATTCTTGTCCTGCCAACGGGTCTTGCTCGGGGCCCAGTCCGGGGCTGAGGCTCATCCCAGTGACATTGACTGTCTCGCCTCCAAAATGGAACATCTTTGGTGTCGGGCGCGGGTCCTGGAGGAAGTAGACATGCCCCGATTTCGCGTGGACGGATAAGGGTGAGACTCCCTGCTCTATGCTTCTCGGAGTGTCGTGATGTCCACTGACCAGAGCGACCTTGATTTCTTTCTCATGCAGTCGCTTGAACTGTTCAGCCACGTAGGCTCGCGTCGGATTCCCAGGCAGTATCCCATCGTAGAAGTCGCCTCCTATCAGGAAGAGGTCTGGCCGGTTTTCAAGAGCAAAGTTGACCAAGACATCGAAGGAGTGTTGAAAGTCTCGCTTTCTCTCGAACCTTCTGGGGCCATATTGGACGGCTGAGGGGTCGAGGTGGTTGTCCGCTGTGAGAAGGACGTGAATCGCCATTGTCCTCTATCTTCCCAAGCGACCAGAACCGTCCGAATGCCCGTCCAGCTACTGGGTTCCATATTAAATCTGGAGGCGGTCGAACCTGAAGCATTCCAAGCTGTAACTGGGCTATTCCATCTCAGGTTTCGACATAGCAATATCCAGTTCCTATGGCGATAGTCTTTCCAAGTGCAAAAGAATGACTGATTCAACTTCGAACAAGACTTGGGGCGCCTTCACTCCTGTCATGCCCTCCTTCATCCGCCTCGTCGTCGGCGTCATCGTACTAGTGATCGTCGAAGCGGTCGTACTCGGATTTCCAGGAATATCAAACAACATAACAGGGTCGACCATCTCTGTCGCGAACATTGTAGTCTTCATGATCGGGCTCATCGTCTGCTTCGTAGTTCTCAAGTTCGGTACCCAGCTCGCTAACACAGTCCAAGACACATACAAGAATTACAAAGCATGGACACCGCTACTCGCATTCTTCTTCCAGATCATAGCAATCGGAATACTGTACGCCGTGACTGCCGGGATCGCTCAGCCCTACTTCGGCGCAAATCCATGGGCTTACCCATTGATCTTCCTACTCATCGCGCTAATCCCCACAATCAAAGTCGTTACCAGCGTAGTCAACGCCCTCGATGGTTCCACCGCAACGAAACATAGCCAGAACTAGCCCCAAAAATTCAGAGACACTCACGGGATATCTCGTGAGCGCCTCCTCTGAACATTCTACTCTTTTTCTTTTACTTCTCGACCCGTTAAGCCGGTCGCTGTGGTATTCCAATTTCGCTGACTAATTCCGTCATTACATTATGTACGGTCTTCTCCCTCCACCACCGCCGTCGCAACAGATTGATCCGCCTAGCTGTAATGCCACAGCCGCCCAACCAGTGTCCAAGGCAGTCGACCCGCTGGAGCTTCGAATAATGTCCCTGAAACCTCCATCAGCATTTTGTTGTTGAAGAATGAAGCTATCAGCGATTGTGGCATCGCGAACATCGGAGAATTCTGAGAAGACCAGCAGTGAGAGTGCAGCTGCGTAGACATGCCCGCTAAAGTTGATTGAAGCTGAAGAAACGAGATAGTTGAGGGCAGAAATAATGGTAGAATTACTGATCGAGAGAGAGGCCTCTCTCAGGGCTAGGGTAACGAGGGCGGTTATGCTGATGGGCTCTGGTCCCAAAGAGTAGAGGGAATTTGACCGGATGCTCTTAGTCAGGTTGAAACTGCCGTCAAGGTTCTGGAGCGATAGAAGATAGTTGACTCCAGATTGTTGTTTCGTCGCGGATATGCTGTTTGAGCTGATAAGACCGAGTAGGGCCATTGCTGTGTCCACGCTACTTGTTACTTGTTTGTTCGAGGCCGTGTCGAAGTAGCCGAGGAATCCTCCGTTTGTTTGTTGGAACTTTGTGAGGTTTGCGGTCACGCCCGGGAGGAGGTTGAGCAGGTGAAGGTTCTGGCTCTGGCTGAAGGTGTAGAGTATCTCGCCTGGAATGTCGGCCTCGGCAAGGTTGCCTCCTCCACCCCAGAACCAAGTTGTAGAGTTCTGGAGTTGGTTCTTTAGCCAGTTGTAGGATAGAAGCACTTTGGTGGTGTCCTGGAATCTTATCCACATCGCGTAGGCAGCGGGAGCTGTCTGAGGTTCGGTGAAGCTTCCGTAAGACCCGTTGGACTGCTGGTTCAACATCAGCCAGTTTATCGCGGCAGTGATAGAATCATTCTGGGTAAGAGCTTCTGCCGACTGGATGAGATTGACCTCTACCAGTAAGCACAAGGAGAGCAGAAGGATTGTTGTCACTTTCCAGCTACTACGGCCGTTGTTTGTTCTCGAATTGCCCCGGTGAGAAGAACGGTTCTTGATCGATGGATGGAACTTTACGGGAGGTTTGTTAATCGTAACCCAAGTACTTTGGAAAATATCCAGGAAGCCCATCCCTCCAATGGGTGGTTCGCTAGCGCTTACGAGCCGATGACTTGTACTGCGCTGGATCCTCTGAACGGCGTCCCGTCCAAGGTCCTACCCATCAAGGTGGCTTGGCTGTCACCTGGTTGTAATCCCGTACTCTGCGTCTTGAATTGCAAGACCATATCGAGTAACCCGTCTCCATTCACATCTTGCAGAGACGAATGGACCGGTGACGCTTCTGTACCAGTTCTTCCGAACTTTACAGTCAGTGGACTCACTTTGGTTGCGTCAAATGTCGACGTTGAGAGAATGGCTACAGGAACAACCCCTCGAGACTTGAGATTGACGACCGACTGATTATCACCTGGTTGAACGTCTATGTTGACATTGAGACAGTTCGCGCCTGTGGGCGGAGTCTCACCAAACGTAGCTGCAGGAGTCAGATACCAACCAACGGTCATTGCTTGAGCAACTGGAATCACGTCCACTCCAACGAAGGGGAGAGCCCAGCAGATTCCGTCGAGGGTCCAGAAGCCCCAAGCTTCATCGCAAAATATGTTCGAAGCCGGACATCCTACACCGTTAATGGAGTAGACAAAGTGGCTTCCGAATGATGCGAAAAAGACCGCTCCAAGATTTCCCTTTGTGATAAGCTCCGTGACGTTGAAGAAATTCCAAGACGTTGGCACAGATGTCTGGTTGTACCAGACCAGCGTTCCATTCCCGTAATTCAGTAGAACGTTTACCGAGATGGCGCTAGGACCGGAACTTGTCGCGGTAGCGTGTCCAAGTGTTGGAACTAATGCCATACTGCCCAGAATAATGAGAAGTTGTATCGTCCTACGTAGTCCAAATAGTCTAGCGGGCAAAGTTACCCGCTTCAGGGCGGGCTACAATTTAAGCATTTGGGCTTTTCTTCAGGCCAACAGAACTCTGAGTCGATTGCAGAATCAACAAGAGCTAATGTCGAGAATCGTCACCGTAGCGGCACCAGCGACCGGCGCATAATTAGTATTCTGATTCTGGTAATACCATCCGTAGATTCCGTTATTTGACAATGAAATTCTGTCTGCGCCGACAGGAGACCAGGCCCAAGCATTGTAGCTCGGGCAGTATTTCCACAGAGACCAGTAGTCGGTAGAGTTCTGTTCTACACCGTTTATGCCTAGAACTTGGTGTTCATCTTGGAGGTCAGGGAAGGCCTGAGAGTGAACTCTCCCGTCTGTCAAGAATACTGTCAAGTTGTAGAAGTTCCAGCTTTCTGAGACTCTCGTATTATTGAACCAAGTGATTATTCCGTTTCCATAATTGAATATGGTGTTGACTTCGACGTTGTTGGAGGGTGAAGTCGAGTTGTTGTTTGACCCGGAGCCGCCGTGGTTTCCTGCAACACTTGCTGAAGAGTTGTTCCTAAGGAACAGTTTCTCAAACTCGTAGTACGCCCCTGTCTGAAAGCCGACCACGCCCAATGCAACTAACAGTAATGCGAGAAAGAAGATTCGTTTCTTCAAATCCGGCTAAAACCTCTTTGAATCTGCGAAAACCTGTGCGCGACGAGGATCGCTACTGGACTGACGAGAGCGAAGATGCCAAGGTTGCTTAGCTCGTGCAAGATTGCAAACGGTGCCCCTGTAACCAGTCCGATTAGAAGCGCTTGGTACAACGAATTTGAGACGAAAATGTAAGTGGCGAAGTTGGTAAGAACATCATAAGCAAATGTCAAGGCTAAACCTGCTGTTCCGAACATCGCTATCACTGCGAAATCTGCTGAGAGCCGCCTCTCTGCCAGAAGCTGCTTTGCAACGGAGGTCTTTCGGAGACCGGCGCCTCCAATCGCATAGAAACACTCGCCCATCATGAGAAACAGTATTAGTGGAAAACCAGCCTGGCCATACGGGTTCACAAAGCCATAGACAGCCCATGTAGAGATTGCTATGCCCACTCCGACTGTCCAATCGAAAAGGAAAGCCGCTATGAAGACCAAGGCGTCCATTATCTTGATATTCGGGAGGGCGATCATCGCATAGTTTGTGGCCAAACATTCAGCAGTGAAGACCGCGATGAGCACTGGCTTCAGAATAGGGCTAGTTAGCGAGTGACGGCTTGATGAGAATGAGTTCAAGTTGATGCGGGCAAAGTTACCCGGTATCTTATATAGAATTTCTCTCGGTGACTCAAAGGGTTCAAATCCGCAATCACGACATCTGGAATGGTTATGAGGATCGCGTCTCTCCTTCCTAGCGCGACGGAAATTGCGTTTGCCCTGGGTCTTGGAGACCAAGTCGTCGCGGTCTCTCATGAATGTGACTATCCTCCCGAAGCTGCCAAGAGGCCTGTACTGACCAAATCGACTATCCATGGTAAAATCCATGCAAGTCATGAGGTCGACGAAGAAGTAGCGAAACGTGGGGGTGACATTTACGAGATCGACGAGAAGCTCTTGGAGAGTCTCAAGCCAGATCTAATTCTGACCCAAGAACTCTGCGCAGTCTGCGCTGTGTCATACACCAAGGTCAAGGAAGCAGCTAGAGTATTGGACGGGGACACAAGGATAGTATCCCTCGAACCAAGCAACCTTGAAGATATTGTTGACAACATTCGTCTCGTAGGCAAGATCGCTGGCCGCACCGCACAGGCTGAAAAACTAACCGCCCAACTGTCTGAAAGAATGGAGAAGGTGAAGGAGAAGACTCGAACTGTCCCGCGAAGGGCGCGGGTCGCCTTCCTTGAATGGTTGAGGCCGCCCTGGATCGGAGGACACTGGATTCCACAAATGATCGACTACGCAGGCGGAATCGACAACATCGGTACCTTGGGAAAACCTTCCCGAAAGGTCGAATGGAAAGAGATTGTCGAGTATGAACCGGAAATAATGATCCTCTCCCCATGCGGTTATGATGTAAAACAGGTGTTAGCCGAAGTTCACACTCTTTCTGCTTATCCTAACTGGGACGATATCCCCGCTTTTCGCACTTCAAACATCTATGCCGTCAACGCCTCAGCCTACTTCAGCAGGCCGGGACCTCGGATAGTTGATGGACTCGAACTGTTGGCTCATGTGACTCATCCAGAACTCTTCCGCGGCAATCCTTTGTCCGACAGTGTAAGACGAGTAAGTCCCGGCCTCATCAAAGCGTAGAGGCTCCATGCTGAATATTCTCCAGGGTCTCCTTCTCCATCTGTAACGTCACGTGCTCTATGCCAAATGATTCCTTGAGCTTCGCGGCTACCTTCTCGATAACGATAGAGCCCTGACTAATTTTGTCGGAATCTAGCGTTACGTGCCCGCTGAGAGCATAGAGTCCGGACGTGATTGTCCAGACATGTAGGTCATGGACCCCTTTGACACCATCGACGCTACGAATAGTCTTGGCGATGCTTTCGAGTTCCAAGTGTCTAGGGGTTGCTTCTAGCAGAATGTTCGTGGAGTCCCTTACAAGACCATATGCGCTTCTCATGATCAGAATTCCGATCAAGACTGCGGCTATCGGGTCCAACCCCGAGTAGCCAGTGAACACCACCACCAGACTGCTGATTATCACAGCAATCGATGAGACGGTATCTCCGACGGCGTGAAGAAAGACTCCCCTGACGTTGAGGCTGGTCTTCCCAGTACGGGCTAGTAGTCCCGTTGTGGAAAGATTTCCCAAGAGGCCTAACGAGGCCAAAGAGAGAACGAGTGTGCCCTGAACTCTAGTCGGCTGCTGGAACCTCAGAAACGCCTCATAGATTATGAGGAAGGCTACGGCTATGAGGGTCGAGCCGTTGATTAGAGCGGCGAATATCTCGGCTCTGTGATAGCCAAACGTCCGCTTCGCAGTGTGCTGCATGCGTCCGAGCCTGAGTGTAAGGATGCTGACGCTGATGGCGAGAACGTCGGTCAGTACGTGGCCTGAATCACTCAGAAGCGCAAGGCTCTGGCCAAAGAATCCTCCTGTGAATTCGATGACGACTATCACTGAAGATATTGCAAGCGCGATCCAGAGACGCCGCTCAGCATTCCTTGAAGGGACACTCAGGTCGATGAGCAACGCAAGGGACACCATAGCGGTCTGCGACTAATAGTATTAGAAATGGTCGGACGAGCCGAAGTATCTCATAGTTATCGGGTCAATCGTTTATTTTGCGTGGTAGAGTTCCATGAAGTAGAATGCGTAGGCACCGACCGACTTTTTCAGCAATCTGATAGAGAGCGGATGATGAAAAGGGATCTGCCAGGGTTGAAATCCGGTCCAAACAGCTACAAATTGATATCAGAATAATTAGCGAGGAAAGAAAACTGGAGGGGACGGGCGTTCGACGCCCTTGCCGTGTCTACATGCTTTTCTTTTTCTTGCTCTTCTTCTTTGGTGCCATATTACGTACCGTCGAGTCCAAACGACGTACGGATGTTGCATAATACATCTCCGGTCGCAGACCTGTCCAAAGTGCCCGTCCAGAGACAAACGCGACAGTTCGGTGGAATGAACTTCTAGATTCCACGGAAGGATCCTCCTCCAAGTGCCCAGTATCTTCTGAGGATCAGTCCAGCGACGAGTCCTCCGAGGTGGGCGGGTCCTCCACCCCCTGCGAAAATGTCCAGACCCAGAAGGAAGATGAGTAAGACTACCACTTTGAGTCCGACTGCTGTGCCCATTATTCCGTAGACTGCGCCGGATGCGCCGACGGCACAGTCGATAATTGGGGTTCGTGTCACGAAGTAGGCGAGTAGGTCGTACCCTACGAATCCGAGGCTTCCTACGAGTCCGGTTATGAAGAAGGTCGTTACCCAGCGCGATTTTGAGACTTGTTCTTCTAGGATGAAGCCGAAGAAGAGAAGGAAGAACACGTTACTGGCTATGTGGAGGATGCTTGCGTGTAGGAAGATGGCTGAGAGAACGGTCCAGGGGAAGATTGGTGTGGGAGCATCGCACTGAACCAGCAAATATAGAATGATATTTCCCGTGGATAAGGGGTCGAAAAGGTTCCCAGCTATTGCCCCGATGATAACGTACACCGCGACTAGAACCAACGAGAAGATGACCGTCGGGGACCGCAGAATGGCCTTGACCCCTCGGGATCCACCGGATTCAGAGGCCGATTCCATAGTCCGTTATTTGCCGCCCGATTGTAGCTATTTAATCGACCCTTCCAACAGTGACTGGGTTGTCTTGACGCCAACGAAGTTGCCAATTGATGGATTGTAAGAGTCTAACAGAGTGCATTGTGCCTTGCCAAAACAACTAGTCTTGTACATGTCGAAGGAAGACGAAGAGTCATTCCTACAGTACTTACGGACGTTAGGAGACCTAGTAGTGCTTCCGGCGACCTCGCCTTCATCCGATTTTGCCCCGATTCAGGTTCTTCCGGAACCCGCCGAGGACGAGGATACGAGAAAGTTCTGGTTGCTGAACAAGGCTGTTCGTCTCCCGGTTGCAACGGAATATGCTGTGGAGAAGAGCTGCTATGTGATCGATGGATTCCAATCTCCAGTCGTAGAGTTTCACCGTTCATGGACTGTTTCTCAAATGATGTTGGCGGGTGGAATCCGAGCTGACATGAACTATCTTGACAATAGTAAGCAAGACCTAGTTCCGAAGCCTGCCGAGTTCAGAGACTGGTTTGATTCAATGCAACACTGGATTCGCAAGAGGTTCAAGCATCTGACTCTTCTCACTTATGTGGGCCCAGGGGCGCAAACGTTCGAGAAAGAAGGAGGACTCTTCCACTGAAAACCCGAAAGGCAGAGAGCCTTGGCCAGCAAACCGATAGATTCACCGGGTATATAGTGCGATAGATAAATCAACACGCAAGATGGAGCTGTGCTCCACACATTTCTTCCCCTTTACGGATTAGGGTTACCTAAAAACGCATTCATTTGTATGAGAATTCCAAGTAAGAGTTCGCAAGTAATCGCTCCTAGGATGTTGTGGACCTGCCTTTGAAATATCTCATCCAAGGTCGGGGAATGGAAGGGCAAAGTCTTTGCAACGGCTAAAGAGAGAAGCGGCTCGGATTACTTCCCTCTCCATTCTCCTCCTGATAATCAGCTTAGGAGTCATTGCGGCGGCAAACTTGGCAGCATCTGTGAATGCAACGCCACCGTCAGGCACTACTTTTGATCACGCAGTGATCATCATTATGGAGGATCAGGGAATACAGGACGTTTGCGCCGGGAGTCCCCCTCCCTGTTCCGGCTCTAACGGGGACCCTTACACTGCTGGTCTAGCCAATAGTTATGCGATTGGGTCGCGGTATCTGGGGGTATCGCATTTCAGTGAGGCCGATTACATGGCATTGCTGGGCGGGGATACGTTCGGTTGTGGGAACACAGGCTGCCCGCCGGTATCCAATCAGAACCTTGTGGATCGGTTTGAATCTGTTGGCTTAACCTGGAAGGGTTACATGGAGGATCAGAATGTTGCCAGCGGCTGCGATACAAGCTATCATGAACCGTATACTCCAGAACACAATCCGTTTGTAACTTTCACAGATATTCTCAACAACCCGGGCCGATGTTCTAAGGTGGTTCTGGCAAACCCTAGCAGTTGCACGGTGACGGACTGTTCTCTGATCAACGACTTGAATTCTGCGTCTGCGCCTAACTTCATGTGGCTCACGCCCAACAACTGCAACAATATGCACGGGTTCACAGGCATCTGCCCAACGTCCATTCCGATGGGCGACAACTATCTCAAAGGACTGGTGCCAAACATCCTGAACAGCAACACTTTCACTACTCAGCGTGCAGCTCTGTTCATCGTCTTCGACGAGGGCAACGGATACTGTCCTCTCAACGGAAGCTCTGAGGACTGCGTCTACGCTATATGGATAGGCCCAGCAGCCAAGAACAGCTACGCAACCAGCAGCTTGTACAACCACTACTCGTGGACGCGGACAATCGAGGCTAACTGGAATCTAGCCAGCTTGACATCCAACGATGCAAACGCAAGAACAATGGCTGAGTTCTTCAAGACCAACGCACCCCCCGCCCTAACAACCAGCTTCACATTTTCTCCATCATCCCCGCAGGCAGACCAGCAAGTCACTTTCACGGCCACCGCCTCCGGCGGAACCAGTCCCTACACATTCGGCTGGAATTTTGGTGACGGGACGAACGGTAACGGTGCTACTACAACCCACACTTACCTTAACGCAGGATCATTCCCCGTATTGCTATCTACGAGAGATAGCGGTTCGCCCCAACAGACAGCGACAGCTCAGCGGTCGGTCACAGTGACGAATCCGCCTCCTCCTACCCTCACAGCCAGCTTCACATACAGCCCATCTTCGCCTCAAAAAGGACAACAGATCACGTTTACAGCGTCAGCGTCGGGTGGAACACCCGCCTACGGTTTCGGTTGGAATTTCGGTGACAGCTCGACCGGAACAGGTGCAAGCGTCACTCACACTTACTCATCGACAGGAACATTCGTTGTGATTCTAACGGTTAGAGACACCGGCTCGCCACAGCAGACAGCGACGTCGCAACAGTCGGTTACCGTTACTAATTCTCCTCCGCCACCCCTAACTGTCAGCTTCACCTATAGCCCAACATCACCCCAGACGGGTCAGCAGATCACTTTTAGCGCCTCGGTAAGTGGTGGAACATCTCCCTACTCTTTTAGCTGGAACTTTGGCGACTCGCAGACTGCAACAGGCTCTAGTGTGAGCCATGGGTACTCAACGGCTGGAACGTTCTCTGTAGTTCTGACCGTCAAAGATGCAGGTATCCCCCAGCAGACCTCTACTTCTCAACATTCCATCACAGTCACCAATCCTCCTACATTGACAGCCAGCTTCACATACAATCCATCCTCACCTCAAGCAGGCCAACTGGTCACATTCACAGCATCCGCGGGAGGAGGAACGGCCCCGTACTCTTACAGCTGGACCCTCGGCGACGGCTCGGCTGCGACAGGCTCTACGGTGACTCACACCTACTCATCATCGGGGACGTTCAACATCGTTCTAAACGTGAAGGACTCAGGATCCACTCAACAGACTACTACTTCACAGAGATCTGTGACGGTCAGCAGTCCTGCTCCTTCACCTCTAACATCGAGCTTCACCTACAGTCCCTCGTCACCTAACGTGGGCCAGACAGTTTCATTCAGCGCCTCAGCGTCAGGAGGTACCCTGCCCTACAGCTATTCCTGGAACTTCGGCGACAGCTCGACCGGTGTCGGCGCTACGGTTGCTCACTCCTACTCGTCGGCTGGAACATTCATGGTAACCTTGACGGTGACAGACAGTGGTTCGCCCCAGCAGGGATCAAACTCCCAGCAATCTCTTACCGTCGACAGTCCGCCTCCCGCGCTGTCGGCCAGCTTTAGTTACAGTCCGACGAGCCCTCAGGCAGGACAGACGATCACCTTCACAGGTTCTGCGTCCGGAGGAACCGCGCCTTACACCTATTCTTGGAATTTCGGCGATTCCTCGACTGGGTCAGGTCTCTCAACCACTCACACCTATCAAGCCGCTGGGAAGTATTCAGTAGTCCTAAGTGTAAGAGATGCCGGCGGCCAGACTACCAGCGCAACTCAGACGATAACAGTAGCGAATCCCCCTCCCGCACTGACAACCAGTTTCACATACGCTCCGGCTTCGCCCGAGACCGGACAACAGGTCAGCTTCACCGCCTCAGCATCAGGTGGGACCAGCCCTTACACTTTCAGCTGGACTTTTGGCGATGGAAGCGCCGCGAGCAGTAATCCAGCGACTCGTACTTACGCGAGCTCAGGAGCCTTCACAGTGACTGTAACCGTGACTGACGCAAATGGTGCTAGTGCAACCTCGAGTCAAAGCATCAACGTCGCCAGCGCCCTAGCTGTAAGCTTCACCGAAAGCCCTGCTTCCCCCCAGGTTAACCAGGCCGAGACATTCACAGCCACGACCAATGGAGGCGTAGGGACAATAAGCTTCAGCTGGACATTCGGCGACGGTGGAACATCAACCGCCAACCCTGCAACCCACACCTACACCACCGCTGGGACGTATCAGGTGTCAGTAACCGCCACTGACTCTGACGGGGTGAGAGCTACTTCGAGTCAAACTATTGCCGTGACCGCTGCGCTCAGTACAAGCTTTACTTTTAGTCCGTCTTCGCCGCAGGTTGGACAGTCAGTTTCGTTCGCCGGCTCTGCATCTGGAGGAGCCTCGCCGTACAGCTACTCCTGGGACTTTGGCGATGGTTCCACTGGAACGAGCTCGTCTGCAAGCCACACTTACTCCTCAGCCGGATCGTTCACAGTCACACTAACTGTCAAAGATAATGGCTCGCCACAACAAACAGCTACTTCCCAGCAAACGGTTTCAGTAAGCAGTCCACCGCCTCCTCTAACCGCCAGCTTCAGCTATAGTCCTTCTTTGCCTCAAGCAGGCCAGCAGGTGTCGTTCAGCACCTCAGCCAGCGGTGGAACTCCGCCTTACACATTCAACTGGTCATTTGGAGATGGCTCAACAGGAACCGGCTCTTCAATAACACACACTTACCAGGCCGCCGGCACTTACACAGTTACCCTAACCACCAAGGATAGTGGCTCACCTCAACAGAAGGCTAGTTCTCAGAACAGCATCATTGTCAGCGTCGCACTACCTTCTCTATCGGTGAGCTTCACATTCACCCCGTCCTCGCCTGATGCGGGACAATCTGTCTCGTTTACAGCCTCTATCTCAGGAGGACTCTCCCCCTTCACTTACTCATGGAGCTTCGGTGATGGAGGAACAAGCTTGGGAAGCTCTGCCAATTACACGTACCAGTCAAGCGGTAGCTTCACCGTGGCGTTGACGGTCACAGATTCGGCAGGCCAGATCGCGAAATCATCGCAGACGATAACAGTCAACGCAAGACTCTCCGCCAGCTTCACCTACTCTCCGTCAAGCCCGCTTCCACTCTTGGCTGTGACGTTCCATGCCAGTGCGTCTGGTGGAAGCTCTCCTTACACCTACAGCTGGGACTTTGGCGACGGAACAACGGCGACCGGAGCCTCGGTTAGTCACTCCTACCTGCTCCCAGGATCCTATACTGTTACTTTGACGGTCAAAGATGCTAATGGTCAGACAGTAACGACCTCCCAGACGATAACAGTCCTAACTTCCCTAGTGTAGTCCCTCAATCGTGAGGGATCGAAAAAACAATTAACATGATCGTCCAGAGTCCGAACACAGAACCCCTTGCCGTCGCAAACGGTTTTGAAACAAATTGATCGATGGATCGATGCCCACAAGAAGGACCTTGTAGATCTCACATGTCGCCTAGTTAGCATAGATACGACTGTTCCTCCGGGGCTCAACTATCCCAAGATATCGCAGCTCCTGGTAAGAGAGCTCAAAGACCTAGGTGTCACACCTACAGTGAGCCTCATTCCAGAAGCGTCTATGCGCCGGAGAGTGAGTCCTGAAGTCGGCTTGAAGGGTCCAAGGCCCAACACCTACGCTACTCTCAAAGGGGAGGGCGAGGGACCCTGGGTTCTACTCAATGGGCATGTTGACGTGGTCCCGGCTGATCTGTCCGGATGGTCGCATGATCCGTTTGAGCCGGTGGTCAAGAATGGCAAGATCTATGGGCGAGGTGCTGCTGACATGAAAGGGTCTAACGCCTGCGAGATATTTTCGATGAAAGCGCTTGTTGAGACTGGCGCCAAGTTCCGCGGAAGGATCACTTCGACGTTTACCACTGACGAGGAAGTGGGCGGGTATAGCGGCGTGAATTATCTAGTTGACAAGCACGTGATTACTAAGGATGTGGATTATTGTCTCTCGGCAGACAGCGGGATCGAGGCGTTGCATATCGCGAGTCTCGGGGACGCTGAATACCTGATCACGGTGCATGGGAGGGCGGCTCATTCGGGACGCGGATGGACAGGCGTCAACGCCATCGAGTATGGTGCGTCGTTGATTGAGGATTTGAAAAAGCTAGGTGAAGAGATCGGTAAGAGACGATCTCGGATCAACACGGAGCCGGGATACGGTATTAAGAAGATGAAACCGGGACTGTACGTTAATACTGCGAAGGGCGGTTTGAAGGGGAATATTATTCCTGATACTTTCGAGATTCTTGTCGACCGCCGGTTCATTCCGGAGGAGAGTGAGGCTCAGGTCCGGCGGGAGATTGCGCGAGTGGTAAAGGAGTTTGCGGCTAAGCATCGGGAGGTCAAGGTGTCCATGAAAATGATTCTCGGATACGATCCTATGCTGACACCGCCCAATCACCCGCTAGTTAGAACCGTCCGGAAAGTTGCCAGAAAGGTTCTAGGTAGAGACGCTCCACCTTGCGGGAGCCAAGGGTCCACTGATATGGCCGCGGTCAGCGCCTTAGGAGTTCCAATCGCGGTTCTAGGAGCCACACGGCAGGATAGTAACATTCACGGAATAGACGAACACGTTAGAATCAACGATCTCGTCAGCGTTACGAAGATTCTCGCGCATACTTTCCTCGAACTCTTGTAAAATACTCGGTGAGCTAGAACAGAGATTTCCCACACGCTTGTTAGCCTAGAACCGGAAACAAGATCTTCCCAGTTCTGCGTCGCGAGACTATTCAACATACACTAATCTTCTAGAGGGTCTTTTCCTGACCAGATTTTAACATGGACCGCTCAACCTGTCCGTATCACCGATCCTAGATTTCCGCCGACCTTAGCATCGTCATGGACCCTCAGCCGTTTCCAAGGCGATTCCAAGGCAATATCAGGTCGATGACGAGCATCATCTGCAATCAAGGGACATGGACCGAAACGTCTTAGCTGCTCGTTT
>Ga0209761_1000951_pt1 | contig 18449 bp, 19 predicted proteins | sample GraSoi013_1_40cm_4_FD_185818 | JGI IMG/M metagenome (GOLD analysis project Ga0209761, IMG submission 185818) | Grasslands soil microbial communities from the Angelo Coastal Reserve, California, USA - Sample 09_25_2013_1_40cm (SPAdes) (version 2) | ecosystem: Environmental > Terrestrial > Soil >...
TGCCCGTCCCGGTGTACACGAGCACCGGAATCCGGAGCCCGCGTCGCTCCATGGTCCGCAGCACTTCGAAGCCGTCCATCCCCGGCATTTCGAGGTCGAGGATGACGCAGTCCACCGCCTCCCGCTTGAGCAGGTCGAGCGCCGCGCGGCCTGAGTGCGCGACGAGCGCGTCGTAGCCGCCGACGCGCTTCAGGTCGTACGCGTATTGCTCCGCCATGGCGGGGACGTCGTCGACGACGAGGATCGCGCTCACGCGCCCTCGCCCGGCAGCTCGACGATGAACGTACTGCCCGCGCCGGGCTCGGTCTCCACGCGCAGCGCGCCATTGGCATCGAGGACGAGGCGCCGCACGATCGACAGACCGAGGCCCGTACCGCCGGGCTTCGTCGTGTAGAAGTCGTCGAAAGCGCGATTCAGCTCCTCTTGGGTCATCCCGTTGCCTGTGTCTGCGACGGTGATCCGCACGCCCCCTTGTCCGTTCGCCACGGTGGACACGGTGACGCGGCCGGCTCGCGCCGCCAGGCTGTCGAGGGCGTTCCCGATGAGGTTTTCGAGGATGCGCCGCAGGACGAGCGCGTCGGTGCGGGCGGGGGGCAGAGTTTCCGCGAGCTCCAGGCGGAGCTCTGCCTGCCCGGTACCGCTCACGCGGCTGATGGTCTCGCGCACGACCGCGTTCACATCGCACGACTCGCGGGCGGGTTGCGGGTAGAGGCGCGCGTAGTTGCTCGCGAGGTTCTCGAGATAGGAGATGCTCGACTCGACCGTCGCCTGGCGGTCGCGGAACGCGGCGGCGAGCCGGTCCGGGCTCTCGCCGGCGGCCTGACCGAGATGCCGGAACACGTTCCGGATGGGGATCAGGCCGTTCTTGATGTCGTGGTTCACCTGGCGCGCGAGGTCGCCCATCGCCAGCCGGCGCTCGGCCTCGCGCAGGCGCGCGGCACCGGCGCGCAGCCGCGTGGTCATGGCTCCGAGCAGGCGACTGAGCGCACCGATCTCGTCCCCCCGGTCGCTGTCGAACGCGACATCCAGCCGGTCCATGTCGACGTCGGCGGTCTTCGCCGCGAGCGCGGTCAGCGGCCGGCTGATCCGCGTCGACAGCCACGAGGCCAGGAGCAGGGCGATCAGCGCCGTGACGAGCACTGCGACGAGGAACGACAGCGCGACCCCGCGGCGCAGGGCCACGAGCGAGGCGAGCGAGTGCGAGACGACGATACGCGCGGGCAGGAGCCGGGCGGAGTCGCCGGCCGTCACGAACGGTACGGCCGCGGCGCTCACGACTTGCGTGGCCGGATCGGCGCCGGAGGACGTGTCGGGTGGGAGCGCGACCGCCACCGTCAGCTCGGAGTCGGGCGCGAGCCGCGCCAGAAAGCTCGAGTCCACGGCGATACCGCCGACGAGGGTGAAGCGTCGGCCGCCGAGGCGGAGCGAATCGACCCGCGCGAGCGCGAGGAAGGGCGCTTCCGCGCTGCGCGCCTCTACCAGCGCGGTGCCCGCCGGAGCCGCCGCCAGGAGGCGCGGCAGCGCAGGGTCGGACTGATCGTACTCGTTACGGAAATGGCCGGAGCTCACGATCCGGCCCGTCTCGTCCTGGATTTGCAGCAGCGAGAGCCCGGCGAGCCGCATGGCCTCGCCGGCGTAGTCGAGCAGGTAGCTGCGCTCGCCCCCCTGCAGCACGGCGACGCGGAACCGGTTGTCTCGGGCGATGGCGTCCCGCAGGGCGGCGAGCCGGAGCGCGATCCCTGCGCTCCGCTGGTCCAGGTCCGCGCGGATCACCGATACGAGCGCGGCCACCCGTTGCTGGTATTCCGCCGTCAGGCGGTTCGCCATCACCGCGCGAATCCGCAACCCGAACACGGTCAGGGGGACGAGCACCACCGCGCCGAATCCGAGGAGGAGACGGGCGCGAAAGGTCATGGCGGGGCGAGGCGGAGCGTGCCGTCCCAGTCGAGCGTCATCCGCGGGAGCCCGCGTCGGACGACGGCATGCGAGCGGACGTCGAGCAGTGGCTCGATGGTGGCGGCCGAGCTCCACGGCGGCAGCTCGAGCGCCGCACGGCACACGTCGTAGACGCGCCGCCGCAGCTCGAGCACGTACGCGGCGTCGGTGCCCGTCCGGAGCGAGGATTCGAAGGCGCTCGCCGGGACGCCCGCCGCGACGGCACGCCGTCCCAGGGCGCCCAGACCCACGAGGCGGGCCGCGAGATCGGCGGCGCTCCGATCGCTCTGGTTGTAGACGATGCGGCGCCGCCGTCCGGCGGCCGCGAGTGTGTCGCGCCCCGCCTGAACGCCGCATGGCTGCAGCTCGGTGAACCAGAAGCGGCCGGGGCCCGACCATTCCGCCGGGCGAGCGTCGCCGTGTACCGCCTCGCGGAGGCTCTCCAGGCGGAGGTCACCGATCACCGACTTGTCCTGCCCCGGGGCGAGGAGGACGTACGTCCGACTCCATTCCAGGGGGACGTCGACGTACCCGGTCAAGGTCCGCGCGTAGTCGAGCGTGGCGGCGTCGTCCGTGATGAGCACGTCGGCTCCGCCGTCGAGCGCATCGCGGGCGGCGCTCGCCGGCCCGGTAGCGATCTTCACCACGGGCTGTCCCGAGCGCGCCATCGGCTGGGCCACGAGGGCGTCCGGCGAGGCGGGATCCCCGCTCGTCATCCAGTAGCGGCCGGTCCCGATCGGCCAGCCTCCGCCCGGCGCGGGCTTGGTGACCGCCAGCGCCTGGTCGGCCAGTCGCTGGAACGGGGCATCGGACGCCGCCACGGTGAAGGTGCGGTCGCCGGTGACGGTGAGGCTCGCCGCGAGCGTCGCGTCGTGTGACCGCCAGGAGGCGAGGACGTCGCGCGCCGACACCGGCGCCCCATCCCAGAATCGCGCGTTGTCGCGCAGCGTGAAGGCCCAGCGATCTCCCGGTGCCTCCTCCCACGCCGCGGCCAGGCCGGGCAGCGGCCGTCCCTGGCAGTCCACCCGGATCAACGATTCATAGAGCTGTCCGAAGACCAGCCGCTCCGCGTCGTTGCGAGGCAGGGGAGCGTGTCCCGGGTCGACGGGGTCGGTGACGGCGAGCCTCACCGTGTCGCGACCGGCCGCCCGCCCGGCCGCGATCGAGCAGGTGGTGTCCCCGGGCGCTGGCGCGGGCGGGGGGAGGGGGAGCTCCGCGCGGGGCGCTCCGGCGCGGCAGGCTGCCGCGAGCAGACCGATGAGGACGACATGGCGGTGTTGAGGGTTCATTGGGGTCGAGCTCCCGGGGGGCTCTCGAACGATACTCAGGGCCGGAAGCCCCGAGCCGGACGCGCCTAGGCGCGCGGTTTCCGGGCCATCAGCGCCAGCACGTTCCCCTCGGAGTCGCGGAACTCGGCCAGCCAGAGCTCGTACTCCGCCGCCCGGTGCACCAGGTGCGGCTCGGTAATGAACTCCACCGCCCGCTCGCGCAGGGTGGCGTGGGCTGATGCGATATCCGGAACGAGGTAGTAGATGAGCGACGCCGGGTGGTCGAGTTCGGGAGCCTCGGGAACGCCGAGCAGGACGGTCGTCGCGCCGCATTGGAAAAAGGCCATCTGTGGCGGTGCTTGGAAGAGAAACGGCATACCGAGCGTGTCGCGATAGAAGCGGACGGCGCGATCGAGATCTTTGGCCCGCACGAAGATCTGGCCGATCGCGGAGAGACCGAATTTCGGTGTGGCGGCGGTCATGCTGCTGGCTCCTGTTGAGTGAGACAATGCAGCGTCCCAAGCCCCCACACCAGGTCGACGGCATGGATCCCGACGACCGGCCGGTCCTTGATCAGCTCGGCAAGAACGCCGAGCGCGGCGCGGTCCTTCGGGTCGTTGAACGTCGGCACCAGGAGGGCCCCGTTCGCCATGTAGAAGTTCGCATAACTCGCGGGGAGGCGCTGGCCGTCGAAGTAGAGCGGCGCGGGCATCGGCAGCTCGACCACCTCGATCTTGGCGCCGTTCTCGAGTCGCATTCCCTGGAGTCGCTCGCGGTTCTCCTCGAGCGCGCGATAGTTCGCATCGTGGGGGTCCGTTTCCCGGCACAACACGACCGTGCGATGATTGACGAAGCGACACAGGTCGTCGACATGGCCGTGGGTGTCGTCGCCCGCGATTCCCTTGCCGAGCCAGAGGACGTTCGTCACGCCCAGGTGGTCGCGCAGGACCGCTTCGATCTCGCCCCGCCCGAGCCCGGGGTTCCGGACCTGCACCACGGGATCGAGCAGACACTCCTCGGTTGTGAGGAGCGTGCCCCGACCATTCACGTCGATGCTGCCTCCCTCGAGCACCACATCGTGCGCACCCGCCCGCGCGCGGAACAGCCGGAGCCCGAGCCGCGTGGCCACCCGCTCGGGAACCCGGTCGTCTTTCTTCCAGTCGGGATACTTGGCCCAGGCGTTGAAGTGGAACCGCGCGATCGCCACCTCCGGCCGCGGGCTGGTGCGCCGGACGAACAATGGGCCGAAGTCCCGGGTCCAGCCCCGATCGGTGGGGAAGCGGCAGAACTCGACACGCGGGAGATCCACGCCCGCGCGCGCCAGCACGCGCCGCGCCTGCCGCTCCTGCCCGGCGGAGTTCACGAGGATGCGGGTGAGTTCACCCGGGACGAGCGCGCGCACGATCTCGCCATACACCCAGGGGATCACCGCCAGCTTGCCGGGCCAGTCGCTCGCGTTATGCGGCCATGCGAGCCAGGTGGCGTGATGCGGCTCCCACTCGGCGGGCAGACGGAAGCCGAGGGCGGCCGGGGTCTCGGCGCGGGGGGACGAGGGGGGCACTACGGATGGGCGTCGAGGAAACGGCTGCTGATACCTGCGTACGCGTCGACCCGGCGATCGCGCAGAAATGGCCAGCCGCGCCGGACTTCCTCGATACGCCCGAGGTCGATCTCACCCACCACGATCGCCTCGCGGTCCGTGGGCGCCTCAGCCACGACCGCGCCGAACGGATCGGCGAGAAACGACGATCCCCAGAACTCGATGCCGTCGCCGTCGGTGCCGGCAGGTCGCTCGTGGCCGACTCGGTTCACCGCGGCGACGTAACAGCCGTTCGCGATCGCGTGGCTGCGCTGGATGGTGCGCCAGGCGTCGAGCTGCTGGGCTCCGTGGGTCGCCTTTTCCTTCGGGTGCCAGCCGATCGCGGTAGGGTAGAACAGCGCGTTGGCGCCCTGCAGCGCCGTGAGGCGCGCGCCTTCGGGATACCACTGGTCCCAGCAGACGAGCGTCCCGATCCGTCCCACGCGCGTGTCGAACGCACGGAAGCCGAGGTCGCCCGGCGTGAAATAGAACTTCTCGTAGTAGGCCGGATCGTCGGGGATGTGCATCTTGCGGTAGACCCCCACCACGTGCCCGTCGGCGTCGATCACGGCGGCGCTGTTGTGATAGAGACCCGCGGCGCGACGCTCGAACACGGGCGCGATCACGACGACGTGCGCCTGCTTCGCCGCCGTGCCGAGCGCCTCCGTACTCGGCCCGGGGACCGGCTCGGCAAGATCGAACAGTTCGGGGTCCTCCCGCTGCGCGAAGTACTGCGACCGGAACAGCTCCGGGAGGCAGACGAGCTGTGCGCCGGCCGCCGCTGCCTGCGCCACCTTCGCGACCGCCCGCTGCACGTTCGCCTCCGCGTCGGCGGACATCGCCATCTGAAGCAGGCCGACTTTGTATCGCGTCGGAGGCCGGGGATCGGTCATGGAGGAGAACACTACTACGTTCCGGTCGTGAACGCACTCCCGGAGCTTTGTGATTCTGATCGGGGGGCGTTAAGCCAGCGCTACTTCTCGAGTCGGTAACCGGCCTTGCGGACGGTGAGAATATGCCGCGGGGCTGCGGGATCGGTCTCGAGCTTGCGGCGCAGCTCGGCCACGTGCGTGTCGACGGTGCGGCTCAGCACCGCGGCGCTATACCCCCACACCTCGGTGAGCAGCTCCATGCGGCTGGCCACGGCCCCGCCGCGCCGGAGCAGCGCGACCAGCAGGTCGAACTCTTTCGGGGTGAGCGCCACCGGCCGGCCGCTCCGCAGCACGGACCGGGATGCGGGGATGACTTCCACGGCGCCGAACTGCTCGGGCTCTCCGGCGCCGTCACCCGGCGGCGCGGTGCGCCGCAACAGCGCTTCTACTCGCGCCAGGAGCTCGAGCACGCCGAACGGCTTCGTGACGTAGTCGTCCGCGCCCAGACGGAGCCCACGAACCTTGTCGGCCTCTTCGCCGCGCGCAGTGAGGATGAGGATGGGCATCCGGCGCCCCTCGTCGCGCAGCGCGCGGAGCACGCGGTAGCCGTCCAGGCCCGGCAGCATGAGATCGAGAATGATCAAGTCGGCCCCGGCGTCACGGGCGCGTGCCAGCCCTTGGGTCCCGTCCTCCACCACCACGACCTCGTAGCCCTCGATCTCGAGATTATTACGCAGCCCGTAGGCGAGATCGGCATTGTCCTCGACCACGAGAATCCGCGTCATGCGGTCGCTCCCGCGTCGGCCTGCAGGGGCCCGCCGCCCCGCGCCGCGTGAGCCTGCGGCTCGAGCGGCAGCTCGATCACGAAACGGCCGCCCGAGCCGGGCGCGTCTTCGGCCCAGGCGCGACCGCCGTGCAGCGCCACGAGCTCGCGGACGACGGACAGGCCGATGCCCGTGCCGGCCACGGCCGAGCCGCGGTCGCGCTCGAGCCGCCAGAACTGGTCCCAGATGCGCTCGCGGTCGGCAGCTGGGATGCCCGGGCCCTGGTCGTCCACGCAGATGCGCGCCCGGCCCTCGTCCACGGTGAGGCCAAGGGTGACGGTCTGGCCGGCGGGCCCGTACTTCACCGCGTTGTCGAGCAGGTTGAGGAGCATCTGGCGCAGCGCGTCAGCGTCGACCGGCGCGACCACCCCGTCGGTGAGGTCGGTGCGCAACCTGACGCCCCGCGCGCCGGCGAGCGGCGCGAACCCTTCGGCGGCTTCGGTCAAGAGGGGTGCGAGCGGCGCCGGCGCCGGTGAGAGACGGGTGAGCCGCCGCTCCGACCGGGAGAAGTGCAACAGGTTCTCCACCAGATGGGTGAGCCGGCGCGCTTCCTGGTCGATGATCTCGAGCGAGCGCTCGCGCTCCTCGTCGGTGCGGACCCGGCCCAGCAACAGGGTCTCCGAGAACATGCGGATCTGGGCGAGCGGTGTGCGCAGCTCGTGGGACACGCCGGAGACGAAGTCGGCGCGCAGTCGCGACAACTCGTACTCGCGGCGCAGCTGCAGCAGCGCGGCGACCACGAGTCCCGCCGTCAGCGCGAGCAGCGAGAGCAGCATCGGTACGTTCGAGCGTGGCATGCCGCCCACCACCAGCTTGGGGGCGACGTCGGGTCGCAAGGCCACCTGGACCCGCACCCCGCCCATCATCGGCTCCTCGAACGAGTCTCGCGCGGCGAAGAGGGGCGGATACTGGGTCGGAGAGCGATACAGCTCGACGCCATTTGCGTCGGTGACGATGGTCGAGCCGAGCGAATCATAGACGACTCCTCCCGTCAACGGGCGGGGGAGCAACGGAAACTTGTCTTCCTCCGACGTGTAGAGCGGGTCGAACCCGCGCGGATCCTCCTCGAGGCCCAGCGCCGTGCGGGCGGTCCCTGACCCGTCCTTCACCAGCGTGTAGACAATCGCACGCGACACACCGTCCACCGTGTGCACAATGGCTCCGAGCCGGTACTTCGGGCTGTACAGCGTGCGACTGTGCACCAGGAGAGTGTCCCGCAGCCACTTGCGGACGGCGAGCGAAGGTGTGGCGCCGGCGGTCTCCAGGCGGTCACTGCGGAGGTCGTAGCGAAACGTGTAGCGGGCGAGCTTGTGGAAGTCCGCGGAGTGCAACTCCGTCGCTGCGGGAAGCTGGCTGGGGGCTGGAAGTGGCTTGCCCGCCACGCCGGCCTTCGTTCTCGAGAGCGCGTCCAAAGCAGGGGAGAATGCCGACCAGTACAGCGCCATCTCGGTGCGCTCGGCGAACCGCGCTGCGGCGAGACGTGCGTAGTCACGCAACACGCGCTCGGCCGTGGCCTTGTGACCGAGGAAGTTGCGATACGCTTGCAGGGCGATCGCGCCCGCCAGGGCGAGCGTTAGCAGCAGCAGGGCGGCGACAAACAGGGCGCGCGGACGCGGTGGACGGGAAGAAGCGCTCATGGACGCTCGGGAGAGATGCACCGGTTGCCGGGGAGTTTCAAGGTAAGCTCGCCGGGGGCGGTAGTCCGCCCCCCTGACGGTTTTCTGACACGCTCCCCACCGCCCCTCCACCCGGGGCTCCGCGCGGCCCCCTACCTTCTCACTCAGTCAGGGTCGTGGCCGAAGTGTTGACGGCCCACTTCGCCCGACCGGTCAGCCCGGGGAGCAGTCGCGCCCCGGGTTTGGCTTTTTCGTATGATTGGACCATGGGCAGCCTCGCTGCGTATTACTTCCTGATCCTGTACACCACGCTGTCAATCACCGCGTACGAGGCAATCATGGCGTTTTCACTCTCCAGCACGGCCTTCAAGGACGGGACCGCGATCCCGATCCAACACACGTGCGACGGAGCGGACGTGTCCCCGCCGCTCGCCTGGAGCAGCGCGCCGGCGGGAACTCGAACCTTCGCGCTCATCGCCGATGACCCGGATGCTCCGGCCGGTACCTGGGTCCATTGGGTGTTGTACAATCTGCCGGCCGCCGTCTCCGACCTCCCAGAAGACATCGCCAAGGTCGAATCGCTGGACTTGGGTGGGGCGCGCCAGGGGCGGAACGACTTCCGCCGCCCGGGCTACGGCGGCCCCTGCCCACCCCCGGGACCAGCCCACCGCTACTTCTTCAGGCTGTACGCGCTGGACGCCCCCGTGACGCTCAAGGCTGGTGCCCAGAAGAAAGATTTGGAGGCGGCGATGCAAGGTCACGTGCTCGGAACGGCACAGCTCGTGGGGAGTTACGCGAGGCAGAAGCGATGAGAGGCCTGGTCGCGCTGGGGTTGATGGCTGTGATGCTCGGGAGCAGGGAGCGGTCGCCGACGTTCTCCGTCGTCACCCTCCCCGCCGACCTGCGGGGCCTCATGAGCGCGCTCTGGGTCGAGAACAACCGCCATTGGGACGAGCTGGCCGACCAGAACACTCTGACGCAGCTGCTCGGCACCGGAAGGCCGACCCAGCGGGAGTACCTCGGCTGTCTCGTGGGGGAGGTGGCGGGCGACACGCTGTTCGTCCGCCGGCTCGTGCACGCGGAGAATCTGAAACAGCTGCAGTTCGCGGTGGCGGGCGACTGCGGAGGCGTGGCGGCGCTGGTGGGCACGTTCCACACGCATCCCTATCGCGCCGATGCGGCTGGGCGGGCGGTCAAGGAGCGCGGCTTGTCGGCGATGGACTTGAAGACGTTCGCCGCGGCGCCCGACATGGTCACGATGGTGATGTGGGATCTCGACTCGCTCGACGTGGCGATCAAAGCTGTGGACGGCAGCGTGCGGCACCCGGTGCCGCTCGCGGTCCGCTAGCGCTCGCCGGTTCCCGACGACCCCGCTGCGATTCTCAACGCGCCACCTTCACCAGCGGGACATCACCACCTTTTTATCGGTATAGAACTCGATCGCATCCTGCCCGTGCGCCTTGAGATCGCCGAAGAACGACCCTCTCGTACCTCCGAACGGGAAGAACGCCATGGGCGCCGCGATGCCGAGGTTCACCCCGATCATGCTCACCCCCACGCGGTAGCGGAACTCGCGGGCCGCCCTCCCCGAGGTGGTGAAGATCGACGTCGCGTTCCCATAGCTCGAGCGTTGGATCACGTCGATCGCTTCGTCCAGGTCGGCCACGCGGGTGACGCTCGCCACCGGTCCGAAGATTTCCTCCCGGCCAATCGTCATCTCCGGCCGCACGGCGTCGAACACCGTCGGGCCCACGAAGTGGCCACGCGGATACCGCTCAACCCGCGTGGCGCGACCGTCGAGTAACAGTTCGGCGCCGTCGCGCCGGCCGGCCTCGACGTAGGAGAGCACCCGCTCCTTGTGACGTCCCGAAACGAGCGGGCCCATCGTCACGTCGGCATCCAAACCGTAGCCGAGCCGGAGGTGCTTCGCCGCCTCGACCAGGCGGTCGCGAAACGGGGCGTACGCCTTTCCGGGTGTCACCACGACGCTCCCCGCCAGGCAACGCTGGCCCGCGCAGCCGAACAGCGACTCGCTCACGTTGGTCACCGCCCGGTCGAGGTCGGCATCGGGCAGCACGACGATGTGGTTCTTGGCGCCGCCCAGGGCTTGGGCGCGCTTGCCGTGCTTGGCCGCCTCCTCGTAGACGTGCCGGGCGACCGCCGAAGAACCCACGAACGAGATCCCAGTGACATCGGGGTGCTCGAGCAGGGCCTGCACCGCTTCCTTCCCGCCGTGCACCAGGTTGAGGACGCCCGGCGGCAAACCGGCTTCGTGCGCCAGCTCCGCGATGCGGGTCGCCGTGAGCGGCACCTGTTCGCTGGGCTTCAGGATGAAGGTGTTGCCTGCGGCGATGGCGTAGGGCCAGAACCACATGGGGACCATCGCCGGAAAGTTGAAGGGCGTGACCGCGGTGAACACGCCGAGTGGTTGACGGACGTATTCGCAATCGATGCCTGCGGCGACGTCTTCGAGCGTCCGCCCCATCATCAGGGTGGGGATGCCGCACGCGTGCTCGACGTTCTCGATGCCGCGCCGCAGCGAGCCCCGGGCTTCGTCGAGGGTCTTGCCGTTCTCGCGCGTGATGATGGCCGCGATCTCATCGAACCGCTGGTCCAGGACGTGCTTGAGCCGGAACAGATGACGCGCGCGCACTACCGGGGGGACAGCGCGCCAGGCGGGGAACGCCGCCCGGGCGGCGGCGACCGCTTGATCTACGTCACGCGCCGTCGACAGGGGTACCCGACACAACGGCTCGGCTGTGGCGGGGTTCGTGATGTCGAGGCAGTCGCCACCGGAGGACTCGACCCACTCGCCGCCGATATGATTCCGCAGAGTGCGCATGGTGCCCGTCCCGACAAACATGCTCGAGCGGCCCTCATCCGGCTAGCGGTCGCCCGAGCCTCCCGCCACCAGTCCCTTGCCGCGCCACTTCTCGAAGATCTTCTTCGCCTGCTCGTGTGCCTCGTCCAGCGCCTGCTTGGCGCTCATCCGTCCCGTCGCGGCGTTGGCGAACATGGTGGGCAGGACGAACGTGTCGAAGATCTCGCTCTCCGCCGGGTTCGCGGGTCCCGGGTGTCCGATGTTCGTCGCCCATTTGAGCGCCGTGCTGATCGGCTTGAGCTTGGTGGGCGGGTTCGAGCCGAACGGGTCGTTCGCCGTCACCTGCTCGAGCCACTTGTTGCCCGCCGCCGGCTTCTGGGCCACCGGGACGCCCGCCTCGGCCACGGAGCCTGGGTACGATGGGAAGTTGTAGAGCTTGCTGGCCAGGACGGCGTCGCGGTAGCGGGCGATGAGGTCGAGGAGGAACTGCTTCGCGACATCCGGGCTCTGGGCGAACTTCCAGATCGCGTAGATCCCCATCACGTGCTCGCTCGCCCACTGCGTCCCCCGCGGGCCCTTGAGCGCCGGGACGAAGAAGATGTCGTCCGCCACCGGGAGCTTGTTGTCCTGCGCGGTGCGATACGCGGAGATGGAGTTGAGGATGTAGGCTGTCTGCCGGGCGTTCAGCGCCTGGTTGTTCGAGGCGGCGTTCCAGCTCAACACCGCCGGGTTCATGCCCGCCTTGAAGAGCCGCACGCCGAACTCCAGGGCCGCGAGCGCCTGGTCCGACTTCAGCACCACGTTCTCGTTGGCGTCTTGGATCGAGCCATCGAACGACCACAACATGGCACGCGTCGCCATGTTGGTATCCAGCTCCTGCGACATCCCGACGCCGATCGGGATCTGGATCTCCGGGTGCTTGCCCTTGATGAGCGGTCCCGCCTTGACCAGATCCTCCCAGGTGACGGGGCCGTCGGGCATCCCGATTTCGGTCCAGACGCTCTTCAAGTAGTCGCCGGGGTCCGGGACGTAGTTGTCGCTGAAGCCGAACCACTGGCGGGTCACCGGATTATAGGTGCTGCGCTTGCAGAGGTCGATGAGCGGTCCGTGCTGGCGCTCGGCTTCCCGGACGAGGTCCCCCATGTCGAGCAGCTGCGGCTCGAACGCGCCCGGCGGCGACAGGAACTGAAACAGATCGTGCCCTTGCTGGGCGGCGACCTCGGCGTTGGCCCGCGTCCCGAGGTCGGCGAGGGCGATGTGATCGACCGTCACGTCGACGCCTTTGGCCGTCCCCCAGTCCTTGGCGTACTTGTCGAACCAGGCATCGTACGACGGGACGAAATGGCTCCACTGGAGGATTTTCAGGGTCTTCTGGGGCCGGTTGATCCGGATGGTGGGGCCCCCCCCGAGCGCGGCGGCCAGGGCGACCCCGGTCGTCGTAGTCACGAACTCGCGTCGATCGATGCTCTTACGCTTGGTCATTGAAATGGCCTCCCATGGCTCAAAGGAGCGGTGTCAGGTGTCGGGTGCCGGGTGTCAGGTCCGTATCTACCTGACACCCGAGACCTGGCACCTCTCAGAGCGTGTAGAGCACGCTGAGGGCATACTGATCGGCGCTGGTCGGACCGGTGTTCCATCGGGTAACCGCCCGGTAGTATTCCAGGCCGAGCGCGTAGCGACCGGCGCGGAACCGGAGTAACGCGTCGCCCACGTGACTCTGCTGGCGGGCGAGCGTGGCGGTCGGATGGTCCTGTGTGAACCGCTGCAGGTCCGGCTGGTCCAACCCGTAGTACGCCCAGAAGCTCCAGTGCGGCGTGAAGTCGTATCCCACCTGCGCCCATGCACCCCACCCGCGGATGTCCCCCTGCGCCGGCGCTGTCTGGGTGATATGTCCGAACTGCTGTCCGATCGCCTTGCCGTAGTAGAAGTTCCCGTGGATCGTGAGATGGCCCGGCGCGACATTCCCGCCGAGTTCCACGGCGGTCCCGGTCATTTTGGATCCGGGAAAGCCGGTGCCGGTCGTGTCCTTCCAGTCGACGTGACCCACGACGTAGGCGCTCCACGCGAGGTTCGCGCTCCTGCGCGACACCGTGACTTTTCCCTCGAGCTGGGGGAGCCCGGAGGCTTCGCCGGTGCCGATCGCCGAAGCAGTGTCCCGACCGTTGCCGTTGGCGATCGGTCCCGAGCCCTTCATCGCCGCGAGCTGGAGCTGCGCGGTAAGGGGCGCGCCCGCAGCACTGAGGTCCTGAAAGAAAAAAATGCCCGGGAACCGCCAGCCGATCTTACCGGACGCCCCATACCCGAGCGGGAAGGCGATGTGGGTCAGGGATACCGGCGTTTCCGCGAAAAGCGGCGACCAATCCTGTCCGATACGAAGTGTCGTGCGGCCGTTGCTCAAATCGGCGTAGATGATCCGACCACGGATCTGCGGCTGTTCATCCCCGAAGGGGGGCACACCCGTGAACGTCCCGAAAAAGTCGAACTCGACGGTCGCCTTGGGCGCCCACTTGCCGAGCACCGGCTGGGCGGCGAAGTCGAACCGCATGCGCGTGTTCCGGAAGTCACCGTCGGTGAAGGACTGATTGGTGCCGGGCTGCGTTTGAGCGGAGAACTGTGCATTCTGGCCTTGCCCAAACGGCGGTTGGGCGAACCGGCCACGGTCGGTGAACAGGGTCGCGCTGACGAAGCCGCTGATAGTGAGCGTTTGCCCCTCGCCGAACTTGACCACCTGCTGAGCTGAGGCGGCCGGCGCACCTCCCAGCATGACGACCGCTGCGACGGCGAGTACAGACAACAACGGGAATCGCGTTCGCATGACACCCCCTCCGTAAAGGTGCGTACCGCGTCGACTATCCCTTCACCGCTCCCATGGTGAAGCCTTGGATGAAGCGGTCGATAAACGCGTTATAGACGATCGCCAGCGGGATGCTCGTGAACAGCGCGGCCGCCATGAGCGCTCCCCAGTGATACACATCGCCCCGGACCAGCGCGATCGGAACTCCCAGGCTCACCGTCATCTTGTCCACCGAGCTGATGAAGGTCAGGGCGTACACGAATTCCTGGAGTACCAGCGTGAAGCTGAACACGACGACCGTCAAGATCCCCGGAACGATCAGGCGTGGCGCCACTTTCACGATCACGGCGAGGCGACTGTACCCGTCGATCATCGCCTGCTCCTCGATCTCCCAGGGGACCGACCGGAGAAACCCCATGACGAGCCAGGTGCAGAATGGAATGGTCATGGTCGGGTAGATCAGTATCAGCGCCCCCAACGAATCCTGGAGACCGAGCAGCGAGATGAGGCGCGAGAACGGCACGAACAAGAGCGTCGGGGGGATGAGGTAGGTGAAAAAGATCCCCATGCCCATCCGCTCGCCCCAGCGGCCTACCAGCCGGGCCAGGCTGTAGCCCGCCGGCACCGCCACCGCCACCGTGATCACGACGACCGCGACCACGACCACGAGCGTGTTCAGCACCCAGCGTGGGAAGTCCGTTTGTCCGAGCAGCAGCTTCACGTGCTCGAGCGTGGGCGGGTCGTTGAAGATCCACGGGATGTGGCTCGTGTCCGACGCGCCCACGTACAGGTCTCGGTTCTGCTTGAACGACGTGACGAGCATCCAGTAGAACGGGAAGCCGGCGAACACCACGAAGCCGAGCGCGGCGGCGTACAGCGCCACCCGTTTCATCGCGCGCCCCCGACCTCGGTGCGGTGGGCCAGTCGCAGCATCCCGATGGCGACGATGATCAGGAAGGGGAGCAGGAACACCGCGATCGCCGCACCCTGCCCCAAGTCGGCGCCCAGGATGCCGCGCTGGAACGCGAGGGTGGGGAGCACGTGGGTCGTGTTCGCCGGCCCGCCGCCCGTGAGGATGTAGACGACGCCCAGGTCGGTCGCGGTGTACACCACGCCGAACAGCACCGCCACGGCGACCACCGGCAGGAGCAGCGGCAGCTCCACGCGGAACAACCGCCGCCAGAACCCGGCGCCGTCCACGATCGCCGCCTCGACGATCTCCTGCGGGATCGAAGACAGCCCGGCGAGCACGATCACAGTCGCAAACGGGAAGATGCGCCATGCTTGCACGATGATGATGGCGAGGAGCGCGAGCGCCGGATCGCCCAGCCAGTACAGCCAGCCGTGCAGCAGGCCCGCGGCCTTGAGCGTCCAGTTGATCACGCTGAACGTGGAATCGAAGATCCACGTCCAGGCGATCGCCGCGAGCGACACCGGCACGGCCCACGGCAGGAGTAGGACGAACCGCGCGAAGCGTTTGCCGCGGAACGTGGCGCGGAACACCTGAGCAGCGGCGGTGGCGAGAACGACCACGAGGACCTGGGAGCCGACCGTGACTACCACGCTGTTGCGCAGCGCCCTCAGGAAGATCGGGTCGGCGAGAATCGCGGTGTAATTCTGCAAACCGGCCCACCCGAAGCTGAGGCTCCCGGCGGTCGCGTTACTGAAGCCGAGCACGATCGCGAACGCGAACGGGACCCCGACCAGGAGGATCACGTAGGCAAGGGCGGGGCCCAGCATCAGGGCGCCCAAGACCTCCTCACGGTCGGCGAGCGTCCGCCGGGGCGGGAGGCGCGCCGTCATCCCTTGCGCCTCAATCCCGTTTCGGGGTCGAAGTAGCGCAGCGCGCGCCGCGGCACGGCGAACTCGTGGGTCTCGCCTTCCGGAATCGCCAGCGCGATGGTTGCCGGCAGCTTGGCGATGATCGTCGCATCGGCTCCGGGCGCGCCGCCGGCGACCGCGCCGTACACGTAGCGATCGGAGCCCAGGTACTCCACGCGCCGCACGGCGAAGCGAAACGTGCGCAGGTCTTCACCTGCGCCGAAGACGCTCTTCGGGAGAAAATGCTCGGGGCGAAAGCCCGTCAGGGTACGGGGTGGAAGGGACGGGTCGCCCGCGTCGAGCAGGTTCATGGGCGGCTGGCCGACGAAGGTCGCCACGAATGTGTCGACCGGATCCTCATAAACCTCGTGGGGCGTTCCGATTTGTCGCACCTTCCCGCGCTCCATCACCACGATGCGGTCGCCGAGTCCCATCGCCTCCACTTGGTCGTGGGTCACGTACACCGTGGTGGTCTGGATCCGGCGCTGGAACCGCTTGAGGTCGTCCCGGGCGGTGTTGCGCAGCTTGGCGTCGAGGTTGGCCAGGGGCTCGTCCAACAGAAAGACTTTGGGATCCCGCACCAGGGCGCGGCACAATGCGACCCGCTGGCGCTCCCCGCCCGACAGCTGGCGCGGGTAGCGATCGAGGTAGCGGGTGATGCTGAACAGCTCGGCGGCCCACCGCACCTTCTCCTCGATCTGCTTGCGCGGCGTCCGGCTCGCTTCGAGGGGGAAGGCGATGTTCTGGAACACCGTCCGGTGGGGGTAGAGGGCGTAGCTCTGGAACACCATGGCGATCCCGCGGGCCCGGGGCGGCACGTCGCCGTCCACGCGCTGGTCCCCGATGTGGATCTCACCCGACGTCGGTCGCTCGAGCCCCGCGATCATGCGGAGCAGGGTCGTCTTTCCGGAGCCGGACGAGCCGAGCAGGACGAGGAACTCGCCGTCGCGGATCGAAAGGTCCACCCCGTCGACCGCGTGGAGATCCCCGAAGTGTTTTCTCAGGCTTCGGATTTCGATGCCAGCCACCGTCGGGCGCTAACTCCCGGGCTTCCGCCCGTGGGCAGTCGTATCCGGCGGTTTCGCCAGGTTGACCGGCGGGGAGTAGATGAGGTAGTACGGGCTCGGCGGCACCACCATCGGCTTTACGACTTCCGGCGGCGGGCCGGCAGGAGGCCACGCCCGCCCGCGGGCGCCACCGCCGCAGGCCAAGGGCGTAAGGAAAATGCCGCTGAGAAGTGCAACCCGCATGCGCAGAGCGACGTGCATCGTTTCCCCTTGCTAGCGACCTGTGGTGGACCCTTCATCAGAAAGTGCGTCGTCCGACGGGGCTCCGCGGGCCAGCCAGTCCCGGAACGCGTCGGCGTCGTGGGCTAAGCGCCACTCCTCGAAGATCGACAGCGCCATGGCCCGCACCCCGCCCTCGCTGCCGCCGGCGGCCAGGCACTGCTCGTGCAGCCATGCCTCGAATTCGTCGGGTTCGGGGTCGGCGGCGACGGCTCGCTCGAGCAGGTCCCGCTTGATCGTCAGGCCGATCGCGTCGGGGGTCGTGTCGCGCTTGCGGCGGCGCCGTCTGCCCTCCGATGCACCGAGGGCGGCGAGGAGCTCACCGCAGATCTGGCTCGGGCGCGCGTTCACGCGCCGATCACCGGCGGAGGTTGGTGGAGGTTCGGGAGGTTGGTGGAGGTTGGTGGAGGTTGCTTCGTCACGGCCTCCACCATCCTCCACAACCTCCACCATCCTCCGCGACGTCGCTCCGTGATCCGGCACTCCAACGGATACCCCGGCCGCTCCGGCCGCCGATATCCGCGTTCGAGCGCGGCGACGTCCAACGGGACCGTCGTCAGATCGTCGAGCAGGATCGCCCACGGGGCGAGCGCGCGCACCGTCGTGACCCCCTTCAGGTACCCCTTGCACGTGTAGCACACCTCGATCTTGCGCGTCTGCTCGCCCGCCTCCGGCGTGAGGTAGCCGAGGTTGTCGTGCCCGGTTTCGTCACAGAACGCACAGCGCAGGTGCGGGATCGCCCATCCCGTGCCGCAGCGCCCGCAGCGCAGCTGGCGCTTGCGCTCGAGCCCGATGTACTCGACCACCACCGGCCAGGCCCCGCAGAGCGGGCAGTAACCTTCCCACCACGTACCGGACAGCTCGCTCGCCAGGCCACGGGCGCACGCCTGGAGCAAAGGCAGGGCCGCCATCTGTCCGAGGACGCTGACGGCGTGAGGCTCCGCCTCGCCCGCGGCCGCCAGGGCGTCGATGCGCGCGTCGTCGTGACACACCCCCGCCTCGAGCAATTCTAGCCCGTCGATTCGCCGCAGGTTCACCGGGGGGCCGGGGGCGAGCTTGACGAGGCGGCGGACCCAGCCCCGGGCCGCACGCCCGTCGACCGTTATCTGCGCGTGGGATAACACCGGCGCCTTGACGGGTCGCTCCGCCGCCGGCGTGGGCACGGCCGCCTCCCAGAGCGCGCTGTCTTCAGTCTCGCCGAGCGCTGCCTCGAGGAGCCCGAGCCAGGGCTCGGACTCGGGGTTGTCGCGGCGGGCTCCGGCCACCCGCTGCTGGATCTCTACGTTCCGCGGGTGCCGAATTCGGGCATTGGGCCAGAGCATTTCACCTTCACCGTGCGGCAGGGCGTTCGGTAATACATCTTCGCGCCCGCGTGCACTTCGGCGACGCGGTCGTGGTTGCCCGGATCGCCACCGGGCCCGCCCCCGCGCACGCGCCCGGCCTCCGGGCTCGCACAGCCGACCAGGCCGGCCAGGCCGGCCAGCGTCAGCGTCAGCCACCAGCGGTCTCTTGTGATCATGCTATAGGCCCGCCGCCACGCGGTAGCGGTCGATCCCTTCGGAGGCGAGCATCGTCGCGAGCCGCAGCAGGAAGCCGCCCAGCAGCACGAGCTTGGCCGCCTGCGCGGGCTTCG
>Ga0209761_1000953_pt1 | contig 18434 bp, 20 predicted proteins | sample GraSoi013_1_40cm_4_FD_185818 | JGI IMG/M metagenome (GOLD analysis project Ga0209761, IMG submission 185818) | Grasslands soil microbial communities from the Angelo Coastal Reserve, California, USA - Sample 09_25_2013_1_40cm (SPAdes) (version 2) | ecosystem: Environmental > Terrestrial > Soil >...
CCGGAACCGCCGCGCCGATCCCGCCGAAGCGCCGCCCCAGATCACCCCGCAGGTCGAGCACGCCGAAATGCAGCCGCGCCGGCGCCTCGACGAACACGCGCGGCCCCGCCCCCGCCCCCGCCCCGCCGCTCATGGGGTCACCGGCTGCTCGTCGGCGCGCGGGGGGCGCGGCGCCCGACGCACGTAATCGGTGAGGAGGGCCATCGCCTCGCGCTCGCGCGGGCCGGCCGTCTTGTCCACGATCACCTGGAGCCGCGCGAAGTCGGCGCCGATCTGCTCCGCGGGCAGGAGATGGGTGCGGGTCGCGAGGATCGCGGCCTCGAGCACCGCGTGGCGGGCGCGGTTGAAGCCCAGGAACTCGCGTCGCATGCCGCGGTGCACGATCCGAGTCACGATCCGCGCCCGGGGCGGGGTCGCGTCCAGCGCGCGCACTTCGACCTCGCGCCACGAGCAGGCCGCTTCGAGCACGACGCCGCGCACTAGGCCTGCGGGGACGGCCGGAAACTGGACGTTCGCGATCGCTCCCTGCGCGAACACCATCACGTCATCGGTGAGGTTGATTACGGCGACGCGCGTTGCCTCGAGGTTCTTGAACGTCGTGGTCTCGAGGAACGGCTTGATTACGATCTCTGCTTCTCCCCACTCGACGCCCATGGGAGCGAAGTTGATCGCTCCGCGGGCGTCCATGGTCGTGAGCACGGACTCGATGATCACCGGGCCAGCTCGACCGGAGGCGGAACGACGGCGTCGGCGCGGTCCGGCAGATCCTCGATCCGCGCCGCCGCGCCGTGCAGGAAGCGGTCGAGGAGGACGTAGCCGTACTCGGTGAGCACGGACTCGGGGTGAAACTGCAGCCCGATCACCGGGTGCCGCGCGTGCTCCACCGCCATGATCTCGCCGTCCTCGGCGCTGGCGGTGATGCGCAGGTCGGCGGGAAGCCCCGAGCGGGAGATGACGAGCGAGTGATAGCGTGCCGCCGCGAACGGGTTCGGGAGACCCGCGAACAGGCCACGCCCGTCGTGCCGGATCCGGGACGCTTTCCCGTGCATCGGACGCCCGGCGCGCACGATGCCGGCGCCGTAGGCGGCGCCGATGCACTGATGCCCCAGGCACACGCCGAGGATGGGTGTGCGGGCGCCGAAGCGCCGGACGACCTCGGTCGAGATCCCCGCCTCCCCCGGCGTGCAGGGCCCGGGGGAGATAATGATATGCGTCGGCTGGAGCGCCTGGATCTCGTCGTGAGACGTGGCGTCATGGCGCCGGACAAGGGGCTCTTCCCCCAGCTCGCGCACGTAACGGGCCAGGTTGTAGACGAACGAGTCGTAGTTGTCGATCAGCAGGATCATGGGACCAGGGCGGCGATGAGTCCACGGGCCTTGTCGAGCGTCTCGCGGTACTCCTGCTCGGGATCGGAATCGGCCACGATGCCGCCGCCGACTTGGAAGTACACGTCGCGGCCGAGCACGAGACAGGTGCGGATCACGATGCTCGTGTCCAGCGCGCCCGAGAGCGACAGATACCCGATGGAGCCGCAGTACGCGGCGCGCTGGGTGGGCTCGAGCTCCGCGATGATCTGCATCGCACGCACCTTGGGCGCCCCGGTGATCGAGCCGCCGGGGAATGCCGCCCGCAATAGGTCCACGGCGTCGTGCTCGGGCGCGAGCTCGCCCACGACAGTGGAGACGAGGTGGTGGACCGTGGCGTAGTGCTCCAGGGCAAACAGCTCCGGTACGCGCACCGTTCCCGCGCGGCACACGCGCGACAAGTCGTTCCGGAGGAGATCCACGATCATCACGTTCTCGGCCCGGTCCTTGTCGCTCTCCACGAGCGCGCGCGCGAGTGCCGCGTCGTGCTCGGGGGACAGCCCCCGGGGACGAGTCCCCTTGATCGGCCGCGTCTCGACTCGGCCGCCCGGTTGCGCCCGCAGGAAGCGCTCCGGGGACGAGCTGGCCACCACCAGGTCGCCGAAGTCGAGGTAGGCGGAGAAGGGCGCCGGATTCCGGTGGCGCAGCCGGCAGTACAGGTCGAGCGGCGTGCCGATGAGCGGGGCTTCGAGCCGCTGCGATAGGTTCGCCTGGAAGATGTCGCCTGCGAACACGTACTCGATGACGCGCGCGACGGCGTCGAGGTAGCCGGCGCGCGTGAAGTTGGATCGGACGGACGGGACGTCAGGCACGGGATAGGAAGGGGCGGCTGCCCGGTTAACGCGCCGGGGGTCTCCCTGCGCGACAAAACGACGCAGTCGCTCCGGGCGACCCCCGGCGCGCTCCTGCACGAACGCCAGCCGCTGAGCCGCGCGCCGCTCGCGAGCCGCTCCCCGCTCGGGAATCCCCGTCGAGATCACCCACGCGCGCCCCGTCGCGTGGTCCCACGCGATCACCCAATCGTACAGGGCGAGCAGCACGTCCGGGACTTGAAAGTCGTCGTAGCGCGGCCGCGGGACACGCTCGAGCATCATACCCCAGTCGTACCCGACGTAGCCCGCGGCGCCGCCTTGGAACGGCGGGAGGTCCGCCACGGGCGCGGTCGCGTGTGACGCCACGAGCGCTCCGATATGCGCCAGCGGGTCCGCAGCGACTCGGATCCAGCTCCCCTCCACGAGCTGCTGGGTGAGCAGCCCCTTCGAGCGCACCGCCGTGGCCGGGTCGGCTGCGAGAAACGAGTAGCGCCCCAGGTGCTCCGGATCGGTGGCGCTGTCGAGCAACAGGAGAAAGGGCAAGTCCTGGAAGCGCGCGCATGTGTCGACCGGGTCCGGAGCGGGCACGAGCTCATGGACCAGCGGTGCGTCGGCGCTCATCGGCTCCCCTTGGCGCGCCCCGCGCGCGAGCGGGCGCGTGCCGACCGTTGCGTCAGCTTCACATGCTCGGGCCCACGGTCGTCTGGGGGCGTGAGGTAGCCCCACTGTAGGGCGCCCTCCTGTCGGTACGTTTTCCCCAACGTAATGGCGAGCTTCGCCTTCATGAGCTCGCGCCCGAGGTAAAAGGCGTGGGTCGCTTCGTCCACGTCGAGCTGGGCGAAGATCTCGTGGATGTCCGTGCCGCGCACGAACCGCTCGTTGTTGAACACCGTGATCGTGTCGCGGTCGGTGAAGATGCGGAAGTTCGGGTCCGTGACGGCGCGTTGCAGCTCCCGCAGCTCGGCCTCGGCGTAGGCGAGAATCGTCGGATCCTTCACGGTCACGAGCCGGTCGTCGACGCCTTTGGGGAGCGCGTTGTGGGTGACCGCGTGGTACATGAGCCGCCGGGCGATGTCGATCTCGCGCACGGCGCCACGCGCCCAGGGGATCACTTCGGTCGTGAGCACGGCGCGCACTCCCAGTTCCTGGCAGACGGCGAGGAGCAGGGCGTTCACGCCGGTCGTGTCCGCCGCCGTGAGCTCGGTGATGTTCCCGACCCCCATGAAGAGCGGGGCAGCGGGGTAGCGCCGGTGCGTCTCCGCGTACCGCTCGAGCGAGCGCATGAACCCGAACCCGATCGGCTCGATGACGGGGTCGATGAGGTACGACACCCCCCACTGCTCGAGCGCGGCGACGCTCGGTTCCAGGGTCTCGAGCCCCTGGCCGAAATCGGGGATCACGACGACGCGCGTCTCGCTGCCGGCCAGCTCGCGCGCCACCTCCCGGTTGGAGGCGTTGACGCTCAGGACCAGCTCTGCGCCCGCTGCCACGGCCGCGTGGATCTCGCCCGGGTCGAACGAGTCGATGCTCACCCGCATCCCCTCGCCCACGAGCTCGCGCACCACGTCGCCGAGGCCGGGGAACTCGCGCCCGGGTGTGCAGCCGATGTCGATCACATCGGCGCCGCTCGAGCGATAGTGCTCCGCCTCACGGCGGATCGCCTCGCGCGCGCGGCGCGGCGCGTTGTTCACTTCGGCTACGATCTCGATGTCGTAGCCTCCGTAATCGGGGGCGAGAGCGGCGCGCCCGAAGTATTCCGGGATCTGCCGCAGGTCCTTGGGTCCCTTCTCGACCGGGACTCCCACCCGCTGCGCGATCACCGTGGGGTCGCCCTCGCACAGCCCCGGGATGAGCACGAGGTCCGTACCGGCCGGGACTTCGAGGAACCGGGCGATCCACGGGGTCGTCATCAGCGCGGCGACCGTGATCTTCATGACCGCCACCTCCCACGCGAACGCCGGACCCATCTCGGCGATGGTCCGGCGAAGCGCGGGCTCGGCGAGCTTTCCCGTGACGAACAACACACGGTGCGGCGCGCGCACCGCCGCACCGACCGTCACCGCGGATCGCCCGAGCGCACGAACTTGTTCGGCGTCCCTTCGAGCGCGCCGCCTTTGGGGCGCCACAAGACCGTCTCATCGATCTTGCGGGCGAGCTCGAAGTCCTTGTCGGTGATGCCGCCCGCCGCGTGGTTTTGCAGCTTCACGATCACCCGCCCCCAGGTCACCGAGAGGTCGGGGTGATGGTATGCCGCTTCGGCGACGTAGCCGATCGCGTTCACGAGCATCAGCGTGGTGGGCCAGCCGTCCGTCTTGTAGTTGCGGCGGATCCACCCGTCCTCGTACCACCAGCCCGGGAGGTCCTTCAGCTTCGCCTCGATCTGCGCATCGGAGTAGGTCGGTTCTTTCGCTGCCATGACGGTCTCCTTATCGAGGGCTAGACCACGCCCCCGCCGTTGATCATCAGCATCTGGCCGGTCACATAGGCGGCTGCGTCGGAGGCGAGATAGACGGCCGCGTGGGCGATGTCCTCCGGTGTGCCCCAGCGTCCCAGCGGGATCTTCGCGGCGATGCGCTGCTTCACCGCCGGGTCGAGCCCGCTGCCGTACGCGGTCTCGATCCAGCCGGGGCCGAGCACGTTCACTCGGATCCGCGGCGCCACTGAGTGCGCGAGCGCCCGGCTGAAGGAGTACACGCCTCCCTTCGCGGCGCAGAACACCTGGGCGTAATCACTCTTGATCCCGCCCCCGAGCACATGGTCCCAGGACATGTTGAGGATCACGCCGCCCGAGGCGGGCGGCTGGGCGTCCATCACCTCGACCGCCTTCCACGAGGCCAGCACCGTGCCGCGCAGATCCACGGCGAGGAGTCGGTCGAGCTTCTCGGTGCGGGACAGGCGGGCGGCGTCGCCGGTGAGGATGTCCGCTCCCGCGTTGTTCACCCACACGTCCACATGCCCGAACGTGCGGAGCAGCGCCTCCGCGAGCGCGTCCAGATCGCCCGGCTCGGCGACGTCGGCGCGGATCGCCTCCGCGCGCCGGCCGGCGGACCGGGCGCCGTCGGCGGTCTCGTCCGCGCCGCGGCGGTTCGTCCGGTACGTGAGCGCCACGTCCGCACCCGCCGCCGCGTATGCGAGGGCGATCGCGCGCCCGATGCCGCTGGACGCGCCGGTGACGAGCGCCACCTTGCCGTCCAGCGACAGCAGCGCCGAGGCGTCGACCGCACTCCCGGGCGACGCTGGCAACACTTCGTTCGACTGTCGTTTTGACATCGCGTCTCCGAACGCCTAACCTACCGGCGGTTTCGGGACAGCCACAAGGGAGCGGCCGGAAATGCAGCTTCTCATCAGCGTTGCCGGACCCGCCGAAGCGCGCACCGCGCTGCGCGGGGGCGCGGACGTGATCGACGCGAAAGACCCCCGGCAGGGCGCGCTGGGCCCCGTACCCCTGCACCGGCTCGCGGCAATCCGGGCGGCGGTCGCGGGGGCGCGTCCGCTCAGTGCCGCCCTGGGGGACGCCGCCGGCGAGGAAGCGCTGGCGGAGGCGGTGGCTGCGGCGGCCTCGCTCGGCGTCGCGTTCGTAAAAGTGGGCTTCGCCGGCGTCACCAGCGAGGCTCGGGCGCGTCGCCTGGCGGTTGCCGCTCAGCGGGCGGCGACGGACCTGGGGACTCGGTTGGTGCTGGTCGCCTATGCGGACTGGCGGCGTGCGGCGAGCCTCGCGCCGGCGTCCGTCCTCGCCGCCGCCGCGGACGCCGGCGCGGCCGGCGTGCTGCTCGATACCGCGAACAAGGGTGCGCACCTGTTCACCATCGAGTCCCCTATGTCGGTGGCCGCCTGGATCGCCGCCGCGCACGCCGCGGGACTGTTCGCCGCGCTCGCCGGCGGCCTCTCCGGCCGGGAGTTCGCACGCGCGCGCTCCCTCGGCGCCGATATCGTGGGCGTGCGGGGCGCCGCGTGTGTCGGGGGACGGACGGGCCGGGTATCGCGCACCCGGGTCGCGGCGCTGCGGGCCCTAGCCGGCGCGGCGCCCCCCCCGCCCCCCCCTCGTGTGCTGGCCGGGAGGGGGGTCCTCCCGGAGCGCGACGTCGAGCTGCCCGAGATCGTCGGCCGTGACGACGAGGTGCTCCACGCCGCGCGGGAGCGTGCGTAGGAAGGACGAGTCGACGAGCTTGGCTGGGTCGGCGTGTGCGGGCTTGATCAACACGACGCGCCGCGCGCGGACCTGGCCCGCGAGCCAGGCGGCGATGCTGTCGCTCGTGACCTCCCAGGAATGCGGCAGCGGATCCGCGGCCCGAAGCCAGCGGTATGGGGCGAGCACCGGTAGCCGCGCGGCCTGGACCGCGGCGGCGATCCCGCCCTCGCCGTCGACCAGCGTGGCCTCGGGGAGGCGGGCGGCGAGCGCGTGCGCGTACTGGTCCATCCCGAGCACGGCCATCCAATGCGCCGCGTCTTCGCTGATCTTGACCCGCTTGAACATCTGGCGGACCGCGTCGGCGAACGGTCCGCCGCCCGGAAGCACTACGATCCGGCGACCGCGCCGAAACGCGGTCAGGGCTTCGATCACCAGCTCGAAGGCGCCGGCTCTGCCGAGCAGCCCTCCGCCGACTTTCACGACCGTGTGGACCAAGGCGCTCTCGTCCGTCATGCCGGGAACAGCAGCGCCACGGCCGCCGCGGGGGCGTGCCGCGCTGCGGGCCCGAGGGTGTCGGAGAGATGCGTGACGTGCAGCCCGATCCGTCGGGCGGCCGCGGCGGCGAGAAACTCACCAAGTCCCGTGACGACCACGCGTGCCAACGCGGGCTGCCGTGCGCGCACCCGCTCGAGGCCTGCGCCGATGCGCGTGACCTGTGCGTCCCACAACGCATCCGCGATCACACCGATGTCCGTCTCGTCGAGCATCTCCCGGTCCGCGCAGACGACGCGTGCCAGCCGCTCGCCGGCGAATTCCTTGGTCGTGGGGCGTCCGTCCGGGGTCGGGACCGAGTAGTCGGCGGGCGCCAGCTCTCCGCGCCACACGTGCACGTCTCCCGCGAGCGCGAATCCCTCGGCCGACACACCGGTCGGCCGGCCGCGCACCGGCACTGTTGGCGCGATCGCTTCGACCGGTGTGCGCAGGGCGCCGGTGTACACGAGCTCGCCCTCCCGCAGCCGCTCCACATCGGTCTGGCCACGCGCCACCGGCGACCCACCGCGTATCGGAATGACGTCCGTGGTGGTGGAGCCGACGTCGACGAGCAGGCAGTCGGAGCAGATGCGGCCGACGACGTGCGCCGTAGCGGCCCAGTTCGCCGCCGCCACCGCCAAGGGCTCCCGGCGCGCCTGCGCCGGCGTGCGCCACCGGGCGTCGACGCCCCAGACCCGTACGCATGCGTCCGGAAAGGCGGCCGCAACGGCGTCGAGGACGAACGCCACGCCCTCCCGCTTGGTGCGGAACAGCTGCGACAGCTCGGCCGTCATCGTGACGGCGTGCGCGACGGCGGGTCCGGCGCCGAGGTCGCGGGCGAGGTGCCCGAGCAGCGGCGCGAGCGCCGCGGGATCACGCTGCAGCTCATAGGGAGCGACGCGCGCCGCGAGCACCTGGGCGTCGGCGACGTGCGCCACCTTGGTGTTCACGCCGCCGATGTCCCAACCCAGGACGCCGTTCATTGCGCGTGATCCCCGTGCTGGACGTGCGCGGCGGCCGGGCGGTGTTGGCACGCGGCGGCCGGCGCGACACGTACGCGCCGGTCCGCTCGCTGCTCGGCGTCGGCGGCGCGGGGGAGGAGGGCGATCCTGTCGCCCTGGCGCGCGCCTACCGCGACACCCTCGACTGCGACGAGTGGTACGTCGCCGATCTCGACGCCCTCGCCGGGGGCGCAGTGCAGCGTGCGCTGTTGGGGTCGCTCGCCGGCCTCCGCGGCCGGCTGCTCGTGGATGCGGCGGTCACGACGCCCGAGCGGGCCCGCGAGCTCGTCGCCGACGGGGCCGCGCGTGTGGTGGTGGGCCTCGAGACCCTGCCGTCGTTCGACGCGCTCGCCCTGGTTGCCCGGGCGATCGGACCGACGCGCGTGGTCTTTTCGCTGGACCTGCGGGACGGCGCGCCGCTGGCGGAGGCCGCCCTCTCCGGGACGCCGCTCGAGGTCGCACGCGCGGCCGTCATCGCGGGCGCGGGGGCGATCATCGTGCTGGATCTCGCGCGCGTCGGCAGCGGACGCGGCGTGGACTTCGTGCTGGTGGAGGAGCTGCGGCGCGCCTTCCCCCACGTGGAGCTCCTCGCCGGCGGCGGGATCGGAACGGCACGCGACCTCGAGCGCCTCGCCGCCGCTGGGCTCGACGGAGCGCTGGTGGCGACGGCGCTGCACGACGGCAGGATCAAGCGGGACGACGTAGCGGCCGTGCGGCGCGCGGATCACCCGAGCGACTCGCGGTAGGTGGCGGATTGCCCGAAGTTCTCCTCTACTTCCACCTCCACCGCTCGCAGCGCCACCGCACCGGAGGACGCGAGCTCCTTGCACAACCGGCCGGCGAGGTACTGCGCCAGCATCTCGACGGTGGTGTTGGGCACGGGGAGGAGCGCGCAGTCGATGCGGGGGAAGACGTAGCGCGGCTTCCCCGCCACCGCCACGCTCACCGTGTCGCCCTCCTCGCGCACCTGAATCTTCGTGCTCGCGAGCGGGAGCAGCACCCGGTGGTCGATCTCGTCGGTGAGCCGCTTCATCAGGTCCTTCAGCATCGAGAAGTCGAGCACATAGTGCGCCTCGGGGTCGAGCCCGCCTTCGACGACGACGCGCGTGCGATAGTTGTGGCCGTGCAGCTTCTCGCAACGATGCCCGGGGAACGTGATGAAGTGGGCCGAGGCGAAGACGAGATAGTCCTTCGTCACGGCGACTTTGAATTCCTTATGGGCGGCCATGCCACCCTCCTTCCAGCAGTACCACGTAGATGGCCGCACCCGTCAAGTCCGCGGTGGCGCCGGGGTTCAGCGTGTTGGCCTCGTCCCGGAGCTCGCGGTCGAGCGCGGCGGTCGCGTCCCGGCCCGCCATCGTGCGGACGCCGCCCGCGTCGAGCACGGCGCGGGCGCGGCGCTGTACCGTGACACCTGCGTCCATCCCGAGCTTGCGCACGATATGGGTGTCGGGAGACGCCCCCAGGAGCGTCAGATAGACCTCGACAACCGCTTCCCGCCAGGCGACCCCGTCGGACCGCGCGCGGCGGAGCGCGGGGGCGCCGATCTCGAACGTCGTCTCGAAATCGGTCGCGTACTCGCGGGCGATCGCATCGCGGTCGCGCGCGAGCGCCATGGCGTCGCGCAGGGTCGCCGTCGGCGTGCCGGCGACGTCTTGCTCGCTCGCCCGACCCAGGCCCCCCGGCGCGACGGATCGGATCGCCACGTAAGCGTCGCGCGCGTCCGCCACGGTGGTGTCGGCGATCGTGGAAGCGAGCCGCGCCCGCAGGGCTCCGAGTCCCGGCCGGAGCTCGGCCCGGGCCAGCGGGGCGAGCAGCAGCACCAGGCCGAGATTGGTATTGGACGGCGCCCAGCGGGCGGTGGCCTCGACGGCTGCACGGATCGTGGCCCCGAGCGATCGCGGTGACCCCGCCCCCCGCGCGGCAGGCGGCGGACGGGCGCTCGCGAGAAAATCCTCGTACGTCGTGTCGCGGAAGGAGGCGAAGGGAGTGACGTTACCGGGCTTGGGGGCGCTCGCCTCCAGCAGACAGGCGAGCTGCGCGGCGGCCGCCACGTCCGCCGCCTGCCGCGCGGGGGGCGGGGTCACCGCGCCGTCACGCGTCCGAGCAGATGCTCGACGATCGCTCCGGCGACGTCGCTCGACGTCGCTTCCTGCAAGCCGCGCCATCCGGGGATCCCGTTCACCTCGACCACGTACACCGTGCCGTCACGCGCGGGCAGGAGATCGACGCCGGCGTAGTCCGCGCCTACCGCCTTGGCGGCGGCCAGCGCCGTCTCGACCCGCGGCGCAGGCAGCGTGACGGCCCGCGCCCGACCCCCGCGCGCCAGATTGGTCTTCCACCCGGGCGCGCTTCGCTCGATCGCCCCGATCACGCGCCCGCCCACCACGAAAACCCGCACATCGCAGCCGTCGTGATCGATCGCCCGCTGAAGATAATACACGCTCCGGAGCGTCTCCAGCGTTCGGAACACGCGGAACGCCATGTCTTCGTCGCTCACCCGCACCATCCCGAGCCCCATCGAGCCGAACAGCGGCTTCACGATGACATCCCCGAGCGCGCGAAACGCCGCCATCGCCTCGTCGGGATGCTCGCACACGACGGTCTCGGGCACCGGCAGCCCGGCGTGTGCGAGCAGCGCCGTGGTCCAGAGCTTGTCCACGGTGCGCTCGATCGCTCGGGGCGAGTTGATCACCGGCATCCCACGCTCCTCGAGCGCGTGCAACGCGTCCACCCGGACGATGATCTGCTCGAGCGATCCCGCGGGGATGATGCGCGCGAGCACGGCGCTGCAGGTCGCGAGGTCCTCCCCTGCCGCGGCGAAGCGCGGACCGGTCCCGCCGAAGCGCGACACCAGACCTTCGTATGGCAGCACGCGTCCCTCGTGCCCCCGCTCGGCCAGCGCGCGGCAGAGTTGGTCGGTGTGCCAGCCGCCCCCCTGCCGCGCGGCCAGGATCGCAATACGCACCGTCGCTAGTTGGTCTTCGTCCCGACGAGCACCGTGAACCCGCCCGTGGCGAACACCGGCAGGTCCCCGGCGACGGCCTTGAAGCCCGCCGTGGCCATGCCCTTGTCACGAGCCTCCTGGGAGTCCCACCGAAGATCCGCCTCCCGGTAGATGGGCGCTGGCTTACCGTCCGCCGACGGCGCAAACCTGACCAACTCGGTGCGCGTGACTCCGATCTCCTGCGCATGCGACGCGAACAGCGGCACGTGCCTTTCGGCGTAGTACTTCTCGAACGCCGCCGTGTCCTTCGGCTGGTTGTACTGCACGATGAGCACCCACTGCACCCCCGCGGGCGCGGTGGCCTGCGACTGCTGCTGGGATGCCGGTTTGGAGCACGCGGCCGCGACGGCGAGAACGGCGAGGACGGCGAGGCGCTGCAACGGACGCTGCATGGAATGCTCCTTGGTGGTGAGGGTATGAGGGGGCGGCGTCTCAGCTCTCGAGCAACGACGCGCGCAGCACCTCGGGGTTCACATGCCCGGCATGATACGTCTTTCCACTCTGCACGCTCGTCAGCCACACCTCGCCGGGGCTGAAGAGCAGCGGATCGATCTTGTAAAAATCGCTGTCGTACCGCTTGAAGATGTCATAGAACGGCGTCCCGTAGTCTTTCGACGCCGACGCCGGAATCCTGGGAACGAGCGCGGCCAGCTCGGCGTCGTCGGCCTGGACGGTATAGCGCGCCTGCCCGCCGTACAGGATACAATCGTTGGTACGGCCGATCGCCCGGAGGTCGTTCTTCGCAACTGGCGGAAGCGGCGCCGTCCCGATGCCGCTCACGATCTTGTTCACGTCGAAGCCGAGCGTGTCCATCTTGTGCAAGCCCGTTTCGAGGATGCGCGCGACAATCTGCACGCCGCCGGCAAGGCTCGCCGTTGGCGCGACGACGAACGTGAGCTGCGCCGGCGCGAGCCCCGCCTTCTGCCCCACCCAGGCGGCGACCTCGTCGGTGGGCGGCGTCCGGGTTTCGAGCACCAGCACGCCGCGCTCGGCCCGTTCCGAGTAGCCGAGCTTCGCAAACAGTTCCTTCTCGACCCTGGCGTGGGCGCGCAGCGGCCCCGATCCCATCGCGAAGTACTTCCCGACCTGAATGGCCCAGCCGGCATACTGGGAAGCCATGCAGCTGACCGCGGGATGATCTGTCCACACGCGGACGCCGGGCCAGGTGTCGCCGCCGATCGGAACCGGAGGGTACGCGATGTCGGCGAGCCCGCCCGTGCAGATCTCGGACACCGCGCGCCCGGCGCCGAACCCGCCCGGCGCGTCGACGCCGGCATCGATCACCCGCGCGCCCCCCGCGAGCGTGCGCACGCGGACCCGCAGCGCTGCGGCGTTGGCGGCCATCGCGTCCGCCAGCTGCCACGCCCGCTCGTTCAGGCCTAGTCCTCCACCCATTGCAGGATCTCTCCTTTGCCGAGTTCGGCGAGATCACCGGAGTACCGCGCATACTTGCCGGCGACGTAACGATCCGCGACCGGCACGCCGGCACGGCCGCGCAGGTAGCGGAGCAGCAGCCCGACGTGCGGCGGACGGTAGATGCACGCGTAGCCGAACGTGCCGGGCCGATCGATCGGTCCGAGCGCGACGATCGAGCCGCGTTTCAGGAACCGCCCGGCGCCCGGTCCCGCTTTCCCGAACACGACGACCGTACCCGCGATCATGCCCTCGCCCATCCCCCGTCCCCCATCCCCGGTCACGGCGATGATGCCTCGGCGCATCCGCCCGCCCGCCTCGTCGCCGACGTCCCCGCGAACGATGATCTCGCCGCCCGTCATTCCGCGCGCCGCGCCGGGCCGCGCGCCGCCCGCGTTGTCGCCCGCGTTGCCGCGCACGTCGATCCGGCCCCCCGACATCGCGAGCCCCAGGTCGCGACCCACGCTGCCGTCGATCGTCACCTCACCTCCTGCCATCCCGGCGCCGATCGCTTCCACCTGCGCGAGGTCTCCTTCGATCCGGACGAGGCTCGAGTGTCCGCCCCGGACCTTGAAAAACTCCCCGAGCGTCCCCGGCCGGCCCCCGTGCACCACCGGCAGCTCGGCGATCTGCTTCGCGTCGAGTTCCGCGAACCGGTCCGCGGCGATGCAGTCGGCGACGAGCACGTGATCGGGCCGCGCGGCGAGCGACAGCGTGACGGCGTCGCTCACGCAAGGATCTTCCGCAGGTGGAAATGGTGTGGCCCGAGCTTCCCGCCGAAGTTCGCCGCCGTGATCGTGTTCACCCCGGGCCGGCACGCCGCCGGGATGCCCGCGCGCATGGCTGCTTCGATCGACGGCCCATCCGTGCCGTCCAGCACGATCTCGAGCACGCTGTTCACGCCTTCGGGGAGCTGGGACTGGGTGATTGCCCGGAGCGTGGGATCGAAGGGGTCGTTGGTCGTCGCCACCATGTTCTTGTAACGCTTCGACCCCACCTTGCTGCCGCTCCGCACGACGCCGCCCGGGAACGGGAGGATCACGCCTGGGAGACTGGTCATCGCGTCCACCGCGGCCTCCGCGGCCGCCAGTGCGGCATCCGCATCTTGGGCGAGGATCAGGAAATTTCCGCCGCCCACGCCCTTCAGCATGCCGAACGCTTCCTCGATGAGGAACTCCCCCTCCATGACCGGGAGGCGCCAGTAACGTTTCCCACCGATCACCTTGCTCGCCTGGAATCCGTCGCCGAACACGCGCAGCGCCTTCCCAATCGCGAGCCGATCGGGCGCATCGGGGAGGCCGTCGAAACAGGCGGTGGTAGCGCATGTGAGTACCGTCTGTCCGAGCCGCACGATCAGCTGCTCGGGGAGGCTTTGCTTATCCATCGTGAAGAACAGCACGCTGATCCCCGGTCGCCCATCGGGCGTCTCCGCGGGCGTGAGCTCCCGCTCGATTCCCGCTTCGCACTTGCAGCCGATCACCGACGTCGCGAACCCGGTGAGCTTGATCGCCGCCTCCCGAGCCCATTTCGCCGTCCGCCCCGTGATCACGATTCGTGCGACCCGCATCGTGAACGCTTCGGCGAACGTATCCACGATCGCGACGCCGTTGATCCTCATGCGACCGGCTCCGCCCCGTAATTCTCGAACGCGACGCACGCGGATTCGTCGAAGAATCGCTTCACGTCCTTGGTGACGGCCGCGTCGTACTCGGGCCGAACGGCGAGCCGCCGCCCTGCGGGCGCGCGGCGCAGCTGCCCTTCCTCGACGACGAGCGTCCCGGCCTTGATCACGTAGCGCGGCGTGGCGAACATCTTCGCGCGGTCGGCCTCGTTGGTGTAGATCGTCACGTCCGCGTCCGCCCCCGGCCCGAGGTGCCCCTTGCCCTGCAAGCCCAGGAGCCGGGCAGGGCCCGCGCGCGTGATGATGGCGATCTCGCCGAGCGTGTATTCGCGCGACAGCCCATCGAGCAGGGCACTGCCCGCGAGCAGCTTCTGGTTCACGGCCTTGAGCCGCTCGTCGCGGTAGGCGCGGTCCATGAGCAGCCGGATCAGCTCGGGATACGATAGGAACGTCCCCCCGTTCGGATGATCGGTCGACAGCACGACGCGCCATGGGTCGTTCGCGAGCAGGAACAGCTCGAGCCCCACCGCCCACTGCAGTGCGGCGACAGCCGCCTTCTCCTTGTACGCATAGGGCACGATACCGCAACCCGATTCGAGCTCGATGTCCACGTTCACCCACTTGCGGCCACTACTCGCGTACAACAGGTGTTCGACCGGGCTGTCCGCGGTGACCGTCGTCGCCGCTCCGAACATCACTTGCCCGACGTCCACGCTCACCTCGCCGTGGGCGTTCACGTATTCGATCACCTCGCGCGCCGCTGACGCCCACCCCTTGCCCGGCGCTCCGCCGTAGCTGTGGAACTGCAGGTGCGTGAAGTGGGCGCGCTGTCCCGAAAGGGCCTTCATGCTCTCGAGCGTGGTGGTGGCGTTCCCCGGCTGCCCCAGGTTGTTGCAGTGGATATGCACCGGGTGCGGCAGGCCGAGCGCGTTGGCGGCACCGGCGAGGGCCTCCAGGATCTTCCGTGGCGTGACGGCGCTCGAGCCGAGAGCATCGTCCAGACCACTCACGTTGCGCCGATCACCGCCACCCTTCCACACCGCCACGCCCCCCGGGTTGACGATCTTGATCGCGTAGGCCCGCGTGGTGCCCAGCAGCCACGCGGCGTAATCACGTGCCCGTGCGGCTTCACCCGCGCCGAGCTGGCGGAGCAGATAGTCGTCGTTGCCGAGCAGCACGAAGAACCCGGCATCGATGATCGGCGTGTCGTCGAGCTCCGCGTGCGCATGCCGCGCGCTGATGGGCGCCACCGCCGCTTCCATCGCCGTCGTGTAGCCGAGCCCTGCGTAGCGGTATCCGGTCGCGAACGTGCTCGGGACCGTGCCCCCGCTGCCGGAGCGCGCGACCGCGCGATCGTCGAGCCGTGGAGCGGGTAAAGGATCGGCCGCATGCTCTTCGGGGAGCAGCCGCCGCGCGTGGTTCACGCTCGACCCGGCGACGTGCGCGTGGATGTCCACGCCCCCGGGCATCACGACCATGCCGCGGGCGTCGAGCCGCGGAGCGCTCGCCGGCAGCTCGGCGACGATGCGGTCGCCCTCGATGCACACATCGCGCACGACGCCGTCCGCCCCGTTCGCTGGGTCGTACACCGCGCCGCCGGTGATACGCAGCCGCGTCGGTTTGCTCATGCCCCCGCCCCCAGGCGCTCGCGCAGGGCGTGGATGGTGACAAGGGCGGCGCGTGATCCACCCCCGAGCGACGGCCGCAGCGGCAAGGGGACGTCGTCCATGCGGAACGCTGTCCCTCCCTCGTGGATCCCTGCGCTCCCCGTGTCCACGGCGACGGCAGGCTGGAACGTCGCCGTGCTCGCCCGCGGTCCGATGGCGATGCTTCGCACCCGGGCGAGCGCGGTAGTCACGGGCTCGGGGAGGGTCGCCGGCGTGCCGATGACCAGCGCGGCGTCCACCTCTCCCCCCGCGAGCAGCGCGGCGGCGCTCGCCTGCGGCTGGTAGCTCGGGTATCCGCGGGCGAAGTCCACGGCGAACGGAAACCCGGTCTGCCACGTGAGCACGGCATCCGCGCCGGAGCGGTTCCCGCCCCCCCGGAGCGTGGACAGGGCGCACCGCGTGGGACCGTTTAGGGCCTGGGCGAGCGTCACGAGGGCCTCCGCCCGGGCCGGGTCGGCCGGAGCGAGGCCCGGCTCGCTGTCGGCGACGATCGCGACGTAGCGCGCCCCGGTCATTCGCCGGGCCAGCTCAACCACCGACCGGAAGCGCTCGTCCTCTCCCGCAGCGCGGCCCTGCACCGCCGCCCGCATCATTTCCAGCCCGTCCACCTCATCGGCAGGCGCGAGCGCGACCCGTCCGTCGGCCTCCGCGGGGCCGCGGTGCTCGCCTACGTCCACGGCGATCATCGTACGGTTCTGTCGGCCCGTGGCGTAGCGCGAGCGGTAGCGCGGATAGCGCGCGCTCGGATCCACCGCCCAGAACACCACGAGGTCCGCGCGCTGGCGGATTTCGCCAAGGGTGGCGCCGGCGCGCCCACGGCGCTGGGCCGCGAGCACGGCCGTCGCCGCCGTCGCGGCGAGGCTGTCGATGGCGGCGTGCAGACGGTCCGCGATGGCGACTGCTTCGCGCTGCGTTTCGCAGGACAGGTCGCCGGCGAGATAGACGAGTGGCCGTTTCGCGCCGGTGAGGAGTCTTGCGGCCTCGGTCAGCGCCTGCTCGACCGAGGCGGCACGGCCGTTCACGCGCGTCTCGGCGGGGACGCTCCCGTCCCCGAACCAGGCGGTTCCGAGCGCGCACGCGTTGCGAGCTTCCGCGATGCGATCCTGCGTCACGACTACGGTGATGTCGTCGCAGGCGCATCCGCAGCCGAGGCAGGTGACATTCGCGACGGTGCGATCGGTCATGCGCTGCGCGCCTCGCGGCGCTCGACATCGCGATACAGCCGGGCGGCGCGGTGTGCGAGGGCCGCGAAGCAGGCCGCGGCGTCCCGCCCGCGCGCGAAAATCGTGCAGATTGGCTCGCGCGGCGCGAACCGAGTCCCCGGCGGCGAGATATCCCGCATGTCCGAGTCCAAGAGCCAGGACCGCGTGTCGCCCAGCGCGGTGGGGCGCCGCGCGTACACGATCGCCTTGCCCACCGCGTCCGGAGTGCGACGCCGGGCGGCCGCGAGGTCGAACGCCGGCAGTCCCTGCCGGCAGGCCCGCACATGCACGTCGAACAGCGATATCCCGTACGCGCGCTCGACCAACTCCATCGCGGCGGTGTAGCGCGGGTTCACTTCGATCGCGTAGGGCATGCCGCGCTGCGTTACGAAGTCGACCCCGTTCACCCCCACCAGCCCGAACGCCCGGGTGACGCTCTCAGCGAGCAGCGTCGCCCTCTCGAGCAGGTGCTCGTCCGCCGCGAACTGCGGGTCCCCGGCAGGCCCGAGGATGCTGCCGCAGTAGCGGAACCCGTCGGCCCCAAAGGCGGTCTCTCCCGCGAGAATCCGCGACAGGCCCAGCGGCACCGCGCGGCGCCCGTCTGCCGCGAACACGATGGAGCCGGTCACGCCGGCGATGCGCTGCTGGAGGTAGCTGCCGCGTGGCACGGGCGCGCCGCGGCGCCAAACGGCGACGCCGTCGCCGCCCCCTGAGCGCAACGGCTTTACGAGCCAACCGCTGCGCGCGCCCGGCCCTGGTCGCGTGAGGCGGACGCGCGGACCCGGCAGGCCCGCGTGGCTGACCACCCGGGCGAGGCGGCGCGGGTCGCGCGCTCGGGCCAGGACGGCGGGCGGGTTTCCCCACAGCACCCGGTTGGCCGCGAGGACGCGCACGGCGCTGGGATGGTTTTCGAAGCTCGCTTCGTACAGGGCGGCCTCGCAGGACACGTCCCGCACGGCGGCGACGGCGGCGCGGGCGCTGAACCGTCCGCCCACCCGGACGACATGCACCTCGGTCGCGCAGGCCCGCAGATCGAGATCTCCAAACCCATCGACCGCGACCACCTCGTACCCCGCTCGGGCGGCGGACTCCGCGAAGCCTCGAGTCGACACGCCGGCGAGGAGCACGCGCGTCATGACAACCCCAGCCGGCGCCGTGCATGCTCGCGCGGCACGACATAGAGGTGGTCCAGCACGCTTCCCTGCGCCTCACGGATCGCCAGTCGCTCGACCAACTCGCGATTCGCGCCCCCGGCGAGTCCGTCGGCAATGAGCGCCGCCCCTTGCGCCCCTTCCTTCACCGTACGAGCGAATCCCTCGAGCAGTCGCGTCGGCGCGAACGCTTCGAGTCGCTCGCGGATCGCGTGCGCCAACGACTCGACGCGCGCGAGTCGGCCGGAGAGGAGGAATTCCTTGGGCGAGGGGACCGCGGTCGCGAGCGCAACCGCCGTCTTCACGGCGCTCTCGACCAGCGCATCGCGGGCGACCTGCTCCGCCGCCGTCGCCGGCTGGGCGAGTCGCTCGGGGGAGGCGGTCGTCTCGTCCCAGCCGGCGATCGTGGCCGCGCCGCCCCGGAACAGGAGCGCCTTGGACACCTCGCCTGCGAGATACGCGACCTCGCCGTCGAGCGCCCCCGCCGCGCGAAATCCGAGCGGTCCGGCCGAGCCCCCCACGCCGTCCACGATCCG
>Ga0209761_1000955_pt1 | contig 18424 bp, 19 predicted proteins | sample GraSoi013_1_40cm_4_FD_185818 | JGI IMG/M metagenome (GOLD analysis project Ga0209761, IMG submission 185818) | Grasslands soil microbial communities from the Angelo Coastal Reserve, California, USA - Sample 09_25_2013_1_40cm (SPAdes) (version 2) | ecosystem: Environmental > Terrestrial > Soil >...
CCGATAGCTCCTGAGAAGACAAACACGCCAAAGACAACTGCTCCAATTACCGCGGTTATTCCTGCAAGAAGAGCATCGTCGAATATGGTCTTGTCCTGAACACTCTCAGAGATTTCTTTTGTCGCTAGTAGAATGAGTATCCAGCCAACCAGGCTGAGGACTGGGAAGAAGGCAAGAATTCCGCCTACGCCGCCGAGGGTCTTGGCGGACGATAGAGATGCCATGAGAGAGGTGCCTGTCAGTCCCGAATTAAAGGTTGGAAGTGGCTGATTTGATGGACGCGGAGCTATTCTTCTTTCCAGTTCATAAGTAGGCTGCCAAGGAGGATGAAGAATCCCGCTAGGCCTAGCGCTATGAGAGTGTTGGCCAGGGCTTGGGCTGGTTCTGCATAGATCAGCGCATCCCTCAGTCCGTCGTTCACGTATGTTAGTGGCATGAAGTTCGCTATGATCTTCATTATGTACGGCAGGCTCTCGCGGGGCCAGAAGGTTCCAGCCAAGAACATCATAGGGAAAGTTATCGCGTTGGCTGCTGCGTCCGCGCTCTCTGCTTCCTTTACGAAATTTGCGAGCACCATTCCGATACCCGGGAAGAGGAGGGAGGCCGCGACTACCAGTCCTACCACGTAAATGTCTATGGTCGCCGTCACCCCGAAGATGGCATAGCCGAAGAAGAGAATGACCACGAGTGATATGGTGGCCAGGATCATTTGGTAGCCAACCATGCCGAGGATCCATTCGATCTTGCTAAGAGGTGTGGTCGCGAGTTTCTTGATGATCTTCAACTCTCGATACCTACCATTGGTATTGACGGCACCGAAGACACCGGTCGTGAGCAGGGTCATGCCGATTACTCCAGGGATGAAGAAGTCAATGTAGCGAATGTTCCGAGTTACGAGGCCAACTTGCTGGACGCTGATGTCGGGGGGTTGACTCGGAGAGAGGGGAGGTGGGAGGTGGGTAGCGTATGAGTTGGTCGCCGCGAAGATTATGCCCTTTAACGACTGAGAAGCTTGGTCGCTCTGGTCGATGTACAGACTGATATTGGCTTTCTTTGTCGCAAATAGTTCGCTCGCAAAACCCACAGGCACAACTAGGAGTCTCTGGCCTCGGTTATGAGGCTGAGCGTCACTCTTGACGTAGTTGACCGGGTCTGTCTGTTCGGCCGGGACCATATGGAGGTCGAAGGCTCCGGTGTTGTTTAGCGCACTCACATAGCCTTGTGACAAGGGGGTGGGTGTTGCTTGGACTAGGTCCTTGTTTTGCACGTAAAGGTCGAACTTGGTGCTTCCGCTGCCGAAGATTGCTCCGAACAGGACGATAAGAAGCAGTGGAAAGGCGATAGTCCAGAATATGTTGCTCTTGCTACGATACCAGCTCTTGAAGTGTCCACTGATTATTGTGTAGATTCGGCTTCGCATGTTTAGTTTCCCTCCTCCGAAACTCTACGCCCGGTAAGATTGAGAAAAACATCATCTAGTGTAGGACGTCTGACTTCGATCTCTTTGTCGCGCAAGGGGGTTTGACCCAGACTCATGAGGATGTTTGTGAGCTCGCCGTTGTGCAAGGGGATCGCTATGTCTCCAGCGTTTCTGAGATCTGCTTTGGGTAGACCGGGGGGTAATTGTTTGAGCCCTTCTTCCCCAGCATCTCTGATGATGAGTGTCTTCTTTCCGCCATGATTGTCTATCAGCTGGTCAGGGGTTCCCGACGCGATTATTTGTCCGTGGTCAATGATTGATACGATGTCAGCCAAGTATTCCGCCTCGTCCATGTAATGTGTTGTTAGGAAGACTGTTTTTCCCTGGCTCTTCAACCGCTCAATGACACCCCAGACATCCCGGCGAGCCCTAGGGTCCAACCCGGTGGTGGGCTCGTCAAGGAAAACAACATCAGGATCGTTCACTAGAGAAACCGCAAGTCCAACTCTCTGCTTAAGACCACCTGATAGTTTCTTGAACTGTTCATCCCGCTTGTCCTTCAGGTCGACTAGCTCGATGAGCTTGTCCGCGTCCAGCTGATGTTTGAACATCGCTCCAAAGTAGTTGATGTTCTCACGGACCGTGAGCCGGTCTATCGCGTTGAAGTCCTGGGGCAAGACGCCAATTCGTTTTCGGATCTCGGCCTGGTCAGACCGTTTGCTCACATCGTAGCCCAAGACCCATGCCTGGCCGCCAGTAGGGTTTCGGAGACACTCTAGGATTTCTACAGTCGTGGTCTTTCCGGCACCGTTGGGGCCTAGGAAGGCGAAGACTTCGCCTTTGGTAAGGTTGAACGATATGTCGTTGACGGCGATGTTGTCGCCGTATTTCTTGGAGAGCTTGTCTACTTGTACGACCCTGTCGGATTGTCCAGGTAGAGATGCTGGTGGGTTGTCGCTCATTGGAGCGGGACTCCTATCGCGCGATTCTCAAGAGGTTCGTAATGATTATCGTCGCCGTGATCTCTTCCGGCTTCGATCGAGTGTAACATTCCATCAGATTTCACCACAATCATCGTATTACCCTCGTTGTTGCATTTAATGGTCGGGCACGTCTCGTAGTCACGTGATGTGATTACATCTTGCTGGGTTGCGAGATCTAACTTGTTCGAATGCGTATTGTTCATCTCGAATTTCCTACTAGATTGATCTATGCCATCCATCTACGGGAACAAATTAGGAAAGATTGGTCAATTTTGTGCTGACATCCCATAGTCTCTGGGCGATCTCTTCGTTGTAGGATTCGTCTGATGACTTCTTCACTTTCAACTTCTCCAGGTATTCTCCGTTGAGGTCGTTTGCGTCGGGCGAGGAAGCGAGATAGACTATTGTCTCCGCACCCTTCTCGGGACTTGTCATGAACAATTTCGGTAAGGTCATGATGAAGCCTACTGGGCCGAGTGGTCTGGTCCAGATGTTGGTCGCGACAGTTCCCGGGTGCACAGAGTTGACTGTTACCCCGGTTCCTTGGAGCTTCTTGGCGAGTTCATGGGTGAAGAGGACGAGGGCTAGTTTCGATTGTCCGTAGGCTTTCCATCCACCATACTCTTTCTCCAGGTTGAGATCGTCGAAGTTGATGTGCCCATTGTAGTGTCCCACAGATGACACGTTGATGATTCGGCTGGGAGCGCTTGTCTTGAGCAGGTCTAATTGGAGGTTTGTCAGAAGGAAGGGTGCGAGATAGTTTGTGGCGAGAGTATTCTCGTAACCGTCCGTTGTAACGTGACGTCTTTGGTTGAACAGTCCGGCGTTGTTGATCAGCACGTGTAATTTGGAATATTTTTTCTGGAATTCTGTGGCAAGCTGCCGCACTGACTCAAGAGACGATAAGTCGGCGAGTAATAGATCAACTGAGTTGTTTTGTGATTCCCTGATTATTTCTGATCTTGCAGCCTCGCCCCTCTCCTTGTTACGTGCTACCATCACTATCGTAGCGCCCATCTTGGCGAGAGCTAGGCTGGCTGCTCTTCCGATGCCGGAGTTGGCTCCGGTAATCATGACAACTTTGTCTTTCATTGTTGTTTTGTCGGAGATATTTTCGTTCTGCATGCGTTATCGCGTAGGTAAACTGACTGGTAAGTCATTATTTAAACGCGTCGGTCATTTTTAAATACAGCCAACGCCATAGTGTCAACAGTAGAAAATGCCTCGGGTTGTCCCAGAATACAAAGTAGAAGCAAGGACACGGATTCTCGACGCCGCAGACCAAATCTTCGGCGAAAAAGGATACCGCCAGGCAACAATGGATGATGTGGCCAAGAAGTTGGGTGTCAGCAAGGGCGCGCTCTACCTCTACTTCGCCAGCAAGGATGAACTGTTTGAGGCAATTTGCCGGAGAGAACCCGCGGCCTTCAAGGAGATCTTGTACTCTACTTTCACCGAAGAACAGGTCCCGTTGAAGAGTGCCGGTGAATTCTTTGATAAGATGTTGAAGCGTTACGGGTCCAACCCAGGACTAAGCTTCGAAATATTCTCGGAGGCATCGCACAACCCCCGGCTAAGAAAGGTGCTAAGAGAAACCCAGGACGTGTACGCTGGGACCCTGATGAACTATCTGGAGGAGGGACAAAAGAGGGGCTTTGTGGGTGAGAACTTGGACTTGCGGTCTCTAACCTACGCGCTCATCGGTCTCTGGAACGGGATCGAGGTCCTAGTTGCTACTGGGCTTTCGGTTTCGGAAGCCCGGAAGGCGTGGCTGGAAGGATTCAAAGCCATATTCCTACAACCTCCAACACACAAGAGAAAATAGTAGAGAGATTTTTCGACACTCTCGCTAAAGGAATACTGACCGTTGCCTTTGGATACCCTTTTTAGGATACCCATAGCTATCCTAAGTTAGGATAGTTGACGGACAAAAATGACTGAAATAAGAATTCCAGTTGGAAAGGACGAAACGCGTATTGTCCAAGCTAATGCCTCGTTCTGGAGTCGTCACTTGACCATTACCGTGGACGACAAGCCGCATGCCCTCAGCAAGGGAATATGGAAGTGGGAAAAATCGGCTACAGTCTTCGTAGGGGAGAAAGAAAAACATCAAGTTGACGTCAACATGGACGGCTTCGTTCCCAAGCTGAACTTGTCAGTAGACGGAAAGATTACTGCAACGGGCTAGCGACCTTAGCGAAGTCGGAAATTCAACAGGCTGTCCAATAGCCTGTGCCCTCGGTCTTCTTGTCAATCCATATCCTGTCCCTGTCTTTGAGGTCGAGCAGCAAACTTGAATGGCCGATTCTGGTTACTTCCACCAAGGATTCTCCACGGTGTTTCAAGTATGTGAGGTAGACATAAAACCGATTTCCTGAAGCATCCTAACATCTCATATGGTTGCGGCGAAGCAACAGTCAGGTCGCCTTGGTTCCGGTAAGGTAGATCGTGTTGTGATCATTTTCAAAGAGAATCATACCTTCGACAATTACTTCGGCACTTTTCCCGGAGCTAACGGATTAAGCATGTCGAGGTCGCCTAATCCGCCCCCAAGGGACCCGGACCACGGGCACAGCGCATGGCTGACTCGCCAGACCAACTCGGTCCGCCAACAGTTCGTTGAGGCTGATATTCCCGCTTACTTTGCTTATGCAAGAAAGTTCACTCTATGCGACCAGTACTTTACGGATGTTGCGGGGCCGTCTACGCCGAACCACTTGATGGTGTTAGCTGCTGATTCACCTTTTATCGACAATCCGCATCCAGGTGAGCCCTCTAGAATCTCCTCATCGCTTCCCCTACTTCTTGACCGGAGCAACCTGTCTTGGGGAAACTATGGCGGGTACGCGTTTCAGTATCTGAGCAACGTTGGTGGTCGAAACAAGTTCACGTCTGACCAGTTCGCAAAGGACGCAGTAGCGGGTAAACTACCCAACGTCTCATGGGTTTATGCTACCAGCCAGTTTGACGAGCATCCGCCTGATCCGGGGAAGGGTCCGATGGGGAACGTGACGACGGGTATGCAGTGGACCGTGGACCAGGTGAATGCGATTGTAAAGGGAGGACTCTGGCAAAGGACTGCTATTTTCGTAACTTGGGATGATTGGGGTGGATGGTACGACCACGTTAGCCCACCTAGTGTCGAGACGTGGAAGCTTACGACTCCACAGCCATCATACAAGGGAACACAGTTCCGTTACGGATCACGGGTCCCCTGCCTTGTATTGGGTCCATATGCGAAGAGCGGTTACACTTCGAAAATATTGCACTCACATGTTAGCCTGGTAAAATTCTGCGAATCCTTGTTCGGACTACCCGCACTAAACCAGCGAGATGCACATGCCGACGACATGTCGGACTGTTTCGATTTCACACAAACTCCAGCCCAGCCTCCTCCACCAAAACCTTGACCCGGTCCACGGGTTATCCCTGAACCAGAATCGTCCCTGTCATCTGCGGTGGATGGAATTTACAATGGAAAGTGAAGCTTCCAACCTGGTTTGTTGTGATTGTTATGTTTGCGTTCTGGATTGTACTTGATTGGGCTGCGACGACATCGTCATTCGCGTATGGTGCACCTACGGTGAAAGAGTGAGCCTTGTCGGTGGGATTGTAGAAGTGAATTGTCACGGTGTCGCCTTTGTTCACAGTGATCTGGCTCGACGAGTAGATGTAGTCAGAACTAAGGTTAGATGGTGCGCTAAAGCCTAGGTCCTGGGCGAACAGGTAGATGTCTCGTGTCTGCGGCGTCGGGCTGGGATGAGCAAGATAGCTGGTTCCTAATCCTGTGACGCTTCCAAAGATTGCGGCCAGCAGTACGGTTGCAATGAGGAGGTTGCGAGTGCTCCAAGTGACCATAAGCCCATGAAGTAGCTATTCCATTAAAAGGTTTTACCTTTGTAGTTCATTCAAGACACCGAGATAGCAGCCTCTAGTGATCGAAGTGGGATGAAATCTCCGCCGGTTGCTTTGAGCAGAATTTCACGTTAAATAGAAATTGAATCGGACCAGATATCTTGCTCGAGGAGTCTTAGAACCTGGATGGACCGGCATACATCTCTGAAAAAGCAGGCTCCAAAACAATCCCCGATTACTGCTGCCCAGCTTCTTGTTCAATGCTTAGAGAATGAAGGTGTCAAGTACGCCTTTGGCATACCAGGCGAGGAGAACATACACGTCATCGACGCGCTAGACGATTCATCTATCCGTTTCATTCTTGTCCGTCACGAGCAAGCCGCCTCCTTCATGGCAGACATCTATGGTCGTCTCACCGATCAGGCGGGTGTCTGCATAGGGACCCTCGGACCCGGAGCGATCAACCTCCTGCTAGGGACAGCGGATGCCAACACTGACAGCGTCCCGCTCGTCGCCATCAGCGCGCAAGGGGGCTTGAACCGGATCTACAAAGAATCCCACCAGATAATCGATCTAGTTAGTATGTTCAAGCCTGTCACGAAATGGGCTGAACTCATCCCGAGACCGGAAGCTGTGCCGGAGATGGTACGGAAGGCGTTCAAGCTTGCGCAGACCGAGCGTCCCGGCGCTGTCTATCTCGCCCTCCCCGAGGACGTCGAAAAAATGATGGTGCCTCCAGGGCATCATCCGTTGGAGATCAATGTGGTTCGCGACACTTCTCCCTCGCCGATTCAGATATCTCGGGCCGCAAAAGTTCTGGAAGCGGCAAAGAGACCTGTTGTTTTAGCGGGGCATGGTGCGGTGCGAAACCATACGAGCGAATCGCTCATTCGTTTCTCAGATCGTTTGCGCATGCCTGTCGCTACCACGTTCATGGGCAAGGGAGTCTTTCCCGACAACCATCCCAACGCGCTAGGTACGATAGGATTCATGGTCCACGACTACGCGAACTTCGGCTTCGACCAAGCAGACGTCATCCTATGTGTTGGGTACGACATGCAAGAGTTCGACCCGGCAAAGATCAATCCGAACGGGGACAAGCAGATCATTCACATCCATCGCTACCCCGCACAAGTTGACGCCCACTACCATCTGGCCGTTGGGATCCAAGGTGACATTTCGGAATCGCTCGATGCCCTGGCCAAGGAGACCAAGCTGAGTCCAGCAATGGATTCGACAGGTCAGAAGATCCGCCGCTTGTTACAGGAAGAACTTGAGATGGGAAGGAACGATAACTTGTATCCGGTCAAACCCCAGCGCGTCGTCGCAGATATCAGAGCAGCCATGGGCGAGAAAGACATCGTGCTCGTCGACACAGGCGCGGTGAAGATGTGGATGGCCCGGTTGTACCCGACCTACCAGCCGAACACTTGCATCGTCTCCAACGGGCTATCAACAATGGCCTTCGCCTTGCCCGGAGCAATTGCTGCGAAGCTCGCCTTTCCAGAGCGGAAGATCTTAGCAGTCGCGGGGGACGCTGGTTTCTTGATGAACTCGATGGAACTCGAGACCGCAGTAAGAGAGAAGATACCGCTCGTAGCATTGATCTGGGTGGACGGATCCTACGGCATGATCAAGTGGGAGATGGACCTTGAGCTCGGACACCACTCACACGTTGACTTTGGCAATCCGGACTTTGTCAAGTTCGCCGAGAGCTTCGGAGCCAAAGGATACCAGATAACACGAGGGGGAGATCTACTTCCGACACTAAAGCGCACTCTGGCCGATAATGCCGTCTCCGTGATTGCCTGCCCAGTCGACTACAGCCAGAACACGGCGCTAACGAACAAGCTGGGAGAACTCACCGAGTCAATGTAGCAACCGTCCCATTACCGCTTGAGGTCCGACGATATTTTCGCCTAAAGTGTTCAGACTATCGTGTCCGTAATCTTGCCGCAGGCAACGCACTTCCACTTGCCCCGGACCTTGATCTTCTCGTCGCAGCCGAATAGGCCGCATTGGGGAGGTTTGACCTCTGCGATTATCGCATTCCATGTTTCCCAATGCTCCAGCCACTTGCCCCAGTTCACTTCTTCCAGCTGGGAGGGTGGCCGTTTTTTCAAATCGATTGGACGAGGCTTACCCGGGGAATTCAAGGTTGGAGGAACCACTCTCGGATATTAGGGCTTCCTATCCGGTGATAGATTTTTGCTCAGCTTTGGCTGGCGCAAGGGTCTTAGCCATCCAAGTGGAAACCATAGTGCCTGGCTTTAGTCTTGAATGAGAAAAAGAAGAAAGAGTTCAAGCATATTGAGACTAAGCTGATTCATTCCGGTGAGCCGGAGCCGAGGGTCCAGGGGGCTGTGAGTATGCCGATTTTCCAGTCGGCCATGTTTGAGACCCGCAGCGAACCTGGCTACCATGATATCGAATATATTCGCCTGAACAATACGCCGAACGCTTTGGCGCTCCACAAGAAACTGGCCGCGATCGAAGGCGCAGAAGACGCACTTGTAGCATCGAGCGGAATGGCCGCAATCTCCACTACGCTACTCACCTTCCTCCATAACGGGGACCACCTGCTCGTCCAGAACTGTTTGTACGGCGGCACCCACGATTTTGTCACGAAAGACCTCCAAACATTCGGCATATCCTACGACTTCATCGACGGCAATGACCCGGAGTCATGGGAGAGGAAACGGCGTCCCAACACAAAAGCGATCTATGTTGAGACGATGACGAATCCAATGCTAGAAGTGGCGGACCATAAAGCGGTCATCAATTTCGCGCGGAAACACGGCCTCGTATCAATGATCGACAACACCTTCGCGAGCCCGATCAATTTCCGTCCTATAGAGCATGGCTTTGACCTCTCACTCCACAGCGGCACGAAATACCTGAACGGCCACTCGGACATTGTCGCGGGAGCGGTCATTGGAAGCTCGGAGCTAGTCAGCAAAGTCAAACATCGGCTTGATCATCTCGGCGGTAGCCTGGACCCGCACGCCTGTTTTCTGCTGCATCGTGGTATGAAGACCCTTGCGCTCCGCATGAAACACCACAACGAAAGCGCTCTGACGATCGCGAGATTCCTGGAAGAACACAACGCTGTTGCAAAGGTCAACTATCCAGGGCTCATGAGCCATCCCCAACACAACCGGGCAGGTCAATTGTTTGATGGGTTCAGTGGCATGTTTAGCTTCGAACCAAGGGGAGGCAAGACCGCGGCAGAACTATTCCTGAAAAATGTCTCGATTCCGATTATCGCGCCTAGCTTGGGTGGTGTCGAAACTCTACTTACCAGGCCATCAATAACCTCTCACTCCGGAATGTCTGTAGAGGATCGGAAGAAACTGGGAATAACGGACGGATTGATTCGAGTTTCAATTGGGGTCGAGGCGACAGAAGATCTAATCGAGGATTTCGGAGAGGCATTTGATACTATTAGAACCGTAGCCAGCGTCCCTTGAGAGAATTGGATTATTGATCACAATTCTCTTTCAGATAGCCGTTTCAGATCCTCGTCTGTGATTTGCATGACTCGCCAGTGCTCTCGGAAACGAGCCCCTAGCTTCTGATACACTTCTATCGCGATCGTGTTCCAGTCGAGCACTTCCCATCGGATCCCGTAACAATGCTCGGTGATGGCGATCTGTGCGAGATGAACCATGAGGGCTTTGCCGATGCCTTTGCCTCGAAACTGTGGTCTGACAAAGAGATCTTCTAGGAAGAGTCCCTGCCTGCCCTGCCACGTGGAATAGTTGTGGAAGAAGAAGGCCATTCCGGCCGGCTTACCATCCCAATCGGCAATAACTACCCTGAACTTGGGGCTCCCTGAGAAGCCATCCCTGACCAAGTCGTCTCTTGTCGCTCGAACTGCACTGGGTTCCCGTTCATACTCCGCCAGCTCGTGAATGAAAGACAAGATCAGCGGAACGTCTTCGACGCTAGCCTTGCGAATTCTCAACATGGTTTGCAGGCTTTCCCTTCTCTCTTCTGAGCCCCAGTCAACTATTGGCTACCCTTTCTTCTGAGAAATGTTTCATCTTTAATAACGAGAGTTTTGGGTTCGCCTCTGACCTAGTTGTCTCAGACGATCCTCAACAATGACTCTCTCACATTCGCCGAGAAGATAATCAGCGTCAAGGCTGATGGAGGTCAAAAAATCCATCAGGCGGGCGAGATCGCTGTTATCCCCGCAGACATGGCGATGGCCCAGGACAGCACTGGACCCTTGGCTATCAAGGTCTTCCGTGAGATGGGGGTTCAGAAGGTCTGGGACCCGAAGAAAATTCATCTGGTGATAGATCATAGTTTTCCCGCTCCGGACGAGAAGGTGGCCAATCTCCATATTCTGATTCGAGAGTTCGTCACGCAGCAGGGTGTCCGGCTCGTCGAGGGGAGTATCTCCCACCAGCATCTTCTCGAAAACCACGTCGTCCCAGGAATGGTTCTGTTTGGGGCTGACTCTCACACTTGTCAAGCCGGTGCGATAGGCGCTTTTGCGACCGGTATTGGTAGTTCGGAGATGGCTGCTGTTTGGGCGAGCGGCAAGCTGTGGGTCCGGGTCCCAGAATCCATCAAGATCAACCTTACTGGCCAGTTCAAGAAGGGCGTTTACTCTCGGGACATTATAACCCACTTCATCGGAATGGTCGGCGAGGACGGCGGAAACTACAAGTCACTAGAATGGAAGGGTCCGGCGGTCAAGAACCTCTCCATCTCGTCACGGGCTTGCATAAGCAACAACTCGATGGAGTGCGGCTGCAAACTCTCTATATTCGAAGTCGACCCTGCAACCCAGGACTATTTCAAAACGGCAAACCGAAAAGCGATGTTGGAGATTCACTCCGGACCAAAAGCCCACTACAAAGAAGAATATGACATCGATCTGGGAACTCTTGAGCCACAGGTCTGGGGTCCCGGAAACGAGAGCAAAGTCCGTGCGGCCGGCGAATTCGGGGACGATCACTTGGACGAGGTTTTCATCGGCTCATCCACAAACGGACGATATGAAGACCTACAGGTCGTCGGCAAGATACTGAAAGGTCACAAGGTAAAAGCTGGGACCCGCTGCATAATTACACCGGCCTCCAGAAACGTGTTCGAAAGAGCAATCACAGATGGTCTAGCGGAAACGTTTCTTCAATCAGGAGCTGTGTTCACCAACGCTACCTGCGGTGCATGCGTCGGGACCCACCTCGGGGTCCTCGGCGAGAACGAAACATGTCTCTCTACGTCTCCACGGAACTATGTGGGACGAATGGGCGCCACAACCGCCAAAATCTACCTCTCATCTCCCGCAACAGCTGCCGCATCAGCCTTGGAAGGGCGTATCGCCGATCCGAGGAGATACATATGAGCCTCCCACCACCGTCCACAATCATCCGGGGCAGAACCTGGGTCTGGCCCGACGATGTGAACACGGACATCATCATCCCGTTCCGGTTCAAAGCTCGCACTAACGATCCTGTTGAGATGGCGAAATATGCCATGTACGGGTTCGACCCCGAATTCTACAAGAAGGTCAAGCCCGGCGACCTTTTTGTTGCAGGAAGAAACTTTGGAGGAGGGTCAAGCCGAGAACAAGCACCAGTCGCCATCAAATACTCGGGAGTAGCAGCAGTAGTCGCAGAAAGCTTCGCAAGAATATTCTACCGAAACAGCTTCGCCATTGGCCTACCGGCCTTGGAAGTTCCAGGAATTACGAAACAGGTGTTCCAGTGGGACGACTTAGAGGTCAACCTAGAGGATTGGACTGTCAAGAAGGTCAAAGATGGAAAGCTGTTCCATGCGCTCCCGGTTCCTGACTTTCTACGGGGGCTCATGAGAGAAGGAGGCTTGGTTGAGTATTACAAGAAACACAAGAACTTCCCATGGGAACAGGTGCGACAGCTAGCCTAGGACCCTGAGGTCATAATTCCCATCTGTTTTCAGTTTACCCCGCGAAGACGGAGATGCAAGATATTTGAAGAACTTCGCGTCACCGCTCTTCAAACCTTTCAACCGTTTTGCATCCCTTTTTGCTCTGCCCGTGGGTTCGACCAACCTGAGCCCAAAATCTGAATACCCCGATCGAAGAAGTTCCTTTGGGCATTTCCTGCAAATCCTTGAGGCAGCGCTATCTAGAACAACGCCGTTTGGTCGTGCGAGGCTCTGTAATCGCGAACCGGCGTTCATTGCGTAGCCTACGTAGTCGTCTTAGTCAAGGTCGGAGAGGAGAGTCCGGACCCCTATTCGGCATACATGTCCAAGGGCGATGCTTACCCCAAACCCTTCGGGGGTTGGGAAGGCTGGAGAACTCTTAGCGACGAAGTACTTATGAATCTCAAAAGCTGCATTAATCGCGCATCTTAGGGCTCCACAAGCCCTATGACACTTGTTCACTCCTTCCTTACTAAAGTCCTTGACTTCCCAGACCAAAAGGAAACCATCACCAAGGAGTTTGTGGAAGCCGTGATGGAAATCGATAAAGAGCTGATGCACTCGCTCATAACAAATCTCTACGACCTGCGCAACTTGGCCGGGTGAAGCTGAATTTGACCATCGTGAAAAATCCCTAATGTCAGCATAGAGTACGACAACCTCAACTCTCGAGCCGCGTGGCCGTCTTCTGAGATAGGCCCGCAAACATCATCGACCTCTATTATTTAGACAGCTTTGAATCGACGTAAAGAACTATCGAGTTGTGGAGGGCAACTTGGCTCTAACTAATAGGAACTTATTGAAGAGTCTCAGATTGGGCTGGGATAGCTCTGGATTTCAAATTTCAAGCGCCAAGGACAATGGTAGGCACCTAGTGCTGAAGATTTATTCATGTGCCAGCTGGTGTCCGATTCCTTTCAGTTCTTTTGTTAGTTGGTTGACTGTGGTGATGCGTGCGAATCGGCGTCGTAGGGCGTATTCTGTGCGTTCGCGTATGGCCTCGACTCCGAGCTCTTCACCTGGCTTGTCATAGTTCGGAGTTGGAAAGGTCATTGTTGCTTCGGTGACAAAGTCTACAGCATAGCCTAGATCTGCCGCGATCCTTGCGGTTGTCTCACAGCATTGTTCCGTCTGTATCCCTGTTATGCTGATGCGTCTGACTCCTTTTTCGATCAGGTACGGTTGCAACGTCGTGCTGGTGAAGCAGTTGCGAGTATTCTTGATCATGACAGGCTCGTCTTTTTGCGGCTTGAGAAAATCCATCAGCTTGAGAGCTGGGCTATCTCTGGTAAAACCTTCGTCACGGTCGGTATGAACGAAGAACACTACCGGCAAGTGTGCAGCACGATACGCTTCGATCAGCGCGCTGACATTCTTCTCAAAAGCGTGGTTGTCGCGCCGCTCCCACTTGGGGCCAAGTTTGAACGAGTCCTGCGCATCGATCACGAGCAGCGCTGACTGTGAAATTGGGACCTTGCTTGAGTCCAGCATGGCTCCTCTACCGGTCATAACCCAGTTCAATGTTTCGGTTCAGGCTCAGTTTTTGATGTTTTAAGCTACCAAGAGGTCGAGAGGCGATTCTAGATGCCTGAGTTGAACGAGAATAAACATCCGGACAGCAATAGGGCAAAAGCTACCATGGAGGAATTTCTAAGGTGGAAACAGGAAATTGATGCGAGTACGTCCCTGACAATTTCGCAGTTGTACGTTATCGCTTTCGCTAGCGCACTTGTGATATTAGTACTAGGTCTCGCAGGACTGTACTTTCTTGGCTTTTTCTGGGGAGCTATTCTTGCCTCGGGTTTTTCCAGTCTTGCGATATTGACCATGACCGGCAGAATGCGAAACAGCAATTTCAGAGCGAGCTTCGAAGGCCAACCCGGGTTGAAGAAAGAGGCCAAAGACGAGCAGGTCGACGATTATGTGGACAGTTAGCAGTTTGGGAGGATGCTAGGAAAGATGAGTCCAGAAGATATGGTTTCTCAGGACACCCGAGTTCTCCGGATTTTCTTCGGGGATCTCAGAAAGATGACGTCGAGAGAGATCGCTGATGGCGAAGTCTCTCTGATCGTTACCTCTCCACCTTACTTCAACGCTCCCTTCGATTATCCAGATCTATTTCCGAGCTACGAAGATTATCTGGACTTGATCAAGTCCTTCGCTTCTCAGAGCAAAAGAGTGTTAGGAAGAGGAAGAATTTGCGCAATAATCACCGATGACATGCTAGTGAAATTAGGGGGCGCGAGTCGTGGGCGGAAATATCCTCTTGTCGCGGACACGACCAGAATTTTCTTGGACGAGGGGTTTCTCTATCGCGACAAGATAACATGGGTCAAGCCAGCCGGCTATACTAGAATCAGCAGACGAAGCGGCGTCGTCCTCCAGCATCCATACCCGATGTATTTCTACCCGGACAACATCCAGGAATCTATCCTTCTGTTCCAGAACGGCGAGTTCGACTACAGCCAATTGAAACGGGTTCCGAAGAAGATTCTGGATTCTTCCAAAATAGATACTGAAGTTCTCAACAAGGAGCGATGGAACCTAACAGTTTGGAACATCACAAACGTCCTTCCAATGCCTGGTCGTGTCGAAGAGGGAATCGCCGCCTTCCCGGAAGAAATTCCTAGGCGGTTGATCAAGCTCTTCACGATGGTTGGAGAGACCGTGTTCGACCCTTTCGCGGGATCGGGAACGACGTTGAAGGTTGCCAAGGAACTGGGAAGGAAAGGAATCGGATACGAAATCGACCTTGAACTCAAGAAAGTCATGAGGAAAAAACTCGGGGGAGAGAATTTCGTTGGTGAAGAGAGAGAAGGAGCCAGGAGACTCCGAAAGTTGCTTCAGAACAAGATTCACCTGCAAAGAAGCGCTGCAAAACCACCGGCTACCGCCGGACTAATCCTTTAGAGCCACCGACAATCTTCCATGTGAAACCAGCTAGAGGGGTAGTTGCTCGTCATTGTTCCGGCGCATCGGTTCCATGTTCGACGAGTACAAGGGGATACCCCGCGAAGCTAATCTTCTGATCTATTCTAGCTTCTTCACTTGGGCCGCTGCAGGATTACTCTTCATCTCGCTGCAGGTTTTCCTGGTCTTGGAAGGCATCTCCTTCGCCACAAGCAGCCTCATCCTCGGAACCTTCGGAATCGTCAGCGCCGGCTCCACCCTTCTATTCGGTGGCATCGCCGACCGCTACGGCAAGAAGAAGCTCGTAGTCATAGGAGGAGTACTAGGCAGTCTCTCCCTAGCTATCTTCGCCGTAGACTCGAATATCTCTCACTTGTTCGGCGCAGCCGTTCTAGCGGGGCTCTCTGAAGCCATGTACGCGTCCTCGTGGAGCGCCATGCTGGCGGACAAAGCGGGAAACCTGAAACGGACCAGCGCCTTCGGCCTATCATTCTTCGTAGCCACGATAGCCGCTGCTCTAGGAGGCTTCAGTACCAGCCTACTTGGCCTAGCGAAATCGGTCTACCAGGTCGACCTCGTTACGGGCAACCGATACCTGTTCATCAGCGTCGCTGCCATCAGCCTCATTGGCCCGATGATCGTCTACCTCAGAGTCTCCGAGTCCAAACCAGAAACGAGTCTACAATCTGGATTTCATATTCTTCCTAGAAAGAGCCGTGGCGTAGTCTTTCGGTACGCTGCCTACGGGATAGTAATCGCTCTAGGCGCGGGCATGGTAATCCCCCTTATCCCTGGCTGGGCTTTTCTCAAGTACGGCCTCGCTAACGATGTCACGGGGCCTATCTTCGGCGGCATCAATAGCATTGTAATGGGATTGGCAAATCTTGCAACTCCACGACTTGCCCGGAAGTTTGGAACCGTCCGGACAATTGTGCTAACCCAAGGATCGTCTACGCTGTTTCTCTTCTCGATCCCCTTCTCGCCAAACTTCGCCACAGCCTCGTCCATCTACATCGTCAGAAGCATGCTGATGATGATGTCCAACCCAGCCCAGAACTCTCTACTGATGGGCTTGGTCCCTGCTGAGGAGCGATCAGTAGCCTCAGCCATCGTGGCCTCGCTCTGGAGACTGCCTAACTCGTTCAGCACGGGTATCGGTGGCTATATCATGGGCCTGGCAACAAGCCCGAGCAGCATCTACCTCGCCCTACCCTTTGTGATATGTACCGCGCTCTACCTGACCGCGATTACGTACTTCTGGCGATCGTTCAAAGACGTCAGACTGCCGGAGGAACAGGTTCTGGAGCCTATACCAGAAGTCATCCCTGCCGCGACCTAGTCCAACATCCTGGATACGTTTGAAAGAAGCCCCTGTCGTAGTTCTAGGCCCCTCTCCCGTACTTCGACTTAGAGCCGAAAGTTACGACCCACTTTAGTCATTGACGGAACAACCTGCACTCACAATCTATGCTCAGAGGGCAGGAACACCACGCGATATTCTAGCATTATCCAGTGTACTCTCCTTCTCATGCTCGTCGCTTTTGTCCCCATTCTTTCAGTCAACTTGGTTCCAAGGGTCCACGCTGACACTCCATACGCATTGAATCCTGTTCCGAGCGTCGCTCAGGAAGGAAATGCTGTCAATCTTGTTCTATCGGTAACCGGTGCCACCCCTAGCACCAAGTACCAGTTCAGATTCTCCGTAACAGATCCCTTAGGCAGAACAGTTCAGTCAGCGTTGCAGAACTACACGACCTTATCAGGGCAAGACAAGTTTAGCATCGTAGCTGTTTACCCCAGCCCATCTTTCCTCGGATCGAACTCGCTACTAGGCCAATACCTTGCAAAGGTTGACCAGGTATTTCCTCTACCAATGCCAACGGTAGCTCAGAACTCCTTCATCCTGAGCATCACTGACGGTGCAGCATATCAGAGAACACAGACCGTGAACATACAAGCAACCGGATACAACGCATCAGAAACCGTAGACGTCACAATCAGAACGCAGACAACATCAACCCTCGTCTTCTCTCAAACCATAGTAGCCACCGTTGGAGGGATCGTGGCTACGAGTTGGAAGAGTCCAAGGAACGCCACGATAGACACTTACAGCGTTACTCTGACCGGGACCAGCACTGTGAAGAATCCCGCCGATTTCCAACGATTCAACGTGGGACCGGCGATAATGGTCGTCAGCTCGATCACATCCCTCAAATCGTCGTATCAGAGGACTGAAACGATGAGATATTCCTTCCAGCCCACTTATCCGGACGGGTCCTTTGCCTCGACGGGAGTTGCACTTCTAACTCTGGCGAGCCCAGGTAGCAACAGCGCTACTCTGACGGCAACCTACGATAGTACGTCTCAGACTTTCAGCGCGAGCTACCAGACCTCGATCGACAATCAGACCGGAACATGGACGGCGTCTCTGGGAGGACATGCATACAGCGACGCTTACGGGAATAATGGTCCAGGAACATTAGTCACCAACACCCCACCGTTAACACCAGCCGCCCTATCAATCAGCGTCACCGCCAACACGACCATAGCTGTGGGCCAACTACTCAAGTTCAACGCGACCATTACGTATCCTGATGGAACAATTTTCCAGTCAGGAATTGTGAAAGCGTACCTGCTCTACAGTGGGACACCCGCGGTCAACGATACGGTTCCAGTTGTTTTCGACACGGGCTTGAGATTATGGATCGGAACCTATACCGTGAGGCCGGCAGACACAGGTGGACTGTGGTCCCTGGTCGTCACGGCATCCGATTCCCCGACGCCTCCCAACACTGGCTCTGCAACGAGAGCTATCACCGTTCAGAATACGACTGGCGGGAATGCATCGTTCCCGCTCTACTTTTTCGCGATCATAGCCGCCCTACTCGCATTACTATTGGTGGCTGCATTCCTCTTGTTCAGAAGACGCAAAACAACACATGCAAGGCTGAAGATAGACCTGGACGCCGTCCGATCGGAAGCTGGACGAATAGAGAATACGGATTTCTTCAAGTCAGTGAAGGATCAGGTGAAGAAGGAGAAGGATGACAAATGAGACGATCTTCTTTTATCTAGGGCAGTATTCCGCCTATCTTCGCTAACGTAATCAGTCCAGGCTTCTTCTCAAAGATCCCAGCTGTTATTTCTAGGGCCTTCTTCTGTAACTTCTTGTCCTTGTTGAGCTTGTGAAGTGCTCTCTTGTTCAGCCGTTTTATTAGCCAGTTATCGCTCAGCGCGTAGGTCACCGTATAGTTCGCGTGCTTTCCTATCACGTCCGCGCGCACCTTCCGTTCCTTCTGGTATGCGAGCAGCGACGTCTGTGAGAAATCTC
>Ga0209761_1000956_pt1 | contig 18420 bp, 17 predicted proteins | sample GraSoi013_1_40cm_4_FD_185818 | JGI IMG/M metagenome (GOLD analysis project Ga0209761, IMG submission 185818) | Grasslands soil microbial communities from the Angelo Coastal Reserve, California, USA - Sample 09_25_2013_1_40cm (SPAdes) (version 2) | ecosystem: Environmental > Terrestrial > Soil >...
AGTTCTACCGCTTGCGGATTCGCGTCGATCGCCTCCACTCGAACATCGCCAAGCCTTTTCGCAATCAAGATAGAGAAGGGTCCAACTCCAGCAAACATGTCTACAACTCGTTCACCCTTCTCGACCATCTGAACAACCCTCTGATGTTCGGTGGAGAGTCGTGGCGAGAAGAAGGCTTTCGATAGATCTACTTTGAACAGACACCCATACTCTTTGTGAATTGTGTGGGTTCTATTCTCTCCCGCTATGTAGCGGAGAGGCCTGATTCTCTCAGCTCCAGAGACCTCTCCGCTCTTTGCGAACACCGACCGCACATTCGGATGAACCTCCATTATGGCCTCAGCTATTATGGTCTCGTAAGAGGCCAATTCGGAATCTAGTTCAAGAATTGCAATGTCGCCCACGACGTCGAAGGATTTGGGCAATCTAGACAGAACATCGGGCGACACAGCTATTGCTAGAGCCTCTTCGAGGGTTCGCGGGTGCCTCTTCCGAGGTTCGAAATCTTCGATCCCAAACCTTGCACTTGGAACAAGCTTCCTTAACTCGTCAATCTCAACCTCTGTCGGGTCGCGTGTCAGCGGTAATGTGATCGTTTGATCATCTGTCTTTATAGAAAAATGTCGGTCAAGAATCCCAGTCTTAGCCAAACTCTGTATCGCTAGTTCGGCCATTGATCGAGGAACGCGGAGACTCGGCCTCTCAACCTGATGCTTAGTGGGTGTTGTCTCCCGAAGAGTCAACTAGCCGGTCTCGGCAATTGGTTGAATCTCCGTCCTGGTTCTCAGTCTCTTCAGGAACTCTAGATCAGCCAATGCGACTTCGGCCGACAGTCTCACATCCTCGTCAACATCTTCCAAGGCCGTCATCAGCCCCGGCCTAGCCCGTTCGTCCCCAATCGAGCCTAATGCTACGGCTGACTCATGTCTGACAAGAACACTCTCATCTTTCGCCATAGCCTCTAAGAGTGAGGGTACTCCCGACTTGAACTCTAATTGTCCCATCGCGAATGCCGCTTCGTGCCTGACTAGGGGACTCGGGTCTTCTCGGAGAGCCCGTGCCAATGCTGGAATCGCGTCCTCCCTCTTCATATCGGCCAGCATACAGACTCCATGGATCCTAAGGACTAGGCTAGGTCGACTATCCAAGACCTTACTTATGTAAGCCACATCTCTTTTCGAAAAGGCCCACTCCATCTTTTCCAAAGTGTCAAAGTCCGGTGAATAGTCAGTCATTCGGGTCATAGAATCTCGGTCTACCGTAAACTCATCCTATTTGTAATTCTTCTCTCCGGCGAGAATCTTAACAGAGAGCTTGTTTTCGACAGGAGGTATCGGACGAGTGTACTCTTCGCTGTAGGCGAAGTAGGGATTGTAAGCCATGTTGAAGTCCGATTCGTAATCGTCCCCGCCTTGCTCCTCATGGTCCAGATATCTTCCGGCTGCATACGACTCGCGACCAGATGTCTCATCGGAGAAAGGTATGAAGAGCGACCGAGCGTACGGGTCCTCGGCAGATTTGTAGACGACTAATTTCAGACTTCGTCCCTGAATCCGGAAAGCGAATGCTCCATCCCTCAAGTAGGCTTGTCGCATTCTTCATTAAATGGCCCCGATTGGCCGAACGACGACTTGCTCTATATTAGTCGGACTCTGATTTCTCATCCAAGACCGGCGATTCGTCTGAGCCCATCGCTTTCTCATAGCATTCAAGGCAATACGGTCCAGTGTAAACGCCGTGCTTCGTACAAGAACGCTCGACGATCTTTGGATTTTTGTGAACACCTTTCATTAGCCTAGAACGAGGGAAATCTAGTAGTGGTCCGCTTTCCTATCAAACTAGCCTTCTTAAAGTGAAAGGCCCCGAGTCGATTGTGGCGGGCCCGGAGGGATTTGAACCCTCGACCATTCCCCGAACGAGACTCGTGGGCTCGTTCTTCAGGTTAAGAGCTTCAGCCTCGTTGAGCCTGCTGCTCTACCTGGCTGAGCCGCCCGGCCAGACCTTTGATGATCCGGCTTACGGGCCCAGAAGACCCGCCAAGTGCGCCGCAACTCCAAGATTTCTAATAAAGATTGTCGGAGTTTGCGAGAGCTGAATTCCCGCGGTTTTGCGAAGCAAAGACTTCCCTTATGGTCTGTTCCTACCCTAATTGTCTCACGGTAACACAACCCTTCCGCGGCACGCCTCCGACCCCCTCTGGAGAATACCATCGGCCGTCGACACTAGATGCTAACCAGACCATGCGCTCTAATCCCCCTAGTAGCCCTAGCTCTAACCCTTGCCCTAGCGGCAGCCCCGCTCGTCGAGGGGGTAGCTCCATACACTCTTACGATCAGCCCAACGGTCCCGGTCAGTCTTGGGACCACGATCACAATGACCTTGACCGTATCAGGCGGGACGAGGAATGCCGCGTATATTGTTACATTCGATGTCGTAAAACCCAACGGTACAGGGAGCGCGACCGTTACTAGGACAGTAAGCACTGATAATCGTGGAAATGGTGCCGTATCACAATTCTACCCGGACCCTTCGTTTACAGCAGTGAACGGCACAGTAGCTACCGATGTAGGAGGGGTCTACAATGTCTATGTTAACCAAACCTCTCCAACTACCATCGGCACAGTAGCAACGGGCCAGTTCACTGTCAGCTCAACGCTGAACGTAGTGGTTTCCCAGCCGGTTCCTGGAACTGTTCTGCAGAGAGGACAGACCACAATAATTAGTGCGACTGTGTCGGCCCTCAGTGGTCCTGACAATGCCGCCACGGTTTATGCAAACACCCCTTCGGGTGGACGGCTACTCCTTCCCCAGACAAGCCCTGGAGTCTACACCATCAACTATCTAGTCTCCAGCTCGGATCCGACCGGGACCTGGACAGTGGTCGTGCAAGCGAGCGATACCATAGGAAACTCCGGGATGAGCGCTCCGGTAAACATCTCAATTGCCAAGAATGATCTGATCATCGACTCATTGGTCGCCTATAACTCGAAGGGGGATCCGACGACAAGCTTCTCTACCGGGGACTCTATTCATGCTTTCTTCCGGATAAAATACTCCCTCGGCACCTCCTATCTGACCTCCGGGCAATACGCGGTCGGCCTCAGGAACCCTTCGGGGGCGTTGATCGCAAATCTCACTGCCGCGTACGACACTTTACGTTTTGGATTCTACACATCCACAGGCTATCCGGTCTCGGCATTCGATCCGGGCGGAACTTGGACCTTGATTGTGGGCGCTAACAGTGTAAACGATGGGTTTGGAAACACAGGGCCCGATCTAGCAACTTCTGTTCCCTTGCAAATAGTAACTTCGCCCTTGAGCTACTGGCCCTTCGTGGTCGCAGGAATTGTAGCTGTCTTAGGGGGCATCATAACCGTAAGACGGTTTGATACTTCCTTGGAAGGATTTCAGCATTTGGAACAGATGATGGGCGGACCGATGCCACGAGGCGCGAGCATACTCCTTCTTGGAGACGCTGGAAGCGGGAAGACGATACTCTCCTACCAGCTTCTTCACGACGAGTTGGAATCGGGCCGATTATGCGCTCTGCTATCCTATGATGCCTTCCCCGAAGATGTTCAGGCTAGAATGACAGAGTTTGGCTGGGACATTATCTCTCACCTGAGAAAAGGCCGCCTGAAAATCATCGACTGCTATTCTGGATTGGCGGGACAGGGCGAGGGCGCCATCAAGGATCCGTCGGACCTCACTGAGCTGAATATCCAGATCACGTCCTTCATCGCCAAAGCCAAGGGGGGCCCTGTGACTGTGGTGCTTGACTCGCTAACCCCAATTTTCAACGGGGTTGATGAAAAACAGGCGATCAACTTCATCCAGACCCTCGGCGCGAAGGTGAAGAAGACTGGTGGATTGCTCATAGAGACTGCTTCAAAGGGCGCGATTCCTGATGACGCGGCCGCGAAGCTCAAGACCATGGCCGATGGCGTGTTCGAACTTGGTATTGTAAGGTCTAGAGGAAAATCGCATCGATTTCTCACGGTTCCGAAGATGGAGAGGAGACGAATCTCGTCGGATTCGGTGCCCTTCCAGATCGACCGGAATAGAGGATTCGTCTTCCGGGTTTCGCGTTTCAGACTGTTGAAGAAACGGTTTTTCGACTTCTTGGTCCAGCATCAGCTATTTCATAGCTCTGAATCTGGTGAGAACAAGCCAAAGCCTCCGCCGATCAAGGGACCGCCCGCTCGACCACGCTGAATAGCAGGGAAGCTAACCGGACCTATCTGAAGTTAGACTGACCCGTATTCGTCTCGCCGCGGTTTGGCTTCAAGTATTACTACTGCGCCGGCATCAGTTCGTGAGCGGGATGCATGGACGCCTAGAATGCTACGGGGCGCTGCTCTTCCTGTTTGCCCGAGACTTCTTGATTGATCATGTCGTATTTTGCTCTCACGAGCTCCATGAACGGAACTAGATCCTTCGACGATCGAAGGGTGAAGGCTGCCCAAGTCCGCTTCTTAACCTGATCTCTGGTCCTCCAGTCAATTGACTGGTCTTCGACTATCTTGGTCCGGGCTTTCTGGTCGGCGTGGAGTGTTGCGCTGATCTCTTCTCCTCTAGCGTGGACGTGGAAGAGTTGTCTGCTGCCGTAGAAGAACGCGGGTATTGGTTCCCTCGTGTGCTTCTCGTACTGTACCTTCATGGTCACGCCTTTCATTTGTCTCATTCTGGTTCTGAGGACCTGGAACAGGGTCCATGTTTGAGGTTGTACTCTGTCGGCTATGAAGGACAGGTCCGTGGTTTCGATATGGGGCATTCTTGTAGCCGCCCCATGACGCTATTCTACTAAAAAAAGTATATTGTTGCAAATTCCAGACCAAAAATCCAGCAGGAAGACAGACTATGAACTCTGCTGAAGCCACTAAGACCCTCTCGCCATTCGTACTGATGGGGTAGCTGAAGTCCTACAGGAAAGATTCTGACCCAAGAAATCCATCAGTACAACCCCAGATCTCGACTTCCAACCCTAAACGCTACCCTTCACCGTTACCAAACCCGTTACCAACCAGGAATTCTCAAAAGCAATAGATCCTCACGACATAAGACATGTCTTTGAAGAACCCTCACCGTTGGAGACGGGTCGATTAGTTATCTTTATTTTTCGTTAACTATTGTTTTTCTGTTATCTTTTTCTCGACCCCCCCGGGAGTATGTCGAAACCAAAAAAAGTCCTTCACACTTTACAGACGACCGCTAGAAAAAACAGGCTTCTCGCGGTAGAGCCCGTTAGACTTTGAGTCCTTTCTTGAGATTCTCTTTGGGTTCGTACTCGAGCATCATTGCGGGTGCTTGTGATTCCGCTGTCTCTACCTTCTTGCGAGAAGTAATCGCGACCGGTGTGAATCCGCTTGAGATAGCGTAGCTCGTCGAATCCTCCCCCTTCTCCGTACAGTGAACTAGAAGTTTGTAGAGCGGTTGTCTATGGGTAAACACCATCTTTGTAGACTCAACCCCAACAACAATACCACGAGCACCACACGATGAACATGTCAGACCCTCATGCCGGGCAATCTTCAGACCACAATCAGGACACCAAATATCCTCGTCCCTCCGAGCGATGAAGATAGACTGCCAGACTCCCAAGTGCTTCTTCGGACTACAAGTCTCCCACTCCGTAACACTGAGCCTAACAGCTCTAAATGCCCAGGCTGCTTCCTCTCTCCATCGAGAGAGATACTCGGCTTTCTCTTCGCAACCTTTGTGATAGTAGCTTCTCTTTCCTTCTTGGCTGAAAGCGGCCGACACCGGCTCGTCGCGGTGAATAATACCCGAACAGGCACTGCAGTTGACCATTTTCCCGAGTCGATAATGAAAAGGCATCTGCCGGATATCAGAGCAGTGTTACTCTAGATTTGAGGCTAGAAATCCACGAGCTCGAGGAACTTCAGAGCGTCTAACAATCCTTCGGCGTACGCTATACAAGCGAGTGAGGTAACTGGTTTCCGCTTTTCTGCGTAGTGTCGAGCATCCTTCACGTAGCCTCGGACCATTTCAATAACATACTCATACTGCGTCTGCGCTACCGTCGCCGGAAGCTTCTTTGTCCTTAGTCGCTTGAGCGAGGCAGACGTCGCCTCGACATATTTTGCTGTTCGTTCTGACGCGCTTTCCTTCAACTCAGCTCACGCAGGTCTTCCTCGTCAGCGCCACAGAGTACCTCAAGCGCCTCAGCCTCCATGAAGTGAAGCCTACCCACAACGATTATTGATTGCGGACCGTTGCCGAAGTCTTCGCCAACCAGAGTCTCCATTTTGGACGCTTTGACCTTCTCATCCCTCGAACCGATCCGGGCGACCCCGACGCCCACTCGTGTTCCTATGCGAGGATCAGCCGTTGTCATCTTTGTAATCGCGTCTCGTATGCTCATTTGAGAAGTTTTCCCGGCTTGAACGTCTAAGAGAATTAGGGTGTGGAGGCCACGGTCGCTGTTATCCGAGACAGTGTCGAGCACAGATTTTGGCAGTGGCTGATCCCGAGGTACTGTGATAGATTTGCCGAACTTGTAGCTTTGAAGACCTGTAGCGCCACAGACGGCGGACACGATGGAAGGTCCGTGGATGACTCGCGATGGAATGCGCATTTTTGCAAGCGAGAGTCTCAATGAGATATGCGTGGTTGCGATCAAAGGGTCTCCCGGGACTAGGAAGGCAACTCTCTCTTCGCTTGCGGCTTTCAGCAACCTTCGGCCTCCTTCGTCTTCAAGCTGACTTCTGCTGAGGACTTCGACTTTCTTTCCAATCACCTTCTCGAGACGCTTCAGATCCAAGTTTGGCATGATATTCGTGTAGAATTCCCCGTACACCGAGTCGGCTCGCCGTGCCTCTTCGAGACCCTCCAATGTGATGCCTTTTTCATCGTTCAATCCTAAGCCTATGAAGGCCAACGACATAAGACGATAGAGAACCCGCTTGGCTAAATTCACTTCTCACCGTCAGGAAAGAGACAGCCCTGTCCTCATTTCATTCCCGCGAAGGTCGTCCGTCAAAAGCGAAAACGACTGAATACTTCACCAGATAGTAAGGAATTGTAATCAACGGCGAGAGCAAATGCGTGAACACCCATTACGATCGATTCTCTCCAGACTACTGCGAGGTCCAGGCGAATCATCAGAGGTCGAGCTTACCTATCTCCACCGTGGAGCCCCCGACGACCAAGTTCGCATTATAGTCTCAACCATCTCCCACCTCGGCAAGGGATCCTTCACGCTAAGCGACGGCGAGACTCAGATTCCCTTCCACCGAATGCTCTATGTGAGAGATCTCCGATCGAAAACTATTCTCTGGGAGAAACGGAAACCTCTTCACGCCTCAAACCCAGACCCTTAACCCGCAACTTACCAGGCATTCCAATTTCCGGCAAAGAGTCGAAACGGACACCCGCGACCTGCTCAGCCACCTTCACGTTCGTTAAAGCGTGCATAGTAACCTGAGAAACAGAGACATCAGAAACGCCTACGGCAAGCGCCAAGTAAGGCACGATCATATCCCCCATATGCCTGTCCAGAAAAACCGACGAACCGATTTCTTCTAGGAGCTTCCGCGCAGCGTCTTCTCCAACCATCTCTGCAGGTCGACCTCTCTCTCCCAGACTGTCCCCACCCAACACCCCTCCACTGTTTCTCGTAGCGCACAGCACTATTCCACTACCAGGACCCAAGTGCGAACCGTTCTCCGAAGCTTCGATTTGGATCTGTGGACGCTGCAGACCCTTCTCTTCAATAACTCGTGTGGCGGCAGAAGCCTGTCGTTCAGCAACCCCACGTGGAAGCTTCACGGAATGACTGACGCCCGATACCGCATTTACGTTTCCACTATCTATGCCGACGATATTTTTCAAGACCGAGGTGGGAGTCGCCTTGAGTCTTACGATTCCACCTCCCTTGGGATAGTGTCCTCTCTTGACGAGGAGAATCGATGCGTGCATATCCATTCTATCCAGTAACGGAAGGGTAACCAGTCGAAGATAATCGACTGGCGGACTCCACTTCACATCCGTCCCTCCAGTAATCTCAACCTCTACGGTTCCGGGAGCGAAGGGGACCAGAGGCATCAATGTCTGAAGAACCAGTGTTATGCTGCCCGCCGTGCCGACATCTAAACGAAAGAAGCCAGCCTTCAATGCGCCTGGACTGAAGGTGAACTCCGTTGAACCAATCTGGAGTCCCTTAGAGGATGCGCCGCAAATTTGGGTTATCGCTTTTGCCCCTGTTAGATGCTGGGCTTTCAATCCAGGCTCTTCCCTTCCAGCCCGGATGTTGAAGATTCGAACTTCACGTCTCAACACAGCAGCCAAAGCCAGAGAGGTCCGAAGAACCTGTCCACCACCCTCCCCTATACTTCCATCTATCTCGATCATTTTCCAGCCCAGCATCACCCCATTCTTTAAAGAGAGTGTGCGTCCGACAGACTTCAATCATGGAGAACCGTCGACTATCGATCGAAAGGTCTGAGGAGATGTATTTCGGTTGTCTAGTTGATCACGAAGATAGACTTGTGGCTTCCTCCTTCGGCTCTAACTCCGCACTTGTCGAGAAACACCTCATTGAGTATTCAGCCAAAACAATGGGCAAATCCCCGACGCGTGGCAATCACTGGCTCTCGAAGGAAATGATCAGACGCTTTGAAGGATCAGAGAACCCGAAAAATGTTAACCTCAACACAAACTTCGTCTCCATCCATCAAGCCAAAGTTTGTGCCGTCCTTGAGAGGATTCCAAATGGCAAGGTCACAACCTATGGACTGATCTCAAATCATATCAGCTCAGCGCCGAGAGCCGTGGGCGGGGCAGTCGGTTCGAACCCATGGTCCATATTCGTTCCATGCCACCGGGTCGTCCCCAGCAGTCTAACGATAGGAAACTATTCACTCTGCGGCGCTCTTGGTGAAAGCGGAAGTCTGGCGAAACGTAAGTTATTGATGCGCGAAAGGGTGCCTATCCACGAAGATAGAATCAATTCAGTAGCCCTCTGGAATCCATCCGAAGGCGACTGATTGACCACCGGCCTCTACGTTGGTCGATTCCAACCATTCCATCTAGGCCATCTGGAGGCGGTGAAGTATATTCTTGGACGAGTCGATGAGCTGATAATTGTCGTGGGCAGTGCCCAGCACAGCCACACCCTAGACAACCCGTTTACAGCCGGAGAACGAATTACAATGATAAGGCTGGCCCTCAAACAGGCGGGGATTCGCCCGGATCGTTTCACCGTTATCCCTCTTCCTGACGATGAATTCCATAAAGTCTGGGTGGCTCATTTGTTGTCCCAGACTCCGAGCTTCGACGTCGTCTACACGAACGAACCTCTAACCTTTCGATTACTCAAAGAAGCGGGTCTAAGGGTCGAGCGCATTCCTATGTTCAGCCGCAAGAAGTTCACGTCAACAGAAGTCAGAAGAAGATTGTTGACTAACGGGCCGTGGAAAGAACTCGTTCCAAAGGCCGTCGCCAGCTACCTGAAGAAGATCGATGGCGATGAACGCCTGAGGGACATTTCAAAGAGCGACAAGGCTGGCTAAAATCGAATCTCGACCTGACTCAATGGTTTGAGCCCAAGCCTAGCCGCAGCGCTGCTCTCCCTCATCGCGATTTCGACATATCCCTGACTTCCCAAGATAATTCCAAGCTGGTCACCGTGAATCTTCGAGTACGTTCTAGCAATCGATGCAGAGGATCGTCCATGCATCGTTTTCACCTCTAGTCGACGATCCTCGGGCAAGCCTAATCGCAGAAACTCCTCTTCGCCCAAATTCAAAATCACATTGCCGAAAGAATCAACGTGAAGAACTGTACACGTCATTCCTTCATCCGAAACGCTTACGCGGGGGATGTCGAGCCTCACAAGCTCTTTGACTACAGCTCCGACAGCGTCAGGCCTCAATCCGTCCGCTAGTTTCGCGGCCGTCCTCGCGAACACGTCCCTTCCACGGAAGGTTGCAGAGACCCTCTCACCTTTGAATCGCTGACTGTCTATTTGATACGCTGCCTTGAAACCAAGTCTCTCAGCAGCCCTGACAAGAAGACCATTATCGGGTCCAACAAGTACTCCGAGCTTGCACAGCACTACCAAGGGCAGTCTCTCAGTTCCAACACCAGGATCGACAACGGCTACATGTATCGAGCCCAGAGGGAAGTAAGGCAATGCCGTTTCGAGGATGAAAGAGCCCATCGCAATGTTATGACGTTCAATTCCATGCGACACATCAACAATCCTAAGATCAGGATTGGCGCTAAGAATAACTCCTTTCATTTCGGCGACATATGGATCAGTCAATCCGAAATCAGAGAGCAGAGTTATCGTGACCATTGAATCCTGTCATGTTGAGAGCTAATCCTTAAAAGAACCAGACCTCGGGCTCGCGCTTCATCACATGGTTGGGCTGCTCTGTGAGTGAGACCCAGAAATTGATCATGCTGCCGGGTCCAACCAACGTGCCTCCCAGAGTCATGAGGGCTATGATCAAGCCTCTCATGGGCCACAGGGGTCCCGATTTCAAGGAAATATTGTCGCAAGTAATCAGCAAGACCAAGAAAGTGTTTCAGACCAAGGAAGATTTGTTCGTTCTCACAACCTCGGGAACAGGGGCGACCGAATGTGCCCTCCAGAACATAATAGAAGATGGAGACAAGATCATTGTCAACGTCAACGGCTTCTTCAGCGAGAGACTAGCGGAAGCGATCAAAGCTTATGGAGGTCAACCCTTGGTCGTGAGCTCAGAATGGGGAAAGGCACCCCGAACAGAGGATTTTAGGAAGATCATCAAAGCAAACCCTGATGCGAAGGCACTTTCAGTGGTCTACAACGAGACCTCCACAGGAGTAACCGTGAGAAGCCTCCAAGAGATCGGAAAACTCTGCGAGGAGGAAGACATCCTACTGATTGTGGACGCGATATCGATTCTCGGGGGCGACAAATTGCCTGTCGATGAATGGAATGTCGACATGTGTGTGACCGCGAGCCAGAAATGCATGATGTGCCCGCCTGGGCTATCGTTCGTGAGCGTGAGCCCGAAGGCGTGGGAGAAGATCAGCTCGAAGAAGCAACACCGATCCTTCTACCTCGACCTTCCAATGTACAAGAAATACATGGGAGACGGCTTCACACCCTTCACACCCGCCGTGTCCCTATTCTATGCACTCAACGAGGCGTGCGACATGATCCTTGAAGAAGGACTACCAGCCAGATTTGAACGGCATCGAATCTGCGCGGACGCAGTCTACGGCGCCATGGAGGCTCTAGGCTTAGGCTTAATGGCGGAGCCTGAATCGCGATCACACACCGTCGCCGCGGTGGCTTGCCCAAGTGGCATCGAGGACGGGAAACTGAGGGAACTCATCAGAACTAAGTATGGGATAGACTTAGGGGGTAGCCTGGAAAAGTGGAAAGGAAAGATGTTTAGAATCGGAATCATGGGAAACATTGGATCACCTGAAATCATGTCAACGGTAAGCGCTGTCGCATCAGCAACCGCAGACTTAGGCTTCAAAGGCAGGATATCGGAAGCTCTCGAAGCCGCACGTAAGGCCTTAGCCCGATTGCCTGCGAGGATGAACTAGGCAATGGCCGCAAAAGCCGGCGACTTTCTGCTCGTCAATTTCACTCTCAAGGTAAAGGAGAGCGGAGAAACGGTAGACACAACATATGACGCGGTCGCGAAAGATAACCATCTCCATCGAGAAGACTCAACCTATGGTCCTCGTTTCATAATCCTCGGAGAAGGCTGGCTTCCAAAGGGACTAGAAGATTCTCTGGTAGGAGCCGACATTGGAAAACAGACGACAGTCGAACTGCCTCCTGACAAAGGATTCGGAACACGCGACCCGGCAAAAATGCGGCTTGTTCCCTTGAGACGCTTCCGCGACAAAGGCATTGACCCAACTCCAGGCGCACAGGTCGAATTCGATGGCAGACCCGCGACGGTAAGAGCGGTGGGAGCTGGCCGCGTCCAAGTAGACTACAACCATCCCCTCGCAGGACGAACCCTGATCTACGATGTCTCAATCGAAAAAATAGTCGACGACGATAACGAAAAGATTCTGAACATCATATCAAAACGAATCCCCGAAGTTGACAAGGCAAAATTCGGCGTCGAAAGAACCGGCAAGGAACTGACGGTCGAGGTCCCCGAGGAGGCGTTCTACCTTAGCGGACTTCAAGTAGCCAAGAAATCGGTGACCTCTGATCTGCAGAAATTTTTCCCAAACATCGACACAATCTCATTCCGGGAGGTGTTCAAGAGAAGACCACACGAAGCCGAGACGGAAGAGACGCCAAAAGCCTCGGCCGTTGAAACAAGCAAGTCGACCGAACAAGTCGAGACCAAGCCGCAGACAGAAAAAGCTCAAGAAGCTCCGGCGCAGCCAGCGCGGAAGAGAAGAGCTCCAGCCAAGAAACCCGCGTCAAAGGGTCCAACGAAGCGGGCAATGATGGGATCAGAGAGCCAGAGGTAGGAAGCTACGGATTCCCCAAATGTTTTTAAGCGGTGCAGAACGAGCGGCATTCCGCTCTTTCCGTTTTCTCGGAAAGTGGTCTTTAATATCACATGATTAGGAGACACGTCAAGTTGGAATTTCAGAGAGCTGGAAAACTACCTGTCCTTAAGGGAACCACGACGATCGGCGTCGTCTGCCATGACGGAGTCGTGCTGACGACAGACACTAGGGCAACGATGGGCTCTTTCGTGGCGCACAAACACGCTAAGAAAGTGTATCGCATCGATCAACACATAGCAATGACTATAGCCGGAGTAGTGGGAGACGCACAAGCTATCGTCGAGATGCTTCGGGCGAACTCTGCACTTTACAAGCTAGACCTAGCGAGACCAATCCCGATCAATTCTGCCGCGAGACTCGTATCCAACGTACTCTTTCAATCCCGATACTATCCGATGGGAGTTCAGGCGCTCATCGGAGGAATGGACGATTCCGGGGGTCACATTTTCATGTTGGACCCGCTTGGAAGCATGATGGAGGAAAAATTCGTCTCCACAGGCTCAGGATCTCCAGTCGCATACGGAGTGCTGGAATCGGAGTGGAAAGATACGATGAATGTTAAGGAGTCCGTCCCCGTAGTAGTGCGAGCAATAGACTCTGCTATGAAACGGGATTCGGCCAGCGGCGACAGCTTCGACGTAGCCGTGATATCCAAGGACGGGTATAGAGAGCTCACAGAGGACGAGAAGAAGCACATCCTCCACGCGTAACCTCGTTCTCAACCACCCCTTCAACGTATCATACACAAGGAGTAGCATAGACGAATGACTAGAACCTACAACGACGTATCTGCGAGAATACGAGAGACAATAGTAGAGCACATGCCCAAGGATGCCGAAATTACCAGGATCGAGTTTGAAGGACCGCGCCTCGCGATATACGTGAAGAACGTCAACCTCCTCTCAGAACAGAACTACGTTGTAACAGAAATTGTGAACCTGCTCCACAAACGGATTGTCATACGCTCAGACCAATCCATCCGTCTCCCCGAGAGAGAAGCAGAAGGCTACATACGAAAACTCGTACCTGCAGAGGCTGAAGTTACAGCGATCAATTTTGATCCGAGCCTCGGCGAAGTTGTCGTAGAGGCGAAGAAACCCGGCGTCGCGATAGGCAAGGAGGCATCTGTCCTTCAGCAAGTCGTTAAGGAGACAAGGTGGCGCCCCAGGATTCTCCGATCCCCTCCTTTGCACTCAAAGATTATTGCTAGCACGCGTCACATTCTCCACACCGAGAGCGAAGAGCGCAGTCGGATTTTGCGAGATGTAGGAGAGAGAATCTTCCGCCCAACCTTCACCAAGGCTGGGTATGTCCGTCTTGTAACTCTGGGATCATTCCGAGAAGTTGGGCGATCAGCTATGCTCATCCAGGCTGGAGCGAGCACCGTCCTCATGGATTGTGGAATAAATCCAGGCGCACAAGACCCGTCATCCGCCTACCCTCGGTTCGACACCGACGAGTTTGATCTCGAGAAACTCGACGCCGTCGTAATATCTCACGCGCATCTGGATCACTGTGGAATACTGCCCTTCCTCTACAAGTACGGCTACGACGGCCCAATCTACTGTTCAGAACCAACACAGGTACTCATGACGCTACACCAGCTCGACTACCTCGACGTTCACAGTAGAGAAGGGGAACACTCCCCCTTCGACCAGAAAGACGTCAGAGAGGTCGTGACGCACACGATCCCATTGAGGTACAATGTTGTGACTGACGTAGCTCCAGACATCAAGCTGACACTGCACAACGCAGGACACATCCTCGGTAGCTCCATCGTACACCTCCACATCGGCGAAGGCCTCCACAACATCGTCTACAGCGCCGACTTCAAGTTTGGAAGAACAATGATGCTGGACCCTGCCATGGCCCAATTCCCTAGAGCAGAGACCTTGATCATCGAGAGCACCTATGGGGGCCCAGACGACATTATGCCTGACCGTGAGGGGGTTGAAGGCAGACTCGTCAGTATAGTCAACGAGACTGTCGAAAAGAACGGAAAGGTCCTCATCCCAGTCCCTGCCGTTGGGAGAGCCCAAGAAATAATGCTGGTTCTGGACGCTTACATGAGAAACGGTGCCTTGCGTGAATTGCCCATCTATATTGAAGGGATGGTAAACGAGGCGACGGCGATACACACGGCATTTCCCGAATATCTTGTGAGAGACATCAAAGAACAAATCCTCCATCAGGATCTGAACCCGTTCCAATCTGAATACTTCCATCCAGTCACGCATCCAGGTGATAGAGACGAAATAGTCGCGGGTGGACCCTGTGTCATAATTGCAACGTCCGGAATGCTCGAGGGGGGACCTGCTATCGACTATTTCAGGAGACTAGCCCCTGATCCAAGAAACACCCTAGCCTATGTTAGCTACCAGGTGGAGGGAACTCTCGGAAACAGAATCAAGAACGGATTGAAAGAAGTATCTCTCTTCGGTCCTGACGGCAAGATAGAGATGGTGAAGTGCGATATGCGGGTCGAATCCATAGAAGGATTCTCAGGCCATTCGGATCGCAACCAACTCCTAGGTTTCATAAAACGAATGATGCCCAAACCCACAAGAATCATTGTGAACCATGGGGAGCGAAGAAAGTCTGAACTATTTGCTCAGAACGTCAACCGCATATTCGGCATCAAAACAGTAGTGCCAGACGTTCTAGAGTCACTTAGACTCCGTTAGCTAGTCCCTGGCAAAGTTTCCTTCTGCAAGGGAACAGCAGGAATAGCAGTTTCAGACCCCGCAGTTTCCCGGCGCCAGATCTTTACACCAGGCGGGGTGATTACAATACGCTCCTCCCCAAGTCGTGCGATGTCGCCACCAATCGACTTCACGTGATCCGTCAATTCCGTTATTGCGAGCTTAGTCTCATCAACACTCTTCCGTGCCAATGGCGTAATTCGGACGATCAGTATATTTCCAGTCCGGATTTCAGTCTTGATAACTTCAACATCATCCAGTTCCTGCAAAGGAAGCGCTTTCACGTAGAGAGGAGAGTGCGCCATGTGGAAACATCAATTCATGATACGATGATATTTCTGAAAACGCCTGCCAGAACGACTTTAAACTTTGCCTGACGTAATTCGAGACAAATCATCAACTTCCTGAGTGAGAGGGTGACTGAGACTTTATCACTTCCCACACAGGATCCCCCACGTAATGGATGTTAGCCACCACCTTTCCCTTCTTCGTTGCTGTCAATTCTCCTGAAGCAAGCAAGGATCTTCCGACCGCCAAAAACTTGCCATGTTTCTCGTCGACTATGACAACTAGCTCCTTCTCGCCAAAACTTCCCTCGACCCGCCTGATTCCAGGTGCCATAATATCCGCTCCTCCAACCACGTGAGGAACTGCGCCCATGTCCACAGTGATGCGGGGTAATTTTTCCAAAGCAAGGGTATTCGTCAACACTGGAACAAATTGTCCTTCTCTCTTCGAGGCCACCGGCTGACCGTCGACAAAAATGACCTCAGCGCTCTTCACCATCTCCGTTTCGACACGTGATTTCCGAGAGAGATGTTCGAAACCGGGAAGCTTGTTCAATTCTTCAATCAGAGGTTTAGAATCGCGATCCTTCAGAATAGTTCTGTTTGGCAACTCGATTGTTTTGTGTACGACAATCTTTAAAAGTGTACCAAAGCCCGGACACCTACTTCCCCAGTTGAACTCTGAATGTCAGACGTTGCAGCCAAAATCTTCGAAGAGAGCCTAAACAAAGTCGTTCTCGTCCAACTGAAAGGAGGACGAAGCGTCAGGGGAAGATTGTACAGTTTCGACCAGCACATGAACCTCGTACTAGAAGAGGCCGAAGATGTCACGAATACGGATGCGACAAAAAAGCTCGGCACAATAATCGTGCGAGGAGACAACGTAGTCCTCGTGTCGCCCCCACCGAAAAGGTGACCTCCTACGGCTGCAGAATCTCGGGGAGATACTCGACTTGCGGATCGTAGACTTCAGTCCGACTGACGTAGCTCTAGTCAGGACAACTGAAGACTCTTTACCTTTCACTCTACCGAAAAACTTGGACGATCTTTGAAAAATGTCAAATATCGGACCCTCAACTGGAAACACCACTGATAGTTGCTAGAGCTACGGACAGCTCAGATTACATTCGCATTTTTACAAAGGTTAATTAGAATCCGCTCTCGACGAGCCGAGAAAGCTACCGTGAAACGTCTTGATCCGAGGCCTTACATGTCTTATCGTCATCATCATTGCTTCCGCCTTTGGTGGGGCCATCCTCCAGTCCCATTTCAGTAACTACTCTCACGGAGTCCCGCCGTCTGTCGCACCTGCATCCCCCGACCCTCTGAACGTCACCGGCTCACCACATGCATTCAACTACAGCTACTCCCAAGCGAACCTCTATACCGGTATAGGCAATGCCCCGGTGATACTCCCGGCCCCAAATGCCACTGGGACACAGTTTAGATGGTTGGGCACCGTTACTCGAACAACCAACAATACACAGATTCCTACAAGCGGGTTCAGGTTCAACATCACGAGCCCTCCACCTCCCACACAGGGTAAGCAGGTAGTGAACTGGACCCTGACTATACCGCAGTTCAACTGTAAGACTTGCACTTCCGTACAGGTGATCTTCGACTTCTTCGGAAATATTACACGAGGAACCAACGCCACCTACGCACTCTTTAATGGCACACAGGCAATACAGCCCTCTGTAACATTTACAGCCCTTGGTGAGTTCCCTCCCGCTGCTACTGTTTCCTGCCCAGAGATCTTCTGCATACCGGTCACCCGCTACGTGGGTTACAAGCTGACGTTGTCTTTCACCTTCGCGTGGAACGGAACCGAACTCCCAGGAATGTCGGCCGATGTGGGAGAGATCGAAGTCGCTTCGATAGGGGACCCCATCCCGTCATGTGTCGCCCCTGTCTCATGCCATTTTATGCAACAGGACCAGTCAAATCCCAGCTCGATAATACATAACACGAACCTGTCGTCAGTCAGCTACAACAACACGCTCACCACCCATGTGCAACCTGGAAATGTGAGCACCACCCGGCTCTGGTGGGACATCGAAGCGATCAACATCTACTATCCAGTGGGATACAATGTCACTCAGATCAAACTGGATAACACGGTGGTCTATCATGCACTTCCCGAGGTCCCGTTAGAAAAAGATCATTGCGCGCCTGGAACGGCTTGCGCAGAATCTCTAATTGCTCTGAACATTACAGACTTTACGCCGTCGGGGGCAATACACAACTCAACGATCACGATAATTTCGACTACGCCCAATTCCATTCTTCAGTTGACAACCCTGTCTGGAGGAGTGCCAACCCGATTCTTCACGTCTGGCGACCAGATCGGCATCAAGGTCCTCAACAGTCCTTCCGTGGTAAACGCGTCGATATCACTGCAAACTGGTCAGCTGAACATAACCTTCCCACAACTCCTACCAATTCAGACAAGCCCAACGACGACCCTCTCAGGAGGAGTCTTCAGCTTCAACCTCCCCTCGGACTGCGGATTCAACGGAGAACTCTGTGCGAGAGACTGGAATGTCTCCGCCGTCTTCACCAGTGGATTCGATCTTGGGATAAAGTCTGGCTTGTTTAGGATCGACTCGTTGCAGGTATCCTTTGCGGGGAGTACGGGAGGAGATAATGCTCTCAGCGTTCAAGGACGACTTACATACGGTAATGGGACGAAAAAAGCGTCAGGCGTCAACGCAACCATGTTCGCCATCGATACGGGCACGCCGGTCAATAGTCCTGTCACGAATAACCAGACCACCCCCATATCGTCGACCCTTCTCTACATCTCGAACGTAACCCTCGTGAACGGAGTCTTCACGCAAGGCCAACCACTCATCATGCTGTTCACAGTCGTCAACCCTAACCCCTCACAACTATACAATGCGACTGTAACAATCGAACATGAA
>Ga0209761_1000957_pt1 | contig 18386 bp, 12 predicted proteins | sample GraSoi013_1_40cm_4_FD_185818 | JGI IMG/M metagenome (GOLD analysis project Ga0209761, IMG submission 185818) | Grasslands soil microbial communities from the Angelo Coastal Reserve, California, USA - Sample 09_25_2013_1_40cm (SPAdes) (version 2) | ecosystem: Environmental > Terrestrial > Soil >...
GCCCCGGAACGCGCGGCAGAGTCAAACCCGGGTAAGTGCCCGTGACCGCATCGGTGTGACAGATTCCGCAGGCTTCTACCCGAATCCGAACTTGACCCGGTCCAGGCTCCGGGACTCGCCGTTCCACGACTCGAAGCATGCCGGGTGCGGAGACCTCCACGGCTGTGTATGTGCCTGTCATTTGTTTGGGCGTCTCATTTGAGTCCTGCCTGATGAGAGCCCTGCCCTTCGACGGTGAACTGCTCATGTTTTTTTCCTCCTCTCAAGTCGAGTCTGCTTGTGAAAGTTATGATCCACTCTGCGAGTTTGATGCAAATAATCGCGATTAGATTCTTGATCTCCGAGATATTGCCAGGGGTGCAGGCGCCCGGGCAAATCAGGTCCGAGGATAACTTCCGAGTGGCGACCATTCGCCTAGATAAAGAAGGCGCGTGAGGGGGCGACTGCCTAAGTCAGACGTACATCAAATAGTGCCAGCCAATATTGAAGGGATTGCAGGGCAAAACCACAAAGGATGAGTCCAATGCCGAATACCCCAAGCCGTCGCTCCGGGAGATTGTCGGCGTAGTATTCGATGTAAGGATTGACCGTCACTCCCACGCTGGTGACAATGCCTGTCACCAACCCCACGCGAATCGCAAAAGACCAGGCGTGGTCCACGTGATGGATGAAGGCGCTACAGATAAGGGCCGTGACCATGTAGCCGACCGTACGGACCACAGTTCCCCAAAACTGACGACGCGTAAGCCGTGGACGGCGAGACGCTGCATAGTCCATGGCAGGACGCATGCCGCGAGAGTAGGCGAATACTTGGCCGACGGTGATGAGAATGGCGAAAGCGATTGCGAATCCGAAGCCCAAAATCCTGTACAGTCCAGCTCCGAAAGCGAACCCCCGGATGGCGGAAAACAGTCCTTCCCAAAGCAAGGAGTAATGGTCTAGCCCACGAGCTGCTCGACTGAATTCAATCGACAGGGTGATACCGGTCGCGATACCGGAAGCCAGGCCAAAGAAGAGACCAAGGCCGAGGCCGTAGCCGATACCGAAGACAACGGAGTACGTTACCGCACGGGTAAGCAGCCGCAACGGACCGTGTTGTCCACCCAACAGGTCGTAGGCCAGATAGAGACTACCCAACACATCAAGACAGGTACCCGTAATGCTGACGACCGCGACTGTATGGTGGTCCACCGAACGATTGTAGACCTAAAATCTTGGCGATCCATGTCCGGATGACGCTAGTGCTTTATCGGACGCGCGTTTTGGCGACAACTCGGGTCCGACGAAAACTTCCGAGTGCGCGACGATACACCAGGAATGTGCCGGGCGCGAACGGCACTTCTACGCGCCGGTTATACGTCCGAACAGAACGCGCCGACACCTGGTGAACCTCTGCGCTCATAAGCGCGGCCTCTCCGAGAATGCCGCCCTTACCGGAAATCCTTGCGAAATTGACAACGAAGCCTATACAATGCTCGGGCGTATCCCCTTCAGGAAACCAAAAGAAGAGATTTTGGTCTCATGTTTTTCCACAGCAAAGGTCGGTCCGCGCGAGTCGCTTGCTCGGTTACATAGTCGCGGAGGACGCAGAGAAAGAAGCGGAAAGGCAACTCCAGACTCAGCGTAGTTGATTCAGAAAAACCATAGAAAGAAAAGGAGACAAGGAACCATGGAGACAAAACCCACGCACGAACAAGCGCAACTCCACCTGCAGATCTATGATATGCGCCGCGAGGCCCGGCTGCGCCAGGGACGCGATTGGTTCTTCAAGAGCTACTTCGTGGACAATCTCGAGGACGCCATGCGAATCGCGGCGCCCGGAACGGAAGGAGGCGCGCTCGCGATGATGGTGCTCAGCTATTGGGAGCAAGCCTGCGCATTGCTCAACTACGGTCTGCTCCACGAAGGCCTCTTCTTTGAGACCAGTGGCGAGTTTTTCGGGGTCTGGGAGCTCGTCAAGCCCATCGTCCCGCAGGCTCGGGAGCGGTTCATGAATAAGCAGTTCCTCGCGCACTTGGAAAAAGCTGCGCAGCGCTACGAAGCCTGGATCGAAAGCCGCTCACCTGGTCACGTCGCTGGCATGCGCCAGTTTATGAAACAGATGCGCGCTCAGCTTGCAACAGCAGCTAGAGCCTGATCCGGACTCCAGAGTAAAGAGCGAGCGAGCCTGCGACCTCCAACAGAAAGGTTTCAATCTGTCATTCCGAGCGAAGCGAGGAATCTCTCTGCTCACGAAATCAAGCACTTAGAGAGATTCCTCGTCGCCGGAGCCTGTCCCGAGCGAAGTCGAGGGGGCTCCTCGGAATGACGACACGGTGAGTTTTTTTCAGCAGCCTGTTAAGAAGTCAAAACGCATTCAATGTCCATGAAGCGTGGTCACGGCTAAGAAGATAGAGTCATATATCGAGTCGCTCGGTGCGAGAAATTATCGCAAGACTCCTACAATGAATCTGCGCATTGCGGGGCGGCAACCTCTGAGCACGCGGCAAGAAACGCTTTCATAATTCTCGCCGAGGAATTGTCTTGCCATCGTTCCGGGTGCCACTGAAGACCTAGAACAAATCGTCGGGCAGGCGATTCGACCGCCTCGATCAATCCATCCAAGGAACGTGCGGCAATGAGCAGGTCGTTTGGCAGACTTCGAATTCCCTGGTGATGGTGGCTGTTGACAAGAATCGTTTCCTGGCCGATCAGCCCGGCCAGATGGGTCCCGCTCTGGATCTTGATTTCATGCGTGGTATCGGTGTGTCCGGAACCGCGGTGCCCTATGGCCGGCGATGCTTTGCGATCTTTCAGCAACTCGCGGCCAAGATCCTGATACAGAGTTCCTCCCAGTGCGACAACGAGGAGCTGCATCCCGCGGCAAATTGCCAGAACGGGAAGATCCTGACGAAATGCCGTGCGAAGGAGACCGATTTCGAAGTCGTCCCTTTCGGGATTCACTCTCACACAATATCGGTTCGGTTCGCCATACCTATCTGGAGACACATCTTGACCGCCCGTCAACAATAGGCCGGAAACACCATCCAGCGGATGCTGATCCTCAGGGGTCACGATCCGGAATGATCCGCCCCCTCGACTGACCCAATCGGAATAATCCTTGGGCTCTAGACTGATGGCGATCAAAGAACAGCCGCTATCTTTTGGTTCTACCCTTGGCATGCGTCTTCCTGGGAACTGAGGCCATCGCGTTCCAGTGTTCCGGGGTAAGTAAGTTGTTCGGGGTGATCCAAATATTTGAAACTCCCCCCTTTCGTGTATAGGCCAGCCCCTGCTGAAACGTCCGGGCATCCATTCCGCCCCCCGATTCCCACAAGCCAATAGAAACATAGAACCGGTCGGCTGAAAAGTCCCGGCGAAGCGCTTCCGCAAGAGCGTAGGAAACCTGAGGGGGCCTCTTTTCGATACCGAAATAATTCCAGATCACTATCTGATCCGCGTGGCGCAGGACGCGGGCGTAGTCGAGACCGGACTCCTTCCCATGTCGGTTGAAATCATCCCAGCTTACTGGAACGTCCACGATAAGCTTTTTCCCCTGGGCGTGAACAGCATTCGCAACTTTGTCTAGAAAGGTTTCCATTTGCGCAGAGCGCCACTCCCAGACAGACGGGTCGTTGCGATCGACCTTTGTCCCCGCAGGATTCATTGGCCAATTCCCTTTTCCTGTCGCTTTTCGATAAGAAGCGAGGCACCGATCGTTGTAGCAAAAGGAATGATACATAAGCTCAGTTAACTCAATTGCGTCCACAAAATAATTCTGAGCCAGATAGGAAACCATTTCGATAACTTGTTGGCCATAGTCTCCATCGACCAACTCGCTGAAACACACTTGCTCCGGGCTCCGCTCTCCGTCGAACCGAACGGCCGCCTTCCTCGGATCGTTCTTCACCAACCTCGGTGCGTAAACATCCACGATTGCCACGGTCCGAAAACCGTGCAACCGGAGTGCTTGGACCGCTTCTCCAAGCAAATCAGCCGATTCCTTTTTTTGTAGGGAAGACCATTGTGCCTGGTGGCCGTTCCACCGGAAATAGGTCCATTCCGGGCGGCCCGCGGACAAGGCGACCGTATGGACTAAATGAGCGCCAGGGCTCTGGAGAACGGAGGTTATAGCCTCTCGCCAGTCCACCCAGGCATGGAAATGGGTCGCGACCGCAAGGTCGCCATCATGACCGGAATCAGCTTGAACACTGATGATCGTCCGCTCCGGGAGAGACGGAGCTTGACTGGAAGAAAAGTGTAAGCCTGCAACCAAGGTCACGAGAAGGATCCCGGCTACGGCCAGGCTTACGCCTCCAAGGCGGCTGATGACTCCGGTTGGGAGGCGTTCGATTTTCTTCCATTGTTCCGGCTTGTTGCTAAGTTCCTTCCAGATGGAAGAGAAGACCACGAGATTGTAAAAATAAGAAAGCGGTGCAATCGCCAGAACCGAAAGAGGAACGTAGAGGAGGACTTTAAGATCCCGGTCAAGAAGAATGCTGTAAAGCGCAACAAAAAAGAAGGTGAGGAGCCCAAGGTAGAGGATCAGGTCCGCCCCCCACTCGAACGTCTCTCCCCCCGACAAAGCCAAGCGAAAAAAGAGAGGAAGGGAAAGAACTTGGAGAAGTGGAACGACAATTTGCGCGAAATAATTAAACGGGAAGTAGAGTGAGAATGGGAAGGCCGTGGCGGGCCGGAAGAGCTTCCGGTGTATCCGTGTGATCTTGAGATAGCTGCGCACCCAACGAATACGTTGGCGCCAAAGAGCAGCGAGGCCAGCCGGACACTCCGCAAGGACGATTGGATCCGGGTCAAAAACGATTCGCTTGCGTCGGCCATGGAGACGAAATGTGAATTCGAGGTCTTCTCCCCAAATCTGATGAAATCCACCCACTTCCCGAAAGGTCTCGGCACGGACGGCTCCGAGGTTGCCGGTGATGATCGGCAGCACACCCAATATCGAAAGTGCTCGGCGGACAAAACCCGTGCCAATGTGGGTGGTGACCGCGAGAACCTTTTGAAGCGGCGTGCGAGCCGAAAGAGGCGTGTCGTTTCCACAAACGGCCTGAATGCTAGGATCGGCAAACCATCGAACCATCTGGCCTACGGTATCGGGAAGAAAGAGGGAGTCAGCATCGGTAAACAGGATCACATCGCCCGTGGCCGCAGCTGCCCCGAGGTTCAATGCTGTGGCCTTTCCGCTGTTGGACTGATCGAAATAACGAACCCTGCCGGTTGCGACTAGGTTCTGGATGGATTGTTCTGTTCCATCCGTCGATCCGTCATTTACTACGATTACCTCGAGATTGAGGTAGTTCGATGCCAGGATGGATTCTACGGTGCGTAACAGAGTCTTTTCTTCGTTGTACGCTGGAACAATTACCGAGACACGGCCGCGAAATGGCGCGGCCGATAGACGGCGGAGCGTGCGGCGTTTCCAAATCTCGTAAAGAATGGTGAGCGGAAAGAAGAGGAGCAACTGGAGACCCAGGAGCAATGCTGCCAGGCCGAAGGCAGCAACGATTGCGTTGGTGATGATCCCAGGCATCTGGCTTAGCGAACCCACTTGTAAATCCAGAAGGCCTCGGCGTATCGAACTCCTGCTTGAAGTCCGCGATGGGCAGCCCTTCCCCGGATCAACTCCGGATCCATGTAGAACTTATCTCTCTGAGTCTTGTGCATGCCAATGGCGCGAAGCTTGTCGGGAAGATAAGACGTGATGTCCACGAAGTAGTTGGGAACAAATTCCTTGGGTGCGCTGATGCTTTCATAACACAGAAGCGAACACGTGCGCGAGGCCTCCTTGGCTGCTTCGAAGATCGCAGCATGGTCCCCGTGCGTTTCATGCAGACTGTGTGTTATCACGATCTGGATACCGAGCTCTTCGATTTTTTTCTCGATAGCTTCCCTAATGCCAGTGATATGTTGCCGGAGCTGAGTGTCCGGAAAGTCGAGCACCCACAAGTTCTCCAATCCGAGACCTGCGGCTACCATTTGAGCCTCGGTTTGCCTCTTCTCTGCGGGCGCCTTCGTTCCATTCTCTCCTTTGGTTATTACAAGACCATAGACACTCGCTCCTTCGTGCGTAAAGCGAAGCATTGCGCCAGCCGCCCCAAGCTCGATGTCATCCGGGTGGGCGCCGACAACCAGCACTCGGTCGGTCATGGGGACCGATACAGGCCCTCTATCCAAGGAGAGAAGTAGAATCAGAAGAGCAACCGCGATGGTGAGGGCGATTTCAGCAATCTCGTAATAGAGCCCCATTTCGAGAATAATACGCGCGGCGTACGCCGCGAGGAATAAGAGAAAAAGGCAGGGGAGTATAAAACGATAAAGATTCCTGTAAAGACGCGATAGCCGATGCAGCTGCCACCTCTTATAGAAGAGCCGCATTAAGATGAGGAGGATTCCCAAAAAGACAACGGGTTCTCCGATTTCTTCGAGCGTCCAAAGCCAATCCACTTCTTGGTTCCGTCGAATTTCCTGGAGAAGCTCAAGCGCTTGGTGATGATCGGGTGAACCGCGAAGAACTTGTCTGATCACCTCCTCCGCCAGAACCTTGTTTCCATCGTTCTTGTATGCGCGTGCCAGATCCAGCGCGGTACCGATCGAATCCGGTTCGAGTTCCAAGGCCTTGCGGTAGTTCTCGACGGCGAAGCGGTATTCTTTCCGCCATGCATACGTATCCGCCAGAGAGCGATACGTACTGGCCGAGGCAGGATCTAGGGCCACTGCCCTTTTCAGGAAGGTGATCCCTTCCTTCGAATTTCCACTCCAGGACAGCACGATCCCTTTTTGAGCGTGCAGCTCCGCATCCTGCGGATAGAGGGAGATTCCTAAGTCAGCGAAGGTCAGTGCCATCGCAAAATCCCCGGCCAGGGCCGCGCTCTGGGCCATTCCATAGATTGCATCGCGATTTTTGGGATCTACCCTGAGGACTTCCCGGAGCTGTTCTTCGGATTCGACGTAGCGTTGAGACCAGCGGAACACCTGTGCCAGCCCAATCCTAGCTTGCAGGTTTTCCGGATGAACGGCAATGAGTTCTTGGTAGGTAACAATGGAACGGTCAAAGTTCCGAGTCCAGCCGAAAAGCTCGGCCAAGTGCCGTCGCGCATCGGCGTCAGAAGGAGCCAGAGCAAGCGCACTCTCATACTCGCGGATTGCTTCAAGGTAAGCGCCCTTGCGGCTGTAGAGTTTAGCAAGCTCCTTGTGGTAGGCCGGGGTTCGCGGCTCCTTTTCGATTGCCTGCCGTAGAGCCTCCTCGCTTTGGGCAAACGCGCCCGAAGGCCGGGCGAGCAGGGCAAAAGCCAGAACAGTTAATATCAGAACAACGGTTTTCATCGAAGGGGAACTCTGAAGGTGGCCGCTACATAGCCGACTTGATCGTTTCTCACCGGACGGCGGATCGTTTTTCCTCCAGCGGAAAGCTCGAGCCAGCGCGTCGCGTTCCACGAAAACCCCGCATTATAGACGTGCGCCGTTTTCCGGGTGAAGACGCTCTGTGTTGAATAATGGTCAAAGATATAGCCGTTTTTTATCTTGAAGTGGCGTGCGACTTGCACAGTGAACCCGCCCAGAAACGAGTAATCGGCGCTGCGATCCAGGTCGCGGTTGGGCAGCACGAGCAGCTCTGCCTCAAACCGGGGAAATGAAAAATTAGCTCCGCCCCCGACGAGGTATTGAGTGCCGTAGACCACAGAGACCGTCCGATTCACCCGGTCCACTACAGTTCCATTTGGATCGGGATCTCGAAGGACTGCGGTCAACAGACGCAGGCGGAGCGGCTTCCAAGATGTCTGGTAAGAAAGCTCGCCGCTTAACTTATGATTGTTGGCATGGAAGCTGGGTCCGAAGAAAAAATTCGGCCGGAAATACTCGTATGCCAGACTGGCTCTCAAGTTTGGGTGCAGATTGCCCCCGACTTCGACTTCAATGCTGGGGACGTTCCTGTACGCATTCGCGTCTGGGGTGGGGTTCGTGGCAACCGGGTAATTGTATCTCTTTTGTCCAAGGTTCACTTGGATGTAGCGGCTGGGAGAAAGAAAGAAATACGCACTCCCGTAATTCGACTGCCTAGTATAGAAAAACTTATCCGCATAGGAGGCCCCGACCGTAGCGTTCACCCGGTCGATGCCTCCATAGATAAGCTCGGTTTGCCAGCCTTTCTCGGTAAAGTCCGTTTCCGAACCGCCCACGGCGCCGAACAAGCTGAGTCCTCGTCTGTACTGGAGATCCTCGAGTTCATCCCTTGCTTCGCTGTCAAGGGGAGCAAGCCGCAGCGCTTCGCGGTAGGAGGAAAGGGCGGCGGAGTAATGACGCTGCCACTTCTGCACTGTGGCGAGACTCTTGAAGAGTTCCGGATCCCGGCGTCCCAAATCGAGAGCGCGGCGGTACTCTCGTTCGGCCTCTGGTCCTTTGCCATCCTTTCGGAACAGATCCCCCAAGAGTTGCCGTGCCTCCCCGTTTTGCGGATCGTGGTCAAGCAGACGATGCAGCATGCCCTCCGCCTCTCTGCTCCTTCCCGCGTCCAAGAGCTGGGCTGCGTCACGCAAACTATCTTCCGCACACCATCCCATCTGGCTGAACCAGAAGAAAACTAAGATAACCGCACGCACACGCATCAGCTTTGGCTCCTCCAAGTGTTTATCATTGCGACTAAGACATCTTCTGCGGATCGCACATTGGCGCCGACCCGCGCATTAATTTCAAGAATTGCAGGCTGGCCATTATTACCGCGCCGGATGTCGATATCGATAGGTCCTTCGAGCGCGAGAGCACGCACCGCCCTGCTGGCCAGTTCAGCGACTTCCTTCTCTTCAACCCTCTCTACTTCCAACGCATTGCCAACGATCCCCTCTTTCAGTGCAGTCTTTCTCAGGACAACCGCAATGGTGTTGCCTTGCGGCTTAGCGAAGAGATTGGCGTCGTATTCTTCCCCCGGCAGAAATTCCTGGTACACCCGGTCCGCCGAAATGACATCCGGGAGTTCTCCCTCGTGCTTGTGAACTAAGACTCCTCTTCCTCCTCTGCCAATACGGGGTTTGGACAGGATCGGGAAAGGGATCGTCTCCAGAAGCTCCTTCTTGGAGCTGCCACAATACGATTGAGGAACAGCGATCCCCTCCCTTAGAAGGGCAATTGCGGTCTGCCACTTGTCATTTGCAATCCAAACTACCTCGACGGGAGAGATGAATACGGCACAACCTTTGCGTCGGATTTCTTCCCGTTGTTGCGCCACCTTGGGGAGTTCTTCCGTGACAGTTGGAACCAACAGTCCGATGTCTTCTTGGTCGAGGAGGTGTGTAAGGGCGCCTGTGAACTGCAAATCGGACGCCGGAGGAAGCAATCGAAAGTCGCGTGCGTCTTCTAGGCGCCGCATATCTGCACGCACAACTCTGATGCCCTTTTCCACGAGATAATTGGAAACAGCACGCCCGGCGGGCCCACCGACCCCTGTCACCAGCGCTGTCCCATCTCTCACAGGATCACCTCTCGACGCCGCAAGTGTTCGTCTTAAGGACCTCTGCGCCTAGAAGCGGGAATTGATGCCGTTCTCACCCAGACTGCTATGGGCAAAGCCCGGGAGCATGGTTTGCGAATGCTCTTTGGTCAAATCTGCGCTTTGAGAGTAATCTCTAGCAAGGGGTAAGAGCGGTCAGGAAGGGACAGGAGGGGTCAGCCCACGGGATACCGAAGAAAACCCGTGGCTCGTGCCGATGCCTACAGTCAAAGGGCCGATACTAGCTAGCTAAGTCTCTGAGGATATTGCTATTTATCTTAATTCTGATTCAACCCAGGGTGTTGTCAAGGGTGCCGGACCATCAGGTCGCCCTAACGGGTTTTAGGCGGGAACGGTTCGCCTGGCCCGAGGACCCCGCCAACCGTTAACGGCTGCCTTGTGTCGCCTCGCGGCGTGAGGCTGAATCGTCAGCCAGACCCTGGGCGGTACATGCAGAACGAAGCGGGCGGGGTTCCCGCAGGGCCAGCGGTGATATAGACTGCCGATGTTCGATTGCTATGACTCACCAGCGATGCTCGCATTAGGAGGTAATTTATGGCTGTAGTGAATCCGTTGCCGAAGGAAAAGGCCCCACCTGAGCTGCACGAGACCTACGAGGGGATGACCAAAAGGTTCGGTAGGATGCCGAACTTTTTCGCCGCAATGGCGCACCGGCCCAACGTACTCCAAAAGTTTCTGCCGCTGTACGCCGCCATCATCAATGAGGGCACCGTCGAGCCGCGCTACAAGGAGCTGGCCTATCTGAAGACAGCGCTGGTGAACGGGTGCGAGTATTGAACACGCGCTCACATCGCTTCGGCGAAGCGAATCGGCATTACCGACGAGCAGATCGCGGCGCTGCAGTTCTATCAGCGCAGCCCGCACTTTGACGAGAAAGAGAAAGCCACCATCCTCTACGCAGAGCGCGTCACCCGCGGCGCGGCGGCCATCCGCGGCGGCTCGCTCGAGGAGTTGCGCAAGTATTACGACGAAGGGCAGATCGTCGAGCTGACGCTGGTGATCTGTGCGGCCAATTTTACGAACCGGTTCAACGACGCGCTGGGGAACCTCCCGGACTTGGGCGTGTAGCGCCGGCATCCCCGCTATCATCCCGAGCCCGCCGCGGCGGGCTCCGGCTCCGGACCGGGATACAATCTTGCCCGTGCGAAGAGGTTCCTCGCACCGGCCCCGAATCAGATACGGCGGCGCGTCAGACGTCCTCGAGTTGATCTTCGGTCATTCCAAAGTAGTGGCCTAGCTCGTGAAGCACAGTCAGGCGAACCTCTTCGCGCACTTCGTCATCGGTTGAACAGGCGGCTTCGATATTCTTCTGGTAGAGCACGATGCGGTCGGGCCCCGCCGCGGTGTCCCACACACTTTTCTCCGTCGTGGGCACGCCCTGGAAGACGCCCATCAGCAGGTCTTCCTCGGCCGCGTCCTGGCCGGGCGGCTTATTTTCGATCACAACAGCGAGGTTCTTAACGCGCGCGCGGAACTTCGCGGGAAGCGAGTCCAATGCTTCCTCGACCAGCCGGATGAAGCGTTCGCGGGTCATCGGCCAACCACTCTTTGGCTAGGCATTGTTTTTCGCTGCATTTGGGCCCTCGATTTCACTTCCTAGCAAATTCCCAGATCAGCTTCCGCTCTACATATCGAATGAAGAAAGACCGCAGTAATCGCACGGGTCTGGGCTATGTCCTTGCCCTGCGGTACCCGATCTCATCCCTTTATTGTAGTAGTTGCAATTCTGGCGCAGTAGAAATAGCATCGCGCCCCGCTGAACCGAGTGGCGCGGGCTTCGTCTCTGGGAGCCGGAGGTCGGACAGCGCGATTTTAATTTTGAGCGAGGAAACCGATGAGTCTTTCTTTCCAACGTCCCCGTATCCTGGTCCTTTTCGCGCTGGCGCTGAGCGCAGCTCTGGCCCCCGGCGTCGCCAGGGGCCAGAGCAAGTCTGCCAAGTCCAACAAAGCGGCCAAAGAACAGCCGCCCGCTGCCGCCGCGCCTGCCGCGGAGAAGCTGGATTATGGCGCTCTGTTAAAGGACCTGCAGTGGCGCGAGCTGGGCCCGGCCATCATGGGCGGGCGGATCGACGATTTCGCCGTGGTCGAGTCCAATCCCAGCACGGTGTACGTGGGCACAGCCTCGGGCGGCGTCTGGAAGACCACCAACGCCGGCACCACGTGGGAGCCGGTGTTTGACAACGAGGGGGTCTCGACCATCGGGGATGTAACGGTGGCGCCCTCGGACCCAGCGATCGTGTGGGTGGGCACGGGCGAGCCGAACAACCGGCAGAGCTCGTCGTGGGGCAACGGGGTCTATAAGTCCACCGACGCCGGGAAAACGTGGGCGAACATGGGGCTCAGGGACTCGCATCACATCGGCCGCATCGCGATTCATCCCGCCAACCCGAACGTGGTGCACGTAGCGGCGCTGGGGCACCTGTGGGGTCCAAACAAGGAGCGTGGCGTTTACAAGACCACTGACGGCGGTAAGACTTGGACGCAGTCGCTTTTCATCAACGAGGACACGGGCGTGGTGGACCTGGCGATGGATCCGCAAAGCCCCGACACACTCTATGCGGCTGCCTACCAGCGTCGCCGCACGGCCTACGGCTTCAACGGCGGCGGGCCTTCCGGCGCGATCTACAAGACCACCGACGGCGGAGCCACCTGGCAGAAACTCACCAAGGGGCTGCCGTACGCTGAGAGCGGCGACGTCGGCCGCATTGGCATCAGCATTTATCGCCGCAACCCCAACATCGTTTACGCCGTCGTGCAGCACTCTAAGGGCGGCGTCTTCCGCAGCGAGGACAAAGGCGAGAGCTGGAAGAAGATGTCGGACACCGATCCGCGCCCCTCCTACTACAGCCAGATCGTAATCGATCCCAACAACGACCTGCGCATCTGGGTGATGGGCGCGCCGATGTATTACTCCGAGGATGGGGGGAAGACGTTCGTCACCAATCGCGTGACGCGCATCCATGGCGATTATCACGCCATGTGGATCAACCCCGCGAATTCCGGCCACATGATCGCGGGCAGCGACGGCGGCATTCACTGGAGCTATGATGGCGGCCGCACTTGGGAATACGTCAACTCGGTGGCGCTCGGGCAGTTCTACGAGCTTGGCGCAGACATGCGCCGGCCGTACTACATCTGCGGCGGCTTGCAGGACAACGGCAGTTGGTGCGGGCCGAGCGCGACCTGGTTCCAGCAGGGCATCACCAACGAAGACTGGTACCGCGTGGACGGTGGGGATGGTTTCTACGCGCAGGTCGATCCCGCCGAACCGACAACAGTTTACGCCGAATCGCAGGACGGCAACGTGGTGCGGCGCGATCTGCGCACCAACGAGTCGCGCAATATCCGCCCGATGGAGAAAGAGGGCGAGCCGCGTTACCGCTTCCAGTGGAACTCCCCCATCGTCGTTTCGGCGCACGACCCGAGGACGATTTACTACGGCGGGAATTTCCTGTTCAAGTCCACAGACCGCGGCGACACCTGGACGAAGCTGGGCGGCGACCTGACCACCGGTGTCGAGCGCGATAAGCTGCCCATCATGGGCAAAGTGCCCGACAAGGATACGCTCTCGCGCCACGACGGCGTGCAGCAGTATCCGTGCATCACGACAGTCAGCGAATCGCCGCTGACGTCCCCGGTGCTCTGGGTGGGCACCGACGACGGCAACCTGCAAGTGACCCGCGACGCCGGCAAGACCTGGAAAAATGTCGCGGAGCGCGTGCCGGGCGTGCCCAAGGGCACCTACGTGAGCCGCGTGGTAGCCTCGCGCCATGCGGAAGGGACCGCCTACGTGGCATTTGACGGTCACCGCAGCAACGACTTCAACGTGTACCTCTTCATGACCACCGACTACGGCGAGACGTGGAAAGCGATTTCGGGCGGCATCCCCGCCAGCAACGGCACGGTGCACGTGGTGCGCGAGCACCCGCGCAACCCCAGCTTGCTGTTTGCCGGTACCGAGTACGGCGCCTACATTTCCTTTGACCGCGGCGCGAATTGGACCGCGCTCAAGATGAATCTGCCCACTGTGCCCGTGGACGACATCGTCATCCATCCACGCGAGAACGACCTGATTTTGGGCACGCATGGGCGGTCGATCTGGGTACTCGACGACATCACCCCGCTCGAGCAGCTCGATTCCAAATCGCTGGCCGCCGACGTGCACCTATTCGACATGCGACCCGCTACGGCGTGGCGCATCTACGGGCACAAGGGCAACACCGGCCACAAGTTTTTCGTCGCCAAGAATCCGCCCTATGGGGCGCTCATCACCTACTCGCTGAAGTCCAAGCTGGACGACAAGGCGAAGCTGACGATTTCCATCCTCGATAAGGAAGGCAAGCTGATCCGCGAACTCGAAGGCAAGAAGGAGGCAGGCATCCACCGCGTCAACTGGGACCTCCGCTACACCGCGCCGGCTGAACCCACCGAGGAGCAGCGCGAGGCCATGGCCTTGGGCTTCGGCTTTGGTCCGCGCGGCCCGATGGTCGAGCCTGGCGAGTACACCGTGAAGGTCAGCGCGGAGAAGGGCGAGGTAGCGAGGCCGGTGCGCGTCGAAGAAGACCCGCGCGTCAATATGTCCGCCGCCGACCGCGCGGCACGACACCAGGCGCTGATGCAACTCTACGAGCTCGCCAAGACGGCTGATCGCGGCCAGAAGACTATCGTGGGCTTGAAAGCCTCGCTGGCTGCCGCCATGGAGTCGTGGAAGAAGCCCGGCGCGCCGAAGATCCCGGAGAACATTCAGAAGGCGGCCGAGGCGCTCTCGAAGCAGGTCGAAGAGATTCACGGCAGGTTTGTGGCCCCGCTACCGGAGTTTCTAGGCAATGCCGGACCGCCGCTCGCCTATACCCCACCCCCGTTTTCCCAGCGCGTGAACCGCTTAATGGGAGCCATCGAGGGCTACAGCGCGGCTCCGACTTCGCAGCAGGCCGAGGAACTGGGCACGGTTTCACGGCTGCTCGGCGAAGCCAGCGAGCGGCTCAGGAAGTTGGTGGACGAAGACCTGGCGGCCCTGAACAAACAGATGAACGAGGCGGGCATCCCGCACATCACCGTGGCGGCACCGGAAGGGGAACGGCCGCACGGCCGCCGATAAGCGCGCTCGGTCGGGATGGCATGTTGCACCTTTTTCATCGCCGAAGGAGATTCGCAGACAAGACATTCGCAAAGTGAGGGGGAAAATGGTGTCCACGAACAGTGCGCTGCGGAGGGTTATTGGCTTGGTTATAGTTGGGCTCCTGTGGGCGCCGGTCGCACAGCCCCAGGAGCCGCCTAAGCCGGCCGAGAAAAAAGAGGAGAAGAAGGAAGCAAAGAAAGAGGAAAAGAAGAAGGGCCTGACCCTCAAGCCGGAGCGAAAGATCGAGTTCACCACCGACGAGGCGACGTGGCTCTCGCTCGATGTTTCGCCCGACGGCAGGACGATTGCCTTCGAGCTGCTGGGAGACCTCTACACGCTGCCCATCGAGGGCGGCGCAGCCAAGCGCCTTACCAGTGGCTTGGCCTTCGACAGCCAGCCGCGTTACTCCCCGGACGGGAAGTGGATCGCATTCCTGAGCGACCGCGAGGGTTCGGAAAACGTCTGGATCATAAAGGCCGACGGCACCGACCCCAAGCAACTGAGCAAGGACACCTCATCCGAGTTCGCCTCTCCCGCCTGGACCCCCGACGGGCAATACGTGATCGTTTCCCGCTCCGGCTGGGCGCTGCGGACCTACGAGCTGTGGATGTATCACGTCCAGGGCGGTTCGGGCGTGCAGATCACCAAGGCCAAGCCGGAACCTAAGACACCGGGCCCGCAACGGCACAACGCGATGGGAGTGAGCGTGTCCCGTGACGGCCGCTATCTTTACTACGCGCGAAAGCTCGGAGGCTTCCAGTACAACGCCCAGTTTCCGATGTGGCAGATCGCCCGGCGCGATCGCCGGACCGGCGAAGAAGACATCCTCACCCAGGCACTGGGGAGCGCGGTGCGACCGGCGGTCTCGCCCGACGGCAGCAAGTTGGTTTACGCCACGCGCTATGAAACCGAGACGGGGCTGCGCCTGCGCGATCTGCAAACCGGCGAGGACCGCTGGCTGAAGTATCCGGTGCAGCGCGACGACCAGGAGTCTCGCTTCACGCGCGACCTGCTTCCCGGCTACGCCTTCTTGCCCGACGGTAAGGAGATCATCGTCTCTTATGGCGGGAAGATTCACCGGTTGAGCATTGAGAAGGGCGAAGACCGCGTGATTCCGTTCACCGCGCAAGTGTCACAGGAGCTTGGGCCGAGGTTGAATTTCCCCCGGCGCGTGGAGCAGGACCCGGTGCGCGCGCGACTCATCCAGGACGCGGCACAATCGCCGGATAGCAAACGCCTGGTGTTCTCGGCGCTGACGCACCTCTACACGATGGACATTCCCGGGGGCAAGCCGCGGCGCTTGACTTCGGGCAACGCGCGGGAGTTCCAGCCCGCTTGGTCGCCGGACGGGCAGTGGCTGGCGTACGTCACCTGGTCCAGTGACGGCGGGCAGATCTGGAAGGTGCGCGCCGATGGCCAAGGCCAGCCGCAGCAGTTGACGCGCCTCGCGGCATTCTACAGCGACCCTGCGTGGACGCCTGACGGCGCGCGGATTGTTGCGCTGCGCGGCTCAGCGCACGATCGCATGGTGCGGCAGTTCGACTTCGGGCAGACCCCTGGCGCGGATTTGGTGTGGATTGCCGCCGAGGGCGGCGAGGCCAATCTGATTCTCCCGGCACGAGGCGTGGGCCGCCCTCACTTCACCCATGAGAAGGACCGCATCTACGTCTACTCCGACCAGGGCTTGATTTCGTTGCGGTTCGACGGCACCGACCGCCGCGTACACCTCAAAGTGACCGGCATGGGTCTCTACTTTGCCGAAGAACCGGTGCCGGCCGACGAAGTGCGCGCGAGCCCGGATGGGAAGTGGGTGTTGGCCCAGGTGATGAACCAGCTCTACCTGGCGGCCATGCCCGAAGTGGGGGGTGAGACCCCCACGGTCAACGTCAACTCGCCGAGCGTCCCGCTCAAGAAACTGACCGACGTCGGTGCCGACTATTTTGACTGGGCCGACGACGGCAAGACCATCACCTGGGCGATAGGTTCGAGCTTCTTCCGCCAAGCCTTTGACAGCGTCACGTTCGAGCCGCCAAAGAAAGAGGACGAGGAGAAAAAAGCGGACGAAGAGAAGAAGGACGCCGAGGCTGACCAGGCTTCGGCGAGCAGTCCTAAGCCGGACGAGGGGAAGGCCGCCTCGAAGCAACAGGTGCCCGGAGACAAGGCCGCCAAGGAGGAGAAGAAGGAGAAAGCCGCGAACGTCCAGGAGATCGAGGCAATCGTTGAGGTGCCGCGCAAAACGCCAAAGGGCACAATCATGCTGCGCGGCGCGAGAGTCATCACCATGCGCGGCGAGCAAGTGCTCGACGACGCCGACGTGGTGGTGACCGATAATCACATCACCTCGGTTAGCCGGCGCAGCGGTAAGGTCCCGGCCGGGGCGCGCAGTTTCGACGTGCGCGGCAAGACTATCGTGCCTGGCTTCGTGGACACCCATGCGCATTGGTTCGAGATTCGCCGCGGCATCTTGGACCTGCAGAATTGGAGTTTTCTCGCCAACCTAGCCTATGGCGTCACCACGGGCCTGGACGTTCAGACAGCGACGAACGACATGTTTGCCTACCAGGACCTGGTGGACGCCGGCGAAATCCTCGGCCTGCGTGCCTACTCGACCGGCCCCGGCATCTTCTCCAACAACAATTTCAAGTCGCTCGAGGAGGTGAAGGGCGTGCTGACCCGCTACAAAAAGTATTACCGCACGCGAAATCTCAAGAGCTACATCGTTGGCAATCGCAAGCAGCGGCAGTGGATGGTCGAGGCCAGCAAGGAACTCGAGATGATGCCCACCACCGAGGGAGCTCTGGACCTCAAGCTGAACCTGACGCACGTGCTCGACGGATTTTCCGGCAACGAGCACACCCTGCCGATCCTTCCGCTGTACAAGGACGTGGTGGAGCTGGTCGCGCAGTCGGGAATCGGCTATACCCCCACGTTCATCGTGGCCTACGGCAGCCCCTTCGCCGAAAACGACTACTTCTCCAGTACGGAGGTGCACGATCTGCCCAAGCTTAACCGCTTTACGCCCCACAACCTGCTCGATGCCAAAGCCAAGCGGCGGCCAGGATGGTTTCGAAAGGATGAGTACTCCTATCCAAAGCTGGCGGCGCAGGCCGTCAAGATCATCCGCGCCGGCGGCCACGTTGGCATCGGCAGCCATGGGGAGTTGCAGGGCTTGGGCTACCACTGGGAGATGTGGGCGCTGGCCAGCGGCGGCGCAAAACCCATGGAGGTGCTGCGCGCTGCGACGCTCCACGGCGCCGAGATGATCGGCTTAGCCCAGGACATAGGCAGTCTGGAGCCAGGCAAACTGGCTGACCTGGTTATTTTGGATAAGAATCCGCTCGAGGACATCCATAACACCAATACCGTTCGCTATGTGATGAAAAACGGTGAACTGTTTGAAGGCGACACGCTCAATCAAATCTGGCCCGAGCAGAAATCGCTTCCGGCGATGTGGTGGTGGGCCGATAAGCCCCCCACCGCTGGCCCGGGAGACAAGCCCGCTGGTGCGGCAACACCCGGCACACTGTAGCGCCAGATCGGGTGCGGCTTCCCGAGGTCTCGGGATGTTGCTGCTTCCCGCTCTGTGATGCAGACGAGGGGCGAAGCTGGAGCAAGCTCCCCGAAAGGTGACGCCAGGTTCGTTAGTACTTTCGTACCCCGTAGATTGAACCTACTAGGCCATCGACCCAAAGCCTGCCTCCAGGCAGAATCGCACCGTGTTCGGAATTAGGCGACTGACATGAAAACCACCCCCCTCAAAGCCCCTGA
>Ga0209761_1000959_pt1 | contig 18366 bp, 16 predicted proteins | sample GraSoi013_1_40cm_4_FD_185818 | JGI IMG/M metagenome (GOLD analysis project Ga0209761, IMG submission 185818) | Grasslands soil microbial communities from the Angelo Coastal Reserve, California, USA - Sample 09_25_2013_1_40cm (SPAdes) (version 2) | ecosystem: Environmental > Terrestrial > Soil >...
TGGGCGGCGCTCGCGACCCCCCGCGGGATCGTCATGGTCGTTGTCGGGGGTTTCCTGGTCGGGTTCGGCACCGCCTACGCCGGCGGCTGCACCTCCGGGCACGCGATCTCGGGGCTCGCGGACTTCCGGAAGGCGTCGCTCGTCGCGGTGATCGGATTCTTCGTGGGCGGGTGGATCGCGACGTTCGTCGTGCTCCCGTTCCTCTTCTAGGTCGTGGTGACCGCCGCCGTTGCCCCCGAGCTCCGGACGCCGACGGCCCCGCGGCAGAGGCTGCTGGGCTACTTTCTCCTCGGGATCGTCTTCGGCGTCGTGCTCACGAAGTCCGAGGTCGTGTCCTGGTTCCGGATCCAGGAGATGTTCCGGCTGCACTCGTTCCATATGTACGGCGTCATCGGCACGGCCATTGCCGTGGCGGCGATCTCCGTCGCGCTGATCAGACGGCTCAGGGTTCGCGCGCTAACCGGAGAAGAGATCGCGATCGCGCCAAAGGCCTTCGGAACGGGGCGCCGCTATTGGATCGGTGGTACGGTCTTCGGCCTCGGCTGGGCGCTCACCGGTGCGTGTCCCGGCCCGCTGGTCGCGCTGATCGGCGGCGGAGCGACCGTGTTTGTGGTGGCAGTCCTGGCGGCGGTGGCGGGCACGTGGCTCTACGGCCTGCTGCGACCACACCTGCCGCATTAGGCGTCCTACCGTGTAACTCGATGCGCCAGCCGCGACTCGAACGCGGGACCTTCGGCTCCGGAGGCCGACGCTCTATCCAACTGAGCTACTGGCGCGGGTTGCGATGCAGGAAGGTAACCTAACCTCGTCCACCGAAGTGTCATGATGGTGCGTCGTAGCTGATTGCCCGCTCCGTCGCGGCCAGCTCATCCGGCCACACGCTCCAGGCGACCACACGCCGCAGCTTGGCAGCAAGCCATTCCCGGTCGACTCCCCTGAGTGGGCCAACGCCCTCCTGTCGTTTTGCTGTCACGTAAGACATGCACATATTGCACGATTATCAGTACATCCATTCGTATTAACACGGTCAGGCAGTAGCAGACTGTCAATGATATTGTGCATATTATGCACGAACTCAATGACACTATGTACCGTTGACCCGGAGGCTGCCGTGATGCTGTTCAGCTTGGCGTCGCCCCTGGCCCTCTCCGCTCAGGCGGCTCCCGCGGCGGACTCGCTCGCCAAGGCTGCGAGCGCCGCGGCCACGGCGAATACGGTCGCGATCAACTTCGTCTGGACGCTCGTGGCCGGGTTCCTCGTGATGTTCATGCAGGCCGGCTTTGCCATGGTCGAGACCGGCTTCACGCGTGCCAAGAACGCGGCCCACACCATGACGATGAACTTCATGGTGTACGGCATCGCGATGCTGGCGTACTGGGCGGTCGGTTTTGCGCTCCAGGCGGGCGGGGTCGGGGCGCTGGGGACGCTCGGCGGCTACGACAAGTTGGCCCACGAGGTCTCCCTGACGATCGGCGGGAAGGACTGGGGCCTGTTCGGCGGCACGGGGTTCTTCCTCACGGGCGTCGCCTACACCGCGCCAGTGTTCGCGTACTTCCTGTTCCAGATGGTGTTCATGGACACCGCCGCCACGATTCCCACCGGGGCCCTCGCCGAACGGTGGAGGTTCGCCGCGTTCGTCGTGTTCAGCGTGTTCGTCGGCGCGTTCATCTATCCCATCTACGCCAACTGGACATGGGGCGGCGGCTGGCTGGCGCTGCTGGGCAAGAACCTCGGCTTCGGCCACGGGCACGTGGACTTCGCGGGATCCTCGGTGGTGCACATGACCGGTGGGGTGATGGCGTTCGTCACCGCCTGGCTGCTCGGGCCGCGCCGGGGGAAGTACACCGCTGAGGGCACCGCCAACGCGATCCCGGGGCACAATATCCCGATGGCGCTCGTCGGCACGTTCATCCTCGCCTTCGGGTGGTTCGGCTTCAACGCGGGTTCGACGCTCGCGGGCTCGGACCTGCGCATCGGCGTGATCGCGACCAACACCATGCTCGCGGGCGCGGCGGGCGGCACGAGCTCGATGCTCTACATGTGGCTCAGGTACGGGAAGCCCGACCCCTCGATGCTGGCGAACGGGACGCTCGCGGGGCTGGTCGCGATCACGGCACCGTGCGCCTTCGTGACCGCGCCGTCGGCGGTGCTGATCGGCGGCATCGCCGGCGTGCTCGTGTGCGCGGCGGTGTTTTTCATCGAGCGTGCGTTGCGGATCGATGATCCGGTCGGGGCGATCTCGGTGCACGGCGTGTGCGGGCTGTGGGGCATCCTGTCGCTCGGCCTGTTGGCGGACGGCACGTATGGCGACGGCTGGAACGGCGTCAACGGGGCCGTGCGGGGGTTGTTCTACGGCGACCCCGGCCAGTTCGTGGCGCAGTGCATCGGCGGGCTGGCCAATGTCGTCGGCGTGGGCGCGATGGCGTTCGTCGCCTACAAGGTCACCGCATTGGTGGTCGGCGGCCACCGTGTCGCGCCCGACGTGGAAGAGCTGGGGCTCGACGTGCCCGAGATGGGCGCGCTGGCCTACCCCGACACGCCCGAAGTCGCGTCGGCGGTCATCCTCAGCGAGACGGCCGCCGTCTCGTTGGGGTCGGGAGACCTGGAGCCGGAACCGGAACCTGCGTGAACTGGAGGACGAGCCATGAAACTCATCACTAGCGTCGCCCTCTGCACCGTGTGGCTGCTCGCGCCGGCAGCCCTTGCCGCCCAGACGGCGACGTCGGCCCCCCGCGACACGGCGGACACAAAGGCCGACCCGGCGCCGCTGCCGGCCGGCTTCAAGCTCACGGGCTTCGCCGAAGGGTCGTACGCGTACTCGGGCCGGAGCGTCGGGGACACGGCCATCGTCGGGCGATTGTACGACCGCCTGCAAAATCGCTTCATGCTCAACGCGCTCGCGGTGGTGCTCGACAAGCCGTACGACCCGGCGAAGTTCAGCGCAGGGTTCCACAGCGAGCTGCTGCTTGGCCAGGACGCGACGTTGATCAGATCAAACGGATTCGATCTGGGCGCCCAGGCCGACCTGCCACATCTCTACGTCACCTTGAACATCCCGACCGCCAGCGGGAACGGCCTGCAGATCAAGGCGGGGCGTATGGTCACCCTCATGGGCGTGGAGGTGATCGAGACCATCGCCAACCCCAACTGGTCGGAGGCTAACCAGTTCATCTACGTGGAGAACTTCACGGGGCTCGGTGTGAGCGTCGAGACAAGGTTCAGCCAGTACGTCGACGCCCAGTTCCGCGTGATCAACGGCTGGGACCAGGTCTCCGACAACAACACCCACAAGTCGCTGATGGGGCGCGTGGGTCTCTACCCCGACACCCTCACGTCCATCGGCCTCGTCGGGTACTGGGGCCCCGAGGAGGCGGGCAACGACACGGCAAACCGGTACGGCGTCAACGGAGTGATCTGGCGGAAGCTCGGCGCCAAAGTGAACGTATGGCTGCAGGGCGACTATGGGAGGGAGCAAGCAAACGCAGCGCTGCCCGTTGCGACGCAGGACGCGCAGTGGTGGGCGGCCGGTGCCTGGGTCACGTACGACTTCAGCTCGTCCCTCGGCTTGGCGCTGCGCGGCGACTACATGAACGACGAGAACGGCGCCCGCACCAATGGAGTGTTGGGCTTCCCCGCATTCCCGGCCAACGCGGGACAGAAGCTGGGCAGCGGCACGGCGACGCTCAACATCCGCGCCTGGCCGAGCGCCGTGGTCCGGCCCGAGGTGCGCTACGACCGCTCGACCCTGGCGGCGTTCGATGGCAAGAAGGATCAGGTCACGCTTGCGCTGGGCGTGGCGTATCTCTACTGAGTGTGGCGAAGCGTCGGGCCGCGGCTCGACGCCTCTAACTGGCTATCGAGCATTTGGTTATCAGTCGGGGCGAGTGGATTTGAACCACCGACCTCCTGGTCCCGAACCAGGCGCGCTAACCGGACTGCGCTACGCCCCGCAACGCCTAGACACTCTCCCGGAAGCTAGAACCGGACGAAACCGAAGGGAAGGCGCCTGATCAGTGCCCTTGCCGACCGGCGGGAGCGCGGATACGTTGCGCGAGATGATCGGATCAGTCGGGCTGCGCCTCGGGTGTTGTCGCTCGCCGCTCATGTGTTGTGAGCGGGAGCGGACGATCTTGCCGTAAGGCCCGAGGCGCTGCGGCGCCGGGCACCAGGAGATCGGCCGCGATTCCTCGCCAGGTATCGCGGCCGCTGTGTTTTTTCCCGGAGGCGGCGTGGTGAGCGCGTCGTGGACTGCGCGGTTCGAGAAGCCCTTGCTCTTGCGACGGCCGCCATCGATTGAGGAGACAAAGAACACGTGAGTGCGACTCCCGACCGGCCCATCGCCATCTACTACGAGCACCCCGACTGGTTTCGGCCGCTGTTTGACGAACTGGACCGCGTCGGTGTGCCCTACGTGCGCCTCGACGCCGCCAACCACCGGTTCGACGCGGCCGATGGGCGGCCGCCCTATTCGCTCGTCTTCAACCGGATGAGCCCGTCGGCGTATCTCCGCGGCCACGGCAACGCCATCTTCTACACGCTCCATTACTTCGCCCACCTCAAGAGCCACGGCGTGCGCGCCATCAACGGCTACGACGCCTATGTCACGGAAACGTCGAAGGCGCTCCAACTCTCGCTGCTCCAGCGCCTCGGCCTCCCGTATCCACGGGCGCGCGTGATCAACCACGCGTCCCAAGCGGCCGTGGCGGCACGCGATCTGCGCTTTCCGGTTGTGGTGAAGCCCAACATCGGCGGCTCTGGGGCGGGCGTGCGGCGGTTTGAGACGCCCCAGGGATTGGAGCAGGCGGCGCGCACGGGGACGCTGGATCTCGGGATCGACCACACGGCGCTGGTGCAGGAGTACATCCCCGCCGATGAGCAGCGCATCGTGCGCGTGGAGGTCCTCGGCGGCCGCTACCTCTACGCGATCCGGATCTACACGCCCGGGGACAGCTTCAACCTCTGCCCGGCGGACGTGTGCCAGACCGTCGGGGGTGCCGAGCTGGTACGGGCGGCGTGCCCCGTGGACGCGCCCAAGAATAATCTGCGGGTGGAGGGTTACCGGCCGCTGGCGGAAGTCGTGGAACAGATCGAATGTATCATGCGGGCGGCGCACATCGACGTCGGCGGGGTCGAGTACCTGATCGACGCCCGCGACGGCCAGCTGTATTACTACGACATCAATGCGCTCTCGAACTTCGTGGCCGACGCCCCGCGGGTCGTGGGCTTCGACCCATTCGCACGGCTGGTGGACTACCTCCTGCATGAGGCGGACTGAGACGATGCGGTTCGGCTACTGGCTCCCCGTCTTCGGTGGCTGGCTCCGGAACGTCCCCGACGAGCAGATGGCGGCGAGCTGGGACTACGTGAGCCGGCTCGCGCGGCGGAGCGAGCGGCTGGGCTTCGATGTGACGCTCATTGCCGAGCTGAACCTCAACGACATCAAGGGGCCGGACGCGCCGTGTCTCGACGCCTGGACGACCACGGCAGCCCTGGCGGCCGTCACGGAGCGGCTGGAGCTCATGGTCGCGGTGCGACCCACCTTCCATCCGCCGGCGCTCTGTGCCAAGCAGGCCGCGAACATCGACCACATCAGCGGGGGGCGGCTCACGCTCAATGTGGTGTCGTCTTGGTGGGCCGACGAGGCGCGCCAGTACGGCGTGGAGTTCGATCAGCACGACGCGCGCTACGGCCGCACCGCCGAGTGGCTCGAGGTGGTCAGCGGCATGTGGGCCGAGCCGCGGTTCAGCTTCTCGGGGAAGCACTACCGCGTGGAGAATGCGATCCTCGAGCCCAAGCCGGTATCGCGGCCGCGGCCCACGGTCTACGCCGGCGGTGAGTCGGAGGCGGCCAAGCACCTGATCGCCCAGAGGTGCGACGCCTATCTGATGCACGGCGATCCGCCGGAGCGGATCGCGACCAAGGTGGCGGACATGCGGGCGCGGCGCGAGCGGGGCGGGCTCCCGCCCATGAAATTCGGCGTCGCGGGCTATGTCGTGTGCCGTGCGACGGCGGACGCGGCCCGGCGCGAGGTCGCCCGCATCACGGACGTGCGCCACAGCGCAGCGGGCTACGCCAACTACCAGGAATGGCTGGCCAACACACAGCTCGAACAACAGGTGAGCCTCGAGGATTATTCGGTTTCAAACCGCGGGCTCAAGGTGGGCCTCGCGGGAACGCCCGAGCAAATCGCCGAGCGCATTCTCGAGTTCGAACGCGCGGGCGTGGACCTGCTGTTGCTGCAGTTCAGTCCGCAGCACGACGAGATGGAGCGGTTCGCCGAGGGGGTTATCCCACTCGTCCGCCCCGACGAAGCCAAGAGGAAACCAGGCTTCAGCGTCGGTGCTCACGGTAGAACGCATCGAGCCGTTTCGGAGGATCGATGAGGAGCATCTCGACTGCCCTGTTGCTGTGCGTGGTCGCGCGGCCGTTGCGCGCCCAGGGTGCGCCGCCACAGGTCGCCGCCGACCAGCCCTACACCATGGAGTACTACTACAAAGTGCAGTGGGGGCATCAGCAGGAGTTCCTGCAACTCTTCCTGAAGAACCACTACCCGCTGCTCAAGAAGGGCGTGGAGAGTGGCCGCATCCTTTCTGTGAAGATCGAAACCCCAGCCAACCACATGACGGAAGATGGGCGCTGGGACTATCGCGTGACGATTAGGTTCAAGAACTCGACCGTAGCGACAACGGTGAATCCTCAAGAAGAGTCTTGGATCAGCCAGCTCTGGTCTGACCAGGAGACGTACAAACGCGAGGAACAGCGGCGCTTCGAGATTCTGTTAGCGCACTGGGATCTGCCAGTGACGGATATCACCCCCTCAAAGAAGTAGCGTACGGCAGTGCGCCCACCAGGAGTCGAACCCGGCGCCTCTTGATCCGTAGTCACGTGTACCGCGACAGCAAACGCCATGCCGCGACACGTGTCGTCATTCCTCGCCGGACGCGCCCGACAGTCTACCGAAACCGCCGGGCCGCGTCTAGGCCCGCGCGCGGCACACCCACTTTCACACCCACTCTACCCCGATGATCGCCCCGCTCGACGGAGGATCATGGCAGCAAGGTCTGAGACCTGAGTGCAAGCCAGAGTTGTAAGCGTCACCCGGAGGCTACTAGCGTCGCTCCTCGGGGGCGCGCACAGAGTTGGTGAAGAAGGGTTGCTGAGTCGCGATGCGTGCCTTAGCCTCCAATTCGGGGCCTTTTAGGATCACTGGCATGGTCGGCAGCTCGAATCCCATCACCATCCTCATGGTGGAAGACAGCGAGGAGGACATCGAACTCACCTTGCGTGGTCTCGAGCGCGCAAAGCTGCAGAACCGCATCTGGACGGTCCGAGACGGTGTCGAGGCGCTCGCGTTTCTCCGACGCGAGGCCCCGTACGAGGCAGCCCCTCGCCCAGATCTCTTGCTCCTCGATCTCAATCTGCCGAAGCTGGACGGGCGAGACGTGCTCCTTCGCATCCGAGAGGATCCGCACTTGCGGGAGCTTCCTGTTGTGGTGCTCACAGTGTCCGAGAGCGAGCAGGAGCGTGTCGCCGTACGCGCAGCAGACGCCTTCCTGACGAAGCCCGTGAATTTCGAGCAGCTCGCGAAGCTTGTCCAGATGATCACCGACCTGGGGTGGTCGATCGTGAAGGTATCCCGCGCGAGCGCAGAAGCCTAGCGGACGGTGCTGTTTACCCTCCTCAGCTGACGCCGCACGGTAAACCCCGCCGCGCCAACGACGCCCACGTTAGCCCCGACGCGGTGCCGCCACGGGGAGAAGGATCAGGCGGCGATCCTCACGGCGCTTCCGCCGATCGAGAACTTGGCCAATTCGCGAGCGGGCGCCGTAGCCAACTGGTAAGGCAGAGGTCTGCAAAATCCCTCTGTCTTTTTCTTTTCCTGTCCCTCGATGTCCTAAGGGGTAGCAGCGCCTCCTGGATTTCGTGAGGCTGCAGGTGGCGCTACCATCCCCGGACTCGGCGCGCCACTGACCTCCAGGCCCGTCCCCGGCCGCCTAGCCGAGCGCCCGCGCGTCGCGTATATCACCCCGACCGTCCGTCCTCACCGAGGTGCCCGATGGTCGCCACCGACTCAACCCTGTCATTTCCCGACCGCCGGGTCGCCGAGCGCCGCGGCCTCCCCTCGCGGCGCAGCGGCCTGGACCGCCGCGACCAGAGCATCTCCGTGCCGCTCGAGCGCCGCGGCGGAGGCGAGCGGCGCAGAGTGGCTGATCGGCGCAGCTGGACCGAGCGGCGGCGCGCCAGTGCGACGACCCGCCCCGTCCCGGCCGGAGGGCAAGGGACGGGCGCGCCACGCACCAGGAAGTTCGAGGTCGACCGGGCCGAGTACCCCTTTGCCGACCGGTGGTTAGAGCGTCGCGGGAGCGCGCTGCACTACGTGGACGAGGGCTCGGGGCCGCCGGTGCTGATGCTGCACGGCAACCCCACGTGGTCGTTCCTGTATCGCAACGTCATCAAGCAGCTCGGCGGCGCGTGTCGCTCGATCGCCCCCGACTATCCCGGCTTCGGCCTCTCCGACCACCCGCCCGGCTACGGCTACACGCCCCAGGACCACGCCGAGTGGATCCACGCGCTGATCGACGACGCCGGCCTGAAGCGGTTCGTACTGGTCGTCCAGGACTGGGGTGGCCCCATCGGGCTGTCGATCGCGGTCGAGCGCCCGGACGACGTGGCGGGCCTCGTGATCCTCAACACCTGGGCGTGGCCTCCGGACCCCAGGATGGTCGTGTTCTCGCTCATCATGGGGGGGCCGGTCGGGAAATACCTCCATCTCAGGCGCAACTTCTTCGCCCGGAAGATCGTGCCGAGCGGCATCGCGCGCGCCGAGCGGCGCACGCCCGCGATCCTGAAGGCGTACACCGATCCGTTCCCCACGCCCGCGTCGCGGACCGGCACGTGGGTGTTCCCGCGCGCCATCCGCAGGTCCGCCGCCTGGCTGGCGGAGATCGAGCGGCAGCTGCCACGGCTGCGGGCCAAGCCGGTGGAGTTCGTGTGGGCAATGAAGGATCTCGCCTTCGGACGCGAACCGATCCTTGCGCGGTGGTTGTCGCACTTCCCCGGGGCGCCGGTGGACCGCCTGCCTGAGGCAAAGCATTACCTGCAGGAGGACGAGCCAGAGCGCGTCGCGGCGGCGGTGAAGCGGGTAGTGGCGCGGATCTGAGTCGTCCCCCTGGCCCCGCCCGTCGACGCTGCGATACTGACTCGCCCAGGTGTCGAGTGTGCAGCCAAGAAGGGGCGACACTGCTGGTACCGTCGGTCATCGTCAATCTCATCGTCCTCTTCAAGCGTCCTGTGAACAGCCGCACGCCAGGACTGGCGTCAGAACTCGTCCATTCCTAACCCGGGGCACCGCGCTCCGGCATTCTGAAGCCGGCGGCAACGGGCACCGAGCAGGGCCGGCGACAAGCGGCTCTTGCACCGTCGAGACTGAAACCCCTAATGTTGCGGTTCAGCACTGCCACCGAGGCCAGTGGTCGCCAATAGCCGCTTCGCCGTCGCCGTGCACACGGCCGCTACCCTCGCCTACCGCCAAGCACGGGGCGCGGGGTATGTGAGCTCCGAACAGCTGGCGGCAAGCGTGCGCACGAACCCTGTGGTGGTTCGGCGCATCATCCGGGCGCTCGCTCGAGCAGGCGTGGTGGCGACGAAGGAGGGGAAGGGTGGCGGCGCCCGGCTGGCCCGTTCCCCCCGTCGTATCGCGTTGCTCCAGATCTACCGCGCCGTCGAGGATGAGGGCAGCGTCTTGGCCTACAATCCCAACCCCCCGAACCGCAGCTGCCCCGTGAGCTGCGGGATCAAGGGCGCGCTCGCCCCAGTGTTCGGCGCCGTGGATGACGCCGTGACGCACACGCTCGGCAAGGCGACACTCGCAGACGTGCTCGACCGCATCTAGACCACGCCGGTCCCTGACCCGGGAACCTCCCCGTCGTCTCGCCGTGTTTGTAACTGTATCCGTTACGGTCACAGTATTGCATCGCACCACCTCACCTCGGAGGTTCCAATATGGCCACCGCAACTGCGGCCCCCGCTACCACGCCCGCGCCCGTCACCTCACGCCGCCTCGCCGGTAAGATCGCCCTGATCACGGGCGGCAACAGCGGCATCGGCCTCGCCACCGCAGAGCTGTTTCTCCGCGCCGGGGCCCGCGTCGCGATCACCGGACGCGACGCCACCACGCTCGAGTCCGCCGCCGCGGAGCTGGGCGAGCTGGCCGCACCGCAGGACCTGATCGCCCTGCGCGGGGACGTGACTGTCCCGGCCGAACTGGACCATGTGATGAGCGAGGTGCGCCGCACTTTCGGCCGCCTCGACATCCTGTTCGTGAACGCAGGGATAGGCCAGTTCCTTCCCATCGCCGAGGCGACGGAAGAGCACTTCGATCGCATCTTCGACACCAACGTGAAGGGTGCCTACTTCACGATCCAGAAGGCGCTGCCACTGCTCACTCGCGGCGCGTCCATCATCCTCAATAGCTCGATCGCGGGGTTGCTGGGGATGCCCAATAACAGCGTCTATGCCGCCAGCAAGGCTGCGCTCCGGTCCTTCGCCCGCACGCTCTCGGCCGACCTCGTGGACCGCGGAATTCGTGTCAACGTGATCAGTCCCGGCCCCGTGACTACTCCGATCTTCGGCCGGCTGGGTCTCAGCCCCGAAGCGCTCGACGAGTTTGCGACCCGCGTCCGGCAGGACGTTCCCCTCAGGCGCTTCGGCGATCCGCACGAGATCGCCCACGCCGCGGTGTTTCTGGCCTCCGACGAGTCGACGTTCTTCCTGGGCGCCGAGCTGGTGGCGGACGGCGGCTTGAGCCAGCTGTAGGAACCCCTCGTGGTCCCGCCTACGGCACTGAACCCGCCAGCTCCGCTGCGACCGGATCCATCGAAGACGACTGTCGTCTTGTCGCGCACGACGTGCCCACTTCCGGCGAATCGAGTGCGACATCCCACGCCGTGGCGGCGCAACCTTGTCACGCTGGATTTCGGTGGCATGAGTGCCGTCAAACGCACCTTCTTGACGGTGATGGCGCAGCGCGCCATGCTCCATCTAACTGGTTAGTTCTCGCGTACAGCGCCGCATGCCCAGAGACGGATTCTACTGAATGCCTCCGACCTGCAAGCACAGTGAGAGAGTCCAGCCGCGGGGAGACAACGTCATGAAACTCACCATCAATGGCGCCGAACACGAAGTCGATGCGCCGCCCGACATGCCCCTGCTCTGGGTCTTGCGCGACCTGCTGGGCCTGACCGGCACCAAGTTCGGCTGCGGGCTCGCGCAGTGCGGCGCCTGTACCGTGCACGTGGACGGCGCGCCGCGGCGTTCCTGCGTCACGCCGGTCTCCGCCGCCGCGGGCAAGGCGATCACCACCATCGAAGGGCTGTCGCCCGACGGCCGCCATCCGGCGCAGCGCGCCTGGGCCGAGCTGGACGTGGTACAGTGCGGCTACTGCCAGTCCGGACAGATCATGTCGGCCGCGGCCCTGCTCGCCGCCAAACCGGCGCCGACCGACGCCGACATCGACGCCGCGATGACGGGGAACATCTGCCGCTGCGGTACGTACCAGCGCATCCGCGCCGCCGTGCACCGCGCCGCCACGCTGGCGAAGGGAGGCGTGTCATGAAAGCCGTGACCGCTCCTTCCCGCCGTGAATTCCTCAAGACCGGCGCGCTCATCTCGGGCGGCCTGGTGATCGGCTTCGTGATACCAGGCGCCAAACGCTTCGCCGTGGCGCAGCCGCGGCCCGGCCGGCCCTTGGTGCCCAATGCCTTCCTGCGCGTGGGCAGCGATGACACCGTGACGGTGCTGCTCGCGCATTCCGAGATGGGCCAGGGCATCTGGACCGCGCTGCCGATGCTGATCGCCGAGGAGCTGGACGCCGACTGGTCGAAGATCCGGGTCGAGCATGCGGAGGCCGCGCCGGTGTACGCGCACACCGTCTTTGGGATGCAGATGACCGGCGGCTCGACCAGCACCTGGTCGGAATTCGACCGGTACCGCCAGGCTGGCGCGACCGCGCGGGCGTTGCTCGTGCAGGCCGCGGCGCAACGCTTCGGGGTGAAGCCCGCCGACTGCCGCACCGAGAAAGGCGTGGTGATCGCCGGCAACCAGCGGGCGCGCTACGGGGAGCTGGTCGCGGCCGCGGCCAAGCTGCCGCCGCCGAAGACGGTGCCGCTCAAGGATCCCAAGGACTGGAAGATCATCGGCAAGCCGACCAAGCGCCTGGATACGCCTGAGAAGATCACCGGCCGGGCCCAGTTCGGCATGGACGTGCGCTTCCCCGGCCTGCTCACCGCCGTGGTGGCGCGCCCGCCGGTGTTCGGCGGCAAGGTGAGATCGTTCGATGCGACTGCGGCCAAGGCCATCCCCGGCGTACGCAAGGTGGTCCGGGTCCCCACCGGCGTGGCCGTGGTGGCCGATCACTTCTGGGCGGCGAAGCTTGGCCGTGATGCGTTGAAGATCGAATGGGATCTCGGCCCGAACGCGGGGCTGGACAGCACGGCGCTGCGCGAGCAGTTCCGCAGGCTCGCCGGCACCCCGGGCACGCCGGCGGCCGAGGCCGGCAATGTCGCCGACGCGCTCGGGAAGGCAGCCAAGACGATCGAGGCCGAATACGCCGTGCCCTACCTCGCGCACGCGCCAATGGAGCCGGAGAACTGCACGGTACGGATCGGACCAGGCAAGTGCGAGATCTGGACCGGCACCCAGTTTCAGACCCTGGACCAGCGGTTGGCCGCGCAGATCACCGGCCTCAAGCCCGAACAGGTGGAAGTCCACACCACCTTCCTCGGCGGCGGCTTCGGCCGGCGCGCGAACCCGACCTCCGACTTCGTGAGCGAAGCCGTGCAGGTCGCCAAGGCCGCCAACGCGCCGGTCAAGACTGTGTGGACGCGCGAGGACGACGTGCACGGCGGCTACTATCGACCGGCCTATCTGCACCGCGCGCGCATCGGCCTCGGCGCCGACGGCCTGCCGGTGGCCTGGCGGCACACCGTGGTCGGGCAGTCGATCCTGGTCGGCACCCCGTTCGAGCCATTTCTGGTGAAGAACGGCATCGACGCCACCTCCGTCGAAGGAGCGTTCGATGCGCCCTATCTCAAGGACATCCCGAACCATCGCGTGGACCTGCACTCGCCCAAGACCGGTATTCCGGTCCTGTGGTGGCGCTCGGTCGGGCACAGCCATACCGCCTTCGTGATGGAGAGCTTGATCGACGAGCTGGCCCAGGCCGCCGGCAAGGACCCGGTCGAGTATCGCCGTGCGCTGCTTAAGAACCACCGGCGCCATCTTGGCGTGCTGAACTTGGCCGTTGAGAAGGCCGGGTGGGGCCGGCGTCCGCCCCAAGGTCGCGCGCGCGGCGTGGCGGTGCACGAGTCGTTCGGTAGTTTCGCCGCGCAGGTAGCGGAGGTCTCGGTCGAGGACGGCCGCATCCGCGTGCACCGCGTCGTGTGCGCCATCGACTGCGGCATCGCCGTCAATCCGGAGACGATCGCCGCGCAGATGGAATCGGGTATCGCCTTCGGCCTGAGCGCGGCGCTGCACAGCGCCCTGCACATCAAGGACGGGCGCGTGCAGGAGTCGAACTACCACGACTACCGCGTACTGCGGATGAATGAGATGCCGGTGGTCGAGGTGCACATCGTACCCAGCACCGAGAAGCCCGGCGGTATCGGCGAGGTCGGCGTGCCGCCGATCGCGCCGGCGGTGGCCAACGCCGTGGCTGTGTTGACGGGGCAGCGGCTGCGCGAACTGCCGCTCACGCTTCCGACCTGAGGAGGCGGCCATGCGTGCACGGACCGTCCTACCGCTGTTGGTCGCCCTGTCGCTCGCGGCCTGCGGCCCGCGTCCCAGCACCGAGCAGCGCGCCCAGGCCCTCGCCGCCTTCGCCACCGTGCAGCAGGTGTTCCAGCACCCGCGCTGCCAGAACTGTCACATCCCGGGCGATGCGCCGCTGCAGTTCGACGCCGGCGTGAGGCACGCGATGGGGGTGATGCGGGGGGCCGAGGGCCACGGGGCGCCCGGGCTGCCGTGCGCGACCTGCCACGGCGAATCCAACCCACCCGCGAGCTACGGCCCGAACGCGCCGCCCGGCGCGCCGCACTGGGGGCTTCCACCCCCCGAGCATAAAATGGCCTGGATCGGCCTCTCGCCTTCCGAGCTGTGCGCGACCATCAAGATCAAGAAGGCGAACGGCGGCCGCGACTTCGCTGCGCTGCTCGAGCACGTCAGCGAGGACAAGCTGGTGCTTTGGGGCTGGAACCCGGGCGGCGGGCGCGCGCCGGTGTCGGTACCGCACGAAGAGCTCGTCGCCAAGTTCAAGCAGTGGGCGGCAGCCGACGGGCCGTGTCCGAGCGACTAGCTCGACTCACGACCTTCTTGCGACGTGCGGACCCCGCAGCATATTCGAAGGCAACTCAGATGCTATGAACCCCGCGGCGCGCTGTCGTGCGGATCGCCCAGGCCTCGAGGGGAGCAAATCGCGAAACCGGCTGAGCGAGACACTCGCTTGGCCGTCTTTCTTTTTGGACAGGAGGTGAGCCATGAAGCGGGCACTGCTGTTCCCATCGGTTCTGCTGCTGGCTTGTGGCCCGCTCTTGGGGCAGCAGCCATCCGGCGCTGCCACGCGCGACATCCGGGCGCTCTACCAGGGCTACATGGAGGCGTTCAACAAGAAGGATGTCGCCAAGATCATGTCGTTCTTCGTGCCCGGCTCAGACCTGTTCGTCTTTGACGTGACGCCGCCGCGCCAGCACGTCGGGTGGGCCGACTACAAGAAGGACTGGGAGGACCTGTTCGCTGCCTTTCCTGGGCCCCTTCATCAGGAGCTCAGCGACCTCAGCGTCACGCCTGGTGGCACGCTGGCCGTTTCGCACTATGTCGTGGCCGGGTATTTCACGGGCCCTGACGGCACCCGGCTGACCGTCGCCGTGCGAGTGACCGACGCGTTGCGGAGGATGCGTGGCAAGTGGCTAATCTTTCAGGAACACGTTTCGGTCCCGGTGGACCTCGGCACGGGCAAGGCAGACCTCCTATCGAAGCCCTAGAGGGGGCATGCGCGCGGCAGCGGTCCGGCGCCGCAGTCAGGTAGCGGCGGCGCCGGGTGGGACGTCGCCAAAGGGCCAGGAGCTTCCCGCGAACCGGTTTCCCGCTTGAGAGACCTGCAAATGCTCAAGTAGACGTGTCCCGACACATCATTGCGTTTCTGCTTGGATGCTCCGCGTTTGGGGCTCACTCCTCGTCTGCTCAAGCAAACAAGGGTGTAACCCCCAAGAGTGGGTTCGTCACGACTCCGGATGGGATCAAGATTCACTACCTCGAGGCGGGTCCGGCAGAGGATGTTGCGAATTTTCCTGCCATTCTATTTGTCCCGGGCTGGACCATGCCGGCAGACATTTGGGAGTACCAGATTAGATACTTCTCGAGGCGACACCGCGTGGTCGCGATGGAGCCGAGGTCCTATGGCCTTTCCTCTCAAACCACCGAAGGCAACTACCCCGAAGCTCACGCCCGCGATGTCCAAGCTGTCCTCGACCGCCTGCAGTTGCGTCCTGCGGTCCTGGTGGGCTGGTCATTGGGGGTGGATGACGTCTTGGCCTACATCGATCAGTTCGGCACTGATGGCGTGCCAGCCCTGGTACTTGTAGATGAGCTTCTTGTCTTTCAGCGCGACTCGGATTTCATGAAGGGGTATTTCGATTTCAGCTGGAATCTGCAAGAAGATCGCCCGGCTGCGACGGCGAAGTTCGTTCGTGAGATGTATAAGAAGCCTCAGACCGAGGAATACTTGCAGCGCATCACCACGGAGGCGATGCACACCCCCACGAATACCGCCATTGCGCTGCTTGACGCTTGGGTGGCTCATGACCGTGCGCCGATGTTGGCGAAGGTCGACAAGCCCACGCTTATTGTGGCCTCTTCCTACGGAGGAGACCTTCCCCTGAAGAGCCAGAAGGACATGCAAGGGCGAATTCGCGGGTCGCGACTTGAATTTTTCGAGGACGCGAGCCACGCCCTTTTTGTAGATGACGCTGATCGGTTCAATGCGCTGTTGAACGATTTCTTCGGCCGGGTCAAGCGGTAAAGGCTGCGCCCATCGTAGCGCCTTCTGCTAGGCCTTCCAGTTGCCCCTCCAGGATTCGAACCTGGTTTACCTAATCCAGAGGGGGCTCCGTAACCCGCTGAATTCCAGCAATTTGCAGCACTCAACGCGAGCTCGTGTCACCCGCTGCTGGGATTCATCTAGTGCGGTGCGAGAAGCTGCCCGAATCGATTCGCACCCACGCCAGTTCTCATCACACCGGGCGCCGGTCCTTGATGCCGCTCAACAGTGCGCCGACGCTTCTGCTTTGGACCGGTGGACGCGTCTGAACGGCCGCACGATTCTGTCTGTCGGTCAGGACGGAAACGAGAAGGAGCTTGAGATGCCGACCCTGAGGCAGGTGCCTCTTCATCAACGAGCACCTAGCAGCTTCCGCGACCCTGCGGTTAGTCCACCTCGAGGCGAGCCCGCTGCTGACCTACGCAGATGGTGACGAGATAGGAAGCGGTGCCTTTGCCCGTTGAACCAGCGGGCGCACCTGAGACAAGGTAGGACCCTTTTGGGAGCGGACGCCATGTGAGTTCTGTCCGCTCTCGGAAGGTTTCGCCTTTTGCGACCGCCATCCCAAGGTGCGTTTCGCTGGGCAGTGACTGTTTGAGGAAGACCGCATTTCCCCGCGGCGTCGTCGGTGAAGACCAAGCTACTCTGAACTTGCCGATGCCATTGCCGCGCCCACCCAGCAACAGCGGTAGCATCCGTTCCAGTCTCAGCACCGCAGTACCTGGTGAAATCTCCCTCACCGCTGCGCTAAGAGCTGGCAAGGAGACTTGGAACCTCCTGCGAAGATCGAGCAGCGTTTGGGCGTGAACCCAATCCCCTTCCCGCCACACTTCTGGATCGGTCTGCGTTTCCTGAAGACAGCTAATGAGGCAATCTCGAGGTATCAATAGGTTGCTAGCAAGGAGGTTGCAGAGGCGTTCGCGCTGTGAGTACTCGATATATACGGGTCCACGCGGCGAGGACGCGGCAACCTCGTCAAGGACCAAGTGGGCTAACTCATGGGCCAGGGTAAACCGCAACCGCGTCCTCCTTGTGGGAGAGGAAAAAAGCGACGGTTCGACGACAATAGCGAGACGACCACCCGCTCTCACCAGCATCGCCTCTCCGGCTTCGAGAGGGTGCTCGACAACCTCCGCTCCCAACTCCCTGGCAATTCGAAACGGATTGACCGGGAGCTCTTGGTTGGACGCGAGAGCACGGCAACGAGCAACGGCCTGCTCAGCCAAGATGCCTAGAGGGTCGGGCATGCGATTAGGTCTTGGGACGCTTCAATGCCAGATCAAAGGCCTGAATCAGGCTTCGGAGCACCTTGTCGGCAGAGCCGCCCCTGAGCTCGACAAGGACGTCCCGCTCCGCAAGTTGGGCGATCTCCTTGTAGGGCCGGTCTCCGTGACGTTCGCTCACGATCTCGATAGCTAGATCCCGCAACTCTTGCGACGTCTTCCGCTCGCGCTCAGGAGCAGGAAGCTTCGCCGATGTTAGCTTGTACACCGCCTTGAGGTAGCGGCCGACGCGATCGGAGGCCTTCGCAGAGACAGCTGGATGAACGAACAGGTACATCCGCCACAGTCGCTGGAAGCGCGTGAGCTGCGCTTGTAGGAAGCCACCCGTTAAGGCATTGCCGCTTCGCTCTTCCGACTCGTCGAGCGGCACCGCTTCGCCACCCGGGCTATCTACAACGTGCACCTTGGCTACCTTCGAGTTCATCTTCTCACTTGGGCAATACAAGAGAACGGACCCCAGCGGCAAATCGAGCTCGGCTTCGATACGCCGCTCCATTGCGAACCGACCTGCGGGCGCTCGGTGCAGTTCAGCGATGATCCTGCCCTGGACATTCGCACTGTTGGCGAGATCGTAGCCGACCTCAATCGTCATTCGATACAGCTGCCTGGCCTGGATCATTTGCGCCAGGCGCGCGGTTATCGGGTTCCCGTCACGAGCGAGTAACGACACCAGGTCGTCGTCACCCATGCGCAGGAGCATCCCCGGATCAATTTCGACACCCCCACTGAAGTAGTCGGGCACTTGAGAGCCCGTGCTCTCGTCATGCAGCCGCCGCAACGATGCGGCCTCGAGGTCCGACCGCCCCGCGCAGGCCAGCCCGAGCAGGAACTCCGACTCGAGCAGGGCCCTCGACAACATGGCGCTGTGCGCGTCCTTTGCATGGTGGAAGAGGGCACACTCCGCCAAAGTGTAGCGGAGATTTAGGATCTCTAGGATTTGCGTCGTCGCGTCGTGCCGGAACTTTCCAGTCTTGAACAGATTGATCGCGAACC
>Ga0209761_1000963_pt1 | contig 18328 bp, 19 predicted proteins | sample GraSoi013_1_40cm_4_FD_185818 | JGI IMG/M metagenome (GOLD analysis project Ga0209761, IMG submission 185818) | Grasslands soil microbial communities from the Angelo Coastal Reserve, California, USA - Sample 09_25_2013_1_40cm (SPAdes) (version 2) | ecosystem: Environmental > Terrestrial > Soil >...
CTATGATGGCGGACTGATTGCTCTGAAGCTCGGACCCTTTGTGGATACAGGCGCGATCGCCGACCCGACTGGACTGTTCGGTTCGCAACGCTGGCTGTGGGACATCGGCGTGCAAGGCAAGGTCCGCATCTTCGGGAGACTGAGTGTACTTCTGTCCTACGGCCGGGACCTGCGGACGGCGCAGAACGTCTTCTACGCGACCGCGAGCCGTTAGCGTATCCCTCGTGGAATTTACGAAGGCGTTCAGGCGCAAGCGAGCCAAGACGGTGAGCGGAGAGCTGGCTGGCAAGATTTGGTAGTATCCGGGCGATGCCTACCGTGCCGCGAATCGCAATCTTCCTCGTTTTGTTTGGAGCATTGGGCTATTTCATCTGGGACCAACTGCAGGGGCAGCCGTGGACATGGATGCAAACGGTAGGAATTTGCCTGATGATTCCGGGGTTCCTCCTCTGGCTGACGGCGCACATCCAGCTCGGTACGTCGTTTTCGCTCACGCCGCAGGCGAGAAAGCTGGTTACGCGCGGGGTCTACTCCAAGATCCGCAACCCGATTTACATCTTCAGTTTGGTGTTCCTGACGGGTCTGGCACTCCTCGTGCGAAGACCTTTGCTGCTGGCGCTGGGCGTCGTGATCGTGCCGATGCAGATCGTGCGGGCGCGACGCGAGGCGGCAGTTTTGGAGGAAAAATTTGGCGAAGAATACCGTCAGTATCGCGCGCGGACGTGGTTTTGAATCGCCGCCAAGAAAGTGGGATGCTTCGCCTTCGTCGAACGCCCGGCAGGCAGTGTCTGAAACCTGCGTTACGGTGCGGCGCACGGACCACCGGCACGACCACCGGCGTGGCCTCCGCCGGGATGCAGCTCGCGCTGGCAGGCCTTCAATGCTTCAAACTGCTCCGGCGTCATGAGCGATTGCACCTGCTCGTGCAGGTTCTGGTGAATCTGTTTGATCCTCTCGCGCCTTTGCTTGTCGCTGAGAGAAGAATCCGCACAGACGCTGCGGATCTGGGAATGGGCTTCCTGCTCGAGGGCCTTTCGCTTATGGACGACTTCTCGCGAAATGCCTGCTTTCTCCGCGCAGGACTGATGACGTCCTGAGCGGCGCCCTTGCGCCGGAGGGAGATTCTGCGCCCTCACCAAAACAGGGCAGAGAGCCACGAAGAGGCTCACGGCAGAGACTAAGCGGCTGTTGCGCGACATGGGGACACCTCCACTTCGTCACTATAACCCGGATGCACTGCCGAAGTTGCGGAGCTAAGATAGTGAGCTTGAAGAAACGGCATCGAAGCATGGAGAAAACCATGGCGACTCGGCCGCAGATTCTTCGCCCGATTTCGCCCGCGCAAACCGATCCGATCCGAATCGTGCCCCTGCATTTTCCTTCGCCGGGGATCACGGCGGCGCCGGCGGCAGCGCCGCAGCTCACCTATCGGAACGGGCCGCTGCTGACTGCAGTGGAAGTCTTCACCGTGTTCTGGGGAACCGGCTGGGACGCGGCTCCCATGAACGCGTTGATGCGCGACCTGAACGTGTTTTTCGACGAAATCCTGGACGGCGTGTTGATGGACCAGTTGGCGGAGTACAGCGTGCCGGGTCAAACGATTGGTCATGGGCGGCACACGGGCAGCACCGTACTCGTGGCCCCGGCGCTCGGGGCCTCGGTGACTGACCGGACCATTCAGCACGTGCTGGAGCAGGAGATTTCGACGAACAGCGCCTTCCCGCAGCCGAACGCGAATAGGCTGTACTTCCTGTACGTGCCGCCGAACGTGCGCGTGGTGCAGGGCGGCTCCGCATCGTGCCAGGCCTTCTGCGGCTATCACAACGACATCAATGGACAGATTTTTTATACGGTGATGCCGTATCCGGGTTGCAGCGGCTGCATGGGCGGCCTGCAGCAATTCGAAGCGCTAACATCAACCAGTTCGCATGAACTTTGCGAGGCCATCACCGACCCCATCCCGGGAAAGGGATGGTATGACGATGTGCACGGCGAGATCGGCGACATCTGCGCGTGGAAGACAAAGAAGATCAACAACTACGTCGTGCAGTTGGAGTGGTCGAACGCGGAAAACAAGTGCCTCTGATCGCCGGTAAAGCGCCGTCCTCCGGAAGCCGCTTCAGTTCGCCGGGCGCGGGGCAAACTTTGCAAGTAAGGCCGCGCGGTTGCGGCGAAGATTGCGGCCGCTTCGTTCTTCCGGATAGGGGACATCCGAGCCCTTCAATCCTTCCCAAAGTGCGCGATTAAAAAGCGGTGTGTCGAGCTTGTCTTCCACGTGGAAGTCGAGGCCACGCATTTTTTCTTCCCAATACGCGGCGTCGTGGCGCGGCGCGGTGTACGCCGAAGCCGCAGACTTCGGCGCCTCGCCAGCAGCGCGCGGCGGCAGTGGCAATCGCGTGGTGCGCAAAACCTCCGGCACTCGCGCGGCAAACGCCCAGTCCGAGGGCGAGGTCTCGAAGACATCGGCCATGGGCTCGACCGCGGCGTCGAACAGGCTCAGCGGCTCGATGCCGAGGAGCTCTTCCATCGTGCGGAGGAAATGCACCGTGGTATAGCGCGTGGCGACGACCGCGCCGCGTCGCACATAGGCTCCCGCGACAAACGCAATCGTGCGCTGCGCGTCCACGTGGTCGGGGCCATCCTGGGCGTCGTCTTCGGTGATGAAAATGATCGTGTCGTCCTTGTAGCGGCTCCGCGACACCTTCTCCGCGACAAGGCCGACAGCGTAGTCGTTGTCCGCGATTTCGGCTTCGACCGTGTTGATGCCGCAAAGCCCCTGGGCAAACGAGCCGAAATGGTCGTGCGGCAGGCGAAGGACGGTCAGCGCTGGCAAATTTCCGCTGCGCTCGAATTCGTCGAATTCGCGCGCCCACTCCTGGAAGAGAAAGAAATCGGACTGGCGCTGGTCGAAACCATGGAAATAGGGGTCGGTGACATCGCGAAGCGGGGTCTTTGAAGGGTGCGCGACGACGGTTTTTGTTTTCCAGGGCATTTGCACTTCGGCTTCGTCCGGCGAACCGGGAGCAGGGAGTTGAGGGTTGGTGAGATTGAGGAAGAAGCCGTAATTGCGAAGGGAAATGCCGGCGCGGCGGGCGGCGTCCCATAAGTAGCCCGCGCCGCCTTGCTCTCCAGCGCTCTCCGGCTCCGAAATGTCGGCGGTTCCCGGAAGAAGATCCGGATCGTCGGGGACTCGTGGATCTTCCGCGCGGCGCTCCTCGAGGCTCCCAACTCCAACATTGATCCCGCGGTTCGTGCCTTCAAAATCATAGTCCAGGCCGCGGTCGGCGTAATTGATGGAGACATTCTCCTGCACGGGTTCCGTGACGCGCGCAGCCGTGGACCAGTTCCAGCCGTCGCCGCTCACGCCGCCGCTGGCGTAGAAATTGTCGAGCGTGACGAATTGGCGGGCGAGCTGGTGATGATTCGGCGTCAGCCCCTCCGGAAAAAGAGTCAAGCGGGGGTCGCCATTGCCTTTTTCGAGATCGCCGAGCACCTGATCGTACGTACGATTCTCTTTGAGGATGAAGATCACATGATGCACGCGAGAGCGCAGCAGAGCCATCTTTTCGCGCTTGGCTCGATGATCCGGGGACTCAATCCAATGATTATTCCGGGCCACTTGGCGAGTAAGCGCATCGAGCTCCGCCGGCGCAGGCAACACCAGCGTGAGAAGACCAGCCTGGCGGCGCTGCAGGACATATTGGTTTGCGGCACTGCACGCCTGATCGGAGCGGAGTTTCAAGGATGTGGAGTTGCGGCAGTTCACAGGAGAAGGCCCTGCGGGGCTGATGCTGTTGGAAACGTAGAGAGTTTGCCCGTCGCGGCTCACGCTGACAGAAGTCGGGTACCAGCCGGTGGGGATCAGGCCGAGGAGGCGGCTGCTGGAAGACCGCTCGTCGTCCTCTTTCGCGGACGCTTTTTGTGCCGGCGCGACGCCGGAGCCGAGCTCGATGACCGCCACGTCGTTGGCGCCGCCGTTTGTGACAAACAGCAGCCGCTCATCTGGAGAAAAAGCGAGGCTGTTCGGATTGCTGCCTTTCCAGCCTTTCGGATTGGCAAAGATACCGGCGGGTGCGGTCGTCGGAATTGTTTCGAGGATGCGGGCAGAATTCGTGTCCACGACAGCGACGCGGTCGTTGCTGTGAAGCGCGATGAAGAGGCGCGTGGCGGCGCGATTGAGAATGATCCCCGCTGGCTGGCCGGGGAGCGCGATGCGTCGCGCGATCCTCAGGCCCTCACGCAGGCTGAGCTCGACAAGTTCGCGGTCGCGCTCGCTTGAAACGTAAGCCGTCTGGTCATCTTTCCAGACGACGCAGAATGGGAATTCGCCGCCAGGAACGCCGTGCCTCGCGGAATCATTTTTTCCGGGGCGCAAATCCAGCTCCGCGGTTTTTTGGCGCGTTCCGAGATCTACGAGGCTGACCGAATCGTTTTCAAAATTTGCGGCGAGAAGCTTTGTGCCCGAAGAATTCACGGCAATCCCCGCAACCATCGGCTTGATGTTGATGCCGAGACCCTTTGTGTGTCCCAGGCTGATCGTCGGAGAAGTTTCCTTCCATGCTCCAGCGTCGCGCTCGAATACGTGGATCGAGTCGTCCATGCCCCCGGAAACGTAGAACGCACGGCTATCCGGCCGCCATGCCACGCCGAAGTAGGTGTTCGGCACGCGGAGAACTTGCGTCTTGCGCGGCGTGCGCTGCGAGATGTCGTAGACGAAGACGTATTCATCGGACGCGGCGCGATCCCGCTTCCCGGATTGGTCATTCAAGCGGTTATAGCCGCTGGTAAGAACAAGCAGCGTGCGCCTATCCGGACTCGTTAGCGTGGCGACGGCGTTCGCCGCACGAAAGTCGGGATAGGAGGCAAGCCCGGGATCGAGCGCCGCAAATTGTGCGCCGGGCGCGGCCGTTGGAGTGATCTCCATTCCCGTCGGAAGTGGCAGGGGCTGTTGCTTCGGCGGGCGCTCTTCAGAAAAGACCGCGGTGGGTTTGACGGATAGAGAAAAAAGCGCAATAAGCAAAAGGAAAACGCGAAACGAAGGTCGGGAAATGCGTTGGATAGCCACGAAATATTTTCCCCCGTCGGAAGTTATACCTCGGCACGCGACCGGCCGGGCCGCAAGGCATTGTACGTGAATTCGAACAGCCGGCTCGTCAATAGATATTCACAAAACGCTAAAGTCAGTTGGGGTGACTCACGTCCGCCCCGACACTACGCGCGTCAAGAAGCGGCGACGTGCAGCCATAATCGCCGCAAACTTCTCAGCGGCCGTGGCGGAGATAAGCGTCGGTGCCGGCCAGCCAGTCCTCGCGCGGTGGAATGAAGATGTCGAGGTCCACTGTATCTTCGACCGCCCACGCCTCGTGCGGCATGTGGGGCGGGATGCAGAGGACCTCGCCGGCGTGGACGACAAGCTCCTTGCCGTCAATCGCGAACTTCAGCGCGCCCTCCAAAATGTAGGTAACCTGCTCGTTGTGGTGGTGGTGTAAAGGGACGTGCGCGCCTTTCTTCAAGAGCACGCGCGCGAGCATGACTTTGTCGCCGACGAGCATTTGGCGATCAATGAGCGGGTTCAGGAATTCTTTCTCGACCTCGCCCCATTTGAAAACTTTGAGTTGCGCCGTGTCGCTCATTTGGAAGTTCCCCGCTGGGGTATCTTGTTATTCCATAACCGCGCAGTTCTGTCGAGTGGGCAAAGAAAAATAGGGGTTCTTCGAGCAAGGGACGAGAAAAAGAAAATACACTTGCGTTTCGCTCGGAATGAAGACAGCTGAGAAGGAAAGCTCTAGTGCGGAATGGCGGCGCGCCAGCGCAGGGAGACGCGCTCCATGCGCTCGAGAGCGTCTTCGAGGACATGGCGCGAGCTGACGAGCGAGAAGCGCAGAAAATTCTTCCCGGAGGGACCGAAGGCCGCTCCAGCGATGCCCGCAACGCCGGCTTCCTCGAGAAGACAGGTCTGCACTTCTTCGGCGGGAAGGCCGGTTTCCTCGATATTCACCCAGGCATAGAAGGCGCCGTCGGGTGGCACGCAGCGGAACCCCGGGATACGGTTGAGTCCAGCGACGAAGTGGTCGCGGCGCTTGCGATATTCCGAGACCATCGCTTCTACCGCATTCGTCGAATCCTGAAGCGCCTCGATTGCGGCGACTTGGGTGAATTCCGCCGCGCAGGTGAATGTGTTCAGGACAAGCATATCCATCGCGTCCACCACTTCCAGCGGGGCCACGGCATAGCCTAGCCGCCAGCCCGTCATGGCGAAACTCTTCGAGAAACCATCAATAATGACGGTGCGCTCGGCCATCCCCGGAAGCGCGTGAATCGAATGGTATTCGCCGGTGAAAAGAATTCGCGCGTAGATTTCGTCTGCCAGCACCCAAAGGTCGTGTTTAGCGGCCAATTCGGCGACGCGGGCGAGCGCTCGATCGCTGAAGACCGTGCCGGTGGGATTGTTTGGCGAATTGAAAATGAGGACGCGGGTCTTCGGAGTGATTTTGGAGGCGATTTCGTCGAGGTTGGGCTGAAACCGATTCTTCTCGAGCAGGCGAAAGGCAATGGGAACAGCGCCGAGGCCGCGCGTGAATGACGGATAGATCGGGAAGCCGGGCTCGGGGTAGAGAACTTCGTCCCCGGGCTCGATGAGCGCCATCATCGCGAGGGCGAGGGCCATTTTGCAGCCGGGCGCGACGAGGACTTGCTCCGGACGAACGGTGAGGCGGCGCGTCCGCGCGAGATAGCTGGCGATGGCCTGGCGAAGCGGCGCGATGCCGCGCGTCGAGACATAGCGGTCGCGGCCGGCGGCGAGCGCGTCGCGCGCCGCGTCTACCACGGGCGCCGCGGCATGAAAATCCGGCTCACCGAGCTCGAGATGGATAATCGAGCGGCCCTGGCGCTCGAGTTCTTTGGCGCGAGAAAAGACGGCGAGGGCGCCCTCGCCGGTCATCACCGAGATGCGGGAGGCAATGCGGCGCATGGTCAAGCGAGGCATTCTAGCACCTCGCGCTCCTGCGGAGCGTCGTCCCCAAGGAAGCAGGGGAATACTGGGCAGCTTCCCGACAAGAGCTTGTCGTCTAGTGCCGTTCCAACTTTTTCAGGCCCCGTACGAAGGTTTTGTTGCGCCGTTTCCTATGACTTCCCTCGGACTTCGTACGGAGCAGGCTAAAGCGGCGCCACAAAATTCCCTCTCAGCCCGGACCGAATGCAGAGCTCAGGTTGTTTAAATAGTTGGAACGGCACTAGGGACTGCGCAAGTGTGGGTGGGCTGCCCCAGCGGCAAGGGCGGACTTGACGCAGTTGCCCCCGGGGAGCACCATGAGAATGATGAGTTGCGCGTCGACGCGCAACGCACCGGACGCGGTCAACGTCTAATGGAATAGAGGGAAACTCCCCGCCTGGGGGTGAAGCCATGAAATCCCGCACCGTGTTTCTTTCTTGCCTTTTCGTCGTCTGTGTCGCTCTGAGCGCCGGCGTCCGCCCTGCCGCGGCCGATTTGAGTCACGCCCGAATCGTGCGGCTGAGCCTGACGGAAGGGGACGTGCGCTTCACCCGCTCGGCCGGAAACGATCCCCTGACCGATGCAAATGCCCATTGGGAGACGGCCGTCGTCAATCTGCCCATCCAGCAGGGTTACGTGCTGTCAACGGGCAACGGCCGCGCCGCCGTGGAATTTGAGAATGGCGCAGCGGCCTATCTCGATAACGATTCGATGCTGGAATTCTACGAGCTGTCCCTCAGCGACGGCGCGCGCATCACGCAGCTCGTCCTGCGCCAGGGCTCGGCAGCATTTTATGTGAACCCTGCGCGCGGCGACGTCTTTTCCGTGACCGGCGGCGACTTCACCGCGATTGCCGATGGCCGCACCAATTTTCGCGTGAACAACTACGATGACGGCAGCACCGTGGTGGTGAACAAGGGCCGCGTCTCCGTTCAGACCAAAGAGAAGACAGTGCAGGTGGCGAAGGGCCAGTCGGCGACTGTCCGCGCGGGCGACGCGGCGTCGATCGTGATCGGACAGGCAGCCGCAAGCGACGACTTCGACGCGTGGGTGGCGGGCCGCGAGGAAAGTTTCAGCGCCGCTACGAATAATGCGCAGCAGTACGTCAGTTCCCCCTACTATGACGCGGGTGTGGGGGATCTGTACACCTACGGAAGTTGGTTCGACTATCCGGGATTCGGCTATTGCTGGCGGCCGATTGGAGCAGGTTTTGGCTGGTCGCCCTTCACGCTCGGCCAATGGGCGTTCGTCCCGGGCATCGGATGGACGTGGGTGAGCCTTGAGCCGTGGGGCTGGATGCCATACCACTTCGGGGGCTGGTTTTTCTCTCCGATGTACGGGTGGGTGTGGGTGCCGAGCGGTATCGGACTCGGGACAGGACGCTACTGGCGGCCGGTGACGGCCGTTTGGGTGCGTTCGGGCACGACGACCGGCCTTGTGCCGGTGCATCCGCTCGATGTGAAAGGGAAAACGCCAATCAATCTCGCCCACGGCGTAATTCGGACTCCGGGAATGGGCGGGACGGTTGGCTTGCCAACCTCAGCCGATTCGGGCGCAAAGTGGAAGGTGTTGAGCAGGCCACCTCGAGGTGTGGTTTCTGAAGGGTTGAGTGTCGCTGCTGCTCCCGGGCATATTTCGCGAACCGTGCTTTCGGGAAGCGCGGGCAACCGCGCGGTCACCGTCGGGCGCGATTCGTCCATCGTGTACGACGGGCGTGAACACAAATTCGTGAATGCCAACGCGGCACCCCCGATTTCGTCCGAAGGCCTGCGGAAATTGTCCGGAGACGCCGCGCGGGCGATGCAGAGTAAAGATGCTCAGGGCCAGCCGAGCGTCACGCGGCCCGGAACGGTGTCTGGCCCGGCTCCTGCGGGCGTGGGAGCGCCAGCGCTGCGCTCAATGCCGGCTCCTCCGCGTGTGATGACGCCACCTCCGGCACCGGCGATGCGCGCTTCACCGCCTCCGCGTGTCTCGGGTGGCGGCTCTTCGGGCTCAGCGGGAGGCGGGCGCTGGTCGAGTGGAGGCGGCGCGAGCAGCGGCGGCGGAAGCGGTGGCGCACGCGCTGGCGGCTCATCTTCTTCTTCGTCCGGCGGAGGAGCTTCCTCCAGTGGCAGCTCGCATCCTTCCTCCGGTGGCGGACGGCCGCACTAACCGGCGTCAAATCTATCCGCGAAAATGAGGGAAGCGGCCCCGGCACGATCCGGGCGCATCTCGCTTTTCTGGATGTGTGATTCGCACGTTCCCTACGGGAAGACCATTCCAGCGTAGCCGACAACCGCGTCGCGATCACCGGAAACATCCGCTGACGTGGCATAGCGGACGAGCTCGGCGCTGGCGCCGCCGAGGGCGCGGAGAGCCGTGAGCATCGCGACGGCTGGGCCGAGTCCACACATGGAGATTTCTTCGTCGCGGCAGACTTCGAACAGCCTGCGAGGATCGAGAGCCAGGAGCTGATCGAGCGCCTTGCGATCTTTGCGCCGCGTCGTTTCCTCGTCTTCGTAATGATTCAGGTCGGACGTGGTGAGAAGGAGAATCTCCTCGGAGGAACCTGCCAGCACGCGGGCGATACCTTCGCCGACGGCGACGAGATCCTCGAAGCGCAGGGTGCCGAGTGCCAGCGGAACAAACGTGAAGCCCGGCGTAAGAACCTGGAGAAACGGGAGCTGGACTTCGAGCGAATGCTCCGTGCGATGCGCTTCCATATCCTCCTGGAGAAGCAGGCAGGCCGCGCGGAGCGACTCGGCAAGAGCCGTCTCAATCGGCGCGTCGCCGAGCGGCGTGCGCCATGCCCCGCTCGATAGAATCGCGACCGGCTCTCCACGCGGATAGTGCCGCACGCCGAGAATCAGGATTTTCGCCGGCAATTTGATGAGCGAATAGACCGCGCCCGCGACCTGGCCCGAATAGATATAGCCTGCGTGAGGGACGAGGCACGCGCGCACGCGCCGCTTCTGCTTGCCCGGCTCAGCGGACGCAAAGCGGCGAACCAGTTCTCTTAATTCGTCGGGATCCGACGGATAAAAGCGCCCGGAAACGGCCGGAAGACGGAGCACGGATCAGCTCCGCGCGTCAGATGGGACGCGAAGGCTTGCCTTTGAACTTGACGGCCTGCTCGGTGGCAGGAACGTACCAGACTTTCACCTTGTCCCCGTACTGATACCCGCCGCGGTCGATGATCTTCTGCATCTTGTCCGCGGCCTCGCGGGAGAGGGAAAACGTGCGGATGGCGAGTTCGTTGTCTTTACTGCGCACGGTGATTTGCGCGTTGTTCGCGTGCATCACTGTTCCTTTGAAAACGGCATATTGCGTTTTGGGCTTCTTTTCCTTGACGACAATGGGCTGACTCGTGTCGACCGGCTTTTGTGCGGAGGCTCCAGCCGCACCGGCGAGCGCAAGAATCACGAGCGTTGACGCAGCGAAGGTCGAGGATCTGATGAAACGTCTCACTCGAGATCGTCCACGGCGATGCGCAGCGACTTGAGGAAGCGGACGTCCTGCGGGGTCATGGTCAGCCTCGACGCAATTCTCCTGTCCCTCTCTTCTTCCATCGAATCCTGATCCACCTGAATGCGCAGCGATTCAAGGAAGCGGCGGTCCTGCGTGGTCAGCCGGGGCTGCGGGCCGCTGGCCTCGCGCTTGGCGAGGCCGATCGTCGCGTCGAGCTTGAGAACAATGTCGTAACCGTGAGCGCGCACGCCGGCAATCGCGCCAGTGATGCGCTCCGATTCGGAGACCGTATCGTTGATCGCGTGTCCCAGCTCCCGCAGCAGGTTTTTGAGGTGATCGTCGAGTTGCAAGGCGGCCTCTCCTGGAAGATACAGTTTCATTCTAGGACTCCGCCGCGCGCGATACAAGTGGGCCTCGCGCAACTTGTCTCCAATAGGTTTACACCGCGCCGGGACCCATTTCAGCGCCGTGATGGGCGCGCTCCCGATACGAGCCGCGTTTTGCGCTAATATGCTTCCGTGGCCACTGCGGCGCAATCCTCGACGAACGGGACCGGCGGGTTTCGCCGGCTGTGGCGCGTTCTGAAGCAGCTTTTCCATGAGATGACGGGGGCAGTGTTTGCGGTGCTGGCGCTGGGCTGGGCGAACGCCGCGTTGCGGGCGTACGCGCGCGACGTGACGCACTGGCTCATCGCGACCGCGCTCGGCGTGGCGGCGCTAATGGCGTTTTTTGCCTGGACGTCGTTTCGCCGCGCGCGGCGCGTGCAGTAGAGAGCTTTCCGATGCCAGTTGTCGATTTTTAATTTGCGATCGCACGTTATCCGCGCATCGATTTTGACTTTCATTTCGGAATGACGAAAAACAATCCATCCAGCGCCGAACTGGCCGAGCGAAAGCGGCGCTTCACGACGATTTCCGGCTTACCGGTGGAGCGGCTCTATACCGCAGAGAGCCTGCCAGGCTGGGACGCCGAAGAAGCGCTGGGCTATCCCGGCGAATTTCCCTACACGCGCGGCATCTATCCGACGATGTATCGCGGGCGCTTGTGGACCACGCGGCAATATGCCGGGTTCGGCGCCGCGGCGGAATCGAACCGCCGCTATCGCTACCTCCTGAGCCAGGGGCAAATAGGGCTCTCGGTGGCGTTCGACCTGCCCACGCAGATCGGATTGGATTCCGACGCGCCCCTCGCGCACGGCGAAGTCGGCAAAGTCGGTGTAGCCATCGACTCGCTCAAGGACATGGAAACTCTCTTTGAGGGGATTCCTCTGGAGAAAGTCTCCACCTCCATGACCATCAACGCGACGGCGGCGATCCTGTTGTGCCTCTATGCGGCAGTGGCAAAAAAGCAGGGCGCGGACCTGCGGAAGCTGAGCGGCACGGTCCAAAACGACATCCTGAAGGAATATATCGCGCGGGGCACGTACATTTATCCGCTCCGACCGGCAATGCGCATTGTGACGGACATTTTTGCCTGGTGCCACAGCGAATTGCCCAAGTGGAACACGATTTCGATTTCCGGCTACCACATTCGCGAGGCCGGCTCGACGGCGGTGCAGGAAGTGGCGTTCACGCTGGGGAACGCCATCGCGTACGTGCAGGCCGCGCTGGAGGCGGGCCTGAACGTGGATGAGTTCGCGCCGCAGCTTTCGTTCTTCTTCAACGCGCACAACGACCTGCTCGAAGAGATCGCCAAGTACCGCGCCGCGCGGCGCCTCTGGGCGCACATCATGCGCGAACGGTTTGGAGCGCGCGACCCGCGCTCGCTGCTGCTGCGCTTTCACGCGCAGACGGCCGGCTCGTCGCTCACGGCACAGCAGCCCGAAAACAACATCGTGCGCGTGGCCATTCAGGCGCTCGCGGCCGTGCTCGGCGGGTGCCAGTCGCTGCACACAAATTCGCTCGACGAAGCTCTGGCGCTGCCGACCGAAGATTCCGCGCTGATCGCTCTGCGCACGCAGCAGATCATCGCGCACGAAACGGGAGTCGCGAACACGATCGATCCCGTGGCCGGCTCCTACGCCATCGAGCGCCTGACGAATGAAATCGAATTCCGCGCGCGGACCTATCTCGAGAAAATCGACGCCATGGGCGGCCCTTTTGGCGGGATGTTGCGCGCCATTGAATCCAGCTTCGTCCAGGGCGAAATTCAGAAGGCGGCGTATGAGTATCAACAAGCCGTGGAACGCGGCGAGCAGATCGTCGTCGGCGTGAATGAATTCGTCGCGGAGGAAGAGAAGGCCATTCCGACTTTGCGGATTGATCCGGAATTGGAACGCACCCAGGTCGAGCGGCTGCGGGCGCTGCGCGCGCGTCGCGACTCCAGCCAAGTCAAAGCGGCGCTTGCGGAACTCGAGCGCCGAGCCGCCACTTCGGAGAATCTCGTGCCCGCAATTCTCGCAGCGGTCGAAGCTTACGCGACCGTCGGCGAAATCTCGAACGCTCTCCGCCGCGTCTTCGGCGAATACCAGGAATCCGTCGTCATCTAGACTTTTGAGCCTGTCACCCTGAACGCATCCAGTGAGCATGCGTGAAGGGTCTCAGCCGACCTCATGGCACACGCTTCAATCAAAGTCAGCGAACACTCCTGGTCCACTCGCGTCAAAACCGCCGACGACGCCGTGCGCTTCGTAAATCACATGGGCTTTTGCCTGCTCTTTCCCGTGAAAAATGTGCCGTTGCCGTCGCTCTACTATGCCATGGCACGGCGTGTTCCTATCACCTGGGACAAATACACCGCGAAACTCTGGGAATGGAAGGACGAGCTGCCACGGAAGCGGCGAGCGTTCTACGCCAAGTACTTCAAGACGCGCGGAACATTTATCTCTCTAAAGCTTCTTCCCCATTTCCTCGCCATGCGCGAATCCTCCGCCGCGCCGGAAGCCGCGGAGCGCTTCTATTCGGCTGGCCGGATCTCGCACGACGCGCGAGCGATTTGGCAGGCGCTGGCGGAACATGGCGCGATGGCAACGCTCGAGCTGCGCCACGCCAGCAAGATGGAGACGAAAGCGGGCAACGAGCGCTTCAAGAAAGCCATGCTCGAGCTGCAATGCCTGCTCATCGTCACGCATTTCGGCGCGGAGCAGGAAACCGATGCGTGGGCGTCGAACCGGCTGGAACTCGTGGCGCGAGCGTTTCCCGCGCACGTTGCAGCGGCGCGAGATATCACTCCGGAGGCCGCCCGCGCCGTTCTGGCTCAAAAGTATCGCTCGCTTTATCCAGAAGCTCCCGCCATGCAGGTTGCGCGCCTTTTCGGCTGGTCTAAAGCCGAGGCGGAAGCGGCGCTCGCATAGCTTGGCCTGTAGTATTCTGGCGGCGGTCCTCCCCGCATGCGGCTGATTCTCGCGTCCGCGTCCATTCGTCGCGCCGAAGTCCTGCGCAACGCAGGGCTGCACTTCCAGGTGCTGTCTTCGGCCGTGGACGAAACACCGCTGCCCGGAGAAGCGGCCACCGCTCTCGTGCGGCGGCTGGCGGAAGCCAAGGCGGAGCTCGTCGCGGCGCGCGCCATTGGCCCGGCGATCATCGTTGCCGCGGACACGACCATTGCGCTCGATGGCCGAATCCTGGGGAAGCCACGGTCATCCGAAGAGGTGCGCTCGATGCTGCGCCAGCTCTCCGGCCGGACGCACGCTGTGCATACGGGACTTGCGCTCGTCCAACTGCCGGACATGGAGCGGCGCAGCGCCGTGGAAACGACGCTGGTCACGTTTTCTCCGCTGACCGACGCGGAAATCACTCAGTATCTCGCAAGCGGCGAGCCCTTCGACAAGGCCGGAGCATACGCCATTCAAGGACATGCGGGACGCTTCATTCCGCGGATCGAGGGAGACTACTTCAACGTGGTGGGGCTGCCGCTGGCGCGGTTGTATCATCTTCTGCGCGAGCTGGGCTGGGGCGAAGAGTAAGGCTCTCTGTAGCGGCGGCCTTTAGGCCGCCATGTTCGCCTGCGCGCGAAAGCGGCAGGTTGAAGCTCGCCCCCACACTCAAACCAAAAAACACAAAGGGCGGCCGCATGGGCCGCCCGAACTCGTCCGGCGCAGAACAAATCGTCGCGGTCCTGCGCCCTCTACTTCTTTTCTTCCGCAGCCTTATCGGCGGGCGGCTGATTCGAGGGCTGCGAGGGCTGTTGATGCGAACCCGACATGCCTTCTTTGAAGCTGCGAATGCCCTCGCCGAGGCCGCGCATCACTTCGGGGATGCGCCGGCCGCCAAAGAAAATCAACACAATGGCCAACACGATCAGCCAGTGGAAAATACTAAACTCACCCATAGAAAGCCTCCGCTTCTGCTGACGGCAGACGCGCTCGGTTCCACCCTAGCGCAACCCGCCCCGTGCGGCAAGTCCGCAGCGCGCCCCTGCCTACAGGATAACACGCTCGTCGCCCGCACGGCGCGTCACGCGTTCCCGGTCCAGGAATTCGAGCAGCGGGATCGCATATTTCCGTGTGATGCCCGTCAGCTCCTTGAACTGAGGCACGGACAGGCGATCCCCGCGGGTCTGCTTGTACCCGCGAAGCATGTCGCGAAGCCGCTCGAGCGCGTCGCGATGAAAAACCAGGTCGGGCGTCACGCGCACGAGCCGCTGGTCGCGCACCAGGAGCTGCAGGAGCCGCTCCGCGCGCTTGGCGTCCACGGGAAGCTTGGCGAGAACCTCCTTCATTGCGGGAACCGCAAGGCCCGCTTCGGCGAAGGCCGCTTCGATCTGTTCCTTTGCCCGGGCTTCCTCGGGTTGCAGCACAACCTGCGCGCCCGCGCGCTTCACGAGTTCGCCGGTCAACTGGATTTGGCGTCCCCCGGCAAGCTCTTCGAGCGCGGCGCGAAACGTCTCCGGCCGCAGGCCGCGTCTCAGCCGCGCGCGCAAGTCTTCCCGCGGCATGCCGGGCAGAAGCGGATTGGCTTTGTGGAACCGATCCAGTTCCGCAAGCGCTTTTGCGCAGAGTAAGCCAAACGCCGCTTCGGGCACGAGCAGCGTGGCTTCGTTACTGGAGCCGATGGTTCGGACGCGCCCGGCCGTTCCGAGCTTCGAGGCTTCCTCGCGGACTTCGCTGGGCAGCAAGCCCGTGCGCGCGATCACCTCCGACAGAGGAAGGCCTGCCGGCGCGCGGTCCACCATCGCGGCGAGGAGCGCATCGCGTGTTTCCCCGCTGGCGATCTCGAGAAATGCCGAGCGGCCAGAATCACGCCGGGAGGGGCGCATGGACAGCGGATCGAGCACCACGCCGCCACCGATGGTGATGACCGGAGAAAACTGGCGCAGGATGAAGCGGTCCCCGCGCAACAAGAGCACGTCCTTCTGAAGACGCAATTGCGCCAGCGCGCCTTGCCCCGGCGCGAGTTCGGCCCGATCATAAAGATGAATCTCCGCGATGGTCTCCGCGGTGCCGGCATGAAAGTGGACCCGCGCGCGCTCTTTCAGCTTCGTTGCCGAAGCGAGCAATTCAATGCGCGCGTCGATCCGGCGCGTGGCGCGGAAATGCCCCGCCGCGGCTAGAACCATCCCGCGTTCGACAGCCGTGTGCTCGATCTGCGCAAGATTGACCGCCGTGCGCTGCCCCGCCAGCGCGAAGTCGACCGCCTTGCCACCGGATTGCACTCCACGCACGCGCAGGCGGCGTCCTTCGGGGAACAGCTCCACTTCGTCTCCCGCGGCCACCCTGCCCGAAATCAGCGTGCCCGTGACGACCGTGCCGAAACCCTTCACGGCAAAAGCGCGATCGATGGGAAGCCGGAAATAACGGGAAGCGTCTTTCCCCGGCACATTCCTGGCCTCGGCAAGGAGGGCGCTGCGCAAGGCGTCGAGACCCGCGCCGGTTTTGGCGCTCACGGGGACGATCGGAGCGTTCCCCAGAAATGAGCCACGAAGGAACTCCTGCACATCGAGCCTTACGAGCTCTAGCCTCTCAGGCTCCACTAGATCGCTCTTCGTCAGCCCAACGACGCCGTGCGCCACACCCAACAGACGGCAAATATCGAAATGCTCGCGCGTCTGCGGCTTGATGGATTCATCGGCAGCCACTACCAGCATTACAAGGTCAATCCCCGCCGCGCCGGCCAGCATATTGCGGACAAATCGTTCGTGGCCCGGGACATCCACAAAGCCGAATCGCACTCCACCTTCTTCGAGAAACGCAAAGCCGAGATCGATCGTGATCCCGCGGCGCTTTTCTTCTTCGAGTCGGTCCGGGTGCGTGCCGGTGAGGGCCTCGACGAGTGCCGATTTGCCATGATCGATGTGACCTGCCGTGCCGACGATGACGCCTTTCAGAGTTGAAGCCATAGAAGGTCCCGGGCGCGTCCTCGCGCCGCACAAACAGGGATGCTACTGGAGCGTCAAGGGAGGGTCAAACCAGCGAGACGGGGGTCGTTATTCCGCGGCGGCAAGTTCGTCGAGGATGGCTTGCGTTGCGGCCCGGGGATCGCCCGCCGCAAGAATCGGGCGGCCTACGACGATGAAATCAGCCCCGGCGCGTACCGCCTGTGACGGAGTCGCCGTGCGCGCCTGGTCGTCATCCGTTTTGGAGCTGCGCCCCTTTGCCGAGCCCGGGTTCAGAGCCGGACGAACGCCAGGCGTTACGATCAGGAAATCTCGTCCGCAGGCTTTCCGGATGGCTTTCGTCTCTTGTGCGGAGGCGACGACGCCATCCACGCCCGCGCGCTTTGCCATTTCCGCCAGCTTGACCGCGCGAGCGCGCGGTTGGCCGGAGATACCCGCTTCCCGCATGGCCTTCCCGTCCATACTTGTGAGGACCGTCACGGCCAAAAGTTGGGGCCGATCGGCGTCGAGCGGGGCGCTGGCCTTCACTGCTTTTACCGCGGCTTCTAGCATACGCCGTCCGCCGAGGGCGTGAATATTCATGAGCTGCACGCCCGGCAGCCCTGTGGCGGTCAAAACCGCGCTGGCTACTGTATTGGGGATGTCGTGGAATTTGAGATCGAGAAAGATTCCCGGACCCAAGGGGGAGAGCTTGGACAGGATTCCCGGGCCCTCTGCCGTGAATAACTGGCAGCCAATCTTAAACATGCCAACGAGATCGGCTATCTGTTCAGCAAAGCGAAGTGCGGGGGCAAGGGAATCAAAGTCGAGGGCGACGATTAGGCGGCTGCGCGGATGGGCGTCAATGTTCAACGGTGCGGCGGCAGTTGTAGCAACTCCAATCTTACTTGGCAAACGCCCGACTTGACTAGGCCAATCTTGCGCGCCACGCGGTGAGAAACGTCGATCTCACGTCCTTCTTGGTAAGGGCCGCGGTCATTGATCCGGACTACCTCAAACGCCCCCGTTCTTCGGTTGACTATTCGCACGATGGACCCGAACGGTAGCGTCGGATGGGCGGCTGTAAGGGCCTCCGTATCGTAACGCTCCCCATTGGCCGTTTTGCGGCCCTGGAATCCCGGACCGTACCAGCTCGCGTTGCCCACCCAGACCTTAATCGGCTTGTCCGCCTGGGTCAGGTGGGCTACCAATGGGGCCTCCATCGCAGGGGTAAAGACGAGCATGAGAGGCAACCACCTTAATGCAGCCCAAAGATAGAACAGTTGTCGTTTCATAGTGTGTTGGGGTGATCTCTCTACGAAAAATGGTAGCCGACCGAGGCCGTTATGTCAACTATCTTCCGTACTAAACTCTTGTACTATCTCATTCAAACTACGGTACTTAGAGTGTCTAATGAGCCTCTCAAGTCCCCCCACGAGCCTCTCACTGGCCCTTGGGTCAGCAAAGCTGGCCGTCCCCACCTGTACAATGGTCGCGCCCACGGAGAGGTAATCGAGCACATCTTCGACCGTCTCGATGCCCCCCAAGCCTATAATCGGTACCCTGACGGCTCGTCGGCACTCCCACGCCAGGCGGAGGGTAATCGGCTTTATCGCCGGCCCCGATAGCCCCCCCGTC
>Ga0209761_1000971_pt1 | contig 18260 bp, 19 predicted proteins | sample GraSoi013_1_40cm_4_FD_185818 | JGI IMG/M metagenome (GOLD analysis project Ga0209761, IMG submission 185818) | Grasslands soil microbial communities from the Angelo Coastal Reserve, California, USA - Sample 09_25_2013_1_40cm (SPAdes) (version 2) | ecosystem: Environmental > Terrestrial > Soil >...
TAGTTATTGCATAATCGACTTCGAAGCGATTGTTCTGGTTTACTATGTTGGTGAATCCTGGTACTACGCCATGGGGATAACCACGCCCGCATGGTCCAGCGTCGTTTATGCCTGTGGCTGCTAGTAAGAAGTCTGTAGTGGACGTTTGTATTGACGTAGAACATGGGTCGATGTAACCAATGAGGTCAGGGTTTACAAGATACGCACAAGAAACGGTCGCCGGTATCGAGGGATTCGGGTCGAATACTGCCTGGGTGTTCGCTCCATGGATAGCAAGAACCTGCATTCCCTCAATGCAATAGACTGGAGCATTGCACGTGTCTGTAACGACTGTAATATTATCTGAGTGCAATGGTGAGGTCGCGATAGCGTAGTATTCCCAGAAGTTGGTCCCGGATAGATCGCTGGCAATGTAGGAGGTCCGCTGAATGAATGTTAAACCACTGCTATCAGAGACCTTTGATACATTGCCACACGGACTCCCGGCGCCGCATTCAACGATCAGGATAACTACATCATGACCTTTAGTTGTTGTCAGCAATTGAGATTGTACACAAAACATTGCTTGACAAGTGTTGGTTCCCACCCCGTCCAATGCCAACGGCGGTGCAACCGCGCGAGCAGGTCGGGTGGACGAAATGCCGCCCACCGTAAGCAACAACAGAATAGCACAGGCGATTTTCACTCGCATAGTGAAACCAGCGCGTTGGCGTCAAGGACTGTCCGCCTTTTTAGTGTATCGTAGAATCGCGCGCTGGTAGGTCGCGGATGACTAGTCCGCCGATTGACTACGAACCGATTTTAACTACTATTCTTCATGAGAGAGTTTGCAAGAATGTCGGTGTCGGGGTCACCGTGCAGGGACCTTGATCTAACCCAAACTCCCGAGTGCTCCTTGAACGCGTGCCGGGGTAACAACCCGGCGTACTCCTCTCGAAGGACTGTCCCGTAAGCCCACTACATGGGCGTTGATCGAAAAGCTAACAGTGCTGGGTCTCACTATGAAGCAAGGTTACGAACGTGTTAGCACAGCCCCCAAGGACTCGGCTGGCGCTGTGGCGGACAAGTATCCGCAATACCTTTAGGTTTTGTTGAGAAACTCAAGTATGAATTGAAAACGCGCCTTGCAATTGCATCGTTCCTCTTACTCTTTTTCATAGGCTTCTTCTTCCTTGCTCCCATTATCCCGGTTGAGGGGACCCGAATTTGGCCTGCGGGTCACTGCCCAGCCTTTGCCTGGAAATGGACTGACTGGCAATCCGTCGGATACCATTTCCTTGGCTTGGGTTACAATCTCCGCATCTGGATTGAACACGATTTTTGCGCTTAGGCGGATGAGCCCAAGAGTTCTCAGGCATATCTACGGATTTCGCACTCTACCGAAAATAGATTCGCAACATATCATGATAGCACTGTCAGGCTGGCTTTGTCGTAGATCGCCTTGAGGCTGTCCGGGCTGTAATCACTATACCTTCGAGCCAGAACTGAACGAGGCAACCGACCACACAACGCGTCAACGAATCGGTCGGGAACCCCCAGCTTGCCAAGTTCGTTGCAGAACCATTCCCTCAAGATTTGCGGCTTTACAACAATCCCCGTCTTCAATTGAGCCCGCTTGAACGCCTTGCGAATACCGCTCTCGGTCGTGCGCAATAGTGAACCAGAGGTGATCCCAGTTTCAGCAAGATACTGGTTGAGTACTTGTTCGGCTTCCTCGTCAAAGAACGATATCCACGATTTCTTGGTTCGCCCCGTCTCATGTGCACCATTGGGCACTATCATTCTCTTTGCTCGGTCGATATCTTCCAGTCTTAATGTGAGAACTTCGTTGCGTCGAAGCCCCGTTACAGCGTACAATAGAAATGCCAGCCGATATTTTGCCCCGTCTAGGCCCGAGTAGAATTTCTGCAATTCTTGCTTTGTCCGAACAGTGATCGGTTTCTCGCTTATGGGGGCGAATCTGAAAGTAGCGATTAGCTCTGGTTTTTGCAAAAAGTCGCGGAAGAATCGTTTCAAGCCACAAAGGTGATTGTTGTAGGTCTTCGGTTCTGAGTCTGCCTTCACATCGCTTAGATATTCCCGAATGTCAGCCACTTGAATTTGCGATATGGGTTTCTCTACCATTCGCAAGAATCGCTTGACCGAGGGAACATGTCCATCTCGAAAAGTTCGTTTGCTCAACTGCAAGTCTATGCGACAAAATTCCTCAAATTCGCTCAGCAACGCCTCGTTATCGTTGAGCGGGACCGCCTGGCGGTCACGCTCCGGTTCGAATCCCGGCGGCCGCACCAACTAGAAAAATCCGGACGTCTCTGGAGTCTCTTTTGATGCCCCCGGGTCATTGATTATTTATCAGGGGCGGGGAAAAACGACATTCGAGCATGACGAGCCATTCACACGTGGATCAGAAGACGACTGTTCAGGAACTCATGAACAGAGTGAGAGGATTCAGAGACAGTAGAGATTGGAGAAAGTGTGACACGCCCCGAAACTTGGCGAGTTCAATTTGCATAGAGGCTGCAGAACTCCTTGAGCATTTTCAATGGAAGACTGACGAACAGACAGCAGAAATGTTGAGAAGCCCGGAAAAACTAGCTGGGATTTCCGACGAGCTGGCAGACGTCGTCATCTACTGTTTGGGTTTCTCAGAAATCTTGGGTATTGATGTTTCCAACGCCGTTCAGATAGAACTCCGGAAAAACGCCGTGAAATATCCGGTCCTAAAGAGGTCACAAGGCAAAGGGACAACTGGAGAGAGATTCTCGAAAAACGGAGGGGGGACTAGCACCTCCTCCTTTCGGTGATCGAGTATCTCACTAACGTGGTGTGCTAGTATTATGCGAGTTTGTACGTACGACTATCCGGCCTGACCGCTCTTCCAACCCAGTAAGATATCAAGGGTGGATACCACAAGTAGAGCCTTATCGGGACGCCCAGCAGTGTCCACTCCCAGAACTGCGGCGCGACAGAAATCAGGATCAGAAGCGCGAGCATCGCCATTCGGTTCCGCCCGTTCCGGAATAGCGTAACGAGTTCAGGTGCCACTAGCTTCTTCTCCTCCAAGCTGATAACGTGAGCGAAAGTAGCCAAGATAATCAGGATTCCTCCGAGATCTAGCGCAAAGAGTTGGGAAGAATAGTTCTGGATCATGGATACCTGATCCGAAGTTAGACCCGGAGCTACCACCTCAACACCGTTTAGCAGGTATGGAACAATCGCAACCAGCAAGAGCAGTCCCACATTGAGGAATGTGACTGTCCTGGTCTCGACTGGCAATACGGACATGTAAGTCGTGTATATCATCCAAGCCGTGATTAGCACAAAGAATGTGTATGCGAATGCGAGTATGTGGGTTGTTATCTCTGCGTTGCTTTTCGGAGGATTCGCTATTAGAGCGATTGAGCCAATTGAAAGCGAAAGCCCGAAAATCAGGTCGGCGAGAGTCTCGATTCGAGGACGCGGATGGACTCCAGCACTCTGCTGCATCGAGCGCTCTCGAGGAATCGTCGCTATTTGGTCTTTCGGAGGCGCAACTTTCATAGTCTCTGATCTCCATTCTATGATAGCGGTCATATGGTCTCAACCGGCGTCGGGGAACTAGATCAACTCCTTAAGGACGGCTACCCCGACAAATCAGCCATTCTCGTGGTTGGACCACCAGGTATTGGAAAAGAGGCGCTCGGCTACTGGTTTACACAAGCCGGACTCTCGCAAGGCGACTTCTGCCTCTATGTGACCAGGCTCGCTGTTTCTGAGGTCATTGAAGACGTCAAGGCCTTTGGAGTCGAGATCAAGGGACCTACGGTCTGGTTTGCGAGAGATGGGGGCCAAACAAAGGTCGACATCAACGACCTGTCCGGCCTGTCATTCAGCATCAAGGAGACCTTGAAGAAGAATGGAGAGAGGCCCGCTCGTATCGTAACGGATGTTCTCTCTTCCCTCTTGATGCTGAACTCACCTGAAACGATCTACCGGTTCCTTTCCCAACTTTTCTCGGAGCTGAAACAGTACAACACGGTTGTCTTAGCGACCCTCGAAGATCGAATGCATCAACCCCAGGTTCTTGCCGCGATGGAACAACTATTCGACGGGGTAGTAGAGCTACGGTTATACGAGGAGGGGTTGAGGATTCGCCCGTTACTCCGGATACTGAAGATGCGAGGGATGCCTCCGCTTCCGGGATACTTTAGCTTCGCCTTCGCGCACCGAAAAATGGAGATAACAGCCTATGCCAAGTGATGTCTCGACAGCATTCTTCGTCCTATGGCTCATTGTTGCGGTCACTTTCTCATACGCTGCATATTGGGCGTTCACTGTCAGAAGAGTGCTCGTTCATCGTCTGTACAGGCGACAGGCAACTTGGGTCGGTCGGATGGGCGTATACTTCGTAGCACTATCTTCCTTTCTTACCTTGGCACTTTCAACCGGAGTTAGCTCTCTTTATGTCAACGTGGTGGGCGGACTCCTGATCGGGTCGGGATTCATCGTGATTTTCGCTTGGATGGATTCGACCATTCGCGTGGCTCGTCTATCCGATCCTCTGTTCAGAGACACACTCCGCTGGAGCAAGTTAAGGTACTTCCTCGGTTTTGGCACGGTAGGCGGTGCAATTGCATCGGTGATCTCGGCGACTATGTCAGGCTTCTCGCAAGTCGCTCCATTTGGAGGAGCGTTGTTCCTCGGTGCATTCGCGTTGTTGCTCAGCGCTAGTAGGTCCGGAGATATTACTCTGAGGAAGCATCTCACCTGGACCGGCCTTTGCACCTTTTTCTTGTGGCTCGGAAGTCAGGTACAAATGCCACTTTCTCGTATCCAGTTTCTGGTCCAACTGAATCTTCCGGACGTAATCACCTATGTCTTCGTCGCGGCGGGCGCCTATTCTCTGTACAGAAGCGCCAAGTCTCTCGTGCCGCTAGGGCACGTGTCAATCGCCGACTCGACCGAGCCTGCTGTCTTGCAGCCTATTGTCTTGACTTCCTGAATAGTTTCTTTTCTTCTTCCGTCACCCTGCTACTGGTCTCGAAACGAGGCTTTGCGGATGTGATTTCACCCTTGTACGACCCGAGTATCTTCATTTCCTCTGGGGACAAGATTCCTTCCGAAACGCTAGAATCCAGCCTTGAGATCCAATCGTGCTCCATCGGCATGGGCTCTGCCGGAACATCCTCATGGGAGGACTCAAGCAGCTTCGCGGAAAGTTCGAGTCCAGACTTGTCTTTACCCAGTTTGAGCGAATGCCCCTCCGTCTTAGCTTCGGTCCTTGGAATGTACCTGCCGAAGGTGTAGCCTAGCCAGTAGATGATCTTTGAGGGGTCTATTCTGATGAGCCTGTACTTGTACAACTTCCTCTCGTCCGGAAGCTCTTTTCCTCGGGCATAGAACGAGAGCATTCCGGGGTATTTCTTTGAGAACCCAATCATCTTCGGCCCTACTGAGAGTATCGAGACTAACGTCCGGCCAATTGTGAAGATCTTTGCCTTGCCCTGGATCATGGCTCCGCAAGCTTCCGTGGTCACTTTTCCATTATCGACTATGAAGGATACAGTTGGATTGTTTTTGAGAATCTTGAACTTCGCTGCACTTACAGGCGTCATGAAGTAGAGTTTCGAGCCTGAAAAGTGGAAGGCGACCGGATAACTGTACAACTCCTCACTTTTCGAAAGAACGGAAAGGTATCCGATCTTGTTGTTCTTGAGAACATCTATTACTTGATCAGGCACTGGAGACGATTCTAGTTTCGGACGTTTCATTTCTCCATGGTCTGCCCGTACACTTCCTCCGTCGCATAAACCTCGAGGCCTGTATTCTTGATCACATACGGTCGAGGGGTCGTGTCGACCTTGGAGCCGCGCATCTTCAACACCTGGATCGTGCGGACTCCCTTGCGAAGAATCCTCAACAGAATCACTCCTTCGGCAAGATATTCTTCGGGTTGCAATACCCGGTCTTCTCCTGTGGTTGGAAGCTCGCTTGTTAGGAGACATGTAGTGCCCGTTGACTGCAACACCTCAACTATATCGAGAACAGCTGGCCGTCGCTCTTCGATCTGCGGAAAGCGAAATACGAGGTCCGAGATCGAATCCACAACCACTCTCTTGGGTGAGAGCTTGTCGATTCCCTCCTGGACGAGATCGATGAGATTGACGAGGCCGAGTTCTCTCCCGCCCACCGGAATCCTCCCGACCTTTGCCTGTTCTGGGATTCGTCTCACTTCTGTCGCGTCAACGTACGCAAACTTGCCTTCCCTCTCCAGTTTGGCGAAGTCCATCCCCAGGCTCATCATCTCCGCGTTGAAGCGGGTCTTCGGCTCGTTCATGCCGATGTAAACGCCCTTGTTCCCCTGCCCGGTAACTCCGTTGTGCAAGAACTGGGAGACCATGATGGTCTTACCTGTTCCAGGTTCGCCGAGAACTAGGACCACCTTCCCTTCCGGAAACCCTCCATCAAGGAGCGCGTCCAGACCGGTGATCCCAGAGCTAACTCTGCGGGCAGGAACCTGGGTTCCTGCCTTCTGAGAGGGTAGAGACATACAAGCCGCCTTCTTAGATCGACCTTTATGGATTCTGTCGAACAGCCCCGGTTGTATTATCGAACGGGAATCGCTCTGATGCGTGATTGCCTCCGCTCGAGAACCAGAAAAGAAGTGACCAGGACTATCACACCTGCTTGTAGCAGTGACCCCGCCATGAAGGTCAGTGACGCGAGGGTTGGACCCGCGTCAGCCAGAGAGTAGTGTTCTGGTTGTGGAAGAGAAACAGCCAGGGTTACGATTGAGAGAACAAGGGCTGGAGGATATGCCTTATCGCGGCCTGTCGCCACTCCGATAGCCACGAGCAAATAGAGTAACCAACCGGCAAGGATCGAGTAGAATAGCCAGGAAGGGACCATGAGCGCGTATAGCTGTACCAGTAGAGCCACTCCGAGGATCACCGATGCGTAGATGAGCCAGTCTGCTCCGCGTTTTAGACGCTTCAGCGTCGTATCGATTGACTTCAATTCGTCAAGCCCCAAGCTAAGTAACGGAGAATTGGTTACTCATATCTCGTAGTTCTGAATCCTCATGACGCTTTGGGTCCAAAGGGTTTCTCAAATTTACCCCCGGAATTCCTTGCAGTCGCAGCGGTAGTCGAAGCTTGAATATGAACACCGGGGCGAATGAATCGACTTCGCATGGCCGCAGTTAGTGCAATACTGCTGGCCCCCAACTTGAGCCACGGGCTCGCTCGATGGGCACACTTTGTGGACCATTCTATCCTCGCTCTTCCCTTTTCCAACCCTTGTCCTGATTACGATTACCTCTTCCTCAGGTATCCGGATCGGCTTGTGACACCGGGGACAGAGATTACTGCTCAATCTGAAACCTCGACCGACAGATCCTCAGATGACTAAGACTTCGTCGTCATTTGTGGAAGAACGTTTCCTGATCGTGCTTTGTAGGCCGGCACTCCAACTCCGACAGCGATCATGGGGCTCTTCGCGTTAGCATGTGGTGAGAAGAACTCTGTGACGGCGTCGTCGAAGAAGGTCGAGCCAGAGGCTCCGATTCCGCCTGCATAGGAGGAGAGGTAGATCTTCCCTGCCCGGACGCCGGCTTCAAACTGGGCTGCTCGATAGCCTCGGTTATTGAGAGATTTGAGAACAGAGTTGAGGTTGGTCATTAGGAAGAATACGACGCTGGCATCGCTGAAGAGCTGTTGTCCGAGACAGAGATAACCTGACATGGAGCGATTCTTGAGAACTTTTAGTTGTTCGACCGAGTTTGTTTTTACATTGTAAAAGTAGGATCCCGGAGGGAGTTCTTGGACGTCGTTAACTATGAAGTAGAAATCAATCAGCGTCTCGTTGTCTGGAAGAAAGTCAAGAGGAATTTTGGCCCCAGAAGCCCGGATAATCGTGGAGAGACGATCGAAGGAGATAGGGTCTTGGGCGAATTTTCGAGTGGACCCTCGAAGCAGAATCACTTCATCTAGGCGTGGAGACAAGTCTTCCTCCGACTCCCGCAAGGGAAAGGCTGGCGTAGTGGGTGGAACTGTTCGTTTGAATGGCCCTAGGCTCCTCTTCCACGAGTCGGTCTCCGACTTGGTCTTCAGTTGCGAAGCCTCGTTAGTTTCCCATATTATCGGATAGTCAACCTCCTCCTCTGATAGCCGGTTAGCCTCCAGGGCAAGACCCGGAATTGGCTTATGCATCCTTGAAGCCCTTTCACCGTGGCCAGATCCGACAACTGCCAGTGCCACAGTTGCCTCCTTCTTTGGCTCCAACCCCAGAAGCCGGTCGACCTCGGAATCGACGAAGCCTAGTACAAGCTTGGTAGACAGGCCGGCTGAGTTAGAGGTGGCGAGAAGGTTGGCGGCGATAACTCCTGAGTCCCAGAACCAGTGACGATAAGATCTGGTTTCATACTTCCATGCGTTTCTCCAAGCCAGTGATGTGAATGCTAAGGTGAATGGTGCAGATAAGCTATCAGAGCTGCCTGCATCATCCAGTACGGCTCGATAGTCTCCCTCTCGCAATTTCGCTAGCGAGAAGTGTAGAGGGTTGAAGTGATACACTCCAGCCTCTAAGCCAGGAATCCGACCGGAGATCACGTAGACTTCGATGGGATAGAGTGCGCCCGTTGCGGAGGCTGCCCGCATGTAGTAGAACTCCTTGCCAAACCTCATCTTTCGTGTAAGGCCTGCAGAGAAAAAGAGAAGCTCGGAGAGGACCCCCATGTCGATCTGCTTCGCGCCTGCATCCTTCGTCTCGCTTTTAATCGCCGTGATAGCGTTCTTCTCAGGACGAGGAAAGTCGCGTGGAAGGGCGATAGAAGCGAGATTCTTGTATTCCTTGAACTGGGCTGGTTTGTTGTCCCAATCGAGGTAATGGGCGGATGCTCCGATGCTTACTTCAGAGTGCTTTGTAGCCTCGTGGTAAGTGAGAGCTGAGCTGAAGTCATTGCCGGCCATTAGAGCGATTCCTGCAAGCTCTCGTAATTAGCCTTCTCGAATCACTGGGGAATGCTCTTGTCGGTCTTGGGTTTGGAGTCCAAGGCGGAATGAATTTATTCGTGACAAGAGATTACCCGTATTGGGTTGAGAAGGTAGCTTGGCTAAATATGCTGATATCGCAGTGAAGGGTTCGGTGGAGAATATTCAGAACCTTGCCCTTCAAGCGTTCACATCCAACGGGTTCACAATCCAATGGGATGGTCCGACGAAGGGAAAGGCGGAGAAGGGAAGCAAGGGCGCCAACATTCTGCTTGGGGCGATGGCTCAACACCATACCGTAACTTTCGAAATATACCCGGCCACCGAGGGTGGAACCCTTAGACTGATCAAGGTGGGTTCAGGCGCCGCTGGAGGGCTCCTTGGAATGAGAAAGGTCAACAAGCAATTCGACCAGTTGACAGACACACTCTCCACGTGGTTCAAACAACAAGGCCTCTTGCTCAACGTCAAGAAAGAGTAGACAGGACCTACTTCTTCGCGACATGGAGTTTCAACGTCTTACATAGATCCCTGTGCATAAATAGAATCCAACGCCCGAGTTGCCAAACGGACAAATATGCCGCACGGGAAATCAATCTCATCCAATGATGTCGTAACTCAGCTTAACCAACTGTACGACGACTATTGGGAATTCATCCTCAAAGAATATCCTCTCAGCGCAACCTATCTCGGGGACCACCGATATGACGCATCCTTAGAAGACGCCTCCGAGAACGCTTTTCATCGTCGAGTCGCTCAGTCCAAGAAATATCTGGACCGGTTGAGGAGTATCAAGAAACCATCCTCGAAACCAGAGCTGCTGAACTACGAACTCTTCGAACGCGAACTGAGAGACAATCTGGAAGCGGCGAAGTTCCGTCCTTATCTCACGCCTATGACCCAGCAGTCCGGGCTGCAAATCGACATTCCCGAGCTCGTCACATATCATCCATTCGGATCGCTCTCGGATTTTGAGAATTTTTCTAGCCGTCTTCGAGCTTTTCCCCGACTTGTAGACCAGGTCATTCAGAGCATGCGAACCGGAATAAGGGCCAGAATTGTTCTTGCTAAAGTGACTGCGGAAAAGATCATTCCCCAATTGGAAGCTAGCGTTGTTCAAGATCCCAGGAAGCTCGATCTCTACAAGTCCGTTGAGAACATTCCATCGGTAATCGATTCGACGGAAGCAGTTCGCATAAGGAATGATATTGACGAAGCGATCCGACAGTCAGTCGTTCCAGCTTTTGAGAAACTCCTCGCCTTCTTCAAGGAAGAATATCTGCCAGCGTGTCGAAGCGACGTCGGTGTCTGGTCTCTTCCCGACGGGAACGAACGATACTCTTACACCGTCAGGCACTACACTACCACGAACCTGTCGCCGAATGAGATTCATGATCTAGGTCTCAGAGAGCTGTTACGCATTCACGCGGAAATGCGGGCAATTGTAGACCGTATCGGTTTCAAAGGCTCCTTGCAAGATTTCATCTCTTCCCTCAGAAAGGACAGGTCACTCTACAACACCTCAGCCGCCGAACTCCTGGCCGGATTCAAGAAGATTTTACAACAGATGGACGAGAAGCTTCCGTCATTGTTTGGACAGTTGCCGAAGGCGAAATATGGGTTCCGCGAAATTGAAACGTTCAGAGCGGAAGCCGCGCCAGACGCTTACTACTACCGTCCACCCGAAGACGGGTCGCGTCCAGCCTACTTCTACGTGAACACATTCCGACCAGAGCAACGGCCCAAGTATACGATGGAGGTGCTGGCCTACCATGAGGCCGTGCCGGGACATCATCTGCAACTGGCAATTCAACAAGAGCTGACTAATCTGCCCAAGTTTCGGAGACACGGGGGCTATACTGCGTTCATTGAAGGCTGGGGTCTCTATTCGGAGGAACTCCCCAAGCTAGTCGGGTTCTACAACGATGCACTTTCTGATTTCGGGAGATTGAGTTTTGACGCCTGGCGTGCAGCCCGGCTGGTTGTAGACACGGGAATTCATCACAAGCGTTGGACGCGTGAGCGCGCCATCCAATTCTTTCTAGAGAATACCGCTCTGTCAGAACTCAATATTGCTTCTGAGGTGGAAAGGTACATTGCATGGCCAGGGCAAGCGCTAGCATACAAGATCGGCCAGCTCAAAATCAGCGAGCTACGGGCAAGGGCGGAGAAGACGCTCGGACCACGATTCGACATTCGCAAATTTCACGACGAACTCCTCGGCGATGGCGCTCTGGCATTGGATGTTCTTGAGAACAAGATGCAGAGCTGGATCGACCGAGAGTCGGGGATCCACTCCTGATGTCGACCGCGCCTGTCGAATCGCCATAGCCCGCCTATGAAAAGAGCGAATTTCGAAGCTTGCGATAATGCTTTATTCGTCTTCGGTTGTCGTGGAGGCTTACGGAGGGGTATTGATGACAGTTGGCCAGCTTTCTCACAGTCAGGAGAGCCGCAAAGACAGATGCTCATGCCGTGGACAGCCTTCTATCTGAATGGTTTGATTGGAAACCAGACTCAGGACGACTAGACTCGATACACCGGGCAATTACGAACAGAGAGGTGCTTCTAGCGGAGGTTAACAGTCTAGTGATTGGGTTCATCCACTACGTCATGCATGAAGACATCATCGACGGAGGCCTGAACTCGTTCATAACAGCGTTCTACGTTTCACCAGCACATAGAGGAAAAGGGATAGGAACGCTTCTCCTAAATGAATCGATTGCAGACTCCCTAGCGATGGGCGCAGTTGGCGTCGAGACCTCGACAATTCACACCCTTGCTAAGAAGCTGTATGAGAGGCATCACTTCAAGCAGACGATGGGAGATATGGGTGAGGTTTTCCTTGAGCTTGACATACCCGAATATTTGCGATCTAAGGTGAAAGGAAATATCTCAAAGGATTAGGATTGTGCTGGCCCATTTTCCCTGTAAATCACGCTAGTTCCCTTCTTTCTGTTCTCCCATACTCTGACCTCGTGCAGTTCCTTGATTGATGGTTTGAGCTTGTTCCAGATCCAGACTGAGATGCGTTCCATTGTGGGATTGGGGATGATCTCATTCAGATTCCTCTTATCCAATTTCGCGATTATCTCTTGGTTTACGATTCTCTCGATAATCCGGGTGTCTAGAATCACCCCTCTTTCGTCAGGAGTCCCTTTGACAACGACTCTTAGTTCGTAGTTGTGTCCCTGCATCGACTTCTCGTCAACATCGAGCGAGGCGGCAGATGAAAACTGGAACTCTCTCATCGCAAACATCTCCATTCTTGTCCACCCTAGTTCCTATAGTTCATCAAGTATCTTAGAAAGATATGACTCATCGAGACTCCGATTGCTTCAAGCTCTGCGAGTGGAGAGTCATCTAGTCCGAAATGGATCCCGGTGAGAAAGCCGGGTCTTCGCTTTCCCTCGGAGTTGAGGTCTCCCATGATCTGCGGGGAAACTGTAAGCCTGACCTCATCGACCAGCATCGCCTTGACCACACCCCCAGCCAGAATCGGCCCGCCCTGAATATCCAGAAGCTTTGTGTTGTAGTCCTTTCTTAGAATCCCTACGGCTTTGGTAAGGTCTACGCTCGTATCTCCAATGGCGTACGTTTTGGCAGGCTGAAGAGGCTTGAAACCCTGGACTTGCAACCGTTTTGCTTGACTCTTCAGTTTCTCTTCTCCTTGCTTTGTAGTAAAAATGACCGGCTGCCACTCGTCCTTCTTGGGGTTGAACACGGGGTGTTTCAAATCGACCTCTCCTCTCCCAGTTACAACTGCTCTAACGGGTTTACGATTCCTCTTCGTCAAGAGATCCTGTAGGTCCTTATCCCTGGGATACCAGCTCGCCGCTGGGTTGTCTCTCAAGATTCCAGCACCTCCCAGAACGGCGTCGGCCGTCGCCCATCCGTACTGGAGTGCTCTATTGTCGGTTAGACCTCCTGCCGCTATTGGATTGTCCGTCAAGTGCCGCAGAGCGATTTCGGATCCTCCGCGTTGCCCAGGTTCGAGAGGGACCGCAATGCCATCGATTGTGGTCACAAACATCAGGTAAGTGTGGGGAGATCCCTCGACCTTGAAGAATTCTGACAGTTGGTCGATGGATACGTTCGGGTCTTCAAATAATTGCACCGTTCTAGCCATGGTCGACGACAATGTTAACGGATGTCTATATTGAGCTTCACGTCCCGGACTTCAAGAGAGCAATCGAGTTCTACTCAAGGCTCGGTTTCAAACTACTGTGGCGTACCGAAGACTATCTTGTAATGAAGAGAAAGAGGAGTGTCCTCAATTTCTATGGCGGTAGTCAGAAAGTGTACTCCCATTCGTACTTCGGGCGATTCAAGAAGACCACAAAATGTGGTTACGGGGTCGAGATAATCATTCCAGTTGACCGAGTGGAACGGTTCTATAACAGCGCAAGGAATTTCGCAAAAATTGTCCAACCTCTGCAGTTGAAGAAATGGGGGCGTCGCGACTTCAGAATAGTCGATCCCTTTGGGTTCTACCTACGGATCACGGAGAGGTATGAGTGGGCTGGCAAGCTGGATGCTAGACAGAAGAACTTAATCAACGATTACAAGATGAAACTCAAACAGTAGGGTCTGAAGAACAGAGCACGTGATAAATTCCTCATACGAAGCAGCTGAAAGGTTGGAGATCGATTAATCAACAATCCCCCGCTGTATTGAAGTCGATGATACTGTCAGCAACTACAAGAGAACCCGTAGCGCAACTTTCAGGTCCTCAACGTCTTGACCGAATCTACAAAGCTGTTGCACTAGTGTTCATGCCTCAAGCATCGTCTGCCTACGCTTTTCTCGCTCTGTCGATTGCAAGTGGAATCGAAGAAACGCGGTTTTACCTTCCGCTTTCCATACTCTTTGCTAGCTTGATTGAGCTAGGCTCCCTTCTGGTGTACGTGCGCTTCTTGAAAAGAGACGCGAATGTGCAAGATCGAGAAGACCGACCAATACTCTTTGCAATAGCGATTCTTTCTTACCTTGTCGGCTTCGCGCTGCTGAGATATCTCGGGGCTCCCTTCATATTCAGCGCTTTGATGTTCGCTTACTTCGCCAACACTACGTTTGCCGCCGTAATCACAAGATACCTAACCAAAGTAAGCATCCATACTTGGGGCATAACGGGTCCTTCGGTTGCCATACTTTACAGCTTTGGGGTCTTGGGTTTCTTGCTGATGCTAGTTATTGGTGCTATTGTTGGAAACACAAGAATAAAGCTAGGATATCATACTTGGAGACAAGTGGCTCTTTCATTTCTTACGTCGATTCCTTTTACATGGTTCATTGTGTACGTTATTCCCCAGTTTGTTCCGACCGTTTTCAGAGCCTATTGACCCTATCGATTCAATTCATCACAGGAGGGTTGATGTGCCAGGGAAAGTCGAATTAACCAATCTCAATCTTGATTATGAGGATAGGCTGCTAGATCGTCGCGCTGTTCTATATCCAGTATATGGCCCAGCTTCTTTCTCTTCGTCTCTAGGTAGAACTTGTTGAATTGATTTGGTGGCATCACAACTGGTATCCTCTCAGCCACCTTGATTCCGTGGAGCTGCAGATCCTTCAATTTGTCCGGATTGTTCGTCAGAAGCTTGACCGATCTTACGTGAAGCGACATCAGCATGTGGGCGGCAATGTCATAGTCTCGCTCGTCAGGCCTGAAGCCCAGCTTCTTGTTCGCCTCGACAGTGTCGAAACCTGTATCCTGCAGTTGGTAGGCTTTGATTTTGTTGACGAAGCCGATTCCCCGGCCTTCCTGTCTCAGATAGAGAACTAGCCCCCGTTCCATCTTGCCTATTCGCGTGAGGGACTCCTGAAGCTGCTCTCGACAGTCGCAACGTAGCGAGCCGATAGCATCGCCTGTAAGACACTCGGAGTGCAGCCTTACCGGAACGTCCTCTTTCTCGAAAATATCCCCGTGGACAAACGCAGCATGCTCCTTCTTGTCGAAATTGTTCCAGAACGCGACGGCCTGATAATCACCGTAAAGAGTCGGGAGGTTTGCGATAGCCATGACCTTTACGCAGATCTCAGGTGCCTCACGGCATGCGTGGTCTTCGCTCTCCTTCAACAACTGGTTGACAGCCGATTTCGGGATGCCCATCAAGGCCGACGCGAAAAACGAGAACAGTTACTTTTGAGCATTACTTTCCAAGAAAAAAACACTCTCTCGTGCGAAACCCGCAGCGTAAAACAACACATGAACTTCCAAACTCGATTTGGTACTCCATTCGATTGCATAGTCTTTTGTTGTGCCAACACTCTGCGACTCCAGACCCGTAATGGTCAGAATAGCCGTTGATGAGAGAGAGAAGGCGTCGGGGGTTCCCGACGAGCTTCGGTCAAAGGGAGCTTCTGTTGAATATAGGGTCCTTGAGGTGGCTGATTACATAGTTGGAGAATATGCCGTGGAGCGAAAATCCACCCGTGACTTCGTCTCCTCATTATTCAGCGGGAGGCTATTCGACCAAGCCTATAGGATAGGCGAGTCATACAGAGATAAGATTCTAGTCGTCGAAGGTAACCTGGAAAATGAGCTCAAGAGAGCTAGGAACCCGCGTTCTCTATGGGGCGCGCTGATTTCTGCCGTCCTAGATTTTGACATGCATTGTTTTTTCACGCGAGATCCAGAAGAGACCGCCGAGTTCTTGATCACCCTCGGTAAGGGAGGCCGCTACAAAGGCCGCCATGGGCCACCGCCCCTTGTCGTACGTAAGCCAAGGTCAGAGGATATCAAACGCCTGCAGGAATCCATTGTTGGATCTGTGCCTGGCGTCGGACCTCGCACTGCCGAACAACTGCTGTCCCATTTTGGATCTCTCAGGCGGACATTCAGTGCTTCCGTAACGGAGATGGCAGTCGGAGCGGGAATTGGCAAATCCAAGGCTCTGAGCTTTAGGGCCCTTCTAGATGCGTCCTACAAGCCTTCAAAAGGGGTCCATTCTCAAACCCAGCTTCGCGCAGAGGCGTAGATTTCATGGGACTATTCCTGAAAGGTTGCGACTGGGTGATCACCCAAAACCCTGATCGTGAGGTTCTACGGAACTCCTCTGTTAGCATTGATGACAATGGGACCATTCGAGATATGGGAATAACTCAAGGGTCAGGGAAAGACGAAGTTATTGATTGTAGAGGCAAAGTGCTGATTCCTGGTCTGATCAACACTCATACGCATCTTTCCATGACTCTCTTTCGAGGATATGCTGACGATCTCGAACTTCAGCAGTGGCTGGAGAAGAAGATCTGGCCTCTTGAAAAACGACTCACTGGCGAAATGTGCTACTATGGCGGCCTTCTAGGCGCGATGGAGATGACGAGAACCGGAACCACGTGTTTCGTTGATATGTATTTTCACATGGAAGATGTGGCCAAGGCTACAGAGGAGGCAGGGCTTAGAGGAATACTCTCCTATGGAATGATCGACCCGCCTACCCAAGAGGGCAAGGAAAGGGAGCGAAAAAACTCCTTGAAGCTGCTACAGCACGTCCGAGCGATGAAGTCCCCCAGAATCTCGTTCGCTTTCGGTCCTCACTCTCCCTACACCTGTAGCGAGGAGACGCTTCTCTGGTGTCGAAAGGAAGCCGAGAAAGAAAACGTACTAGTGAACATCCACATCGCCGAAACCCGCGGGGAACAAGCGCGGTTTGAACGGAACAAGAAGTCGCGAGAAGTAGACTATCTCGACAAGATCGGCTTTCTAAGCGATAGAGTTCTGGCCGCTCACTCAGTCTGGCTGACGAAGCCCGAAGTCAAACTGTACGGAAAGCGTGGCGTTAGAGTCGCTCACTGCCCGGTTTCCAACATGAAGCTCGCGGGAGGTAGCGTGGCACCGTTGCCGGAGATGTGGGAGGCAGGGGTCCGAGTGGGGCTTGGAACTGATGGACCTGCGAGCAACAACAGCCTTGACATGTTCGACACAATGAAGGCTTGTGCTCTCGCCCAGAAGGTTCTCGATATGGCTACCATCGATGGTGCTCGTGCGATTGGGAAAGAGAAGGAAATCGGTAGCATAGAGAAAGGCAAACGAGCTGACCTTGTTCTCCTCGATCTGAAGGAGCCCAATATGATGCCTATCCACGGAAGAGAGACGGTAATTTCTGACCTCGTCTACTCTGCGAGCGGCTACAACGTAGATACAACAATAGTTGACGGTAAGGTTCTGATGAAAAACAGGAAATATTCTAGGTTGGATCCTGCGAAGATCGAGGAAGGGGTCAGCGCCTCAGTTCGCCAGCTTATGTTGTAGTGAAGCCTGTTCGATAACCAAGTAGCCGCTCTGTCCGTCCCACTTATTGTGAGTCTTTTTGATGCTGACCCGATCCATGAAATGGGGAGCGTCAAAAACGAAGGTTTCGTACTCGCCTCCTTCGCCGGTCAAATGTATCCCATGTTTTTTCGACAGTTTCTCCAATGTGGACCATCGCTCGTCTGTCAGCTCCTGCCCCAGCCAAGACTCGTCCAGACCTGCAGCTCCGACACCCGAGAGGATGATCTTGAAGCCGGCAACTTTCAAGTCGTTTACAAGTATCTTTGGATCTTTATGCCATAGTGGAGCAAGACTCTTGAGCCCTAAAGTTTCACAGATTTGGTCGATCCGAGATTTCTGATAGTCGCTGGCAACGGCTCCTGTTACAACTCCATCTATCCCAAGCGCCTCCCGTGTCTCGTCTAGTCCTTCTTGAAGACCCAATACTTCGTCCTGACCGGCCTCGATGGTCCGATGTGGAAGACCCATTGCCTCAGCCTGAATCTTTGTCCAACGGACGTTTGGAAAGTGGAACATTAGTGACTCGACCCCTTTCGGCAGAACGCTCACAAGAGCCTCTACGTCCCAGCCTTGATGTTGAGCAATCCATGTGGCGTAAGTGCTGTCTTTTCCTCCGCTGAAAAGAACCGCGACCTTCAAGGTACTTCCGTTAGCAATCTGCCCTTGTTTTCAAACTGTTTCTCGTATAGCTTGCGCAGCCGTTGTATCGTGTCGGCTTCTTCAGGGGGCTTGTCGTCTCTGAACTTCGCAATCCTTGCAAACCGCAATGCAAATCCCGACTTGTACCGGGAACTCTTCTGAACTTCGTTGTGCGCAACCTCGACCACAATCTCGGGTTTCACGTGAACAGTCCATTTCGTCTCGCGAATCTTCAGCTCCTGAAGCCGCTTGGTTATCATGTCGAACTCTGCGTCGGTCAAACCCTTGAACGTCTTCCCGACAACTAGGTACTCGCCGGTCTCTTCGTCCCTGACTGCCAGATGGTAGTTGCTCAGCCAACCCACTCTTCTCCCGCT
>Ga0209761_1000972_pt1 | contig 18256 bp, 10 predicted proteins | sample GraSoi013_1_40cm_4_FD_185818 | JGI IMG/M metagenome (GOLD analysis project Ga0209761, IMG submission 185818) | Grasslands soil microbial communities from the Angelo Coastal Reserve, California, USA - Sample 09_25_2013_1_40cm (SPAdes) (version 2) | ecosystem: Environmental > Terrestrial > Soil >...
CAAGGTCCAGGATCCGTATACGCTCCGGTGCATCCCACAGGTCCTCGGAGCGTGCCGCGCTGCGTTGGACACCGCGGCCACCGTGGTCCGAATCGAGATGAACTCGGCCACGGACAATCCACTCATTCTCCCGGACGGCCGGAGCGTGAGCGGCGGGAACTTTCATGGGCAGGCGGTCGCCATGGCCCTGGACCACGTGGCGCTCGCCATGGCCGTCCTCGCGGGGTTCACGGAGCGCCGGATCGCGCGGCTCGTCGATTCGCGCCTGAGTGAGCTCCCGCCGTTCCTCACGGAGAAGTCGGGCCTGAACTCCGGGATGATGATCCTCCAGTACGTCGCCGCGGGCTATGCGAGCGACAACAAGGTCCTCGCCCACCCCGCGTCCGCGGACTCGATCCCGACGTCGGCGAACCAGGAGGACTTCGTGCCGATGGGCATGTCGGCCGCGTGCAAGGCCCGCGAGGCGATCGAGAACGCGGCACATGTCGTCGCGATGGAGTACCTCGCGGCGGCCCAGGGACTCGAGTTTCTCCAGCCGCTGAGGCCGGGCGTCGGTCCGCGGGCAGCCTACGCGCGGATTCGCGGATCGATTCCCCGCCTCGTCGACGACCGGTCGCTCGCGGGGGACGTCGACCGGATCCTTGGATGGATGAAGGACGGGGCCCTCGTGGCCGCCGCCGAAGCCGCTTCGGGCGGACTCGCCTAGTCCCTCGCCCCTTGGAGGGAGCGGAAACAGGCGGGACAGCGACCGACCCGAGTGGCACAGAGTTCGTGGAAGTCGCGACCGCAGCCGCAGCGGGTGACCTTGAAGCCTCTCTTGATGAGGCCCTTGCAGATCGGGCAACGGCTCTCGAGGTCCGCGACGATGCGTTTCGCCTTCTCCTGCACGAGCTCGGAGACGTCGACCTGGGCGATCATCTCCTGCGTGTACTCTTTGCCGTCGAAGGCGCGGTGGGAGATGACCTGGATCGCGAGGGGCACGGACCCGGAGGCGGTCATCTTGAGCCGCAGCTTGACGGCTTCCGAGCCGTTGGCCGGCACGGCGGCGACATCCGTCAGACCCTCGGTCTCTGCGTCGCCGACAATCCGAACCCGGACATCCTTCGCGAGTCCCTTCCCGATGTTCTCGATGGTCAGGGTCGCATCGGCCCACTCATTCACGCGCGTCGGACCGACATCGATGTATGCCCTCATGCTCGGCGCGAACGCCTCGTTCGCCTCCCAGGCGGTCCGATAGGCTTCCTCCGCCGCCTTGATCGCCTCGGGGAAATCGGACTTCCGGAGTTGCATCGCCTGCCCGAGCTTCCCCTCGGCGGCTTTCATGTCGATCCCGAATTTGCGTCCGTTTCGAATCGTGGTTTCCACCTTGAACGTGAGATCGATGAATCGCTTCTCGACGACCTTCGCGGATTCGACGCGCTCTAACGCGCCCTCAACGACGGAGACCGCCTTCTCGAATTCCCCCTGTTGCATCTGCTCGTTCGCCTGTCGCAAGAGGGCCTCGGCATCCCGAGCATCGGAGCCGAGCTTCTTCGCGTGGGCGACGTTCGCCGCGGCCTCCTGAATCGCGCGGTTCAGCTTGGCGCCCAACGCCTTCTCGGCCGAATCCCGCCCGTCGCGGATGCTCGCCCACGCTTCCGGGAAGTTCTCGGCTTCGACCTGAGCCCGTGCCTCGGAGAACCGGTTCAGCAAGGGGGTCGGGTCGACGTCCATCTTCCGACAGGTCGCAACGAGCGTCTCTCCCTTCGCGAGTTCCTCTTGGAGGCGGGACCGGAGGACTCCGAGACCCCAATCAAGACTGCCCGCGAAAGCCGATCGCGCGCGTCCGACCTCGCCGGCTTCAAGGGCTGTCTCCCCTTCTTGGAAGAATTTCTCGAACTTGGCTGCGTCCGCGCGGACCTCGTACGCCGTCTGGAGGAGTTTCTGCGCACGGTCTCGGACCTCCTGCGTCTCTTCGAGCAGAATCCGGAGGTCCGCGATCGCATCCGATGCGCGGACCGCCGTGTCGAGCGCCCGCACAAAGTCGGCTTCGTCAAACATCTTGCGGGCGTCCGAGACGAGCCGGGTTACTTCCGTCGACCCGTTCCCCATTGATCGGAGCTTGCGCTCGACGGTCTCGACGGCCTGCCGGGCCATCGCCTGCTGGAGACCGACCCGCTCCGCCTCGGCCTCGCTCTGCTGCGCGGTCGCGATTGCTTGGCGGTACTTCTTGGCTCGGAAGAAATCGCGGGCCCGTTCAAAGAGCCGCTCCGCGGAGCGCGTGTCGGTCCCTTCGATCCGCGCCCGCATGAGGTTCTCCTCGAACCCTCGCATCATCGAGGAGATCTCCCGGTCCCGTTCCTTCGTCGCCTCGGCTTCCGCCTGGGCGGCGTCGTCGAGGGCCTCGTCGAACTGACCCATCTTGTATGCCCGGTCCGCCTTCTCGAGCCATCCGGTGGTCGTTGGCATTGACAGGTTCATCGCATCCGCATCGGCGACGATTTCCTTCAAGCGACGGAGGGCCGTCGTGGCCTCGTCTCCCTGGCGTTTCAGGAGATCCAGCTGCTCCCTCAGTTTGATTGTGAGGTCAGCGGCTCGGTCGAGTTCCCCCGCGGCGAGATGTTGACGCGCGCGGATAATCGCGTCGCTCGACTGGGCGAGGTTTACACCATCGACCGAACCGAGGATTCGCTCCGCCGAGGCGAGGGACGACGTGAGCTTTTCTTGGATGAGGGCGGTGAACTCGTCTTCCGTCCGTTGTGCGAGGGCGAGCGCCTTCTCGTAGTCCTTTCCTTTCATCGCCTCTTTGGCGTCGCCAAAGACCTCGCGGAGATGCGGGGCATCGATCCCAACTTTCGCCGCCAATTCGAGCCTTCCCCGGGAGGAAAGGATCTTCTGAGCCGAGGAATAGAGGACCGTGAGCTTGTCTGTCTCCGCCCGGGCCACGGAGGCGAGCTGGAGGGCCCGCTCGTAGTCAAGCCGCTCGAACGCCTTCTTCGCGTCGACGAGCATCTCGACGACCTTCGACACATCGACGTTGCGCTTCTTCGCCTCCGCGACGAACGCCGCGGCGCTCGCAATCGCGTTGAAGGCCTGTCGGTGCAGCGCCGTCGCCTTGCTCGCCCGGTCGTTCCCCTCGTTCAGGAGGCGAAGGCCCTCGTGATAGTTCTGTACCCCGAACGCGAGCCGAGCCCGCCGGACGAGGTCCGACATCTCATCCACGTCGATCCTGAGTCCCTGAGCCGTGGCGATGCGGCCCCGCACTAGTCCGCTGAGTTCCTCGACACATCCCGCGAGCGCCCCTGTCGCCTTCTCCCGGGCCGTAATGATTTCCCCTGCACGGCCTCCCGCGAGGAACCCGTTCAGCTGGCGGTGGACGATTTCGAGCGAAGCGACGTTCGCCCCGAGGTCTACCCCCATCCGAACCGCGACCGCAAGGTCCCCCACGATTTCTTCCGCATTGGTCCGGATGCGTCCCTCGATGAATTTCTCGCCTTCGCCGATTGCCTTGAACGCGCCTTCGAAGTCCCGCGAGCCGCTCGACGCATCGGCGCGGTTCACGAGGGCCTTCAGGCTCGAGCCGTCGTCCCCGAGGTGAGGGATCGAACTCCGGAGGATTGCGAGCCGTGCGGTCGCGTGATCGGCAAGGAGTCTCTCGGTCTCCGTCTCGACGTCGGCCGCGAGACGAAGGGCCTTCCGGTGCTCGTTGGCCTTCGTGGCGACGATCGCGTCTTGGAGGAGCTTCGACGGGCCCGACACGTCCACCCCGTTCTGCTCCGCAAGGGTGAGGACGAACTCCCCGCGTTCCAGGGACTGCATGACCCGCTCTCGCTCGGTCTTCCGTAGCTCGTCCATCGCGCCGTCCACGGCCTGCTCGACGTCGACGAGATTTCGATCCTGGTATGCCTGCCGGGCCGTCTCCGCGAGCTTCCGGGCGCGCGTGGTCTGAACGCCAAACGCCTCGGCTTCGGCGAACGAACGGTGGACCTCTTTGAGTCGGCCCTCGACTTTTCGATAGCTTTCGAGGATCTGGTCGACCCCCGTGTCCGCACGTTTCGCCGAGTCAATCGCTTCTCGAAAGGCGCCTCGTTTGACCGCCTCCCGGGCGTTGTTCAGGTCCTCCATCGGACCCTTGAGGTCGATGTCCATGTTCGCCGCGGCCATGAACTTCTCGCGGGACGCGCCGATCACCGCGATGACCCGGCGGAACTGGGCCTGTTGAATCGCCTGGAATCCCTGTTTCGCAAGGGCCGCGCCATCGCGGTAGTTCCCTTTCTTAATCTCGGCCTCCGCCCGGTCGAAGGACTCCTGGGCGGCCGATGGATCCGCGCCCATGGCGCGGGCTTCTTGGGTGAATTTCGAGAAGTCGCCGGCTTTGCCATCCAGCGACCGCTGAAGGGCCTTCTCCGATTCTGCACGGCTTTGGCGAACCGCGTTTTTCGCCTTCTCGAATTCGAGGTTTCCGATGTCGCCGCGGGCCCGTTCGATCAGGGCCGAGGCTTTCGTCGTGTCGGCGCCCAGCTCCGCCGCGGTCCGAACGAGGTCCTCCGCGTCCCGGATCTCCCGGTTCACCGCGGAGGTCATGTCGTCCTTGATCGACTCGAACCCTTCATTGGTGAAATCGAGTGCGCTCTGGAAGTCGTTGTTCTCCATGGCGGTCCGAGCCCGGGAGAGCAGGTCTTCAATCGGCCCGACTTCCCGACTGAGATTCTTTGCGGAGAGGATGAGCGACTGTACCTTTGAGAACGAGGACGACAGGTGCTCTTGGAGGGCCTTTTCGCTCCGTTTCCACGCTTTCTTCGCCAGATCGATCGCGGTTCCGAGGTCCTCGGACGCGAGTGCGCCCTCCGCTTTGGCGAGCGCCGTCTCCATTTCCGCGACATCTGCCCCCACGCTCTTGGCCAGTCGTCCAAGAGCCGCGCTCGAATCGACGATTGCACGGGCTCGATCCCGGTAGATTCGCTTCCCGCGCTCGAGCGCTTCGCCGGCCTTGTCAACGGCCACCTTGTAATCCTTTGCCGCGAGGGCGCCGTTCGCTTCCGCGAGGGGCTTCTCCGCGTCGACGACAGTCGCGTCCATCCGACGCGCTTGGTCGATGATGTCTTGAGCCACCTTGATGCCTTCCTCGGCTGCCTGGCGTGTCCGAGCGGTCTCCTTGACCCTCTCCTCCAGCTGCCTGCGCAGCTGACTGTCCCGCAAGTATCCGCTCAAGTTTCGTGGGCTCCGCTGCCTCGGAGAAGGCTTCGAGCTCGTGCTCCGAGGAATCGCAGCGAATCGACGGGAACCGAGCTTATAAACGGCTTAGCCCGTGGTTATCAGAGATGATTCGCGTCTCCTGAAACGGGGCCTACCGGACAACCGCGGGGCAACTCCGTTGAGCGGACCAGGTCACTCGGTCGCCGCGGGCGTCGGCGGGGCGGGAAGGCCCGGGACCACCGTTTCGACGGGACTCGGCAGGGACGCTTCGCGAGCCTCATCGGACGACGTCGGGTCCGAGTGCTCCTTGTAGGGCACGCCCGCCTTCTGCGCCATGAGCTTCCGGATCCCTTCCCGGTCCGTCGACTTGAGCCCGAAGAACTCCGCGAAGTATCGGGTGGTCGCGAGGGAGAGCGATCGTCCCGACGGCTTGCGCGAGATGAGCCCGAGCTCCTCGAGGGCTTTCGTGTGCTCGTAGACCTTCGCCCCGATCATGTCGAAGAGGTCGCTCTGGAGGATCGGCTGGTGGTATGCGATGAGCGCGGCCGTCTTCAACACGTCCCGGTCGATTTCCGGCGGCGCGAACGAACGGGCACGTTCCGCGTACTCGGACCGAATCTGCATCGTCCACTTCGTGCCGATCTGAGTGACTTCGATCGCACTGTCCCGCTGCGTGTATTCTCGGGCGATGGCTCGGAGGTGGTCCCGAATCCTCTCGGGATCCACTCGCGTGGTCCGCGCGAGTTCGTCCACGGTCAGGGGCCGGCCCGCGCTGTACAGGGCGGCCTCCACGATGGCGCGCTCGTTCATTCGCTCGCCTCCCCAGAGGCCTCGGGCCTCGGTCCGAGCGCCGGGATCGCCAAGAGCTCCTCCAACGGCAGGTCCGTCTTCATCGACAACCGCTTCACGTAAATCTCCCCATACGGGAAGTCCTTCTGCCACAGCTTCACTTTCTCCAAATGGGCCAGGAAGAGTAAGGACATGAACACGGTCACCTCGTCCCAGACGCCGCCCGCGGTGAGATGACGCAGCGGGATCGGCTCCCCGTTGAACTGGGCGAGACGGTGCCACGTCAAGGCAATGTCCTCCGTGAGGTCTTCTCCGTGGACCTTCTGATGGAAATTCGGCGCGAACTTCCGGATTGCCTGTTCCCGGAGGGCGTTCAGTTGGAGCTGGATTTCCGCCTCCCGACGGGCTTCGTCGAATGCATCCATCAGCTCCATGAGGGTCACGGCGCGTCGGCCCTCTCGGCGAATCGCCTCGGTCAAGGGCGTCGCGGTGCCCGCGAGGACCACCTGGTTGTAGTCCAAGTCCGCCGGATCCCGGAACATGTCGAGGTCCCACGCATCGACCTCGGGCTCCGGCTGCGGCGGCATCGCGTCGAGGAGGACCTTGTCGCTTTGCATCTTCAGGATCGACCAGGCGAGGAAGACGAGCTTCCCCGCCGTGACGAAGTTCACCGCGCCGTCCTTCTTCACTTTGTCCATGAAGAGCTTCGTGAACTGGACGAGGTTGATTTCCCACGGGTCCAAGTGCCGCTCGAGGACGAGCTCGAACGCCGCGACGATCGACTTCTCAAAGGGATCCCGGACCGCGACGTGCATCCCCTGGTCGATCTCGTTCAGCATCCCGAGATAGCGGTTGATCCGTTGGCCGCCCTCCGTCTCGCTGATCAGGGCTTTGTGGAACAGCAGATGGTTCAGCACGGTCTGGTAATTCTCGCTCATGCGGCGATGGCCTCCGTCGGTTTCTCGTCCTCGATGTCGGCCAGGTTGACGCGCATGATGACCTCCGAGACGGACTCGGGCGTCATCGTCACGCCGATCAGGTGGTCCGCCTCCTTCAGGCTGACCTTCCGCAGCGAGATCTGGACGAACTGCGCCGTCGCGCTGTTCCGCCGGATCATGCGCGCGACCTTCTCCGCATTGATCGCGTCGAGGTTCTGGTCGATCTCATCGAGGAGGTAGAACGGCGAGGGGTCGTACTCCTGGATTGCGAAGATGAGGGCCATCGAGGCGAGGGATTTCTCGCCGCCGGACAGGGCCTCGAGCCGCAGTGCCTTTTTGTGCGCCGGCTTCACCTTCAGGATGAGCCCGGCCTCGAACGGTTTCTCCGAGTCTTCCAAGACGAGGTCGGCTTCGCCTCCTTCGCTCAGCTCGGCGTAGACCCGCTTGAAGTTCTCGCTGATCGCGGTGAAGACCTTCGCGAGGCCCTCTTTCTTCTTGTCCGTGAGCTGGTCTACGAGGTTGATGAGCTCCTGGCGCTGCCCCTCGAGGCGTTTGAATTCATCCTTTAGCTCAATCGCGCGCGCCTGCTGCGCCTCATAATCCTCGAGGGCCCGCAGGTTGATGGGACCGAGGGCGTTGATCGCCGCCTCGCACTCTGTGATCGTGGCTTTGAGCTCCTGGAGAGTCGGGAGTCGCCCCTCCGTCAACTCGACGGCCATTTCCTTCATGACGCGTTCGGCCTCGGCGAGCTGCTCCTCCTGCACCTTCAGCTCCGTCTCCATTTTCAGGAGGAAGTCCTCCTTCGTCTCGAGCTTGTGGGTGACTTTGTCGAGGTCCGCCTCGCGGTCGGTCTTCCCCTTGTACGCCGCGTCGCGGGCGTCTTGGAGATCCTTGATTTGCTTGCCCATCTGGGCTTCCGTCTTCTCGAGGCCCCGAATCTCCGTCTCGAGGCGGCCGAGCGACTCCTGGTTCGACTCGATCCGCTTCTCGTGATCCTTTCGCTGGTCGTCCAAGGTCCCGATGCGGGCGTCGACCTCCCCGCGGCGCTCCTCAAGGAACGCGGTCTGGGTCGCCATCGCCTCGAGCTTCGACCGTAGGCCACTCAGTTCCTCTGCGAGGGTCGCGCGGCGGCTCATCAGTTCCTTCATTCGCGAGGAGATTTGCTGGGGCGTCGCCTCGATGACGGCTTTCTTCCGCTCGTCCCGTTTCGCCTTCAAGGCCTCGAGCGCTTTCGAGAACTTCGTCAGGTCTTCTTCGATTCGCTTCGCGGTCTTCTCCGCGAGATCAAAGCGATCCTTCCGCTCGGTGAGGTCCTTGTCCGCGGCGGCGAGCCTCGCGGTGAATTCTCTTCGTTTCGCTTCCAACGTACTGGCCTTCACCTCGACGGCTCCGCTCTTGCCGCCGGAGTCTTTGATCGTGCCCTCGAGGTCCAGGATCTCCTTTCGGATTCCGTCGAGAAGATTGGCGACGTTCTCGGCGTGCGCCTGGGCCTCGCGCAGCTTTTCCGCGATCTTCTCCATCTCGCTCGCGGCGCTCGGCCCGAACTTGACCGTGGAGCGCTCCATGTCGCCGCCGATCATCGCCCCCGAGGCCTCGATCAACTCGCCCTCGACGGTCACGAGGCGGACGCCGCCCATCCACTTCCGGGCCTCGTCGAGTGTCTGGACGACGAGCGTGTCGCCGAAGACGTAGAAGAACGCGTCCCGGTACTTCTCGTCGAAGTGGCAGAGGTCGATCGCGAATCCGAGGCACTCCTTCGCCACCAGGATCGCCTTGCCCCTCGGCTTGCCGACCAGCATCTTGCTGAGGGGCAGGAACGTCGCGCGGCCGATCTTGCGCCTCTTCAAGAAGTCGATGCACTGGGCCGCGACGGTGTCATCGTCGACGATGATCGCCTGCATCCGGGCGCCCGCGGCGGTGACGATGGCGGTCTCGTACTGCGGATCGACGTGGGCGAGTTGCGCCACGGTGCCATGGATCCCTTTGATGGACCCGGTCTCGCGGCATTCCAGGATCGCGGTCACGGCGGCGGTGTATCCCCGCTTCATGTTTTCCGCGACGTCCGCTTCGGCCTTGAGCTGGGCGTACTGGCGGGTGAGGCTGAGGATCGCCGTCTGCAATTCCGCCTGCTCTTTCGCGAGCTTCGCCTCTTCTGCGCGTTTCTCGTGAAATTCCTGTTGGAGCTTCTGCAGACTCTTCCCGGATTCCTTCGTAGACGACCGGAGCTCCTTCAGCTGCCAGTCGGTGTCGTCGAACTCGACCTGGTATTGTTTTCGGGATTCCCCAATCTGGGAAATCTCCGACTCGAGGCGGCCCATCGCCTCCTTCGTCCGGTCGCCCTCGAGGACGATTCCTTTGAGTTTCTCCTCGACTTGATCGATCTCGTTGTTGAGTGCGATGATCTGCTTTTGGATTCCGAGCACCTTCGCGTCGCTTTTCGATGCGAGTTCGTCGACTTCATGAAGATCTTGATCGGCACTCTTGATCTGCCCATCGAGCTCGCCGACACGCCCGTCGACATTTGTCCGCTCTCGCGCGAGCGCGTCCGTCTCCCTCTGGACCTTGGCGCGCTCCTTGTTTGCATCCCCCGTATCGACGCGGATCTGTTTCAGCGCCTCCTTCGAGGTCTCGATTCCGTCCGCCGCGCGGGCGCGCTGGATTCGAAGCCCATCGAGTTTCTCCTTGAGTTGTTTCGCTTCCTCGCCGCCCCGGTCCGCCATCTCCTGCTCCAGCGCGCTGAGGCGCGCGACGGCGGCATCGAGCAGGTTGCGGAGCTCGGCTTTCTGGCCTTCGAGCTTCGCCTTGTCGGCTTCGTGCTTCGTAATTTGCTCCTTCGTCCCGACGATTTGCCGCTCGATCAGCTCGCGATTCTTGTACGCGAGTTGCGCCTTCGCGGTGGTGAGGCGCCCGTTGAGGTCTTTGAACTTCAGCGCTCCGTCGCGATCCACCTCGAGCTGTTTGATCTGACGGTCGATTTCCTCGAGGATGATTCGGATTCGATCGAGGTTCTCTTCTGTCTCCCGTCGTTTGCCTTCCGCCTGGGAGATGTCGTCATCGAACTTCGTGATCCCCGCGATGTTATCGAGGACGCGGCGGCGGTCGATCGAGGACATCGAGACGATTCGTTGGATGTCCCCTTGCTGCACGAGGTTGTAGCCTTCCGCGGAAATCCGAGCGTGGGCGAGCAGGGAGTCGAATTCGGACAGCGAGGACTTCCGGTCGTTGATGTAGAAATACGAATTGTACCCCCCTTCCACGGAGGGGCTCAGCCCGACGTACCGGGTGAGCTTCACCTCGTCCGCCTCGACCGGGATCTGCCGGTCCGAGTTGTCGAAGAAGAGGCTCACCTGGCATGAGTCGGCGGCCTTCTTGTCCTTGCCGCCGTTCCAGATGAGGTCCGTGAGCTTTCCCGCGCGGATCGCCTTCGAGCTCTTCGGGCCGAGGACGAACAAGATCGCGTCGGCGATGTTACTCTTCCCGGAGCCATTCGGTCCCGTGATCGAGGTGTACCCCTGAAGGAACGGGACTGAGATCTTTCGCCCGAACGACTTGAAGTTCTCCATTTCAATCTGTTTCAGGAACAAGGACTCACCTGACCGGTGGAACGTCAGCGCTGGGGGGCGCCGCTACTACCCATCCCATCTCTATCCTTCTGGCGTCCGACGAGAGTCAGACGGACACGCGGAGGGAGGGATGGCTATAAAAGTGTAACGGGAAGGTCGCGGCCGGATTGACAAAAAGCCCGACGCGAGGAGGCAGAAGTTTATCTTGCCTCTTGGTCTTAATGGGCATCTGGGAGAACTTGAAGAAGCCGCTCCAAGCGGTAATCGTTCTGTCCCTTGTGATTTCCTTCCTGCTGGCTGCGGCACTACCTGCTGCTGCCACCACCGAGGTGTGGTTCGACGACTTCTCGGACCTTTCCCGAGTCTCCTCTTACACGAACGTAACGATCGAGAACGGGTCGGTTAAGTTGGTTTCCCTTCCGCCGTTCAAGCGGCAGGGACTCCAGCTCGGAGGAGCGTGGTCTTTGGACTCCCCGTCCATCGTCCAAGTCGGGGCGGCATGGTATATGTACTACGCAGAATTGCTATCTCCTTACGGCCCTTCAGTCGCCCTAGCCACGTCGGCGGACGCAAATTCCTGGACGCCACAGGGAGTGGTCATCTCGGCTGGCTTCACGGGAGACGGGGACGCGCAGGGGGCGGGCTACGAGAAGGTACTCCGCCTTGGGGGCACTTTTCACATGTGGTATTCCGGTCTCGATAACCGCTCGACCTACTCTGTCATACATGCCACCTCCGCCGATGGCAGGAGCTGGGTAAGCCACGGGGTGGTCCTCACGAGTGCGATGCTCGCCGTCGGCGGCCATGTTGTTGCTCCTTTCGTGCTTTGGAACGGCACTGGATATACGATGTGGGTCTCGACAAACAACGTTACGACCACGTGGCTCTGGCGGTTGACTTCCATCGACGGCGACTCCTGGACTAACGCGCGCCTCGTTATGACCCCGTCGGAGTCTGGAAACGGCAACGTTGGTGCCCGGTGGCCGTTCGTCCTCATGACTCCGACTCGGTTTGAGATGTGGTACACCTGTGGCGACTTCGCGCGCCCCAGTATCTGCAAAGCCCATAGCGGTGATGGACAGGACTGGATCGTAGAAGGGGTAGTGTTGGCGGCGGACCCCAGCTTGCCGCTCGAGAGTAGCGCTGTGGGCGCTCCTGATGTCATGACGGTCGCTCCCGGAAGGTACCGCATGTGGTACGCGGGCCGCGGGGACCACCTGCAAATCCTTTCCGCGTTGGAGCAAACCGGGTTTGCGTCTTCCGGTGCCGTCGAATCGGTCCGAGTCTCGATTCCGTACGGGATGGTTTGGCAGACGCTTCGCGTCAATAAGACGGAGCCCGTGGGAACCGCGGTACGGATTCACGTCATCGACGCGAACACGAGCCTCGCTCTCGACGGATTCAGGGATCTCGCATCGACGTCCGTCTCGTTGGCCAGCATCGACCCCGTCGTGGTCCCGAAGATTCAGCTTCGCGCTGTGTTGACAGCAACTTCTGCAGCTACTCCCACCCTCCTCAACTGGACGGTGGTGTTCGGCACACCGCCTCCTCGGGCAGCCGACTTAGGCTACCTCGTGGTCGTGGCGTTGGTGGCCGCTGCGGGGATCGGGTTCGTGGGGTTCACGTTGCTGGCGCTCCGATCGACTCCTCGGCGTCGATAGCCGTCAGATCGTGTGCGCGATGTTACTCTTCCCGGAGCCATTCGGTCCCGTGATTGAGGTGCACCCCTGACGGAACGGGACCGAGATCTTTCGCCCGAGCGACTCGAAGTTCTCCATCTCAATTTGTTTCAGAAACAACGTCGTCACCTTCGTGGGGGAAGGTCAGCGCTGAGGGGGCCCGCTACTACCCATCCCATCTATGTCCTTCTGGCGGCCGACGAGAGTCAGACGGATACGCGACAAGAGGTAATGGCTACCAAAGCGTACCGGGGAAGGACCGGCGCGTTGACAAACCGCTCTTTCGTGAGTCGGCGAGTTTTTATCTCTTCATGCGCATGAAGTCGTGGTTGAGGGTTGGCGAGTTCAACCGTTCTAAGCGTTTGCATTTCCTTCGTAGTGGCGCTCATGTTCGCCATCGCGCTCCCGGTGGCGGGAATTTCTGAGATCTGGGTCGACGAGTTCGATAACACATCGCTCATCGCCTCCTCCGCAGGCGTGTCCGTTGCCGAGGGGAAGGTTCTGCTGTCTCCGGCAGAACCTCTTCGACAGGGCGAACAGATCGGAGGCGGGGTCATTTCGCCATCGCTCCTTCGAGTCGGGTCATTATATTCGATGTACTACGCCACGGGCGCCTCCATAATGCTTGCAACCTCAGCCGATGCGAGCAACTGGACGAACCAAGGAGTCGCCATCTCGGCGGGGCTGAGCGGTTCGACCGACTCCGCTGCCGTCGCGTACGAGGACGTTCTATTCGTGGGTTCGACCTTCCACATGTGGTACTCCGGAAGCGACCCGAGTGGAATCTACTCCATACACCACGCGAAGTCTTCGGACGGAAAGGCTTGGACCCCGGACGGCGTTGTGATCTCCGCGGCTTCCGAAGGAGTCTCCGGATCGGTCTATGATCCGTCCGTCATCTGGGACGGGAGCCAGTATAGTATGTGGTTCTCCCATTACGATGGGGCACACACATGGATCCGCACGGCGACCTCGAGCGATGGGCTTTCGTGGACATCGCACGGCACCGTCCTCTCGCCCGTCTCGAACGGGTTCGAGGAGGGGGGACCGAGAATGCCCTCCGTGCTTCGCGTCGGTTCGGAACTTCTGATGTGGTACACCTGCGTCGGTACCTCTCCTGCGCACATCTGTAAGGCCCACAGCTTCGACGGCCTTAACTGGACGAGAGAAGGGGCCGTCCTAGGGCCCGATCCACGCGTACCGGGTGAGGACGCGGTGGTGTCCGAGCCTGATGTCTTGGCCTTGTCCTCGAACACGTATCGTATTTGGTACGTTGCTCGCGGGTCGATTTATGGGATATTCTCGGCAATTCTTACTGTCGGGTACGGATTTTCGGGGACTATCGTGTCTGTCCCGATCACGATCCCCGCGAATTTCACGTGGCTCTGGGCAAGAGTAGCAAAGACAGTCCCTCTTGGGACCTCGCTGACGCTTACGGTGAAGGACGCAAGCACTGGACTCCGCATTCAGCCGTACAGTAACCTTACGGAAGACTCGGTCGATCTCGGCGCGATCAACGCACACACCGTTCCGCGCATAGCGCTTCAGGCGTGGTTTCGAGGCAACGGAAGCGACACGCCCGTCCTCGGGAATTGGTCTGTCGCATATGGCACCCCACCTCTCCATCCGCTCTCGGTTTGGGACCAGTATCTCCCGTTGATTCTCGTCGGCGGGGTTGGAGGCGGTGGTGTCGCGATGTTGCTCGCCTTGATGGCGGTGGTCCGGCGGCAAGGCCGAAGGCCTCCTGTCCCATGAGTTTCCAAGGGATCTCCGAGCGCGCCACATCTCGACTCCACGTTACCAGCCCGCAGGACCATGGGTCACGATCTCGTAGCTTGCAATGCGCTCTCAGTTCATTTCCAGGCGAGGACCGAGGCGCTTCCCGCCAAGCGGTCGATTGGGGCAAGCTTCCACAACAAGCCCGCAAGTACGGCCCCGACTTGACCGAGATGAATCTTCGGCTCCCAGAACTGCCGCCAAAAGTTCGTGCCAAGCTCCACGCGGGTGTAGCCTGCCGCGCGCGCCTCGACGGCAAGTTCGTGAGGGGTGAAGAGGTTGACATGGTCGGGGTCGTCCCTCGCTTGGGGATGGTGAATGTTCGGGGACACGGCGAGGAGGAATCCCCCCGGCCGAAGGGTCCGGCGGACCTCTCTCAGAATTAGACGTTCCTTCTCCAGCGGGACGTGCTCGAGTACGTGATGGGCCAACGCGGAGCCGAACGACGCATCTCGAAATGGCAGCGGCTGCGTGATGTCGCCGTGGACAATCGAAAGTCCCCGTCCGGCCGCCGCACGTACGCCTTCCCGCGAGAGCTCGATGCCGATCGCAGGAACTTCGTGCTCCCGGCAGCACTCGAGGAAGAGGCCCAGCCCAGCCCCGAGGTCGAGGACAAGCGGAGCGGGATGCATCCGGGCGAGCATCGGCTCGAAGAATCGCCAGTCTCGGCCTTCATACCGCCCGTAATCGTAGGTCCCGTGGCGGAGGTCGGCGGACGCAATTGACTCGTCGTCCGACGCGCTCATTCGTTCACCCGCTCGCACAGCTCTCGTCACTTCCGAGCGACGACCACGTAGTTCACGATCAGATTCTGTGCGGGCAGCACCCGGTCAAGAGCCAGTCCCATCAGGTTGCTCACCAGGTAGAAGAGCCTCCGGCCGACCGGCAGGGGATCCGCATAGAGATTGAGGATCTGAAAGAGCGCGCTGTACTGCCCGCCGCAATTGTAGATGTCGACCATCCGGAAAGGGCGCAAGATTCTCCTGAGTCCGTCGTCGGTCCAACGCCAGTAGTCGACCTTACCGTGCTTGAACCATACTCCGATGGTCGAGAGAATGAGAGTGCCCTTGGGGACGAGGACCCGGTAGGCTTCCAGGACGGTCTGTTCCGGGTGCGGGTCGTGCTCGAGCACTTGCGTACATAGGACGACGTCAAAGCTTCCCTCGCGAAACGGCAATCGCTCTCCGGCGGAGAGGACGTCGGCCGAGGACGGCGGCCCGATGTCGACTCCGACATACGACTCGCATCGAGCGGCGAACACCGGGGCGTAAGGCTTTGATCCGCATCCGATATCGAGGACTCTGAGTGCGGTACCTTCGAGTCCGGAGCGGACCGTCGCCTCGATGACGTAGGTGATGGGGGCGAGATGGAGGTAGTTCCGGTCGCTGAGGGTCGGATGCAAGCGTTTCTCCGACATCACGTCGCTGCCCGAGAACTGGGACCGGACCGGCGACGATCCCTTGGTGGGCCGAGGCGTCATCGATTGCGACAGAACCTCCGGCAGGAACTTGCGCACCGTCCTTAAGGATTGCGAGCAGATCGCTTCCGCGAGATTGCCGCCGAAAGGATGAGCCTCGGCAAAGAGCTATGTTGCCGGTGCTGATTGCGGCCGGCATCGGTGGACGCGATGGTCCGATCTCTTGTCGTCGGAGGGTCGGGATTCCTCGGGAGCCACGTCGTGGATGCGCTGCTCGCCGAAGGCCACGAGGTCCGCGTCTTGGACCTCCGTCCGCCCGTCGCGGAATTGTCCACGGCCTGGAGGGGCGTCCAGTTTCTCCGTGGAAGCATGCTGGACGCGCATACCCTTGAGGACGCCGCGCGGGGTTGCAACTATGTCTTTCATTACGCCACCACCACCATTCCGAAGACTTCGATCGAGGACCCGGAACTCGACAATCAGAACCTCGTGGGGACGCTCCGGCTCGTGCGAGCGTGTCACAGGGCGAAGGTCGAGAAAATCGTCTTCCCATCGTCCGGAGGAACGCTGTATGGGAAGCCGGATCGACTGCCGGTTCCCGAGGACGCTCCGCTTCGGCCCGGGAGCCCGTATGCCGCCACAAAGATCGCGATCGAATCGCACCTCGCGGCCGCGCACCGACTCTACGGGCTGGACTACGCCGTGCTCCGATACGGGAACCCGTACGGCCCGCGCCAGGATCCGGCCGGGAAAATGGGCGTCGTCGCGGTCGTCTTCGGCCTTCTTCGCGGCGGGAAGAGTCCAACTCTCTACGGAGACGGAACGACGGTGAAAGACTTCTTCTATGCGACGGACGCGGCATCCGCGGCGATCGCCGTGCTCCGCTCCTCCGAGGACCACGTGTTCAACGTCGGATCGGGCCGCGGCACGTCCATCCGCGAATTGTTCGCTACGATGGCCAAAGTCATCGGCAATCGGTTCGAACCGCTTCGAGCGCCCGCCTTTCCCGGGGATGAGCCGGCCTGCGTCTTGGATACACGTCGGATTCGTCGAGCGTTCGGCTGGCAACCGGATGTCGACCTCGAGACCGGCCTGCGCCGGACGTGGGAATGGATACAATCGGCGGAAACCTAGGCCCGGACAACGCCCTCGACGAGTCCCTGGAGGGCGCGCCTCCGTCGTTCGATGGAAAACCTCTCGACGATTCGGTCACGTGCGATGGTTCCCTTCGGACTCTTGTATGCGGCCCGAATTGCGTTTGCCGTGCCTTCGACATCTCCGACTTCGACGTAGAAACCGGTGTCGCCCACCAGGGTCGGGATTCCGGCGGTTCGCGTCCCGACCGGGACGCAGCCGCAGGCCATGGCCTCCCCCAGAGCGCTCGGGAGTCCCTCGTATTGGGAGACCTGAACGTAAACGCGGGCTCGTCGGTACGCCTCGAGGAGGTCGCGAACGGAGAGCGGAGGGACGAGCCGGACGTTCTCGGGGGATATCTCGCGGAGATGATCGGTGGCCGAGCTCGGTGTCGCTCCGACGAGGACGAATGACAAGTCGGGAAGCGAACGGGCGGCCTTCACGAACGTCTCGAGTCCCTTCCGACGGAGGTTCACGTCCGTAACGTAGCCCACCGTGAGGACATCCTGACGCGGACCGCCATCCGGAGAGAAGAAGTCCGTGTCGAAGCCGAGGGGGACCGTCACGATCTCCGGCCTCCGGACGCCCGCATTCCGCGCGATTTCTTCCCGCAGGGAATCGTCGACCACGAGGATCCGATCCGCGTGGAGGAGGGCGTACCGGCTTCGGGCCGCGGTTCTTGGATCGATGTGGGCACCATATCCCAGCTCCGGTACGTTGGCGACATCGACCCCTCCGACGACGACGAAACTCTTGCGGCGGAAGAGGCGGGCGAGACGGCAGGCGCCGTACGCATGGTCCAACGCGAACCACGCAAAGGCGGCGTCGGACCGTATCACGGTCCAGGCGAGCCGCGGGATGCTCCGGATTCCGGTCCAGCGCACGTCCCGCACGGCGGCGAACCGTCGTAACAGCTCGCGATCCCGCTGGATGAACGTTGAATCCGAGCTCGCGACGAAAGCGATCTGGAGTCGCTTCACGCGGCGTGACCCTCCGTCAGGACGCGAACGATTTGGAGGAACCGTTCTTCCTGGCGGTCCCATGAGTACTTCCGGATGTACGCCTCTCGCCCGGTCCTCCCACGGGCCCTCGCTTCCCCGGAGGCACGGGCCTCTCGGAGGATCGCGGAGACGGCCTCCAATTGGACGTCGGGCACGGTCCATCCGCACGGGCCTTCGAGGACAATTGGCGCCATCGCGGGGTAATCGGGCACGATTACTGCGACGCCGTGGGCCAGGTAGTCGAACAACTTGTTTGGGAGGGCCCGCTCGTGGTTCGGCCGGCGGTCGAGGAGGATGACCCCGACGTCCATCGAGGCGTAGTATGGAGCCAGCTCGCGGAACGCTCGGTATCCGTCTACGCGAACGCGGTCTTGAAGGCCCTCGGCCTGGGCCAAAGCCCGGAGGCGCCGGGCTTCCTCGTCCGGCCCTCCGACAATCAGTGCCTTTGTGGATACCGGAAGCGTCGGTAAAGCGCCCAGTAAGATTTCGAGTCCACGGCCACTCGCGAGCGCCCCGGCAAAGCCAACGACGAAATCGTCGACGCCATATCCGAAGGACCGACGGCTCGCTTCGCGATCCGCGAGGCGAATTTCCGATACCGGTCGGGCGTTGTAGAGGACCGTGGTGTCTTTCTTCATCCTGCGGAACTTGTCTGCAATGGGCTCGCTCACGGTGATCACATGGGCCACACGGCGGCACAGGCGTCTCTCCTCGGCTTTCGCAATGCGCGCCTCGTGGGCGGAGTTCTCCGCGATGAGGGCGGGCCAATCCTCGTGGCTGTCGT
>Ga0209761_1000975_pt1 | contig 18243 bp, 17 predicted proteins | sample GraSoi013_1_40cm_4_FD_185818 | JGI IMG/M metagenome (GOLD analysis project Ga0209761, IMG submission 185818) | Grasslands soil microbial communities from the Angelo Coastal Reserve, California, USA - Sample 09_25_2013_1_40cm (SPAdes) (version 2) | ecosystem: Environmental > Terrestrial > Soil >...
CGTCGATCGGTTCGGGTCGCTCATATCGAACCTTCCCGGCGAGCAGGTCGCGCCCGGGGTGCGGATCAGGGTAGCGGGGACCGACGTGGGCTCGCTGCGCCGGACCTACGGTGATGTGGAGCCGGGGCAGCTGCTGGCGTACGTAGGGAGCGACGGCAGCGTGGAGGTGGCGGTGCGGGGTGGCAGCGCGGCGCGGTTATTGGGGGTGGGGGTGGGCGCCGAAGTCAGGGCGTAGACGTCTCCCCCCGGGAGGCGGGGCTTACGCTCAAAACTCACCCGACGGCGCGCGGATCTTGACCTGCGCCATGACGAGGTCGGCGAAGCGCGCCGACGGGGCGAAGCGCGGGAGCGCGACCAGCTCGAGCAGCACCTTACGCTCCTGCTCGGCTTCGGCCAGGCACAGCGAGCACTCGGTGAGGTGCATGGTGCGCGCCGCACCGAGCAGGCCTTCGGCCCACAGCTCGATCTCGTCCGGGGTGAGATGCATCGTGGTCTCGCTCATTGCTTCGTTCTACGGGCCGTCCCGTCCTCGGGTTTCAGCGCGTCGGTCCTCGAGGTAGCCTCGCAATTCGTTGCGGGCCCGGTGGATATACGTCTTCACGGTGCCGAGCGGCAAGTCCAGGGTTGCCGCGATCTCCTCGTAGGAATACCCCTCTACGTGCCGCAGCAGGATGCACGCCCGGTACTCAGGCCGCAGTCGGCCGATCGCCCGCTCGATCGCGGAGCCCAGCTCCCGGTTCTCCACCTCCTGCAGTGGGGTCTCGCCCTTCGCGTCGAGCTGGATCGCGGTGGCCTTCATCGCTTCGGGCGTCTGGGCGTCGGGCGCGCCGTCGAGCGAGAGCGTGTCGATGCTGCGGCGCCGAATGTGATCGATCGCCGCGTTGTTGGCGATCTTGAAGATCCATGATGAGAACTTGAACTCGGGCTTGTAGGACTTGATCCCGTTGAGGACCTTGATGAACGTTTCCTGCGCCAGGTCTTCGGCGAGCGCGCGGTCGCGTACCATCCGATAGAGCAGCGAGAATACCGGGCGCTCGTAGCGTCGCACGAGCTCCCGGAACGCAGCTTCGTGGCCCTGCTTGGCCCACGCGACCACCTGCTGGTCGCTGGCGCCCGTCAGGTGGTCCGGCCTATCTTTCGCGCCTATGACGCCGTCTCCCGCGTCCGATGTGGGGCGGCCGCCGTCCTTGGGTCCGGCGGGCGGTGAGGCCAAGCGGTCTTACGTGCGCAGCATGTTCACCGCGATCGCGCCGCGCTACGATTTCCTTAACCACCTGTTGAGCCTCAATGTGGACCGGCGCTGGCGCCGGGCCGCGGTGGCGCGACTCGGCTGGGAGGCGAGACCCGATGGCGTCTATCTCGACCTGTGCGCCGGCACGCTTGACCTCGCCGCCGCGCTCGCCCGCGCGCGCGGCTTCCGGGGCCGGGTGCTCGGCGCCGATTTCGTGGTCCCCATGCTGGCGCGCGGCAAGGCCAAGGCGCCCCGCGCCGTTCCCATCGCCGCCGACGCCCTGGCGCTGCCCTTTCCCGACGCCTCGTTCGACGGTGCCCTCGTCGGCTTCGGGATCCGCAATCTCGCCGACCTCGACGCCGGGATCCGCGAGGTCGCCCGCGTTCTGAGGCCGGGCGCTCGCTTCGTGGTGCTCGAGTTCGCCACGCCCCGGTTCGCGCCTCTGCGCGCGGCGTTTCTCTTCTATTTCCGCCGTGTGCTGCCGGCGATCGGCCGCGCGGTGTCGAAACATACGGACGCCTATACCTACCTGCCAGAGTCCGTGCTGGCGTTCCCGGAGCCCGACGCGTTGGCCGGGCGGCTCGCAGACGGCGGCTTCCGGGATGTCGCCTACGACCTCCTCACCGGCGGGATCTGCGCCGTTCACTATGGCACTCGATAACGTGCGCGCATTCCTAGGCGCGATCGACGCGGCAGGTCAGCTCGCCCGCGTCACGCGGCCCGTGTCCGTGGACAAGGAAATGACCGAGATCGCCGACCGGTGCATGAAGTCGCCGGAGGGCGGGCCGGCGCTGCTGTTCGAGTGCCCGACGCTGCTCGCCGGCGGAGCATCCCCCTACGCGGTCGCGGTGAATCTGTTCGGCTCCGAGCGCCGCATGGCGCTCGCCCTCGGCGTGGAGCGGCTGGACGATGTGGGCGAGCGGATCGCGGAGCTGCTCAACCTCAAGGTCCCCGAGGGCCTGCTCGGCAAGCTCGCGATGCTTCCCAAGCTTGCCGAGGTGGCGAAGTTCCCGCCCAAGACCATCGGCGGCCGGGCGCCGTGCCAGGAGCTCGTCCTGCAAGGCAGTGACATCGACCTCTCCTGTTTCCCGGTGCCTGTCTGCTGGCCGGAAGACGGTGGGCCGTACATCACGCTGCCGGGGGTGATCACCCGCGACCCCAAGACCGGCGTGCGCAACGTCGGGATGTACCGCATCCAGGTGCTCGGGAAGGCCGACTTGGCGATGCACTGGCAGCGTCACAAGGTGGGCGCGGCGCACTGGCGCGCGATCGCCGAGCGGGACGAAACGATGCCGGTGGCGATCGCGCTCGGCGGCGATCCCGCGAGCATTTACGCCGCCTCGGCGCCGCTGCCGCCGACGATCGACGAGTTCTTGTTCGCGGGATTCCTGCGCAAGGAGCCGGTGCGGCTCGCGAAGGCCGTCACGTGCGACCTCGAGGTGCCGGCCGAGGCCGAGATCGTGATCGAAGGGTTCATCGACCTGCACGAGGACCTCGTGCTCGAAGGCCCGTTCGGAGACCACACCGGCTTCTATTCGCTCGCGGATTACTACCCGAAGGTCCACGTCACCGCGATCACGATGCGCCCCGAGCCGGTGTGGCCGCACACGATCGTGGGTCGGCCGCCGATGGAGGATTACTGGCTCGGCCACGCGACCGAGCGGATCTTCCTGCCGCTGCTCAAGCTCACGCTGCCGGAAATCGTCGACTTGCACATGCCGGCCGAGGGGATTTTCCACAACCTCGTGTTCGTGAGCATCGACAAGCAGTTCCCGGGGCAGGCCTACAAGGTGATGAACGGTCTCTGGGGCCAGGGCTTGATGGCGCTCGCCAAGGTGATCGTCGTGCTGGACAAGGAGGTCAACGTCCGCGATCCCAAGGAGGCGTGGTGGGTCGCGCTGAACCACATCGACCCAGAGCGGGACGTGCGCTTCTCGATGGGTCCGATCGACGTCCTCGACCACTCGAGCCGCGGCTTCACCTACGGCTCCAAGATGGGTATCGACGCGACGCGCAAATGGAAAGAGGAGGGCTTCACCCGCGAGTGGCCGAACCGGATCGTGATGGATGAGGGGACGAAGGCCCGGGTGGACGCGATGTGGCGTGACCTGGGAATCGAGCTGTGAGCGCCACGGACCACGCACCACGCACCACCCGCCGCGAGGGCCAGACCTTCGCGGGCGAGTCGCTGCTCGTCCGTTACGTCAATTTCGTCCGGCTCCCTCACACCGTGTTCGCGCTGCCGTTCGCGCTGCTCGGCGTGGTCGCCGCCTCGTGGCGTGCGCCGGTGACCTGGCGGACCCTCGCCCTCGTCGTCCTCGCGTTCACGGCCGCGCGGTTCGCGGCGATGGGCTTCAACCGCATCGCCGACCGCGCGCTCGACGCCCGCAATCCGCGCACGCGGGCGCGCGAGCTGCCGACCGGCCGGCTCACCCTCCCGCAAGCGTGGGCCGCCGTGCTGATCGCGGCCGCGCTGTTCGTGTGGGCGGCCTGGGCGCTGAACCCCCTGTGCTTCGCGCTTTCGCCGATCGCCCTCGCGGTCGTCACCCTGTACAGCTACGCCAAGCGGTTCACGTGGTGGTCGCACCTCTGGCTCGGGCTCGGCGACGCCATCGCCGGCCCCGCGGGCTATCTGGCGGTCACGGGGCGTTGGAGCGAGCCGGGATGGTCGCTGTGGGTGCTGGCGGCGGCCGTCACGTGTTGGGTGGGCGGGTTCGACGTGTTCTACGCGCTGCAGGACGAGGAGTTCGACCGGACCGAAGGGCTCCATTCCGCGGTGGTCCGATTCGGGCAAGGCCGGAGCATCGTACTCGCCAGAGTGCTGCACGGCGCCACGGTGCTGGCGCTGGTCGCTTTCGGCCTCGGAGCCGGGCTGGGCGCGGTGTACTATGTGGGCGTGACGCTCGGCGCCGCGCTGATCGCCTGGGAGCACCGGCTGGTGCGGCCTGGCGATCTGTCGCGCCTCGATGCGGCGTTCTTTACCGCCAACGGGATCGTCAGCATCGTGGTGTTCCTGGGCGCGCTGGGGGATCGGCTTGTATGAAGGCCGGGAAGCGGGATGCGGGAGGCGGGAAGCGCAAAGGCGACGCAGACCGGGGCGCACGCATCCCGCATCCCGCCTCCCGTTTCCCGCCTCCGCCGGGTCCTTCCCGGCACCCGAAACGCTCCCCCACTCCGAACCGGCGCGGGCGGTAGTGAGCCAACTTCCGGTCATTCTCGCCCTCACCGGTGCCTCGGGCGCGCCCTACGGCGTGCGGCTGCTGGAGGTGCTCGCGATGCACCACGCGCCGACGTGGCTGATGATTTCGACCCACGGCTGGCGGCTGCTCACCGAGGAATGCGGCATCAAGGACGACCGTGAGCTCAAGCAAGCCACCGGCGGCGACTGGACGAGCGTGCGGGCGTTCGACGACAAGGATCGCGGTGCGGAGCCCGCGTCGGGCTCGGCGAAGACCGCGGGCATGGTGATCTGCCCGTGCTCCATGGGCACCGTGGCGGCGATCGCCCAGGGGACGAGTCGCTCGCTGATCGAGCGCGCCGCGGACGTGGTGCTGAAGGAACGCCGCAGGCTGATCCTCGTGCCGCGCGAGACGCCGCTGTCGCTCATCCACTTGCGCAACCTCACCCTCACCACGGAGGCGGGGGCGATCGTGCTGCCCGCCGCCCCAGGCTTCTATCACAAGCCCCAGCAGGTGCGCGATCTCGTGGACTTCGTAGTGCAACGGGTGCTGGATCACCTCGGCCTCGAGATCGCGTTGGTCAAGCGGTGGGGGGGGGGGGGGGGGGAAGCCGAGGAGCGGTGAGGTATGCGCCTCGGCGTCATCTCCGACACCCACGGGCTGCTGCGCTCTGAAGTCTTCCAGGTGTTCAAGGAAGTCGATCACATCCTGCACGGTGGGGACGTGGGGACGTGGGACATCCTGATCGGCCTGCAGGCGCTGGCCCCCGTGACGGCGGTGTACGGCAACACGGATGGCCTGGAGCTGCGCGGCAAGCTACCGCAGGTGGCGCAGCTGCAACTGGACGGTTTCGACATCGTCGTCACGCACGGGGACCAGTTCGGCCAGCCGACCCCCGCCAAGCTCCACGACGCTTTTCCCAAGGCCGAGATCATCGTGTACGGACACACTCACAAGCCGCTGCTCGAGCTGGTGGACCGGACGGTCACGGTGATGAATCCTGGCGGGGCGGGCCCCAAGCGGTTCGCGCTGGCGCCGTCGGTGGGGATCCTGGAGCTTGAGCCGGGGATTCCGCCGCGGGCGCGGCTCGTGCGGTTGTAGGCATAGCCGACGGTCTTTCCGCGTTCCCTACCTGCGTCGTACGTTTGCACCCCTCCTTTTCGTCTCCCATTCGGAGGTCCGCATGCGCAGCCATCTCACGATCGCTTGGAGTCTCGCCGCGGCGCTGGTCCTGGGCGCCTTCACTTACCGGGTAGGCGGTCGGCCGCCTTCGGTGTCACCGACGCCTGCTGACGGCCACACCATCCACGTCCTCGCCCCGCATGTAGTGAACGGGCAGGTCAGCGGGCCCTATCACCATTACTGCAAGGTGGTCTCACCCGAACCGTTCATCGAGTGTCTCATCTATCTCTCGACCGACTCGAACGCGAATCTCGTGCAGATCGAGTACATCGTGGCCAAGACGGTGACGCGGACGAACGCCATCCCCCTGGCCGTATGGAACAAGAACTGGCATGACCACGCCCAGGAGATCGCGACCGGCCGGGTGCAGGTGCTGGACCTCCCCCCGGACGACGCCAAGAAGGTGGCCGATCTCGTGGCGCAGACTGACGGCATCATCTTCGACCTGTGGCCGCACGGAGCGAAAGTGCCGGATGGGAGCGTGCGGATCGGGCGTTCGGTCGGCCATGTGAGCCTGACGGCGGCCGAGAAGTTCAGGTTCTCCACTTCGGGGAACCGGTAGGGAAGCGGTGCTCCGGGTCTAGCGTCTGATGCTGTCCACCGGCATCGCCGTCACCGGCCCGTAGGTCGCCAGCGGCTTGTCGAACGCGCTCGACTTCCCCACCACCACGGTGATCAGCCGGTCGGGGTGCAGGTACTTCTCGGATACCTGCCGCACCTGATCGGGCGTGACGGCCTGGACACCCTTCAGGTAGAGGTCGAACCAATTGGCCGGCAGGCCGTCCACGGCGTACCGCAGCTGCTGGCCCACGATCTGGCCGGCGTTCTGAAACTGGAACACGAACGAGTTGACCTCGTTGTCCTGCGCCAGCTTCACGTCCTGCGCGGTGACCGGCTGCGTCGCCATCGAGCCGATGATGTTGCGCATCAGCGCCAGCGCGGCGACCGTCTTCTCGGCGCGGACCTGGGCGCCGGTGAAGAACACGTCCTCGCGCTTGGTGTCGGCCCCCCAGTTGCTGAAGACGCTGTAGGCGAATCCCGAATCGCTGCGCACCCGCTGCAGCAGCCGCGAGTTGAAGCCGCCGCCGCCGCCCAGCAGGAAGTCCGCCACCTCCGCCGCGAAGTAGTCCGGGGTGTTGCCGACTTTGATACCGCCCGCGTGCCCCATCCGGATGTTGGTCTGGTTCACGTCCTTCTCGACCAACACGATTTTCGGCCCCTGGGCGATCACGAGCGGCGGCACCGACCGCAGCCCCGCCGGGCACTTCCCCCAGCCACCGAACAACTGCTCCAGCTTGGCGAGCAGGTCCTTTTCCACGAAGTCGCCGGAGACCCCGATCAGGAAGTTGTCGGCGCAGAAGATGCGATGCTGCACCCAGCGGAACCGCTCCGGGGTGAAGCCCGCGATCTCCGCAGGGGTCACTTGCGTGCGCCCGAGCGGGTGGTCGCCGAGCACCACCTGGCTCCACGCGCGCCCGAGCACCGAGCCGGGTTGATCGTTGCGGCGGCGCCAGCTCTCCTGCTGTTGCGCTGCGCTGATCCGTACGCGCGAACTGTCGTCGCGGGGATTGCGCATCATGTCGAACGCGAGGTCGAGGAGCCGGTCGCGGTAGCGGGACAAGCCGACCATCGAGGCGGTGCTGGTCTCGTTGCCGGTCTGGAACCCGATGGTGAGCGCGTAGAAAGCGATCAGCTTGTCCACGGAGTCTGGGGACAGCCGAGTCGTGCCGCCCGTGCGCAGCAGGTTGTCGGCCTCCCAACCGATGCCCCACAGGGAATCGGGGAGGTTCGCCACCCCGACCTTGGAGATCAGCTCGACGTCGAGGAGTGGCAGCGCGTGGTCCTCCAGCAGGTAGACCGGCACTCCGTTTGAGAGTGTCACCCGCTTGGGCAGCGGCGGGTTGAAGCGCAGGGGGAGATACTGCAGGGCCTGGATCTGGGCCCGCGTATCGACCGGCTGTTGGGCGCGGGCCGGGACGGCCGCGAGCAGCAACATGCCAAGGAGCGCGCGCGCGCGCATCAGTTGGTCCCTCCCGTCGCGGGCTTGGGCGGCCGGACCAGCGTTGCCACCGTCCGGTTGCCGCGGTCGAAGTAGGCCCTGGCCACGCGCTGCACGTCGGCCGCAGTCACGCGCGACTGGGCCGCTTGGTCCCGAAACGTCTGGGTCCAATCGTACCACAGCGCCTCGCTGTTCGAGAGCTGGAAGGCCACCCCGAAGCTGCTCGCCAAGCGCTGGACCGCGCTGGCCTCGATCTGGTTGCGCACCCGCTGCAGCTCCTCGTCGGTCGGCGGCTCGCGCGTCAAGCGGGCCAGCTCCTCGTACACCGCGGTCTCGATCTCTTGCGTGGTGTGCGGGGCGATGGGGACGCCCTGGAACGTAAACAGCCGGGGGTAGAGGCTGCCCGGGAACTGGAAGGAGGCGATGGTCGTCGCCACGCGGTCTCGGATCACGAGCCGCTGGAACAGACGCGAAGTCCGGCCGCCCGTCAGGATCTGCGACAGCACCGCGAGCGCCTGGGCGTCCGGGTGCCGCGCGCTCGGGACGTGGTAGCCGATCAGGACCTGTGGGTTCGCGTCGTACTCCACGTCGATGCGGCGCTCGCCCCGCTGGGGCGGCTCCTGCGTCACGACGGGGCGGTGCGGCTCTCCCGTGGGAATGTCCGCGAAGTAACGCGTGGCCCACGCCTTCATCGAATCCACGTCGATGTCCCCGACGATCGCGACGACGGCGTTGTTTGGACCGTAGAAGCGCTTGAAGTACTCCTGCGCCGCCTGCCGATCTACCGTCTGGATCTCGCTCGCCACGCCCACCACCGGCCGGCCGTAGGGGTGGGCGCGGAAGGCCGCCGCCAGGTACTCCTCCAGCAGCATGCCGAACGGCTGCGTCTCCACGCGCAGCCGTCGCTCCTCCAGCACCACCTCGCGCTCGGAGTAGAACTCTCGCAGCACGGGGTTCCGGATGCGGTCGCTCTCGAGGACGAACCACAGCTTGGCACGGTTCGAGGGGAGGGAGAAGAAGTAGTTGGTCGCGTCGTTGCCGGTCGAGGCGTTGAGATTCTGGGCCCCGTTCTCGGTGAGGATGCGGTCCAGCTCGTTGCTCACGGCGTACTGCCGAGCGGAATCCTCCAGTGTTTTGAGGCGGTCGCGCAGCCGACCCAACTGGGCGCTGTCGGTGAGGGCGCCCTTGCGGTACTCGGCGGTGAACGAGTCGGCCACGGCGTCGACGCGCGGGAATAGCGCCACCTCAGCCGCGTAATTCTTCGTGCCGATCGAATGCGTGCCCTTGAACAGCATGTGCTCGAACAGATGCGCCGTGCCGGAGATCCCCGTCCACTCGTCGACGCCACCGGCGCGGAAGTGCGTCACGAAGGAGACGGTCGGCGCTCCCGGGCGACGCAGGAACAGGAAGGTCATGCCGTTGGGGAGGACGTGTTTGACCACCGGCAGCCGCTCGCCCGGTGTCCGCTCCTGCGCTGCGAGCGACGGGGAGAGCGCGAGCGTGAGCAGCGCGGTGCAGCCTAGGAACACTCGCATGCGACGACCTCGTGTGGCGGAAGGAGGAGAGAACAAGCTAGCCGCAGCGCGCGGCGTGGCTAGGGGGCGGGCCCTCCACGGTGAGAAGGGTTTCACCGCTGGCACCGCGGGCAGAACGTCGTCGCCCGCAGGTCGATCACGTGCGTGGTCACGAGCTTCTTCCCGCAGCGCACACACGGCTGGCGACCACGCCCGTACACCTTGAGCTCGAATTGAAACCGTCCCCGGCCGCCCGTGCCGGTGCGGTAGTCCCGCACGGTCGTGCCCGAGGAGTCGACCGCCCGCTCGAGCACCCCGCGCACCGCCGCGTGCAGCCGGGCGAACTCCTCGAGCGACAGTCGGTCCGTGCGCCGCGACGGGTCGATCCCCGCCTCGAACAGCGCCTCGTTCGCGTAGATGTTGCCGATGCCGGCCACGCGGCGCTGGTCCATGATCGCCTTCTTGACCGCCACCCGCGTGCCGCTGAGCCGCTCGGCGAACACGAACGGGGTGAACGTCTCCTCCAGCGGCTCGGGGCCGAGGCGCGTGGTGTAGGCGGCCCACCCCGCCTCGTCGAGCAGCCACACCGTGCCGAGGCGGCGCACGTCGCGGTACACCAGGAGGCGGCCGTCCTCGATGGTGCAGGTGAGCACCGCGTACTTCGCCTCGTCCCGCGTGAGCGGCGGGTCGTAGACGACGAGCGAGCCGGTCATGCGGGGCTGCACGATCAGGCGGTGGCCGCTGCCGAGCCGGAACACCGCGTGCTTGGCGCGGCGGCTCACTTCTTCGAAGGTGTTGCCCCGCAGCGTCCGCAGCAGGCGCGGCTTCGAGACGCGACGCAGGACGTCCGTCTTGGCGAGGCGGGCGCGCGCGATGCGGAAGCCTTCCAGCCGCGGCGCGAGCTGGCGGACGATCGTCTCGACCTCAGGCAGCTCCGGCACGGCGAATCTCGCGCCAGGCGATGTCCCGGCGCCAGGTCTTTCCGTCAAAGGTGATGCGCTCGCAGGCGGCGGCGCTGCGGCGCGCGGCTGAGGGCACGTCGGGGCCGAGCGTAGTGACGTCGAGCACTCGGCCGCCGGCCGTCCGGAGGGTGCCGCCCAAGTCGCGGACCGTGCCGGCGTGGAACACCAGCACGTCGGAGCCGAGGTTCTCCGGCAGGTCGATGGCGGCGCCCCGTTCGGGCGCGTCCGGATAGCCGCGCGCGGCGAGGACCGTCGTGACCGCCGCGCGCTCGGCGGCAAGCACCTCCCGGCTGGGCCGCCACGCGCCCCGCGCGATGTCCAGGAACTGCGCGCTGACCCCTGGAGCCAGCCCGGGGAGAATAGCCTGGGTTTCCGGGTCACCGAAGCGGCAGTTGAATTCCAGGACGGCAGGCGTGCCGTCGGCCGAGATCATTAAACCGGCGTAGAGGACGCCGGCGTACGGAGTACGGCGTACGGCCATCTCGCGCAGCGTCGGCTCGAGGACCTCCCGCCGCACTCTCTCAAGAAGCGCGGGGGTGGCGAGGCTCACCGGACAGTAGGCGCCCATGCCGCCGGTGTTGGGGCCGGTGTCCCCCTCGCCCAGGCGCTTGTGGTCCTGCGCGGGAGGCAGGATCGCGACGCGCTCCCCATCGGTCAGCGCGAGCACGGAGAGTTCTTCGCCCGCGAGGAACTGCTCGATCACGATCTCGCGGCCCGCCTCACCGAGTGAGCCTTCGGCCAGCATGGCGCGGGCGCTCGCCGCGGCCGCCGCGCGCGTGTCACACAGCACGGCGCCCTTCCCGGCGGCGAGGCCGGACGCCTTCACGACGAGCGGCTCGGCGTGCGAGCGGATGTAGGCGAGCGCGGGATCCAAGGCGGTGAAGCTGCGGCTCGCGGCCGTGGGCACGCCCGCCCGGGCCATCACCTCTTTGGCGAACGCCTTCGAGGCCTCGAGGCGCGCCGCGGCGGCGCTGGGCCCGAGCACGGCCGTACCCGCCGCGCGCAGCGCGTCGGCGAGGCCGGCCGCGAGCGGCGCCTCGGGGCCGATTACGGCGAAGTCGATGGAGTGCTGGCGCGCGGCCGTGACGAGGTCCGCGACGGCGGTCGCCGCGATCGCCAGGTTGGTGCCGAGTTGGGCGGTGCCGGGGTTGCCCGGCGCGGCGAACAGGGTCGCGTGAGGGTGATCGCGCTTCAGCGCCCAACACAACGCGTGCTCGCGACCGCCCCCGCCGACGACCAGGACCCTCACTTCTTCTTGAATGCGTCCGAGAATGCCTGGGCCGCCCGCTTGGCGGAGTCGACCACGTCGTCCACGACCGCCTTGGCTTCCTTCATATAGTGCTCGCGGGCTTCGTCCAAGTCCTTGTCGACGGGCCGCTGCTCGGCCTCGGGGCCGCGGCGCGTGTACTCGCCCCCCAGGATGCGGTCGTAGCCGCCGCCCTCGATCCAGCGCTGCAGCTCAGCCGCGCGCACCGTATTGAAGGGGTGGGAGCGCCCCAGCACGCCAAGGATTTTGAAGATCCGGTCGATCGCCCCGCCGCTCTCCTCGAACTCCTTGGCTTGCGCGAGGAACGCGTTCAGGTCCATCTGCGTCATGTCGCCGCCCCCGGCGAACTTCAGGTTCACGCGCAGCGACGCGGTCGCGTCCTGGCACGCGAGCAGCCCCGCGCGGTCGGACGACAGCTCGCTCTTGCGGAACCACTCGAGCAAGGCGAGCTGGATCGGCAGAATGGCGATGCCGGCGAGGAACGGCAGCGCGGAGAGACTGACGTTGAGGAGCAGGACCAGCAACGTGTGATAGAGGGCGTGCCCGCTCATGACGTGCCCCAGCTCGTGGCCAAGCACGTTGCGGAGCTCGTCGTCGTCGAGCAGCTTGAGCGTCCCCGATTGGATGACGATGAACGGCTTGTCCATCCCGAAGGCGCCCGCGTTGGCGAACGGGGTCTGCGACACGAATAGCTCGGGCCGCTCCGGCCAGTCCATCGACGTGACCACGTCGGTGTAGAGGGCGTTGAGGCGCGGGAACTGCGTCGGGCCCACCCGCACCGAGTCCGCCTGGAAGATCAGCCGGATGCCGCGCTCGCCGATGAAGCCGTAGACCTTTTTCAGGACTTCGTCGAAGCCGGGCACCGCGCGCAGCGATTGCAGCGCGGCGCGGTCGGCGGGGTGCTCCCAGCTGACCGGGGCGATCTGCGTGAGGATCTTGCGGGGCCGCACGGCGGGTAGCCCGCTGGTGGCGTCGGTCATAAGCGTCTCCTCGAGAAGTGCTGCTTCACTACGCTGCCCCCGGGCGCGTGTTTCCGGCTGGACTGATCCCGTCCTCCCCGGGGCATCCCCCCGGGGGCAGCCGCTCCCTACGCTCCCCCGAGCGCCTGGTCGAGGTCGGCGATCAGGTCGTCGACGTCCTCGATGCCCACCGAGAGCCGCACCAGACTGTCGGTGAGCCCCATCGCCCGGCGCATCTCCGGCGGTACGCTGGCGTGCGTCATCGACGCCGGATGGCCGATGAGACTCTCCACGCCGCCCAACGACTCGGCGAGCACGAAGATCTTGGTCCGCTCGGCGACCCGCCTGGCCCGGTCCACGCTGCCGAGCTCGACGCTGATCATGCCACCGAACCCCTTCATCTGGCGGCAGGCCAGCTCGTGCTGCGGGTGCGACGGCAGCCCGGGATAATACACCTGCTCGACCATGGGATGCGTGGTGAGCCACGCGGCGATGCGACGGCCGTTCGCGTCGTGCTGGCGCATCCGCAGCGCCAGTGTCTTGGTGCCGCGCAGCGCGAGCCAGCAGTCGAACGGCCCCGGCACCGCGCCGGAGCCGTTCTGGATGAAGGCGATCCGCTCGGCCAGGTCATCGCGCGTCAGCACCAACAGCCCGCCCACCATGTCGCTGTGACCGTTCAGGTACTTGGTGGTGGAGTGCAGCACGATGTCGGCGCCGTCCTGCAACGGCCGCTGGAAGCAGGGGGTGGCGAAGGTGTTGTCGACGACGAACAGGGCGCCGGCCCGCTGCGCGATCTCCCCGGCCGCCCGCAGGTCGCACAGGCGCATCATCGGGTTGGTGGGGGTCTCGGCGTAGATCATCTTCGTGCGCGGCGTGACCGCGGCCGCGATCCGCTCGGTCTCCGCGGCATCGACGAAGGTGAACGTCAGGCCGAGCCGCGCCCAGATGTGGGTCATCTGGCGGTGCGTGCCGCCGTAGACGTTCTCGCCGCAGACTACGTGGTCGCCCGCCGAGAGCAGCTTGAGGGTGGCGTCCACCGCCGCGAGGCCGGAGCTGAAGGCGAAGCCGTGCCGTCCGCCCTCCAGCACGGCCACGTTGCGCTCCAGCGCCTCGCGGGTGGGGTTGCGGGTGCGGGCGTATTCGTACCCCTTGTTCCGCCCCAGGCCGTCCTGGATGTAGGTGGACGTCTGATAGATCGGAGTCATGACCGCGCCGGCGAGCGGGTCCGGCACCTGGCCGGCGTGCACCGCCTGGGTGGCCAGGCGGCGGGCGAGGTCTTCCGCGAGCACCTTGGTCATGGCCGGAACGTAAGGGCGGCTTCCGCATCGAGCAAGCGACCTGTACGTTAGCCTTGATGCCGCAACCCAACGCGATGCAGTGCCTCGTGGTGGACGACGAGCCGCGGCTGCGCCGCGTCCTCGTCCGCTTGCTCGAGGGAGACGGGTTCACGTGCCGCGAGGCCGGCTCCGGCGTCGAGGCGCTGGCCGTTCTCGAGCACGAGCGCATCCCCCTCGTCATTTCCGACCTGCGAATGCCCCAGATGGACGGCGTCACCCTGCTGCGGGAGGTCGTGGGCCGCTGGCCCGACACGGCCGTGGTGATGGTCACGGCGGTCGCGGAGGTCGAGAGCGCGGTGGCCTGCCTCCAGCTCGGCGCCCTCGATTACGTGGCCAAGCCGTTCCACTTAGACGAGGTCCGGGCCCGCGTCATGCAGGCACTCGACAAGCGCCGCCTCCTCATGGAAAACCGCGATTATCAGGTGCACCTCGAGGAGCGGGTACAGCAGCAGGCGGGCCGCATCGAGGAGCTGTTTCTCGGCGGCGTGCAGGCGCTGGCCCAAGCGCTGGAGGCCAAGGATCCCTACCTCAAAGGCCACTCACTGCGCGTCTCCGAGTACGCCGTCTCCATCGCCGCCCAGCTCGGCCTGTCCGAAGAGACCCGCCGGGACATCGCGCTCGGCGGCCACCTGCACGACATCGGCAAGATCGGCGTGAGCGAAGAGGTGCTGCACAAGTCGGGCCGGCTCAGCGAGCGTGAGTACCGCCACGTCATGGAGCATCCGGTCATCGGCGCCCGCATCCTCGGCCCGCTGCTGGACGACGCGCCCACCGTCATCGCCATCGTCCGCTCGCACCACGAGCGCCCCGATGGCCAGGGGTTGCCCGACGGGCTCGCGGGCGAGGCGATCCCCACTGAAGTGCGCGTCGTGAGCGTGGCCGATGCGTTCGACGCGATGACCAGTGTGCGACCCTACCGCCCCTCGCTCTCCGTCGAGCGGGCGCTCGAAGAGCTGGCCACGGGCAAGGGGCGGCAGTTCGACCCCGGCGCCGTGGATGCGTTTCTGCACGCGTTCCCGGAGATCCGCCGCCTTCCCATTCCGACCCCCGAGCGGCAGGTGCTGCGGCCCTCGGGCGCCCGGCGGGCGCGACGCGCCTGACGCGCGTCGGATTGACGCGCCCCCGCACCGTCTCTACGTTGCCGCCATGACCGACACTCTCATGGTCGGCGTGTCCGGCATTCGCGGCATCGTGGGCAAGGACCTCACTCCGGAGAACGTCGCGCGCTATGCGGCGGCGTTCGGGGTGTGGGCGATTGACGGGAAACGGGAAACGAGAAAGGGGAAGAGGAGATCTCGTGCCGTGGTGCTCGGCCGCGATGCGCGCACCTCCGGCCCGATGTTCGCGCACGCCGCGATCGCGGGGCTCGTCTCGGTGGGCTGCGACGTGATCGACATCGGGCTCACGACCACGCCCACCGCCCAGCTCGCCGCCCTCCACCATCGCGCCGCCGGCGGCATCATTCTCACCGCGAGCCACAACCCGATCGAGTGGAACGCGCTCAAGTTCATCGGACCCGACGGCATCTTTCTTGATACGGACGCCGGCGCGCGAGTGCAGGTGCTCGCCAGCGACGGCTCGTTGCCGCGCGCAGACTACGGCAAGCTTGGGCAGGTCACTCCCGATAATTCGTCGATCCCCCGGCACGTGGCCCAGGTGTTGCGGCTACCGGCCGTGGCGATCGCCCGGCTGCGGCGGCGGCGGTTCCGCGTGGCGCTGGACACGGTGCGTGGCTCGGGAGGCGCGGTCATGCCCGAGCTGCTCACCCGGCTGGGGTGCCGCGTCACCGGTATCAACCTGGCGGCGGACGGACGGTTCCCCCGGCCCCCCGAGCCGCTGCCCGAGCACCTCGCGGCGCTGGGGGCCCTGGTGCGCCGCGCAAAAGCCGATGTCGGCATCGCTGTGGACCCGGACGTGGACCGGCTGGCGCTGGTGGACGAGCGAGGACGGCCGATCGGGGAGGACTATACGCTGGCGTTCGCGGTGAGAGCCGTGCTCGGCGTCGGACGGTCGGACGGTCGGACGGTCGGACGGAGAAGGCCACGGGGCCCAGTCGTGTGTAACCTGTCGACAAGCCTCGTCGTGGAAGACGCGGCGCGGGACTGTGGTGCGGAGGTGATCCGTGTCCCGGTAGGGGAGGTGCACGTAGCGCGCGCGATGCAGGCGCACCGCGCGCCCATTGGGGGAGAAGGCAACGGCGGCGTGATGTATCCAGCGCTGCACGTGGGGCGGGACGCCCCCGTGGCGGCGGCGCTAGTGCTCACGCTGCTGGCGCGAGACGGCCGGCCCGTGAGCGCGCTGGTGGGCGCGGCCCCCCGTTACCAGATCGTGAAGGCCAAGGTGGAGCGCGGAACGCGGAACGCGGAAGGTCTGCTGGAAGAGGTATACGCTGCGCTCCGCCGTCGGTTCCGCGACGCGGCGGTGGACACGCAGGACGGCCTGCGGCTCACGTGGCGGGACCGCTGGCTGCACGTCCGGCCGTCGAACACGGAGCCGATCATTCGACTGATCGCCGAAGCGCCGAGCGGCACGGCGGCCGAGCAGCTCGTCGAGGAAGGGCGCAAGCTATGTGCGGCATCGTAGGGTACACGGGGCCACGGCAGGGCGTGCCGCTCGTGCTGGACGGCCTGAAGCGGCTCGAGTACAGGGGCTACGACTCGGCGGGGATCGCCGTCGTGGACGGCGGGCACGTCGAGGTATTCAAGGCGCCGGGCAGGATCTCCGTGCTGGAGAAGGAGCTGGGCAGCCGGATGCCTGCGGGACACACGGCGCTGGCGCACACGCGCTGGGCGACGCACGGCGCGCCCAACACGGTGAACGCCCACCCGCATACCGACTGCGGCGGCACGATCGCGTTGGTGCACAACGGCATCATCGAGAACGCCCAAGTCTTGCGGACCGCGCTGAGCAAGCGCGGGCACGTGTTCCGGTCCGCGACTGATACGGAAGTGCTAGCCCACCTGGTGGAGGACCTGCACGCCAACGGCACGCCGCTGGTGGACGCGGTGGCCGGCGCGCTGCGCCAGGTCGAAGGCACGTACGGGATCGCCGTGGTATCGAGCCGCGAGCCCGACACCATCGTCGCGGCGCGGCGCGGCTCGCCGTTGCTGGTCGCCATCGGCGCGGGCGAGAACTTCGTCGCCTCGGACGCCTCGGCGGTGCTGGCCCACACCCGGTCGGTGGTCTACCTCGACGACGGCGAGATCGCCGTGGTCCGCCCGGGCGACTACCGCATCCTCGACCTCCACACGGTGGAGAAGGAGAAGGCGGTTACCCAGGTGGACTGGGATCTCGGCACGATCGAGCGCGGCGGCTTCGCGCACTTCATGCTGAAAGAGATCATGGAGCAGCCCGAGAGCGTGCAGAACACCCTGCGCGGCCGGTTGCTCGAGGAGGAAGGCACGGTCCGCTTGGGGGGCCTCAACATCAGCGACGAGGAGCTGCTCAGGATCCAGCGCATCGTGATCACCGCCTGCGGCACCTCGTGGCATGCCGCCCTGATCGGCGAATACATGATGGAAGAGCTGGCGCGCATCCCGACCGAGGTGGAATACGCGTCCGAGTTCCGGTATCGCAATCCGATCGTGGACGAGCGGACGCTGGTGATCGGGATCTCCCAGTCGGGCGAAACGGCCGATACGCTCGCGGCCCTGCGCGAGGCGAAGCGCCGGGGCGCGCGCACGCTGGGGCTGGTGAACGTGGTGGGGAGCACGATCGCGCGCGAGGTGGACGGCGGGATCTACCTGCACGCGGGGCCGGAGATCGGCGTGGCGAGCACGAAGGCGTTCACCAGCCAGATCGCCGCGCTCGCGCTGCTCACCCTCAAGATGGGCCGCCTGCGGGCGCTCTCGATCCTGCAAGGGCGGGAGGTGGTGCGGGCGCTGGGGCGACTGCCCGCGCTGGTGCAGCGAGTCCTCGCGCGGGCGCCGGAGGTCGAGCGCATCGCCGAGCGGCTGATCCGCGCGACCAACGTCCTCTACCTCGGCCGGGGCTACAACTTCCCGGTGGCGCTGGAGGGCGCCCTGAAGCTCAAGGAGATCTCCTACATCCACGCCGAGGGCTACCCTGCCGCGGAAATGAAGCACGGCCCGATCGCGCTGATCGATGACCTCATGCCGGTCGTGTTCGTGGCGCCCAAGGACACGGTCTACCAGAAGGTGGTCAGCAACATCGAGGAGGTGAAGGCGCGGGGCGGGAAGGTCATCGCCATCGTCACCGAGGGCGATACCGGCCTCGCCAAGCTCGCCGATCACCAGATCGAGATCCCCGAGACGCTCGACCTGCTCACGCCGGTGCTCAGCGTGCTGCCGCTGCAGCTGCTCGCCTACTACATCGCGGTGCGCCGGGGGTGCAACGTGGATCAGCCGAGGAACTTGGCGAAATCGGTGACGGTGGAATAGGACGTGCGGGTCGTCCTCCAGCGCGTCTCCCGTGCTTCGGTGCGCGTGGCCGGGCGGACCGTGGGGTCCATCGGGGTGGGATTCGTCGTCCTCGTCGGCTTCGCGCCGGCCGACACCGAGCAGACGCTCGACTGGATGGCCGAGAAGATCCTCGGGCTGCGCCTCTTCGGGGACGCCGAGGGCAAGATGAACCTCGCCCTCAACGAGGTGCCC
>Ga0209761_1000976_pt1 | contig 18242 bp, 18 predicted proteins | sample GraSoi013_1_40cm_4_FD_185818 | JGI IMG/M metagenome (GOLD analysis project Ga0209761, IMG submission 185818) | Grasslands soil microbial communities from the Angelo Coastal Reserve, California, USA - Sample 09_25_2013_1_40cm (SPAdes) (version 2) | ecosystem: Environmental > Terrestrial > Soil >...
CACGCCGATCAAGAAAGGCGACCTTCGGTTCGAGCCCCTGGCCGAATGTCTGCTCGACGACGACTACGATCTGACGATTGTCTCGTCGTCGCCGCTCCTGGAGCACGATGCGATGTACATGAAGGTCATCCTCGAGCGCGTGTTGGCGAAACGGCTCGTGCGCCCGACGAAGCCCGAGAAGCCGGAGAAAGAGAAGGAGGAGAAGGGGGCAAGACGCCGGTGAAACGCGGCGCGTCCGCAGCGGCGAACGCGACCACGGCCGCGGAGTCGACGGCCTACCTTCTCGAGAACCTCGCGCGGATCCTCGCGGTCGAACGATCCAAGGAAATCGGCGAGTCGGTGGACATCCTGACGTCCGCGAAGAAGCTGTTCGTGTACGGCGTCGGTCGGAGCGGGCTCGCGGCGCGGGCCTTCGCGATGCGGATGGTCCAGCTCGGGATCGATTGCTACTTCATCGGGGAGACGATCACGCCAGTCGTCAGCGACGGCGACGCGGTCCTGATCGTGTCGAACACCGGCTCGACGATGAGCGCGATCCAGGTCGCGAACATCGCGCGACGGGTTGGCGCGAAGGTGATCTCCGTCACCGGCAACCGAACCTCGAAGTTGGGCCACGCGAGCAACGTGGTCCTGCTGATCCACGCGGACGAGGCGATCGCACAGGCCCGACTCGCCCCCCTCGGCACGCTGTTCGAGGACGCGACGGTCCTCCTCCTGGACGGCCTCGTGGCCCAGGTCATGGAGCGACTGGGACAAACGGAGGCGGACATGCGAGGCCGCCACGCCATCATGGTCTGACCCGGACGGGACGATGGCCGAACTCACCCGCGCGATGATCGTCTTCGGAAAGGCGTACGTCGTGGCCGTCCTCACCCTCGGCATGCTCGCGTTCCTCGCCTCGCGGTTCGTGACGATCGACGCGCTCGACCTGTACCGGCTCCTCCTCGGCTTCATGGGCGTCGGATACGTGTTCGCCTCCATCCTGTCGTGGACCGGTTTCGGAAACCTCTATCGGTATTCGCCGACGCTGTTCGTCGGCTCCTACAGCTACCGACGGATGATGGCGCAGGGAACGATCGCGAAAGAGGGCCGGGATCGCGGCTCGCTCGGAATCGGAGTCTTCTTCGGGCTCGCGTTGCTCGGCTCGGCCCTGGCGCTCTTTGGATGGATCTTCGCGGGCTTGGTCCTCGCTGCAGCGGTCGGCGCCGTCTTCCTTGTCCGATTGTTCGAGAAGCCGGCCCCGAAGTCCGCCTGACCAGCCGCGAGTCTTTATCCCCCCGGCCGGAATACGCGGCCGGAATGCCCGAGGACTTCGTCGTCACCCCTTGGGACGTGAAAGGGACGGTCGACTACGACCGGCTCGTAACCCAGTTCGGAACGGAGCGGATCACGCCGGAACTCCTGGGGCGAATCCGGAAGATCGCCGGCGAGCTCCACCCAATGCTCCGGCGGGGCGTCTTCTACAGTCATCGCGACCTGACCGGGATCCTCGACCGGTATGAGGACGGAGAAAAGTTCGCCCTCTACACGGGCCGCGGCCCCTCAAGCGGGATCCACATCGGACACATGCTCCCGTGGTTCCTCACGAAGTGGATCCAGGAGAAGTTCCGCGCGAAGCTGTATTTTCAGATCACGGACGACGAGAAGTTCCTGTTCAAGGACTTCGACGACCTCCACGATGCGACGACGGTGGGTTACGAGAACATCTTGGACATCATCGCGATGGGCTTCGACAAGAAGCTGACCCGGATTTTCATTGACACGGAGTACATCCACCACCTGTACCCGATCGCCGTGGAAGTCGCGAAGCGAATCACGTACTCGACGACGCAAGCCGTGTTCGGATTCGAGAACGCGAACAATATCGGCGAAATCTTCTACACGAGCATCCAGGCGGCGCCCGCATTCCTCCCCACGGTCGAGGAAGGGAAGGACGTCCCGGTCCTCATCCCGTGTGGGATCGACCAGGACCCACACTTCCGCGTTGCACGGGACGTCGCCCCGAAGCTTGGCTATCCGAAGCCGGCCCTGATTCACAACAAGCTGCTCCCGAGCCTCCTCGGGCCCGGCGGGAAGATGTCGGCCTCGATCCCGGAGTCGAGCATCTTCACGACGGACACCGAGGCACAGGCGAAGAAGAAAGTCATGAACGCGTTCACCGGTGGGCGCGCGACGGTCGAAGAGCAGCGACGCCTCGGGGCGAACCCGTACATCTGCTCGATCTTCGCGCAGTACAACTACATCTTCGAGCCGGACGATGGCCACCTCGCCGAAGTCGAGCGGACGTGCAAATCGGGGGAGCGGCTGTGCGGCGACTGCAAGGCAGAGCTCTGGGACAAGATCCGACCGTGGCTCAAGGCGCATCACGCGGCCCGCGAAAAGGCGAAGGACCGCGTCGAAGAGTTCGTCATCCGCGATTGATCAGGCGAAACCGCGCGTGACCCGAAATCCGTTGTCGAAGACGAGGGCGTGATAGCCGGTGTCGTGCCGCGTCCCGCGCATCTTGACGACCCGGAGCTGGCGTTGCATCCCGAACTCCCCCTGCCGGACGAGCCGGAGATGGACGATCCCGTCGACCAGGTAGTCCTCTTTGTGCTTGGCGTACGCCGCGCGGCGAGGGTCCGCGCCGATGATTCGGTCCGCCGGGAGTTCCCCGAGCAGGAACGTCGTGCACCCGAGGTCGCGGATCCAGCGGATCAGCGAGAACATCTCGCGACGGGGTTCTCGGAACTTCGCAAGGATCTCGAGGGCGTCGAGGGAATCGAGCACGAGGACTCGGTAGTCGAACGACTTGCGAATTCCCTGCGTGTAGAGCTTGAACAAGTCCATCCACGGTTGCTCCGCGGAGCCCCTCAGCTTTTTCCGGAGCGTGCCCAGGTCGAGGATGCTCAACTTGCCGCCCGTGTCGTCGAGCCGGTATCCCAACCCCTCCGTGTGGTCCAGCAGGCTCGCGCGGTTCTGCTCGAGGGACACGTACAGACCCCGGACGCCTTCGAGGGCACGGGCGTGGAGGACATGGTACGTGAGCGACGTCTTCATCGTCCCGGGCGCGCCGGAGACCAGCACGATGTTGCCCTCCGGGACGCCGCCTCCCAGGACCTCGTCGAGGCCGTCGACGTTCGTGGGCAGGCGCTTCACCGGTTCGCCTCCACGATCAGCTCGAGCCGCTGCCGAATCGATTCGATTTGCTTCCGGATTCGGTCCTTCTCCTCCGGGATGTCGACGACATCGGAAAGGCTCCCGAGGTCGATGCTCGCGCGGTCCGCGATCCGAGCGAGGTCCGCTCGATTGAGATCCTCGGGCCTCTTGCCCAGCCGCGCGAGCTGGGCGCGGAGCAGGCTCTCGCCCGCATCCCCAAGCTGCTCGACAAACACCGCCTTCGCCTTTTCGAACAGAGGCTCGCGCTCGCTCAGTTGGTCCGCGGCGGCGAAGAGCTCCTCCATCTCCTTACCCTTCCAGTACTCGGCCGCGGTGACGAGCAGTTCCGTCTCCGTTTGTGAGGAGGTGCGCGACGGCCACTTCCCGCGGGCGACTTCCGTCGCCCCTTGATCCGCGAAGGCGCGCAGTACGCTCGCGGCAGCTTCGAGCTGGGTCTGTAGGCCATGTCCCGCGGTCCCGGCGACGACGCCGGAAAGCTCGGCAAAAGCCTCTTGAAGGAATGCGATGAACGCGGGCATGTGATCCGTCGTGAGGTCCTCCCGCCGCAACCCGTGGGAGCGACAGAACGCGGCGAGCAGTCGGGGTCCGCCCCCGCCGAACGACTGCGCGAGGATGGCCTCGATCTCTTGCGCCGGGTCCGGCAGCGTCCACCAAGAGAATTGAAGATCTCCGAGGGACCGCCGCTCCGAACTCGTAAGACGGGACGTTGAAAGGACGACCGTCGAGCCGGTGCTGCGCGCGACGTGCCGCAGCCGGACCACCATCTCGAGGGTGGGCGCCCACTCGGAAAGCACCGCCAGATCCGCGAGTCCCTCGAGGACGACGAGGCCGCCTCGTGTCGAACCGAGGAACTCGGAGGCGGTTGCGAGGGCCTGGACCGCCGCGTTCCGGGATGGCGGGATCGTGGCGTGGGCGGCTCCACTCGGAGTCGAGGCGGGCGGTGTCCTGCCGATGACGAGGGTCGCACGGCCATCCGCCGATTCCCCTCGCGCCGCGTGGACTGCATACTTGGGACGCGTTTCTTCGAAGGCGATGGCATCGCCGGAAGGGATCCGGCCGGGGCCCGTCCGTCCTCGCGCGGGACGGGAAGAGATCGGGAACGGATCTGCCTGAAGCGCGACGAGGGCGAAGCAGGCCAGGGCGATCGGCGATGCGATGTTCGCGCCCGCGAGGGTTGTCCCACGTAGGACGTCGACCTCGTACGAGTAGACGGGCCCCGCAATGATCAGCGAGACGATTCCCAGGATGAGCCAGAACGCTTGGGTCCCAAGGAGTCGGCTGGTAGTGCGCGCGTAGATCGATTCTGCGAGGGCGATTCCGATGCAGACCACAAGGAACCCGCCAACAGCGTTGCCATCGTATGCGGTGGCAGGGGTCCAGCCGGCCACCTGCGCGAGGGCCGTGAGCCCGGGGACCGGCACAAGCAACAGAAACGCGATCGATCGTTGCCGGGTCAACGTCTCGCCGTGAATCAGGCTCAGGACGAGGATTGCGGTCAGGGCGTCCGCGAGGAGCATGATTCCGAGAACGACGGTCGCATCCAGCGAGCCGATGACGTGTTCGTTGGTCCCAACGTATGCGGCGCCGAGCACGAGATAGGACAGCGCGCAGGCCGCGTACGTGGCTTGGAGCCAGGGTCGACGTCCGCGGAGTCCGACGAAGGCGATGAGCCATGCGTCGACCACGATGCCGGCGAGCACCGCGACGCTCGAGAGGTTCAACGGCCGACCCCCAGCGGATGGACCCGCATGATCGTGACGATATCCGAGGGACGCCATCCCCACCGCGCATTCCCGGCGTTGCGGAGCTCGGCTGCGGACCGGAACCCCGCTTGTCGTGCGTCTTCCTCCGTGAGGTCCGCGACGTATGCGCGGCGCGCGTCTTCGATCAGGAGCCGGCCGAACTCGGGGCCCGTCTCGTACTTCGCGCGGACCGTGTAGCCGACGCCCGGGACCGAGGTGCGTTCGGCTGGGCGGACGACGAGGCGCGCGAGGTCCTTGAGGAGGCGATCCCCCTCCTCGACGGAGAACGCGAGTTCGCCCCGTGGCCGGCCCCGCGGCAATTCGCCGGAGAGTGCGAGCCGCGCCGCCCAGATCACGAGGAACGTGACGACCCCGCCGATGATCAGGAGGTTCGCGAACCCGATCTGGTAGAACTCGCGGTGGAACCAGAACCCCGCGACGAGGACGAGGGAGAGCAGGAAAAGGAACGCGGATCGGATCAGGAGAGTGCGCAACCGATCGCGCATCGAATCACCCGATCGCCCGCGCGACTTCGAACCGCCCGTTCTCGAAGAGCAGGGTGTGGTCGTCGCTGTTCTGGTTCACGCTCCGCATCTTCGCGCATTGAACCCGACGCTGGAACGCCGTCTCCGAGATCGGCTCCAGGCGCAGGTGGATGATTCCATCCGCGAGGAACTCCTCCTCCAGGGCTGTCGGGGGCGCCTCGAGCGCAGGCTCTTCCGAGATGAGGAAGCTCGTGACCCCGAGGTCCCGCAGCCACTCGAACCACCCAAAGGTCTCGGCCCGGCGGTCCGCGAACTCGAGGATCAGCTCGAGCGCGTCCCACGAGTCGATCGCGAGGAGACGGAAGTCCCGCTTCTTGCGGAGTTCGAGGATTTTCCCCTTCAATACGGCGAGGAGCGCCTCGCCGGGGGTCGCGGTCTCCGGGGACAACGCGCCGACTTTGGCGATCATCTCCTCCAGGTACTCACGGCCGCGGCTCAGGTCGAGGATCGGGAGCGCGTCGGAGACCGACGTCGCCTTGAGGCCGAGCGAGGCGATGTGTTCGAGGAGGCCGCCCGCGCTCTGTTCCAGAGTCACGTACAGGCCCGGCGTCCCTTCGAGCGCGTTATGGTACAGCACGTAGTACGCCAGGGACGACTTCATCGTACCGCTCGCCCCGCGGATGAGGACGACGTGACCTTGAGGGATGCCGCCTCGGAGGACGTCTTCGTCGAAGCCCCGGATATGCGTCTTCACGAAGGCCCGCGTCATCGTCTTACCCTTAGGAGCTCATGGCCCGCGTGACCCGGAAACGCCCTTCGTCGATGTCCATCGCGAGGTATCCGGTCTCGTGTTTCGTGCCGCGCATCTTGACGACCCGCAGCCGTCGTTGTGCGGTGAGGTCCGTGACGAAATGCATGCGGAGGTGGATGACGCCGTCCGCGAGGAAGTCCTCGTCCCATCGGCCTTGGAGGACGTGCCCGGCGATGAGCCAATCGGGCCGCTCCGTGACGAGGAAGCTCGTGACCCCAAGGTCCCGCAGCCACTCGAACAATCGGTACATCTCGCGCCGACGGTCCTTGAACTTCGCCAAGACCTCGAGCGCCTCGAGCGAGTCGATCACGATCAGGTCGAGTCCCCGCTGTTCTTTGATCGATCCGATCGCAGTTTGGAGGCTCGCGAGCCAGTCCGTCTTCTCGGCAAAGAGGTTCTTCGCCGTCCTCGGGTCAAGGATGACGAGAGAACCTTTCGGGACCTTGAGTGGGAGGCCCAGGCCGCCCACTTGCTTGAGCAGGCTCGATGCGCGTTCCTCCAGGCTCAGATAGAGGCCGTGGAGTTCCTCCTGCACGGCATTCTGAACGATGATCGAGAATCCAAGCGACGATTTCATCGTCCCGGGGGCGCCCTCGATGAGGACGACGTGGCCGCGGGGGATTCCGCCTTCCAAGATTTCGTCGAGGCCTTCGACGAAGGTCCTGACCCGCGGGAGCAGGGTCTCCGCGTGCTTCGGAGGAGGCACGGCCGATTTGGACGGTTCGGGGGCCGTCGCCTCCAGGGTGAACGCGTTCTCCATCTCGTCGAGGATGTCTCGCTCGGATGTCGTCTCCGCCGGACGCGCCTGTTCGCTCGGCGTCGCTGCCCGAGCCGAGTCCGTGGGCGGCGCGGTGGGAGCCGGGCTCCGCCCCAACTTCGACTCAAGCTCCTGCCGTTTCGCCGCCGCGAGGCGATGGTCGGGGCGAAGCTCGAGCACTTTCGCGAAGCTCTTCGAGGCTTCCGCGAGGTTCTGGAGCGCCTCCAGGACCATGCCGCGTTCCACCCATGCGTCGATCAGCTGCGGGTGGAGGAGCGTGGCGCGTTCCAAGACCGCCGCCGCGGCGGGCAATTCGTCAAGCATGCCGAGGACGCGTCCGAGTCCGATCCATCCTTGGTCATCTTTCGGGCTGAGCTCGAGGGCGCGCAAGTATCCGACCGCCGCTTTGTACGGCCGATTGAGTCGCAAATACGCTTCCGCGAGGAGGATCCACAGCCGCCGGTCTTCGTCGTCGCGGGAGATGCCCTTCAGGAGCGGCTCGATTGCCGGCTCGAACCGAGACTCCCGGAGGAATCCAACGGAGGTCCGGAGATACGTCGCCGCCTCCTGCTTCGCTTGCGGCGTGGGCGGCTTGCGGCCCGGCACGGGGACGTACGGCTTGAATCGGTGGCCTTGCGCCTGTGCCTTCGCACGGATTCGATCCACCGCGGCAGCAATCACGTCCGAGTGGTCCTCGACCTCCGACTCGGTCGGAGCGGCGGGTGCGGGGGCGGTGCGATCCGGCGGAGACGACTTTGCGGGTGGTCTGGGTTTCTTCGGGACTTCTCCTAGGATGGCGGTGAAAACCTCGCCGCCCATCACGCGCTGCAGCACGACCTGAGGGCTCGACCGAGGCCGATCGTTCCCAGCGCGGATCTTCCGTCCGCACACCCGACAGTTGAACGCATCCGGCTTGTTGGGGGATGCGCAGGTCGGGCACGGGATCGTGTTCGGCATGGACCCCCTACGGACTGATGACGGGTGTGACTTGGAATCGTCCATCCTCGAAGACGAGCGCCGAGAATCCCGTCCGATGGTGGGAGCCGCGCATCTTCAGGATCCGGACCCGCCGCTGGACCTCGACGTCCGAGATCGGGTGCATCTTGAGCTCGAGAATCCCGTCCGCGAGGAACGTCTCGTCCCGCCGGGGTTGCGGCGGCTCGAGCCCGAGGAACGGGGCGTCGGACGACGCCTCCGCGAGGACGAGGGTCGTCCCGCCGAGGTCCCGCAGCCACTCGAAGAACCGGAACAGTTCCGTTCGCCGGTCCTCAAACTTCGCGAGGACCTCGAGCGCCTCGAGCGAGTCGATGACCAGGAGGTCCACGCCATCAATGTCCTTCTTCGTCGTCAGCGTGCGGCGGAGGAACTCCATCCAAGGCTTCGTGGAGCCCTTGCCGACCTCTTTCTGGATCGTGCCGACGTCGACGATGTGCAGATCGCCGCGCACCGCCTCGACGTCGAACCCCATCGAGGCCATCTGTCGCTCCAAACTCGGTCGGGTCTGCTCAAGCGACACGTAGAGGCACTTCGCATGCCGGTGCCGCGCATTCCCATGGAGGATCGCGTACGTCAAGGTCGACTTCATCGTCCCAGGCAGGCCAGAGACGAGGACAACGTGGCCGGGTGGCAACCCGCCGCCGAGCAGCCCGTCGAGCCCGTCGATGAACGTGGGGATTTTCTTCGGCTCCAACGCAAGCTACCCCCAACGCGTCCGGGAGAGCGGGATCCGACACGGACGACCGTTCATTCGCCGCCCCCGCCTCCGAGGATCGTCTCGACCTGTCGGGCGGCGCGTTCCATCGCCATGAGCACCAACCCCAGGTTCGCGTCGTCGTATACGAGGGCCACGAGGAGCGCCTCGTCGCCGGCCCCCAGGCTCAGGAGCTTCCCCTCGTCCGATTCGATGATCGCCCGGACGAAGCGGCCCTGGTCGAGCTGGATGGTCGCCATCTCGGACGTGCCGACGATCGCGGCGGTCATGGCCGCGACGATCTTGGGGTCCACGCCCTCGGGGAGGGTGTGCGTCACCACGAGACCGTCCCGTCGAACCACAGCCGCCGATTTGATGTCCGTCACCCGAGAGAGCTCATCGATCGTCTCCTCGAGGCGGCCCCAGACATCCCTCATGCGGACACCTCCTCGGTTTTCAGGATGGCCGCGATCGACTGCACCGCCTTGTCGACGCTGAGCAGGACGAGGCCCATGTTCGCCTCGTTCCGGACCATCGTCACGAGGATCGCCTCTTCCCCCGCGCCCGTCGAAATCATCTTCCCGATCGGGGTGTCGACGATCGAGGAGTTGAACGACCCGAGGCCCATTTCGACCACGGCCATTTCGGAGGTGCCGACGATGGCGGCTGCCATCGCGGCGATTTTCTTCGGATCCATCGTCTTCGGGAGCACGTGGGCGATGAGGATGCCATCGCGTCGGGCGACCGTCGCGCCGAGCACGGCCGGAAGCCTCCGGAGTTCCGCGAGGATCCCCTGGAGCCGTCGGGTCACGTCGGCGAGCATCACCGCACCCCGATGATCATCTCGGCGAGGATCAGGAGGGCGTCCCGCACGCCCTTGTTCTCCGTCGCCACGGTGGGGATCACGGTAACGTCGGGGGGCAGGCCCATCCGGTGCGCGATCTCGTCCGGCGCCAGCGCGCCCGCCAAATCGCTCTTGTTGGCGAGGATGACGTACGGGATCCGAGGACCGACCAGGTCGAGCATTTGTTTGGCCCTCGCGAGTTCGTCCGGATGGTTCGCGTCGACGACGAGGAGGACCCCGCTCACCTCCCGGGCGAAGATCTTGAAGATGAATTCGAATCGTTCTTGGCCCGGCGTCCCGAAAATCTCCGCTTCGATCCCGGTGACGTTCACGTTTCCGTAGTCGAATGCGACCGTGGTCCCCATCCGGTCGATGCTGATCGATTTCTCGGACAGCGCCTTGACGACCGTCGATTTCCCCGCGTTGAACGGTCCCGTCACGAGGATTCGCGGGAAGTACACGGTGAGCCCGACGAGGTCCCTGAACGCGTACGGGATCCAGTTCGTCCGAATCCCGTCCGAGGCCATTTGTGAGATCCGCATCGAGTTCCGGATGATCCCGCCGCGGACCGAGGACTGGAACTCGACCACGAAGTCGGACATCGCCCGGATCTCCTCGAGGTCCCGCTCCATCAGGGTCCAGTTGATGAACAGGAAACAGATCACGGCCCCGGTCGCCCGCGCGGCGTCGATCAGCTCGCGCCAGAGCCGGAGGACGTCCTCCTTCGGGAAGCGGTCCATCAGGAATTCCATCGAGTCGACGACGATCCGCGCGGGACGTTCCGCCTCCGTGGCAGCGATGATCGTCTTGCGGATATTCTCGAGGCTGTCGATGTCGTCGATATGGTATCGCTCCCGGCTCGGGAGCAGCAGCTGGGACGACGTCGCGTCGACGAGGACGAGCCGCGCCGAGTCCGAGGGGCCGAAGCGTTTCAGCTCCCCGCGCGCGAGCTGCGGGGCACGGAAGAAGTCCACGTAGAGCGACGTTTCCCCGGCCTTCACGCCTTGGATCGCAAAATTCTCGCCGAAGAGGCGCTTTTCCGTCGGCTTGTCGCTGAACAGGAGGAGCGTCGAGGGGCGCGGGAACCCTCCCTGGAGCCGATCGTCGAGGACCTGGATTCCGGTCTTCGCGCGCGGCGTCGTGGCGCGCGGCGGGGCCTGCATCATAGCCGGACCACCGCCTCCGGGAGCTGCACGAACGGGTGCCAGGCGGCGTCGACCTGGTAGCCTCGCATGTGGTGGACGCGCATCTCGGGGCCCATCGTGTCGGTGAAGCGCATCTCCATGACGCCGTCCACGAGCGAGCGAAGGAGGTTCATCGTCATCGGCTCGTGCACGCCCTCCTGGACCGCGTACAGGATGAACCCGAGGTTCGACTTCACCCGCGCCGTCACGATCTGGAAGAACTTCGCGATCGCCTGGGGGGAGTTATGGAGGAAGAGCGTGGACACGGTGTAGAAGTAGATGCGGACCGGCGTCCCGAGTTCCTGGGCCGCCTTGCTCATCGCCATCCCGATTCCCTCGAGGTTGCTGAAGCTCGAGACGAGAAACGTCTTCTTGCCGGGCGCTGACTCAGGACGCTCCGACGAGGTCGCGCTGTAACAGTCGACGAAGACGAACGTCTTGCCTTCCGCCGTGTCGAGGTCAAGGTGCAACGCTTTGGCCCGCGCGCGGATCTCGTTCGGCGGCATGTCCAGGGTGACGAAGACAACGCGTTCCCCGGAGCGGAGGTCTTCTCGGATCCGCGCGATGAGGTACTCGAACTTCCCGACGCCGGGCGGGCCGCTGAGGAGCATCGAGTAGTTCGCGGGTAATCGGTCCTCCATTCAGGGCACCTCGGTCCGGGCTTCCGCTCGTCCGCTCGAAGGCGTCGGCTGATGCACCGGGCCGCTCGATGTTCCGTTTTGTCATATATAGGACGTGCCGTAGTTCTCAAGGCTGAGAAATCCCCGCGCCACCGGGAGGGAAACGGGCTTGCGGGTCGCGACAAAAACATATAACGAGACGGTCCCATGCGGCGCGGGATGCCTCCTTCGGCCACGGATCTCAGCTACCTCGAAAAGAAAGTCCTCCTGGCCCTGGGGAAGCGGCTGAAGGCGTCACCCGAGGAAATTCGTACCGCGGGAAAGTTCCGCGAACTCGTCGAGGTCATGAACGCGGCCTCGTGGTTGCAGGCGAAAGGCCTCGTCACGATGAAGGAGCGAATCGCGCACTCGTACCGACTCACGAAGCCCGACGTGGCCCGGCGTCCGTTGCCGGAGCGGAAGGCCCTGAAGGCCGCGATGAAGGCGGGAGGACGCATTGCGGTCCCGAGGCTCAAGGCCGCCTGCAAGTTCGACGAGTCCGAGCTCGCGGTCGCCCTCGGTTGGCTCCGGAGAAAAGGATGGGCCGAGGTCACGAGAGGTCCGGATGGTAGCTTCGTCGTCGTCGCGCCCGCAGGCCGGGCGGCAGCGGCTTCGAAGTCACCCGACGAACTCCTGCTCGCCCGGCTCTCGAAGGGAGAGCTTCCGGAGGAGGCGATCGATCCCCACGTCGTCCGCGAGTTGAAATCGCGACGGGAGCTCGTGAAGGAGCGGGAATCCGTGCAGCGGGAGATCGCATTGACCGCCGCGGGCCAGAAGGTCCTCGCGGCCGGGATCGAACTCAAAGAGGAGGTCGCCCAGCCGACGACCGATCTCCTGCAATCCGGTCGATGGCGGGACGTCGACTTCCGCCGGTACGACACGAAGGCGTTCGCCCCGCTCATCCACCCCGGGAAGCGGCACGTCTTGAGCGCCTACATCGAGAAGGTCCGGCGGATCTTCCTGAGCATGGGCTTCACGGAGATCGAGGGCGACTTCGTCCTCCCGGCGTTCTGGAATTTCGACGCGCTCTTCCAGCCGCAGGACCACCCGGCGCGGGACGAGCTCGACACGTTCTATCTCTCGAAGCCCGCGACGATGCCCCTTCCCGACGCGGACCTCGTACGCCGGGTGGCGAACGTCCACGAGACCGGCGGTGCGACCGGCAGCACGGGATGGCAGTACAAATGGGACCGCAAGGAGGCGGAGCGCGCGGTCCTCCGTTCGCACACCACCCCGATCACGCTGAGATGGTTGGCCGAGCATCCGGAGCCGCCGCAGAAAGCGTTCGTCGTGGGACGGGTCTTCCGTCCCGACGCGGTGGACTGGACGCACCTTCCCGAGTTCCACCAGATCGAAGGCGTCGTGATGGAGGACGGAGCGAACCTCGCGCAGCTGATCGGGATCATCGAGGAGTTCTACCGACGGCTCGGCTTCACGCGCGCGAAGTTCCGGCCCGGCTATTTCCCGTACACGGAGCCGAGCATGGAGCCGGAGGTCCAGCGGCCGGACGGTCGCTGGATGGAGCTGGGCGGGAGCGGGATTTTCCGGCCCGAGGTCACGGAGCCGCTCGGCCTGAAGGCGCCCGTCCTCGCATGGGGCTTGGGCCTCGAGCGGGTGATCATGGCCGTCGAAGGCATCACGGACATCCGGCAGCTGTACCTGAGCGATCTGGACTGGCTTCGAGACCACCGCGCGATCCTGTGAAGCCGCGGCATCCCGAATGAGAATCGCGAGCGAATCTTTATTTGCGCACCGAGACTCTGCGGCGCGGTCGTCCTATGCCCTCTGCCGCCGAAGCCGATGTGACCGCGGGCGAGCAGGCCCTCGGACAACTCGATTACGATTCCGCGTACAAGGCCTTCGACAAAGCGACGAAGGCGGATCCGAGCAATGCGATCGCGTTTTTCGGGAAGGCGGAAGCCGCCCTCGGCGTGCCGAAGGTCGAGGCGGAGGAGATCCTCGGCCTCTACAAGAAGGCGATCGAGCTGGACGGCGAGAATCCAGCGTATCGGGACGCGTTCGCGTCGTTTTGCGTCGACCTGGGCCGGTTCAACGAGGCGGAGGAGCAGTACAACGCCGCGGCGAAGTTGGACGAGGAGAATGCGCCGTTCTATTGGTCGGAGTTCGCGATTCAGTACGCCCGCAAGGCCCCCGTCGTCATGGAGCAGTTCTTGGACGACAAGACGCGGGACATGATCCGGCTGAAAGCGCTCACCTATGCGTTGAAAGCGCTCGGCCTCGAGAAGGAAGACGCGAAGCGGTTGATCTGAGCGGGCCTAACTCGCGCGGACCCCCGGTGGCCGCCCGCGACGCCCGATGCGGCATTCGACGCAGACGGTTCCGACAAGGTGTTCGTCGCACGCGGGTCGTCCGCAGTTCCGACACGTGAGGAAGGTCGGGCGCTGGCAGATGTGGCAGAGGACCGCGACGGCCACGCGGCGCGAATGGCGCACGACCCCATCAGCCTTTGCGAGATTTGCCGTAAACATGTTGACGAAGGCCTGACCCGCCTCTCATCCTGATTGCACGACGCGTCGTTGCCGCGCGCGACGCTGGAACGATTCGATCTCTCTTCGCGGCATGGAGACGTTCCCCATCGTCACCATGGCCCCGAGACCGTGTAGCTCTTCCGCGAGTTCCATGGCGAGTGACCGTGGAAGAAGGAAAACAGATTGTCCGATCCAGACGACGCCGGCGCGGAGGATGTATGGCACCGGAGAATCGGGGCCTGCATCCTTTCGACCAAAGATGAGATGTGCCACCCTCGAGGCGACTGAGCGAATTGATCGACGAGACGTCCTAGGACAGGAGCACGAGAGGGGCGGGTGTCTCGCTCAGCGCGGATTGAGTCATCGGGGCTCATATGATAGTCATATTATAACTGTTCTCCGGAGAGGTCAGTGAAAGTAAATGGAGCACCGGACTCCCAGCCGGCACACTCAGAGGCTCCGTAAACATGTTTACGGCAGGCCAGCGCGGCGTGTCGACCGGCGGTCCCGCTTGTTGTAAACATGTTGACGCGGTCACCAAGGACGGATTGCGAGGCTGGCGGTCCAGCTAGAGCGCGCGCAGCTCGCCGAATGTCGTCGATCGCTCCGCGAGGGCGTTGTGCTTGTGAATCGACTCTTCTGCCTCGGACTTCACGCGCACCCACGTGGAATCCGGCATCTTCGGATACCGTTTCAGCAGCCGGTCCAGAACGTCCCGCACGACATCCTCGACGAACTTCGGGTTCCGGTGGGCCATCTCGACGAGCCGCCCCTCATCGGGCCGCTTGAGCAGTCCGTACGTCGGCGCGGACAGCGACTCTTCGACGATGTCGATCAGCTCGTCCGCCTCGAGCTCGTGGCCCGGCGGCTCTTGCAGGATCAGTGTGGTCCGATTCCGCTGGTTGTGCGTGATGATCGGCACGCCCTCAGGCCACTGGGCGAGTTCCGGGTGCTCCTTCATCACGTCGTCCCGCACGGTCTCCATGGCGCACGGGCAGGCCGTCATGCCGACGACCTCCACGCCGATTGACCGGACGACCTCCCGCTCCCCGCGCCGCGCGTTCGCGCGGCCCACGAGCCGGTACGGCTCGAGCGACGTGCGGCCCCACGGCGACGTGCGTTCCAGGAAATACTCCGCGGTCGCCCACACCTCGGACGTCGTCGCGTAATCGTGCCGCTTCAGGAGGAGGAGGGCGATGACCTCCGTGAGTTCCTCGAGGCTCCCGACGGGCTCTCGGACGGAACGGTCGACGACTTCGTTGATCGCCTCGAGGTTCCGGGAGAGGTGCGATCCTTTCTGGTCGTGCGGGAGATCGACGAACACATCGAGCGTCGTCGTCAGCGTGACGGAGCGATTCGGCCGACGGACCTGGACGGGCTTGAGGACCCCCGTGACGCCGACCTTGTTCAGGCGGAAGCCGTTCGCGACCCGCTCGCTCTGGACGTCCTTTGGGATGGACTCAACCCGCCGGGGGCTTACCGACCGGTACACTTAAAACTTGCCGGCGTGAGTGCGTCGATGCGCATCGTCGGTCGCCGCGATCCCTCCGCTCCGAACCGAATAAAGAGGTCGCGAGGGCCGTGCCGCCGCCTCTCGACGGGGCCGCCCGAAGCCCTCGCGGGTGGGCGTTGGTTGGGGGGAGGATTGTTGAGCGTGCCTAACGGAGGCCGATGAACCCCTGGTCGTTGAAGGCCACGGGCCCCAGGTCCCACGCTGCCTCGACGGACTCGGCCGGCTGGACCTCGACGGGGACCGCATGGTTGTTCTGCTCCTCGATCTCCTTCGCCGCGTTCTCGACTTCCTCGGCGAGGGTCGTGAGGTACGACTTGCTCAGGTGCTCCACGACGCCCTGGACGATCGTGACGACCATGTAGCTGATGATCTGCATCGCCTCGTTGAAGGGCAGCTGATCCGCGAACCGGTTCAAGGAGTCGTTCTCCACGACGATCACGCTGTCCGCTTCCCGCCGGAGATCCTCGAGTCCCTGCCGGGCGGTCTCCGCGCGGCCCTCCGTCTCGAAGGGCAAGATCGCAACCCCGATGGTCACCGCGCCGTTCGCGCGGGCGGCCCGCGCGACAACCGGCGCCGCGCCCGTCCCCGCGCCGCCCCCGAGCCCGGCGACGACGAAGACGATGTCGGATGAAAGGGACTCGCGGAGCGACCCTTCTTGGTCCTCCGCCGCCGACCGCGCCGCGGCGATCCGATCGTCGCCCGCGGCGTGGGGAAGCAGGATCTTCAGGTCACATTCCGCCTTGGAGAGCCCAGAGGGGTCGGTGTTCACGGCGATCGTCTCGACGCCCTTGATGTCTCGGTTGTAGAGCGCGCTCACCATCTTGCCACCCGCGCCCCCGACCCCGACGACCGAGATTTTCGGGTCCACGGCGTCCTCAAACAGGCTGCTGATGACCTCATCCACGTAGTCTCGCGGCACCATCTATTCCGGCCTCCACCTTATCGTTCGACGGATTGAGGGAGGCCAGAAGGCAGTTTCCCGGGCTGAAGGCGTGCATCCCATCCCTTCATGAAAGGTTCCCATCCCTTCCCTTTTTCCTGGTCCGGGTTAACTCCCTTCCGGCGTCCTACACGCCCGCCGTGCGTCATGGGGGAATGACTCCCTCTTTGTCTCCCGTCGAGACGGAGACCACCTTTCCGGTCATCTTGTCGACTTCCTGCCGGTGGTCCTGGATCTCCTTCACCCGCTCCCGCGTGAACCACTCCTCGATGCTGCGGACGATGGCGTGCTCCCGGCTCAGGAAGTACCCGTCCGCCACGAGGCGGTCGACCAGCTCGAGGTAGTACCGCGGGACGCGGATTGTCACCGTGTTGCCGCCCTCGCGGATCGTTTGGATGTACGCCTGGACCGCGTCGCGGACCAGCGCGGAGCGGTTCCCGTGCGACGTGTTCTCTTTCAAGAACCCGTCGATCAGCTCGAGGTTTTCTTTCTCGAGCCGCAGCGTGATCCGCTCGTTTTCGTCCATCCCGATTCCCCCGCCTGGACCGCGGGAACCCGTATGACACGGTCATACAACATTCCGCGCGATTTTTGGCGTGTTGTCCGCGGTAGGGGGAAGCACGGTACTTATACCCTTTGTCAATTGTCATACGACGTAGGACAAAGGGCCTCCATCGCCTGCTGAAATTGTACCGCCACCGGCGCCTCCATTTTTATTTGGTATGCCAGATGGAAGACGCGGAAATCTCTCGTCTCCGACGCGAGATTTCGCAGCGTTCTGCACCGGGAAAAGCTTTACGAGAAAGGCTCCTATCGGCGCATGTGGCGAAGCGATCCCGCACGCGGGGCGGTCGGAAGCCGCAGGCTCGGGCCCGTCGTACGACCCCGAAGCGGAAGCACCCGTCTCTTTCGCGGTCGAAGCCGCGTACTCGTCGAAAACCCGTCAAGTCGGCGAGAGCGCGATCGCGCCGGGGGCCGCCTGCCCGTCGAGTTTCGAAGCCCGCACGCCCGACCGACCCGTTTGACTTTCGGCGGTTCGAGCCGAAATGGCAGGCCGCTTGGGAAAAAGCCGGCGTGTACATCGCCCGGGCGGACCCGACTCGTCCGAAATGGTACACGACCGTGCCGTATCCGTACATGAACGGGTATCAGCACCTCGGATTCGGCTCGTCGTTCCTGAGGGCCGAGTTCCAGTCCCGGTTCCGGCGCATGCTCGGGTACAACGTGCTCCATCCGCAGAGCTTCCATTGCACGGGCCTGCCGATCCTGGGCGCCGCGAAGCGGATCGCGGAGAAGGAGCCGAAACAATGGGAGATCCTGCGCCAGATGGGGATCCCGGACCGGGAGATCCCGAAGTTCGCCGACCCGATGCACTGGATCGAGGTGTTCCCCGCCGGGACGATGGCGGACCTGAAGGCGCTGGGCGCCGCGGTCGACTGGACCCGGTCGTTCATCACGACGCCCCTCAACCCGCCCTACGACGCGTTCGTCCGGTGGCAGTTCCTCCACCTGAAGGCGGGCGGCTACGTGAAGATCGACAAGCATCCCGTGATCTGGTGCCCGAAAGACCAGGCGCCGATCGGCGACCACGATCGCTTGGAGGGCGAAGGCGAGACCCCGATGGAATACACGCTCCTCAAGTTCCCCCTGGCGGACGGTCGGTTCCTCGTCGCGGCGACGATCCGCCCGGAAACCGTGTTCGGCCAGACGAACCTGTGGGTCGATCCCGAGGTGACGTATGTCGTTGCGCAGGTCGGCGACGAACGGTGGATCGTGAACGAGCTCGCGGCGAAGAAACTCGCGGAGCAAGGCAAGTCGGTGGCGGCCGAGGCGCGGATCCCAGGGACCGAGTTGCTCGGCCGGGACGCGGTGGCTCCCGCCATCAACCGCGCGATCCCGATCCTCCCGAGCTCCTTCATCGACCAAGGCCGTGGGACGGGGATCGTCACGAGCGTCCCGTCGGACGCCC